>Ga0179591_1354860_pt1 | contig 11213 bp, 8 predicted proteins | sample CZOMad2_1_08_16f_FD_182891 | JGI IMG/M metagenome (GOLD analysis project Ga0179591, IMG submission 182891) | Vadose zone soil fungal communities from Angelo Coast Range Reserve, California, USA - CZOMad2_1_08_16fungal (PacBio error correction) | ecosystem: Environmental > Terrestrial > Soil >... | reverse complement strand
CCTCGGTGATCAAAGGCTGTCGTTGTGGTGCTCTCCTCTTCGATTAACTTTTTGACCTTTTTGGGTTCGAGACGATGGCTTTATCTCGCTCGTCCCTCCCTTTTCCGTTTTTTTAATTGTCCTCTTTAGACTCCGAAAGACGGCGACGCCTAGGTTTCCTTTTTGCTAGTTGTGAGACTCTGAGAGTTATGTCACCCGCACACTAGAAAGTCCCCTATATTTTTCGACTCGCTTGGTATCTGAACCTGTCCTCCTGCCGAGTGTTGGTAGTGACTTGTGCTCCTTAAGAACTTTCCCTTTTTTTTAGAACTGTCCGTCCAACGAGCTCTCCCATTCTCTCCCCCCCTCCGAACTGCGGCCCTTGCAACCTCCCTAATTTCTGGTGACCCCCTCCGCCAGTCCCTGAGAGCGTCCCCTGATTTGTAACCAACACCCCCACCGCGCCTGGATCAGAGCTTTGTCTTTCCCGCTTAGACCTCTACGTGACCCAGCCCCCGATGATGCAGTTTTAGACCCCCCCCACCCTTCTTCGTTTCTCGTTTGGAAGCCCCGTTCCGGGAGATGATCGAGCACGCAGCGTCTTTTCTAACGGTTTCTCCTTCCCACCCTGATTCCAAAAAGCGAGCTCTGCTAGTAGGTAGATCTTCCCTTCCGGCGGGCGCTGAAAGAGAGAACCTTGTTTTCTTGATCGGAGGTGGCGACCAGATTTGGCCCCCAGTTTTCACATCCCGTTCTCTGTCACTGTGTTTTCCCTCACTCCCTGCTTTCCTCTTAACGTAGTATGCCTCCGTTTTTCCGGAAGGGGCCCAACTCTCCCTTTTCTAATTTTCCCGCTTTCTTTCGAAAGTCCAAGAGCTCGCCGTTCGTGCGCGATTCCACTCGGTCTCTTTTTCCCTTTCCCCCTCCCCTTGCGGGACCCTTCCCTTTTTAGTAACACAGCGCGCCTCGGCGTTTTTCCGGTTTCACTCCCCGGAAGTCCTTCAGGAGAGAGTTTTATTTTTTCCCGACCACCCTTTCCTCCGCTTCAGATTTTCCTCCTTTAGTCGTCACCCTACTGTCTGAGATTTCTCTTACTTTCGGCGACACCGCGACGGTTGGATTTCTTCGTCCCCCTCCCCCCAAGATCGACGTTGGTAAACCCAGCTCTTCTTTTTTGAAGCCTCTTTTCCTCCCGCCTTGGGCCGTCTACAAGTCTGCGTTCGCTCTTGACACGATGCAAGTCCTCTCCGACCGCGTTCTTCCCACGTGGCCTGAGTCTTCTGTCTCTCCCCTTTCACGGCAGTTTGCACCGGCGTACGAAGTCGAGGATTAGAGTAATTTCAGACCCCCCCTCCCGGCAGATACCCTTGGTTCAGCGGGTGCAACCTCCGGGGTTTCGCTTGCGTCCCCTTTTTTTTTTTCCCCCCCAAATCCGCCCCTAGTTTTTCCTCTAAGCGGCTTAGCTGGGGCTCACCAACCTTGGAATCTTTCTTATACGGTGCTTCGCCAAGAGGAAACAACCTGGTACTTCTTCTTTTTTCCCCTTTACGGTTGTTCTTCGAGTCCCTAAGTTTTTGCTTCGCTTTTTCCCTGGCTCCTTTTTTTCCTGTCGCCCAGGTCCGCTGAGGACCTTTAACAACTTTCCTCCTCCCCTATGAATCCCTCCCCCGGATTTTCAGAAGAAGTCAGCAGATCCCTTTAGACATTTTTACCCCATTCGTTGCAACCTCAGGGTTGTCGTTCGTTTTTCCCCAACCTCTCCCTATGGACCCCGCCTCCTATCTAGAGAGATCCAAGGTGTTCTCTCTTTTCCTTTTGACAACCCCTTAGGCCTTTCGACGTACAAAGTGTTAACTTCCCTCTACGTTTTCGGGAAATTCTTTGTTATCCCCTTTCCTACCGGTAGGGGTCTCGCCCCCGATCAGAACTGGACTTCTGGGCATCCCTCTTTTAACCTTCTTTTTAATCAGAAGACGAAAAAGCATAATTGGCTTTTCCAGGTTCCCCCTCTTTCGATTCTCTTTCCTCAACGCGAATATTCAGTATCCACACGCTTTGGCTTGCCTTTTCGCCGAGTGCTCTTTTTACATCCCTCTAGGCGAAGACTTTCGACTGTTCGTCGATTACCAGAGATCCCCGTTCTTTTGCCTCCCCCTGACTTTCCCCGTCTGGATGAGACCCTCCAATGGGAGCTTTAGTCTCCACTCCCTCCCCTTCTATAAGTTATTCGGTTTTGATTAGTACCATTGAATGTATCCCTTTTTCTTGTCTTCCTTCCCCTTGACTATGGTTCTTTGGGGAACCACCGCTGTCTTTCCACTCAGCTTCTTTTCTGTTTTAGATTTTGTTTTCTTTTTTTCCCCCCCTAAGGCCTGTCCTTGATACCAGTTCTGAGAGTGTCTACCTTGGTAGCTCCTACACCTTCCTTTCCCGGAGTTTTCCCCTGAATTTTTCCTCGATTGATGGTCCACGTTGTGACCGGCAGTTAACGACTGCTTCTCCCTGCGGCTCGCCGACAACCTTCCCCCTTTAACATATTTGTCATCGTAACTGCCTGACTTCCCCCCCCCCCCCCACCCACACACCCCCCCCCCCCCCCCCCCCCCCACATCGGAAAACTCGCAAAATTCAGTCCGCTTTCGCTTCTTTTCCCTCATTCCCTCGAGGTGAGAAACGATAGGATGTTGTTTTCCTCTGTTTTCTTCACTCTTTTCCCAGATTCGTTCCTTCTCCACGTTTGCCTATTTGATGTCCCCAGATCCCGTTCGGATTCCGGATTAAAGAAAGTTCTTAAGCCGTCTTTTTCTTTTCGCATTGGAGCTCCTCTCAACGACAGCCTTCCTCTATCCTCCTCCGTTGTTGTTTTGATTTCTCGCGCAATTCTACAAGGCAAGAACGGCCCCCTTTCGCCCCCTGTCGTTTGAAGCAGTCTGTCCCCCTCCCGGTTTAGTTTCCCTTTTTCCGATTCCCTACCTCCTCGACCTCAGTGCGACGACTGCCTTCCTAGCATTCCCCCCCGAAGGTTTGTACTTTCGTGCTCCCCCTTCTGAGGAACCTCTCAATGCTTTCGAGGTTTCCAGGTAAGATGGACGCCTCGCCCCTGATGCGCTTATCTTTTGGAGGTCTTGTGGGCATCGATCTTCAGCGCCGTCCACACCTTTTCCCCCCCCCCCCCTGAAACTTCCGTTCGACTCGTTATGTCTAAGGGTCCTCTCGTGGGGTTGTCGGCCCCTGAAATCCTCTGCTTAAGACCAGCGGGCAACCTTCGCGCTTTTAACGTTAAGGACAAATAGACATATTTCCCTCTTCCCCCCTTCGGCGAGTGTCGAGAGGGTTTTTCGCGCATCTCGACCCTTCTTCTTTTCCTAGTTCCATCAGACCGTCGCGAAAGTGTTCGATTAGAATTTTTATGTTGAATCCTTCAGGGTCGCCGTAGTTGGATTACTCAATTTTTTTAATCTAGAGTTGGTGAAGGTATTCTTTTTCTTTGACCCCTTGACCCTCTTTAATTCCCCCGCCTTAGTTTTTCTTTTTCTCGTTTGTTTGATCGTGTCCCTCCTGCCCTTCCTAGTCCTGGGGAACGATTTTTCTTTTTCCCCTCTTCGTTCTTGCAATCTTCCCCTCCATGAAACGGTCAGGACAACTGCTTTTCTAGGTGAGGACCCCTTCGTTACTTCGCTTTTTGATTCCCCCGTCCCAACGAGGTGATGATTTCAGATTGTGGTACTCCCTTGTCCTTACGTTGATGAACGCTAGTACAACGTGCCTGGTCTGTGTGGATAGATCGCTTTTGCTCTGTGTTACCCGCTTCTAACGGAGTTATTCGACAAAGCCGCCTTGCTTTTTTACGACTTCCTGCCTCTCGCTCCTCGCGCTCCATCTTTCCTCTCCTCATTGTCAACGAAGTTATTTGAACTTTTTTTTGGGGGTCCTACCTTTTTCCCCCTTTTGTTTTTCGCTCCGCCTTCGTTACCCAATCGGCTTTTTTTTATTTTGCAGCTTGGTGCCCTGCTCTTAAACTAAGCAGGAATGGTAGAAGTCCAATGGAGCCCTTAAACCCTTAGAGCTAGTCCCCAACTCGGCTCCGCTCTTGCCCACCGCTTTAGGAGCCAGGAAAAAGTCTTTTTTACTTTTTTTGGCTGGCTCGGGCCTGCCTCCGTTTTTAGTCGAGAGAAATTTTTTACTCCTGACTCCTTTTCTTTTTTCACTCTTGGGCTGCGGGAAGTTTGAGGCGTGATACAAGGATTTAACCATTGCTCTCCCCGGTGTTCTCTTTTCCCTGATATCCTTTCTTCCTCTCACTGGATTTAAGTGATGTGTATCAGGTAAGAGCTGAGCATCAAAGTTTAGTGCAACCTTTTCGTCTTCTCTCCATGGATTTCCATGAGATTACAGTTACTTCCCTTTTACTCCTTGGTTTTTTTTTTTTTGGGAGTCTTCCATTAGTAAACATTGAATAGGTTCCTCTTCCCTCTTCTTCTGGGGTCTTCGGTGATCTCCCTCCTACCCATCACCACTGTGACTCCCACTCTGAATAATATACTACAAAGTAGTGGGCCCTCACCGATCCACCATGTCTCCTTTCGTTTTGATTTGATTTCATTGAACCTTTTCTCTGGCTGAGGCCTCCTCGGGGCTAACTTTCCTACTCTTTTGGTGTGCTAAGGCTCTTACTTTTATCATTGAGTGGATGCCCCTTCCATTCGGTTTCGCATAGCCACCTGTCTCCCTATTCTGGGCTCGTTTTCATTAATTTCTTTCGTTACTAGGGCTATCTTAATTTTCCGTACAGGAGTTCAGCGTTCAAGAAGCCCCGAGTTTCCTCCCAATTTCCTTCTTTTTCCTCTTGTATTTGATTTGGTCACGTTCTTTGCAAATTTAGCGAAGAGAACCCCTACGGTGCTATCTGTCATGGCTGACTTGTTGCGGAACTTGTGGTCCTTTCTCCCCCAGACTCTCCTCGATTTTGATCTTGAGTTCCCCACGTCCTTCCTTTGCTACATCCCGAGGACCCGATTCCCAATCGCTCTTTAACGGCTCAACTACTCCTCTTGCTGTTTCACGTCGCAGCTTTTCTTTCTTTGAGTCAGTGTACGCCGGTGGGGGTGTTCAAGGGTTTCCAAAGTAAGTCAAGAGTTTTTTTTATTTCCCCCTTTCTTTTCTTGTTCGTTTGTGACGCGTCATCCCTTTTTTTTTCGCGACAGTTTATCCGTGTTTAAGTGAACGTGGTCGCTTTGCTCCTAGGGAGTGCATGCTCTTGATCTTCTTCAGCCCGGTCTGCCCCCGGCCTCTTACGGTTCCGTAAACTTCCTACCAAAATGCCTCTCGACTCCCCCTCTTTTTTCGTGGGATTTTTTCCCCAAGGCAAGATCGTCTTCGCACTCTGCATCACTTTTCCCACGGTAAGCTGATGCGGTCGAAGTCCGAGATACAGAATACAATTTTTCAACCCTTCCCCGAGCCTTTTCAGTCACTCCCCCTCGTTTCCAAGGCGATCGTCTATCCCTCCTAGCTTTTTTTTAGTACCCCCCAAAGTGATAATGACGGATTTTGTGCTCACGCGATGGTGGGTCATTCTCTTTCCCCAGTTTTCTTTTATCATCTGTTGACCCATCTCTTGTCTCGACACCTCATCACTGTTTGGGGGCTAGTTTCTTTTCCTCTCAGATTGAGCGTACTAGAGAGCTTGATCTCGAGCCCCGCTTCTTTGGTTCCCCTCTCTTTCTCTTCTTCGAACGTTGTCTTTTCCCTTAAGGCGTAGAGTCGTTATTTTGGGCGATGACTTCATAGTTTCCTGAGGCTCCAACTTGCAGAACGTGAAGATAGTGTTTCCCGCCTCTTTCTTTTTTCTTGCCCTTCCTTCCTGTCTTCCTTTGGATCTTTTTCAGATTTCACACTTTGCACAAAAAGGAACGAAGCAATTCCTTTACTCTCTTGTTCACCCCCTGACGCTCCCTCTTGACATACTAAGGCACGACCAGCTCCCGTCCCCTCCTCAGTTTCAAGACAGTACGCTGTGTTGAACCTCCACGATTGCGCCCCTTTTCTTTCCCCCCCTCGTCCCCCCTTTATCCCTCTCTCGTTGAATCGATGCTCTGCCCGCTCTTTTCTTTCCCCTATCTCCCCCCAAGCTTTTCCGGCATTAGTCCTTTTACGTTTTAACGTGCGATGATATTTAAAGTGGCCTTCCCTTCCCCCTTCGGGACCTATTCCTCACTCACTTTGAACCTAGCACCTTCGGGCTCATGACCCGTAGCCCTATGTCTTCTGGCGGGTGTCCTCATGACGCCCAACCCCCTCTGGCAGACAAACGTGCCAAACATCACGCACCACCGTGTCTCCGCGTTTTTTTCCTGCTTCTTTTTATAGGCAGGCTTCTCCTCAGGAAGGGCAATCCGCCTTGAGGAGAACCTCCAAAGAAAGTCCCTTGAGCCGCACCAGTTGCTCGCCGTTTCCCTCTAGTCGAACCACCGAGTCATATGGGATAGGTGGCCCCACGAAGCGTGTAACCCCCCCCGCGAAAAAAGAGGGAATGCGCTTGTAAGGTCCGCGACTAAGAAGGTTATGATAAGAAGAAGGCCCCAAAGACGCGCTTGGGTGACTCCGTCCAAGGACTTGTGCAGATTCTATCTTTCTGTGTCGAGCACCCGGAGACTCCTAGAGGTGAGGACGTATTTTTCTATCCTCCTTTTCCCCTATCCCTGCCCGACTATGGAGGAAGAGGACTTCCTTATCTTTTTCTCTCCGTCTGAAGTTTTTATTCCTTGACCACGATGGGCCAGCCCTCACTGAAAGAGACCTGCAACGTAGCCGTTTGTACTTTTTCGACACTTTTCCAGTACGAAGGGAGCGCGTCTTTCCGCGTATCGTCGATGGGCGACCACGTCTAGTTTCTTTTTATTCCCGCATTTTTTACCTCATGCGTGTAAAGCGCTTTCTTGGTTGACAAAATACATCCCCCTTCATTCGAAGTCAACCCCCCCCCCCCCCCCCACGGCTTAGCTTTTGCGTCACCAACACGAGGACCCCTTCGACCTCTAGCAAGTTCTCCCTTCCCAACGGCAGTTTAACTTGTGCAAGGAATGGCCTCGCCCCCTTTTACGATTTTTTTGTCAGCCGAGTTTCTCCGATAGGGTGCACTTTTTCGACCTGGGCCAGGGTGCCTTTCCCCGGCGGCCCCTTTCAAAGATGAAGGGAACCCCAAGCTGCCCCTTTTCAATTTCTGAAGAGAGCGTGCATTTCGTTGATTATCCAAATCAACCCCCAAATCGAGTTGGAACTTAAGCAGGATTTCGGGTCACAACCCAAGAGACAGAAGCCTTTCACGCGAACCCCTGCTTGCGTAGTTACAACAGGATTTCCAGTGTAGTAACCTGCATTCATTTAGACGTAGGTTTTCTAGTCGGGAATAGGTTCCCTCGAGCATTAGTTCGTCTCCCACCCGCTAAAGCCGGAGCCCCTGTTCTTCCTTCCTTTTTGAAACCGTAGAGCCCTCTCGAAGCATCTTGTCCTGCACTCAGCACGCCTTTTCTCCGACTTTTTCTTGACCCCTCCTCCCACCTTCATGACCCAGTTTCCTGCGAGATGTTGAATCAGTAGCTGATGCCCCCCCCCCGCTGAGTGCGACTTTTCTCCTGAGTTGTATCCGGTGATTCTCGACACCGAGGCGCCTCGCGCAGGTTTCTAGTAGTATCGGTCCACAATGTTCGCCCAATTCGGACGGACACCAACCGCTTCGGCCCTTGTTTTTTTCACAATCCATCTTACTCCGCTCGTTAGCGTCCCCAATTGCGGTACGCGAAGGTCGAGTTATGCCGGATTGCTCGTGAGGATTTTTCTTCGTAGACGCGGTCGGACGTCCTACCTTATTTTATCTATGATGTTCGAGTTGTCGACGTTAGTTAAGTGACGCTTGACGATCGCCCCCACGACAGTAGAGAAGTTTTGCCCGTCAAGACCCTCTACTCGGGTCCTCGCAGGAAGTGGTTTCCTTTCGACGTTCGGTGTGTCCCTTGCTTCGAGCCACTCGGACCCTTCCCAACGGCCGCAGCCCTGAAGTCACGACGGCTCAGGTCTTCCCGGAGCCAGCTGACCGTAAAAATTCCCCCCAGCTTTTCCTGTCCTCAGTCTGGAGGCAGCACGAAGACCCCCCCCCGTAGGGTTGAGCCCTCCTCCTTCGGTATTGAGTTTAGTAGTTTGGTAGAGGTGGTTGTCGAGTGCGACGCTAGACCCGCACGGGATGGCCACTGGATCTCAGCTTGCGAACTTCGCCGCCGTGCGTATTGGTCCCTTTTACCCGGAATATATCTTTTACCTTTCCCCCTAATCGTTGTTGTGTTCTGAGATATCTTTTTCAACTAGCAGGCGCAAATTCACCCACGAAGGTTTCCCACTGTTTTTTCGACCTTTTTCATGCGTCGATGAGTAGACCTTCGATAAACGTGGCCCCCGAACCCTTCCCGTGACGAAGCCGTCCTACTCCGCAATCCAGACGGAGGCGTTGCCCCAGATTTCTTCCACAGAATCAAGCCCTCCCCTGCCGTTTTCTGTTTTCAGCGCGCTCAGTTAGATGCGTGTGACGGTCGTTCCTTTCTGCTGGAGCAGAGTATTCCTGGCTCTTTGCCGTCGAATCACTTCCCGTTTGCAAATTCGATGTCAAAGGAGGAAACCTCCTTTCCCACTTTCTTTCTCGAGTAAATCGTGGTTGCGGTCGTCTTACCCCCCCGTCAGACCCAGAAGCCGGGGATTTTCCCCCCGCCCTCCGTAGTCGGTCAAGAACCTCGAAACTCGACACCTATGATGCTCCCCCGTTGCCAGGATCCTCTGTCAGAGGTTCATCCCCTTTTCCTAGTCGCCGCCATTACGATTATAGGCATCCCTGAGCCTTGCTTACGATTCGACCGCAGATCCGCCCACCTTCGTCCTCCTTCCTTCCTTATGCGCACAAGTGTCTCATCGAGATGGTGGTGCCCCGACGTGGGCTGCCCGGTAGATCTAAAGACAAAACTTGAGCCCGCGAGCATCCCCTGTTTTTTTTTGTTTTGCGTCACCCCCTTTACAGGCGATGTCGTCTAAGTTTTCCCCATCGCGGTAGAATCCTCCCCCCTTACAACATCTCTCAGTTGAACTTGTTTTGGGGCAGGCTCCCCAATGATGCGGGTTTTTTTTTTCGCGTTTTTTTTCCCCAGTCGGAAAATCGCGGTGCATTTCTTTCGCTTACAGTGCACGTTTTTCTTGTCGCGGTCGATCCCGACCGTCCCATGGGTGAGCGAAAAACCGTCGCCGCCGGTTCCTTGCTTCGTTTTTTTCGGAGGGTCAAAGCTGCAAGTCGCAGAACACGCAGACGCGCGCTTGTCCATTTCTGCTCCATACAGGTAATATAGATAATCTTCAAGAAGGTGATCCCTTCCGCTTTTTTTTTGGTTCAAACAACCCGAAGGTCACGAATTTTTATGTTCTTTTCTTGTGGGGTTAGTTCCAAGTTTCCCCAATCCTATTAGATCGTATTGGCCCGTCTTTTGAGCCTGTCTTTCTGACATGTGCCTGCGGACTGTTCGAAAGCATGTTCCCCCGTTAGCAGTGAGGCACACCCACTTTTTCTTTCGTCCTTCCGGCGACTCGACCGTTCGTCATGCTTTCGCCAAGGTCCCACTGTTCCCTCCCTTTTTTCGACGAAAACTTCTTGCCTTTTGACGGCAGTGGCCCGGTCTTCCGGAACCTTTTTCTGTTTGTAAAGCGGTTTCCCTCGTTTGCCGGGGAGACCCTCTTGGCGACCTCCGTAAAGCCAAACTTTCCCCTGTGACGCAATGGTTCCTCAGCTTTTCCGCAGCTCCTGCGGCTGTCCCGACATTGATGATGATCGCTCCTTGGTACCCGCTCTTTGATTTTCTCCCTCCCCTTTTTTCCTTCTTCGTGTTTTTTGCACAATAGTTGGTCACGGCTCCCCTGGCCCTTGGACGCCTCACGATCTGCTCGTTATACATCGTCTCCTTCCTTTTTTTTTTGATTTCCTCGTGGCGTCGTTCCTCTTCTCCTACATCATTTCCTTTCGACGGTCATCTACTCCGGTTTTCGCCCCTCTCCCGCTACATTACTTCACCCCCCGCGCCCATTTTTCTCCCCTGTTCTTTTTGAGTGATGATGCTTTATGAACCTTCTGGCGTCTCTGTCGTGCGGCAATCTTTTTTGTCATTTAACAACTACTCCACTTAAGAGATTTGCTACGGCTTTCACCGTCGACTTTTTGATTTGAGGACGCGGTGGCTGACCCCCTTCTCCCATGTCTTATCGGGCGGGCCTCGTTAATGTATCCCCCTCTGAGGGCGTCCTTTCGCATTGGCCTGTTCCGGTTGCTCCTATATCGAACGGCTGGTTTTTCCTTTTCCGCCTAGCGGCGTTGCGCTTCACTTGGCTGGGCGTTGGCTCTTTTTTCTACCATCTCGTTGTGGCGCACGTTACCCCTCCCGAGAAATCCGTGCTCAGGTTCCGTGCTTGCCCCCCTGTGTTCTCCACGGGGCGTTCTACCTACTCTGCCGATATCGACGTTTTTTATCCTGGCGTGCCCCACATTCCCTTCCTTTGCTCGATCTTCCTCCGGGGCTACATCCACGCGTTTTGACCCTTCCCGTTGGTTCAAAGGATTTCTGTCACTTTATTGCGGGCTTTTCCATCTCTTTCCAAGGGGGCTACCTCCACGAGCTTCAGCCCGTTGTGCCCCTTTGGGGGTTTTTGTTCACCTGTCAGCTGCATGTCCCATCGTCGTCTTTTTTCCCCAAATTTGGGGGTAGGGATAAGGCGGTCACGGTGCTTTTCTTTCCGCATGTTCTTTCCGTGTTTTCTCGACGTAACGCGTTTCGTGGCTCCCCCGTGCTCCCTTTCCCTTCTTCCGTTTATTCGTTCGAGACACCGGACCCTTTTTCCCAACGTTCTTTTGACTTTTTTTTAAGGTTTCCTACCCCTTTCACAGCCGCGGTCAGAGCACACCTCTCTTTCGTGATGTTTGGTGCAATTTCAACTTTTTCACTTTCTGGAAGGCAAATCGCCCCGACCTTCTCGTAGCCTCACCCCTTTAGCCTCAGCCTAAGAGATACAGAATAACTGTGGAAGATCCCCCCACCTCTTTCCCGTCAGTCGTTTTTTCCAGCGAGCTCGGTCCTCTCGTCGAGTTCCTCCGAGCTCGACTCTCCCCAAACGGCTGAGTTAGGCTCACGCGCCTTTTGGCAACTCTTTTTTTT
>Ga0179591_1301244_pt1 | contig 11213 bp, 12 predicted proteins | sample CZOMad2_1_08_16f_FD_182891 | JGI IMG/M metagenome (GOLD analysis project Ga0179591, IMG submission 182891) | Vadose zone soil fungal communities from Angelo Coast Range Reserve, California, USA - CZOMad2_1_08_16fungal (PacBio error correction) | ecosystem: Environmental > Terrestrial > Soil >... | reverse complement strand
TACCTGGGAAGACTACTCAACCTGTATTTCCTCTTCGGGTTCACCGCCCCCTTCCACGGGCTTGCCAATGGCTCCCGCGCCTCCCTTCGGTTTTCTTTTGTCGATTGCTGCCTGTACGGCACCGTGTGTAGCGGCACCCGAATTCCATTTCTCCTTCTTTATTCTCAGCCCCCTCTCTTTGTTGCCGCCCCCCTCTCTTCCTATCCCCCTCTCCGTCCTAATAATAGAATGTTTACTTCAAGAAGACGCGCCATTGCGTCCCCCTTACTGGATCCATGCGAAACCTTTCGGGTCTTGGCTCTTTTACAGACTCGTTCCCGCTCCTCCCACTCTCCACCGAGGATGTTTGGGACTTCCCTGGCCTGATGACCTGGTATTTCCTCATTTTTGTAAAACCGCCTCTTACTTGTCTGGAAACTTTTCCCCTTTCCGTTGCTAGGTCTCGGGGAATAAATAATGTATTTCCCCCCACGCTTCTTTTGCCCCCCCCTTTTCGTTTGTTCTTTTTCATGGAGAAGCGCCCAGTTCCTGTTTCCCTCTCTGTTGTTCCTCCTTCGTCCAGCTGGTAATATTGTATATAGCAGGTCCCTGGGTCTTCTGTCCCTATCTTGGAAAAATGGTGTGACACCCTAGCGTCTCCTGCGTCGACTCGTCTACCTATTTCCCCCCCCTTCTCTTGCCAGGTCGTTAATTACCCCATTGTCTATTAGGTGATCTTAGAGGGATCGAACTGTCCTCATTCATGATCCTCACCGTTAGAAGTAAGAACTCCCATTCCCACTACCCCATCTCCACTCTCCTCGGTCAGGATAGGTATTGGTTAGTTTGTCCCCCTATAGTATCCCTTTCTTGATGACCCGGTTTTGGGTGGGACCCCCTTTATGGTCCGCGTCGCTTCTTTAGCGGATCCTTGCGAGCATTGGATCAGTGTTTCTGGCCTCTTTCTTCGCCTGCTTGCTGAATTTGCTCCCGGGCTGCCCGCCCCTCTTTTGTTTAGAGTCTTTTTCGTCTTTGAGTGTGGCTCTCCCTGTCCATAGAAGTTCTAATTGCACGACCCCTGGATTTTGTCGCTCTGGCTTTAGGAAATTGCTCGAGTTTTATTAGCACACGCAAGAGCAGGAAATGTTAATAGTATCTTTTCTGACCGGCCGGACATCCCGCGGCATTGTCCCCCCTCGAGAGAGGGATTTAGTTCAATTTTTGTTCGTCTGAGTTTTCCCCGAAACCTTTCCTCTCGGTCCTGGGATTTGCGGCTCCTGATGCACATTCATGGCCGGATGTTCAGGGTTTTTGTACTTGCCTTTACCCCTCTGTCGCCGGGAAGGTTCCCGAAATTTTGCCAGGTTCGTTCACTCCTTAACTGCCTGATAGAAGGATTTTATATGCCACCCACCCCTTCCATCTGCTCACGTGCTCGGCGTTCAATGTCCGATAAAGCGCAGCAGGAGCTCTTGATTTTTGCTTGAGCGCCCGACTTCTCAGCCTTAGCCGTTTGTCCGTTATCAATCCGAAGCCCTCTTTTGTTTTTTCCTTCCCCAGCTCTTTCCGCTGGTTGGCCTTTGTCTCCGACACCCACCCCAATAATGAGCGGCCCTTGCCCGGCCGGTTCCAGTTTTCCGGCCCCGTGCCTCATCCAAGGGACTTTTTGCGGATTCTCTTGATTCCGTACGGAACTAGGCCTTGTGAACCGAGGCCAGAGAAATGTTGGGCATTCGCATACACTTTCGCATTGCGTCTGGTCATAGGACTGGATATTCTCGCCGTCCCCATTACCACCGCCGGCTGCTTCTGAATTACTGCGTATACAGAAACCATTTCCGTCGCACTCCGCTCTCCCGGCGGCCGCTCTTGGCACAGTCATCAACTACGATTTCCCGTTCTGTCGCGATATCGAGGTCCATTCCAGGGTGTTCAAATTGGTTCCAAAGTATTCTTTTCTCGGTTAGACCCTCCTTTTTCTTTTTTTTTCCTCCTCCTCCGTGGTGTTTTTGCTATTTTTTTCCCGATATCAGATCCCCCCCTCTTGGTTCCCGATTTTGCACAAACACAACAACATTGAATGGACCTTTCTCGACGACGGTTTGAACATCTGCGATTGTTTTCAGTTCTGCCACTTCTCTTTTGCTCTCGTTAGTTACTGTTTCATCTTAGACGACAGGCTCAGCGTTTTTTTCTCAGAGGAGTTTCTTGGAGTCCCCGCGCTCAGGCGAATGGGTAAATGATCGCAAGAAATTGTTCCGTGTCATTGCGCTTCAAGCACTTGTTTCAGAGTCACGATTTGACCCTTTTTTGGATACTGAACCGCGATCCGCCCACTCTCCCCCGGCATGGAGGTATGCCACGGGTTGCCGCCCAATTCCCTTTTTTTGGCTAGGCCCCGTCTAGGATTTTGTTTGCTTCCCACACCCTTCGCAATATTCTGTTCCCTATAAAGGATGTTCACAGAGGTTTGCGTCACCCTTTTCTCTCCCTTCTGGGCCTTGCTCTTTCCTCCCCATCGGGGTCAGCCAAATATCGTTGCCCACCAGGAGTCTTTCGTCTTTTTCTTTTTCCCAGTTGACTTTTCGCCGCTTAGGGCGCGATGGACCCGGGTGGGTCATGCTTACGCCCCCCCTTCCTCCTCTTTTGTACATGAGCTTTTCCGATGGTGTGTTTAAGCTTCACTTAGCAGCCGTGCTTTTCTCTGGCAAACCCTTTACACTTGGGACAGATTTCTTGGCTTAGCTCTCCCTCGCGTACCGGAGCGGGGTTATATGCAGAATTTTTTCCAGCCACATTCAAAACTGATCCTTCTCCCAAGACTCGCCGATTGAGTTGAGTTTTACCATCTTGTGATTTCGAGCTGTCCTGGTCCCTTAATGAGTGAGGTATTGACTCTTTATGGATTTTGTTCATACCCTCGAGCGCATCTTTAGATCCATACCCTGTGAGGCCCCCTACTGGAAAACGTGATCGTGCTCATATGCCAGGATGGGAAAAGGACAGACAAATCACAGCTCCCCCCCATGCCTCTCCCACTCGAGGTTCTGTCATGTACCCTATTCAGTCCGACTCCGGCCGAAGAAATAGACAGATCCCTCTGAGTCCCAATTTGAATGGTCGTATCCTTGTATGACGGTCCCTCCCAGGGTTGCCCCCCCGGGTTCCTCAAAACCCCGAATACGAGATTTGCCTCTCCCCCTACCCCCGCTCTCCCCCTAAGTTCGCGGGGACCCCATTTATATTAAAAGACCCGGTCTTTTGCCCCGGATTCCGTCTTTTTGGCGTCTATTCAATTTCGATCCCCCAGAATTCGATCCACCTCCCTATTTTAAGTATTTCCTCCTGTCTTGTTGTGCCCCCCTTTTCGCTCGGTAGAAAGGTTGCCCGTCCAGCTTTTTCGACACCCCCCCATTCCAGGGCTCACTTCCCCTTGCTCGCTCGATTCCCGGAACGGAGAGAAATATTACGTCTCCGTCTTTCCCGACCCTTCTTCCGTTCCTGAACAACTTTCTGTGTCCTCCGTTGGACGTCAACGTGTGGACCACAGTCTCTGGGGTACACAGCTTCGATTCGACTAGACCCTTCTCCCCCTTCCCCAAATTTGGCACACGGTTCCCGTCTCATTCTCTGGGGGTTGCTACCTTTCGATCTACCAGTTTCATCTCCTTCCCAGACACAATATCTGGCTTGCTTCCCCTTGGCCCGTTCCCTCGGGGCACATCGTCCCACGGCTGTTCCACGGTATCGCTCCTGACCGCCAACGGGCGTGCCGTGGAGGCTGCCACTGCCGGGTATCCTACTCGTGTCGCGACATACGCTCCCCCCAGCTTCTATCTCCGTATCCGACTGAGTCCCCCTTCCCGAATATCCGGTTTTTGCCGCTCCACACTTGGCCGTTACGGGTTAGCCAAATTCCCCCGACGTCTCTCTCGGTCCCGGCGCCATTGTCCCCTCGGTCCCCGCTGCGGAGGTTGACTCAGATTGGTCGCTACAGTTGAGTATCTTGCTGCCAGGAATCTTTCTACTCTTCTCCGCAATCTTTTTGTTTTTTTTCTGCGTAGATTCCTTTTTCATGGCAGATAAAAAACTATACAAATATTGTTACCCAGCACCGCACCTGTTCACTGTGAATTTGCTACGGTCCTTCCCTCGCTCTTCTATATTCTTCCCTGTACTTCCGTTTTTGTTCGGGACCTGATATTTTCGTTGAATTTCCTGTCTTGGTTATCGAATTCCTCGATCGTGTGCTGAGACTTAGGCTGACCACAGATAGTCTTACTCCCGTCTGCACCGCCGCGCGCGCCGTTGGCCTTTCTTTTCAGAGTTTCCAGGCTGACTTCCCGTTCTTGGGTCACTTTTCCCGATTGGACCGCTCACTGACTCCGCCTTGATCGTTTTTTTTTTTTAATCTTCTCTTTCCCTTTTAGGCCCCCCCCCCCCCCCCCCTTTTAATCGAATGTGTCAAGCAGTTCCTCGCGGAGGGACCTTTGACCCCCTTTTCCGGTGCTCGATGTTTTTTCTCATGGCTTGAAAACTCATGACCCTCGATTTTTCACCACTTGCGTCCCTTCTTCGAAAGACCGCCAAAGTTCAGATGCAAGCGATTGTTTTAATCCCCCTTGTTCCTCTGTTACTATTGTGCTGTAATTGCCCTGTATCTAGTGATTCCCTTTAACATGGGGTTGACCCACCGAGAGGGCCGCTGTGTTTCGAACCTTCTCTTCCTCTTCCCCCCGGTTCTCCTCCTTCTTTGAACATTCAAACTGTGTCTTCTGTAGATTTCAGTCTGTGATCTGAAATTGGAGATGAATCCTATTTCGAACTTTTCCTACAAAAGACCGTAACCGCACGGTACACGTCGTGCTTCTAGGTTGGTCGTTTTTCTCTGTATCTGATGCCCCTTTTTTTGCCCGTTTCGTCGGGACGTTTGTATTTGAGAGGATAAGCACCTGATGAGTCCTGGCCTCATGATTGATTTGGCTAGGTATTCGGCTGCTTGCGAATTATCTTGCCTCCTTTCCCTCCCTTATCGATCATTTTTGAAGGTTGATGGTTATGATTACTGGGCCCATCAGTTCCTGCGCAAGCTCGTTTGTACCGCTCCCTTGCTGCTTTCTCCTCTTCCCCCGGCTTTTGATTTTCTTATTTCAGCCACTGCATTAAAGTAATTGATATCCCGTTCCTTCGGTTATTTTCTTTTTCCCAGGAATTCGTAAACTCGACATTGACCGATTTCCTTTCTTCATGCCGCAGTGGAAGATTATCGATAGTTGATCGTCTTCCACCCACTCCCCTCTCCCTTTCCTTAGCGAGATTCCTGAAAGCTTGCCCTTTGATTTCAGTTTGTACGCCCGCTAAAAGCTGCTCGTTTCTTTTCTGGCCGTTTACCGCCCCTCGCGTCTCTTTCCCGAATCTTCCCCTGCCACTGATTCTGGCTTTCTTTCTCCGCTCTGACACCCCCCCTTCCAATAGAGCCCTCTGATTAGGAGTCACCTGTAAGATTCCTCCTAACTTTTCTCATTTTTCTGCTCCTCGCTTTGCGTCTCGACTATGGAACTGCATGCAGGAGCGCTGTTCCCGTTATCACGAACCGCACAAGCCCTTTTTTTGTCTCCCCTTCGATCGGATATGGACGCGCTGTTGTTCTTTCACCCCTCCACAACCCCCTCCTGTCCTTCACGCCAGGTTTCCCCAGTTTGATCCCGTTTCAGACCTACATGATTTCAGCTTTACGGATCGGTTGGATAAGGACACCTCCCCAGAGGAAAACTGTCTCTCCTTTCTGGGCCTTTCCTTCCCCCCGTTCGTGATTCTGGAGCTTCTCATCTGACTCTACCTGATCCTACGGACTCCATCTACACTCGGCTGCTTTCTTCTCATTTCGTTCTAGAGAAATCGCCTCTCGCCTCAGGCGTCCCCCCTCTCTTTTTTGCACCCCTTCCTGACCCAAGAGAAAGAGCTTTGTCTCCGAGAGTGAGGGTCCATTCAGTTTTTCTTTTTTTTAAAATAGGAAGTTGTTATATTGATGGTTCCGCGGGCCCTGCCTTCCCCCCTCTTTCCTTTCCTCCACTACTTTTTTGTTCTGGAGATGATTCTCCCCTGGTTTTTACTTCCATCTCTGGCGTCTGTTGTCAACACCCCCACTTTAATTTCCCTCGTTGATCTCGCGCCGAACGGTCGACAGGTCGATTGGACTGTGCCCGGCGAGGGTCTCCTTGTCGGTCTTCTTCTTCTCTTTGCTACTTGGATGGTGTGGTACTTTGACTATTTCCCGTAATCGGATTTTTTCTTTGAGTCCTTAGAGACATGTTTGCAGATGCTCCCCTTCCCTCAATTTTTTCCCCTCCCGTTTCATGTTAGTCCTGAAATCATTGAGATTTCGCTATTTAACGGACTCTTGGTTCCGGATCCGACCCCTCGCTCTTCCACGCGGACGGCAGGTTGGTGCCTCCTCACCCTTTTAACTTTCTTTCGCGGCAGGATAGTCTGTTTTGGGTGAGACCCGTCTCCTTCGCCATCTCTTTTCCACGGATGCTCCACCCTTCGGGCTGGGCGTCTGCTAAAGGTTTGATCTCAGTTCTTTCAGCTTGGCGCCTCCCACTTCCTCGGAGCTACACCATTTGCCGCTAGCTTACAGTTGACCTCAGTAATGATTAGGGCGCGCTGTCCATTTTTTTTTTCACCTAAGAAAGCCGTCCTCGAGTTGAAGTTCTCTTTCTTTCGTTCCTCGCTCCCTTTTTCGTTCCACTATTCTTTCCCTCCTTCGCGTTTGCAAGTACCCACATAACATCCGGGCCCTCGTTGAATGATCCGGCCGAGCACGAAAGGAGGGGAGGTTCCTACTATCCACTCTCCCCCTCTCAATATGTAACGGAAGACGCCAAGCCGCTGCCGTTTCTCAATGCCTCTGGATGATGAGCTTGACGAATGATACTGATTCTCTTCTTCTTTTTCTTCTCATTCTTCTTTTGCATGTGCGCCCATCCATCTTTGCTCGAATTTTTTCCCAGTTGGACTTTCGACAACCTATGTTCCTTCTCCACCCATTCAAGCCTGCCACCCTATAAGAGCTTCGGTCAGCCCCTGTCAGAGGCACTCCCCGGACCCCTTCCTACCCGGCCCCCCCCCCATACCCCCCCTCCCTTTCCACTTTCTCTCCAATTTAGTATCCTTGAGACTGCCGCGCCGGGAATTTTTTCACCTTGTATCTCAACCTGAACCCGATACAGCTCCCCCACGCCGACCCCCCTGACGTTCTCGCTCATTTTGACGTGTGTCTTTCCTTACTTCGTTGTAGTCTTCTCCCAGTTCTCATCCAAGACTTTCCAAGTCACCATACCCGGTCGAAGGTTTACTTCCGGCGCTGTTTACCCTTCCCTTTCCTCCTAGTTCGACAGGCGACCCTTCCCCGATATGGTCTACACCCCTTTCCAGTGTCACTCGTATCGTCTCTATACCGGAAGGCGAGTTACCAAACCTTCTTTCTTAGTACCCCCCCTCCCCAAATCTCCGGGTGCCCTGTCGGTATTAGTCCATGACTTGGCGGCAACTTGTGTCCAAGCTGAGGGGTAAAAAGTCTCTCCAGCCTCCCTCCCCCGGACAATGGAAAGTTTTCCCAGTCCCCCGGCAAGGAGCTGGAGGTTCCGACATTCGACTACCGGTCATCCTGCCGATTCCCCGCACAATGGTTTTTCGGTCAGGTGCTTTTCCCCCCATCGTGTCAATACAGTCGGCAAGGTCCACATGGTCCGCTTCGACCTCAACGGGCGCTCTTTTTTTTGAACATCGCTGATGATTATTCTGTCTCTTGGTTTCGCATCTCGGAAACAATGATTCCGATCCCAGCCCTGAGAAATTTGCCTATACTGTGCCGCCTACACATTGCCCGGCCGAATCTCCCCCTAACGTGCTCTCCATCGGAGCCCTTCCATCTGACCGTTGCTGGGCGGGTGAACCCCGTTAGGGGAGAGTTTACATTTTTTTCTTGCGCCCAAAAGATTTCTTTCTCTTCTTTATGTTTTGAGCATAGCCTCCTTGCAGCCGATACCCTTCCTCTCCTTGTTTTTCAAAAAGCACTGCTTCTTTGCCTGGATCATGTTTAACTTCTCTCGCCTTTTGTCGATTGCGGTCCCGGTCCCTTCCAGTGTTGTGCTCCCTTGAGCTGCACGTCTATTCAGGGAATTTCTCTTCTGGTTCGAAATTTCTTCGCCCGATCTTGTTTCTCCCCCGTCGATCTTTTCCGCGACCCCCCCGATCGATCCTCATCATCGATGTCTGTCTCTCCCTTGCTTGCAGCGGATACCGGTTGGACTTTGCCTTCTTGGGTCACTTTTCCGATGTCTCTACTCTTGACACTCGACTCCCGAGTTTAAGGGAACGGCTCGATTTTTAATAGTGTTCTTTCCCCTCCAGCTCCTTTTCTCGGTGGCAACAGTTCCATTTTGTGCGCTCGGTCGAGGCTGTTTCCCCCTGGTACCCACCCTCTTTCCAAAAAGTCACTTCGTCCCTCCCTTAGCCAGTTACCTCTGCACCCCTTTTGGTACTCCGGAGCCAGCGGGTTCTATTGATCTCCTCCGGCCCCGGTGCTTCGAGCGTAATGATGAGCCATTTGTTTTTCCATTTGTTCGACCTCTTTGCCTGTCCCTACTTCTTCGAACCTCTTCCACTTCTCTCATGCTTTCTAACATTCACCTTTTCTTCGGTGCGTTTTTTAGAGTATGGCGATCTGGAGCTCCTCAGCTCGCTCATCTTCCGACTACCCCTTACCCCCTCCCCCGTCCCTCATCCCAAGTCTTGGTCGGTACTTTTTTTTCTTATTGACATATCGTTCGGTGTCCTGACCATGGTTGACAGGACCCGGTCTTTGGTAGCTGCAGGTCTTTCTGGTCTATACTCTGCGTCCTTTGATTGAATTGAGATTCATCTGGCATCGCCTGCTTTTGTTCCCCTTCTTAGGGGCTTCCTAGCGGCCGTCCTGTGGTTGCTTCTTGATGGGTTGGCTATGTGCCCTAGTTCCCGGTTCATGAGCACGTCTAACTGGTCCCCCCCCTTTCCGAATCAGGTTCTTCCCGCTGTTCTGCCAGTTTCCCCTTGGCAGACCACCGCCCTCCTAGCAGTACTGTCCTAATCCTCTCCGTTCAGGAGATGCTCCATACACTTGCGCTCAACTGGCTCTGCCTAGTTCTGTCGTTTTCTTTGCCCTTTTTTCCCTCCGTGCCCTTTGTTTCGGCCCCTCCGCTCCTGGCTTCGACTTTCTCCTGCCCTGGCAAGGGTTGGGTTTCCCTTCCCCCTCTCCACTCTTCCTCGCAGTTTCGATGTAACTACTTTGCTTTACCCTGTCACGCAGCTCACGGTCACTCCCTCTCCTTGCTTCTTCCCTTGATGACCACCCCCCCCGAGCCCCTCTAGTTCTTCCCTTTTCTAATCTCCTCAGTCGCTGTTATCTAGTTGCTGTTTTTCATGGAGCACTCTGAGCGCGGCTCCTTTCCTCCCCCTCACAGCCTTGTTTCTCTCTTTATATTACCTCCTGGGGCCCTTTTCTCCCCCTCCCCCCCCACCCCCCCCACTCCTAGATTTACTAGATCAAATTAAATGGACCCGTGAAACCCTCACATGCCCGTCGCGTGGACGGAGCCTTTTCTTCCCGGACCCCTGTCAGTCTCTGATGCCTGCCCGCGGGCCCTGCTCCATGACAGGTGTGCGTTGGACTCAATGAACACCTTTTTCCTTCTCCTCTCCTTCCATCTCCCACACTCTTTTTTTTTGTCTGAATACGGTTCCGGCGACGATGACATCCATCCCCCATTACCTCTGCGGACCGTGACGTTGTCAGCTTCCCCCCCTTCGATTTCCCGTTAGTCGGCTCGATCTCTTCCATTCCCAGTTGTTTTTCAACCGGCACAAGCGTTGAGAGCCGGAGTTAACCTTTTCCTCCTTCCTTTTTTTTCGGATCTTGCGGATCTCCCCCTCGTATAATAATATAAGCGAAGAGTTTGACCCAAACACAAACTGGAATTACCTCGATCTCCTCCTACTCCCTGGGCCCTTCCAGTCTCCGTTTCAGTGACTGCCCCAGGTTTGCTGCCAACTTTCTTTCCCTCCTGTTCCACTCGTCTTTCAGTCTTATTTTTTTTTAGGAGGTGTATATGGTGTAGTAGGCTCTCCCTAGACCTTGTTCATATGACCCAGTGTCCAACGCAGTGTCCTCTGCGTCCTTCCCCATCATTGGGCTTTCTTTGGGTTCCCCATCATTCTCTTTTCTGTGTTATGGACCTAACGATCTCCCCTTACTGATGGGAGGTTTCCCGGGGCCGCATTTTCCCCTTTTGGGCTAGGAAGGATGGCTTTTTTGCGGGTAACCGTTCCCACCTCTCCCTAGTGTTAGTTAATGGATGCTCCCCCAATTTTTTTGTGCGGTTCGTTAAGTTTTTTCATCTTCATTCGGCTATCTCCTGCAGGCTTCCGCCTTTTGAGACCCTTATGTGACCGGTTCTTCCCCCCGACCGAGTTTTTTGATGTCTGGGTGGTGGTCAGCGCCTCTGACACTCGTCGCTTTTTTTGAGTCTGAGTTGAAAGACCCGTTCCCGGGATGTCGCTTCATTGAGAATTGCTGTCCCTTTTTGTGTTCCTTCCCCCTTCCACCATCCGGGCACGGCTTTCTTCCGGGCGGATTTTCAGACGACTCTAACCTGCGGCATCTCCAGCACTTCATTACCCGTCCCTCAAAACCACTGTTTTTAGTTGTCTCACATGGAAGAGTGGATTCTTCTCATGCCGGCAGGACTTTATAGGAATTCTGTCCGGGCTTCCCCTCCCCTCTCGTCTCGTGCTCCAGCGGTCCCTCATGTCCCCGTTTAGGAGCCTTACCTGCGATGGCCTTACGCCAAAACAGCAATTCACCAGCATGCTCGTTCAGTTCGCCCCTACTTTTCCCACTGTCCTGAGCCTCCCCTCCGCAGCATCAATATGCGACCAATTCTAAATGGGGTACCTCCCCGACTCTTCCGCGCGACCGTCCTGTAACTGATTTAACTCTCACGAGAACCCCCTACCTCTCCTCAAGACTTTCTCGTGTTATGTACGTTGGTATTGCTCCCTTCGCTCTATCTCACCTTTCTCTCTCCCCCCTTGACCATAAAGTCACCGTAAAAAGGCTCCTGTTAGTTAAAGGACCGGGATCCGAAGGTTTACCAGCAGGGCCCTTCTCTTGACTTGTCCTGACCCGATTGGTA
>Ga0179591_1293203_pt1 | contig 11213 bp, 19 predicted proteins | sample CZOMad2_1_08_16f_FD_182891 | JGI IMG/M metagenome (GOLD analysis project Ga0179591, IMG submission 182891) | Vadose zone soil fungal communities from Angelo Coast Range Reserve, California, USA - CZOMad2_1_08_16fungal (PacBio error correction) | ecosystem: Environmental > Terrestrial > Soil >... | reverse complement strand
AGCTTTGCACTCTTTGTCTAAAGTTTTTACGTACCTTCTCCTTCCCCCCCTTCTATAATCTTCCTTCTCCCAGTTCTCAAAAAGAACTTATGCCTCTTCTTGGCTTTTAACACTTCCCATTTTTCTCTCTTTCCAGTGGAAAATATTTTTGTTTCCCCTACCCTACCCCCCTAGTCTCTGCCCCCCCTTTTACTCAAGTTTTCCGCGTCCTGGTTATCGAGTGAGCCTCTTGAATCTGGTATTCCTTGAGTGATCAGTGATTTTTTCACGATATCCTCTCCTTTCCCCCCCCCCCCTCCTTTTGTTTTCTTTCTCTACGATTTCTCCCAATAGAAGAACCCGCCTTTTTTTACCCATCTGCAAGTTATCACCATCATTATAAAAGCATATGATAAGCCCCCTTCGTCTGACCCTATCATTTCCCCTCTCTTCGTCTTCTTTTGTTTTCCACAAACCTACTCTCCGACCTCTGAGACTGATTTCTCCATGCAAGTATGCTTCATTTGCGGTTTTACCCCGGTCCCCTCTTTTGATATCTCCTCCTCGTATCCTTGGTTCTTTTACCCACCTTTTATTCCCGTAAGACGATGATCCCCTTGACTCTTTCTTCCTTGCTGCACCCTTCTTCTTCAAAGGTCCTCTTACCTTTTTCTGCTTCTAGAAGAGTTCTGACCCTGTTTAGATTCTCTCCCCTTTTACCTTTGTTGATATCACAGAAAAACTTCTACTCTCATTTTGGTTCTTTCTTCTTAGAACGAGACACTATTAATCCGTATTTTCTTCTGACTCCTGAAGGTTCACTCCTCCCGTTTCCCTCTGATCCCTTTCCTTAGTCGTCCCGGTTTTTCTCTCCTTCTTGACTCTTTCTAGTTGACAGTTTTTTTCACTCTTGAGTAGTTTTCAGCGCTCGGAAATTTCTTCCTCTCTTAAACTCTTTTTCCGTGAACTCTCTTTGTTGTAGTACCAGGCTCTAGATTTCTCAGGCATCGAGTTGGTATTTGCACATTCCTCCCTGCAGACATCCTAGTTTCCCCTCCTTCTGGTAATTATCCCGCTTCCCCCTCAGGTTACCTTTTTTTAGTTGACGAGTGACTTAAGAAATGTTAGTCAACTCTAAAGCCTTGGATGCTGTTTCCCTCGTGTAAGACTTTTCCCTTTTTTCCTCAAGGACCCAGTTCGTGAATAGATCTTTTCCTTTTTTCATAAGCTTTTTTTCTTAAGTTTCATAACGATTATTTTCACATAGTCCTGATAAATTGAGTCCTGGACTCCCTTTCTTTTTTCTGACTAACCTGCCCTTTCTTTTTCCTTCAAACAAGCCCTTCCGTTCTTTTTTCGAGACCAGGAAGCCCCCTCCCACTGTCTTCTCCAAGGTCTGAGACTATAGTTCATCCCAGTTTTCGGAGATTTGCCTGAAATAAGGAAATTAATTGTTCCCTCCCTCCGTTCCCAGTAAAACTGCCCTTCCCCACCCAGGTAAGTCTTCCTCCCCCCCCATCTTTCCTACCATTAAGGAGATATGTTTCGCTCGCAGAACCCCCACACTCCACCTTCCTGTCGGATTTTTCAAACTTCGTGTATAGTTTGATGTGTACTTTCATTCATCCACCACTCTATGGGAGTGATTTCTCCCTAACCCCTTGTATAACCTCCCCCTGTCCTGTGAAGAGATACCCCCCAACCCTTCCTAAGAATCTACCCTTTTGAACCTATTTTGAGATTAGAGTTACTGTTTCTTTCTTCTTGAATGGCTTGACTTACCTTTTTCCCCTTTCTGATCCTCATCCAAACCCCTTTCCTGATGATTCAATGGACTTCCCTTTTATCTCCTACTACACATTCCCCCCAACTCAACTTCTGTCCTCACGGAGGGCTCCTCTTTTTCTACCTCAACTTCCTGGTGGGGGAAGGGTTTTTGGCCCGTCAAGACCCCCTCTTCTCGTTGTACTAACAACGACGATATCAATAAAAGTTCTCAAAAGTCTCCCTTTCTCCTCCTTTCTGTACCCTCTTTGAAGCAAATCTTCCCCTTCCTTTCCTGTGTTGAGTAAAATCACTCTCCCCCCACCGAAACTTTCCTTCTTCTATGGGTTGGTAGAACTTCCCCCCCCCAATCCTCATCGGAGTTTTTCCCACTTTTCGCAATGACTCCACCCCTCCCCAGGAAAGCTATTAAATGACTTTTCTGCCCCTCACGATTTTGCACTGCATACTACCCGTTTTGGCTGCATAGGTAAGGAATGTCCAATCATCTCCATCAACTCCGACTCCCCCTTCTCTTTCCTCAAGTAGTTCTTCTTTCTGATCCCTGGTCAATTTCCCTCTTCCCCTTTTTAGTAAGAAGTTCCCTCCAAACACCTTTCCAACCACCTAATTTTCCAGTCAACCCTTTATTGATAAGTGTTTGATCCCTTTGTGAACCTCTACATCCTTTTCTCTTTCCTTCCCCTTAGTGCCTTCTCTCCCCTTAGTCCTTTCTTCCCTTTTTTGACCCACTTTTTTCTGTAACCGTGTTTTTCCCTCTTTTTAACCTCCCTTTCCCCTGCTCCCATTGGACGTCACAATCTCCTTTTTATTGATGGACGTCTTCTCTTTTGTTCTTCCGTTCCGTCTAGTTGAAGATAAAGCCCCGTTCCCAAAAGTAGTTAGTAAGAGAACGTCTTTTTTTTGCTTCCGACCTCACTTCCCAAGTCCTTCCTTCAAATCGTTTCAAATTCCCCTGCCTTTTTTTTTTAGAGGCCCTCATCTGAGACCTCCGAGACCTTTCCCCACTAGCTTTTAGTTAGATTTTAATTATTTACGAGTGTAGAGTTCCCATCCCCCTCTATCGTGTCCCCCTTCCCCACCTGCCACGTACCCCCCCTTCAATCTCCTTCCCTTCCTCCCCCTTTCCAAGAAACTTCCCCCCAACCCCTTTCCTCCCTTTTTTGTCTCACCTTTTTTTTGCCCTTTCCTTCTCTTTTCCTTAAGTTTTTCTAAATTTTTCTCCACTTCCTTTGTTGGATCCTTTTTTTCTTCTCAGGGTCCTTTCGCAGAATGACCCTCCATTACCATCACTTTTTTAGACGTCTTGATTCACAAATGAGTTTTATCATTTGATTGTCCTATACTTTTTCTCTTCCCCCCTTTTCCTTTGTTGTTTCCAGCTCCCCTTTAGAGACTCTTTCTACCCCCTTCCTTTGAAATGAACTAGCATCTTTCTCCCTTCCCCTCCTTGAAATGAACTGACCCCTCCCCTTTACGTTTTAGCTCCATGACTAATAGCCACCTCGGTCTTGGAACCCCTTCCTTCCCCCTCTTCTTTTTTGATTTTTAACCTTCCTTTCCTCTTAAACTGTTTGATTCCCCTCCTCACTTGGTGTCGTTTTCAGTTTTTTCCTCTTGACGTCGCTCCTTTATTTCATTCATAACAGTACCTAATGTTTTGTGAAAACTCTTAAGTTTTTCCTTTTTTTAACGCCCCTGAAATCTTGCCCCGCTTCCCCCCCATCCCCCTCCGAAGTTTGAAACGGCTGCGGTCTAAACTCTCTATCCTAATTCCCCGCCCGTCTGACAAGATTTATCCTGGACATTCTTTCTCTCCTCATTCCTCTCTTTGCAGTTCTCCCCCTTCCCTATGTGCCCCCTGATCCCCCCCTCTAAGCCCCCATCCCCTCCTTCTGTTCCATCCTCCCTTGTATGATTTTTCCAGTGTCTTTCCCCCGAACCTAGTTGGTTTCTCTTCGTCCCAAAAATGTTTAGAATGTTTAGAGCGTACTCTCCGTGTCTCTTCCTCCCTCAATTTAGGTACCTCGTTTTTATCATTTCCATTGGGCGATTTAGAGCTCACCTTTCTTCATATTCTCTCCTTCTGAAGCGCATTTCCCTCTAATTAGTTGTGTCTTGTTTTTATTTTTTAACAAGTGATTCCCTGATTGAGGTTCCCTCCCCCCCTCCCCTATCCTTACTCTCCCCCCTTTTTTGAGTCGCTGATGTTCTTTCTCACCTCTTCCCTCAGTCAAGGGTTCGCACCCCTTCCCCTTAGATTGGAAAGTCGTTTCATCGTTCTCCTCCCCCTCTTCCCTTCTTATTAGCTAGAATATTCCATGTAATGTCTCCTTCCGTCTGGTCTTCTCCCTTTTCAGCACCCCCATTCTCTCTTTAACTGTTGCCCTCCTTTTGTTTAACTTTATAAAAACACCGCGTTTCTTTTCCCGACCCTTCCCATAATCAACTGTCCTTGCCAGTCTTTTTCTCGTGCCTTTACGTCTTCAAGTTACCGGAAAAGTTTTCTCTCCTCCCCCCAATTTGTTATATGAGAACTACTTCCGTTGAATGATCTTTTTTCTTTGTCCCCTTTACGTTTCTTCTCTTAAGTCGCCCCCCTCCTCCTCTTTCTTCGTTTTTTCCTTAGCTGATTTAAGCTCTCCCCTTTCCTTTCTATGAAACCTCCTTCCTCGTTTCACAACAGTAACTTTTCCTTTCTTTGCCCCTCTCCCTTCCGCTGACTTAACGTCGCTGACTCACTAAAAAATTTATTCGACTTCCTGCCATTAATTGCTCCTCCCCCCTTCCAGCTTTACATTCTCCTTTCCCCAAGTCCAGCTCCCTTTTTACTCCAGGAAAAGACATTTCTCTATTTTCCCCCCATTATGGAGTCGAGTGGCCACCCGACTGTGGATTTATTTCCTTCAAGTATTAAGTTCCCATTGAAGTCCCCTTCCAACTTCCTCTCTTTTCTCTATCTAATTTCCCCCCCCCCACCCCCCAAAAGACCCCCCCTTTCACATCCTTTTCCCTCCTTTAGGACAATTCCCCTCTTTTTATTCCCTTCCCTGTTAATCCCTTTTCTTCTGGATTTTACTGTCGTGCGACCCACTTCCCCTCTCCTTCCCCCCCCCCCCCTTTCCCCCCTTTACTGGATTTTTAGATATATTTTTCCCCCTGGCATATATTTCCCTTCTCTGTCCTGCCCTTTAGCAAATTAGGAATGTTTTTCTCTTTTTTCGTTCTTTAGTAGACATTTGTCCGTTTCTTCTGGATTCTGCATTTGTTTGCAGTTGAACTCTTGCCCATTTTTCCCTGGTTCAGAGCCCTTCCTCGAGTCCTAAATCTCCCCCCTCTCCTTTTTTAAATCCCTGCTCTATCTCACTTTTTGTGAATTCTCATCCTTTTCAAGGACGTTCTTATTCGACGCCTTTTTCTTTCGTCTTCTTCCCCCTCAGCTTCAGACTCCGTGTTGCAATTGGCGATATTTCTTTTCCCCCATCCCTGCCTTCCCTAAAATGAGTCCCTCCCACCCGCTTGAGGCCCTTTTTGACCCCCCCCAATGTCTTTCCTTTGACTTTTTTTTTTTAGACGCCGGACCCAACCATAAAGGTCCAAGATGACTTCGAGTGGCTCGCTTTTTTCCCATGTACTCCTTTACCTTTCCTCCCCAGGTTTTTCTTTTTATATTTTTCACCCCACCCCCCAGGGCTCCCTCCTCTACTCCGCTATCATCTTTTACAAGTTAGGTTGGCGGTGTTTTTTTTGTTTCATATGCAAGGTATGCATACCAGGCAAATATTTCCCGGCCTTTTCCGCCGTCTCCCCCCTTTTACCCCCTGGGACGTCTTGTTCTCTTCTTTTGTGAAAATTCTTGGGCCATTAGTAATTCCCCTTCCTCTAAACTTCTTTCATTTCTTTAGGGTCATAGTATTTTGACCCCCTTGTTCCCTTCCTTGTCCTGGCTCTTCCTCTTTTCCTTTTTTCTTATAGTCTTAGTCCCAACGTATTCCCTTCTTTGTTCCCCCCCGTCCCTCGGTTCTCCTTGAGTCCCCCAAACTCGGTTTTTTATCTTCCTGTACTTCAAACCTTCCCCCGCTTGGCCTCTTTTTGTTCCCTCTCAGACCATAGTTTGAGAAAGCAGATTTTGTGTACTCCTGGGTTATTCCCCGAGCCCTTTAAACTTTACACCAGACCTCCGCCTTTTTCTTTTCTGAGTTCAACCTTCTCCTTGGAAGTCGTCCAATAGTTCCCTCCGTTCGTCGATAATGAATGTTTTAGATTTCCCTTTTTTCTCTGCAAGTTGTTTCTCCCCTCAGTCAGACAGGTTTTTCTCTATCCTTCAATTTTTACCCCTTTGCTCCTCGCTCTCAGGACCATCAGTCCCTTTTAAGGGAATAGGCGTAAAAACTTTATATTCGCTGCTGTAGCCGCCGGTGTTGCCCCTTCCCCCTCCCATTTTTCTGATTGATTTCCTCTGACAATACTCCGCCCTTTTCCCCTTACCATTCCCCCTCAGCCCATCCCTTCTGACATAAAGTGAAATCTACCTTCATTTCGTGGTAGTTTGTTTTTAGCTACCCCCCCCCCCCCCCTCGAGTCCAGGCTCTGTCCGAGATGTTTGAATTTTTCGACCACGTAAAGTTTTTTCTTAAGGTATGTTTTTCCCCACCCTTTTCCGTTCCCATTTCTGCCCTTCTTTCCATAAAAATCCCCCCCTCCCTCCTAAGATGGATCCTCCTTCTCTTCTTCTCCCAGCCGGTCTTTCCATATGAGTTCGGTGAGTAAGGGTTTTTCGGCCTCTTGCTTTGATGTTGTCTACCCTCTTCAAGTTTCAGTCTTTTGTCCTTTCCTCTTTTCCTTCATTTCTCCTTCCTCTTTTAAGCTTTCGCTTCTCCCAAGAAAAATTTCTTCCTTCTTGGCCCAGATCGATGGTCCGAAGTTGTCACTAGTTCTTTGTAACTTTTCTTTTTTTTTTCCTTCAACCTCGAGGACTCCCCTCCCTCCCGTCTTGTAGCTGCATACTACATTGCTTGCGCAAATATGCCCTTTTTTCTGAAACTTAGGTCGAGAGGGCTCCAGTCCATTTTCGTCTTACTGCATCAATCATCTTCTTTCTCCGACCGACTCCTTCTCATAACAACCACCGCTTCTCCAGAGAATCTCCCTTTCCCTCCCCACCTCTCCGAACTTTTGTTTCCCCGTTGAATCATAGTCCAGAGAATGACTTTTGAAGAAAACCCCCTCCGATGCGATGGACTGTGACCCCGCTCTCCCCTCCTCTCCCCTTCGCAAGAAAAGTTCTCTTCCCTTACTGAGCTCCAGTCAATTCTTCTTTTCCCTCCTGTTAACTCGAATAATACCTGTCTTCCTTTCCCTTGATATCCCCCTCCACAAAACCCCCCCTCTCCTTCCTGGCTTTCTTTTCTTTCTCCCCCTTAAAGTGAGATCGTCATCTGACCTCCCTCTATTCCTTTAACGCATTTTCTCGTAACTGTAAGAATAAGGCTTCCTCTTTAAGTCCAACCTCCTCTTTTCCTTTCGACTTTCTTACGTTTCCTACATATTTTTTTCCCCTCCCCCGGAGAAGATAGTTTCTCCCGCCCTCTCGATTTCTTTTTTACCACCCCTCCGATCCCTATGTTTTCTTAAATACAACCTCCTCCTAGATTTGCTCATGACTCACCTCCCTCTTTTCCTACCTTCCCCTTCTCTTTTTTTACAGGATAAGGTCGTCCTCTTGATCATTTTTCTGCGTCGCCTTGTTGAGACCTGGACTCTTGGGGATGAATTCAGTCCCCTTTTCCCTCTTTCCACTACTACTACTCCCTCCCCCCCTTTTTTTTGCTTAGAGATATTTTTCCGCAGACCTCCTTTTCATCATTTCTGATGCCCTCCCCTTTTTTACAACCTAGATAATTTTCACTTCGAGCCTCCCCTCTCTCCGATCTTCCTTTCCTCCTGTGCTGGGTCTTCACCACCCATCTTGTCAATGAGAGTAGATTCAGGATTTATCCAGTTATCTTCCTTTCTTGGCTCATTTCTGGAAGTCTTATCCTCTACTTTTAGTAAGTCTTTCTCCAACCTTTTTCTGAACCAGTCCCTGCTCTCCCAGTCTCTTTCTTGGCCTATTTACATTATTCGTTGACCATGTAGTTCGACCTGGGGTAGCTCCGATCGGATGCGTTTCCTCTTTCCCTCCCCACCCCTTTTGCCAAGAAACCCTTTTGAGCCTCCCTTTTTTTGTTGTTCTGCTTTAGAAAGAGTCCCCCGATCCAATGTCTACCCCACCATTTTCTCTCTTCATCCTGCTTTTTTCCACTCAGCATGTTCCTCTCCCGGACTGTAGAGGACCTTTTTCTTAGATCCTTCTCAAGTTAATAGTGATCAGTGAGTGTCTAGAGGTTAGTTATTGCAGGATTCACTTTTAAGATCTTCCCCTATTGGATCATGTCCCCTTCCCTTCTCATTTTCGGACCTCTGAACTATCTCCCTTCCAATCTCTTCTGGATTTGTCTATGCGGGAAATGTTTACTTATACTTCTAGCAGTTCCCCTCTTTCCGTTCTTACCCCCCCGATTCCATCCTTTTCATCGTTTCTGGAACCATCGTCCACTTGTAACCTTTTTTCCATTTTTTTTCTTTTTTGACCTGACCTATCAGTGACGAACTTTTCCCTGACCCCCCTCAAGACTCCCGTCCAAGAACTATCATTTCCTTGCCAGCTGCTGACAGCCTCTTTTTCTTTTTCTCCTTCATCCCTGCTTATCCAATCGTATCTATCTTTTTTCTTTATCCTGCAGACCTCTCTTGTCTCTACCTATTGAGGAGGATATGTCATCCCACAAGACCCCGTCACACCACTCTTTCTCCGAACTTTTATTTTCTCACCCCTATCAGGAGACCGTTCTCTCCCTATCTCCTTGAATCCCTTTATGAGCTTTTGAGGACTTCCCCTCATGAATTCTCCAAGATCCCCCCCTCCCCCCCCTTTTCCTCTTAGAACCCTTCAGTCTCCCACTTACGGATCTTACCCCCACCAGCTCCCTACATCTCAGTTCCCTGTCTTTTTCTCCTTCCCCCCCCTCCCCAGATCCTTTCTTCCCATTTTAGTGTTCTCTTTGTTTTTCTTTTTCCGATAAAGCCTCGTTGCGGGGGTAGAGAAAGGCTTCCCCTGCCCACCCACACTTTTTCGTTTAGTCGCCCCCAAATTTCTCCCCCTAAGTATAAACGAGTGAACCATATTTTAGGTTTTTCCTTGACTGAATCTGCTTCTGATTGAATGCTCTAGAAATTACCCCTGGGTTTACCCTTTTTTTTTTACTTCTTAGTCTCCCCACCAAACGAGTTCCTACCGCGAGGGAATGCCTTCTGTTGGGTGCTTTCCAGACAACTCCCGAACCACAGTTCCATCTTTACAGCCCTGTCTTCTGGCTCCAACGACTTAGACTCCCCCCCCCCCTTGCCTTTTCAGTGTTTCCCACAGTTACCCCTCCCACTCTTCTTTCCCGTTTCTCATTTTAAAAGCCTTGTGCACACTTCACCAAGTTATATAACCTTTCTTGCTTTTCCTTCTTCTCTGTTCTTATTTTTCTAAAAGAGTAAAATTCCTGTGAAATCTTTGCCATGCAGCTCCCCCCCTATCCTCCCTTACGTACCCTTCCCTTTTTGATGTGAAACACCATTTCCTACCCTCCTCTTCGAAAATGAAGACTTCCTTTTCCAATTGCCAGTTCCTCCTGAATTGCCTCTTCCCCCCATTGGTCACCCCCCTTCTTTCTTGAAAAGGACCCTTATGGAGAATTTCATTTTTAAGTAACTTTAACCGACATGACTCCATCATTCCCCCTTCTTCTCTCCATTTAGTGATCCCCCTTCTTTTATCTTCTTTCTTTTTCGCTGTCCATGCTTTTATTCCGTCCTTTCTCTCTCCCCCAAACCCTCAAACCTACAACCCCCTTTTCCCCCCAGCTTCATAGGACTCTTCTCTTGCTCCCTTTGTAGAAAACTAGACCCGCCCGGGGAATCCATTAAGCTTCATATCGATGCCCCTCTGAATTATTAATGGTCAAATTTAGTGTCCCTTTTTTCTCTCCGGATATACCTACCCTCCCTTTCCACTTTTTGCCCTTAAACCCCCTCTCTGTTTTTTTCTTTTGTCTTTCACTTGTCTATCCGGTAGGCTCTGTGCCTTAAGACCCGTCCCAAGTGCAAAACGTAGTCTAATTCGAAAGATAGTTCCTATAGACCTTCCTCCCCTTACTCACCCAGGTCCCTTTTTCCCCTTCCGTAGCCTTCCCTCACCAGATCTAACCTCTATCCCACTTTTTCCCCCCTGCGACTCTGTTTCCCCGTACCTGTGTTCTTTGTCGAGTAACAAGTTTTACATCCCTGTTTTAACAGGTCACAATAATGCCGACCCCCCTCCCGATACCTTGCTCGAATTTGACAGAAACCCCCAAAATAACAGCTTTCATGTGCTTTCTCCCTTTTTTCTTAAGCGTTACCTATATTAATCCTTTTTTCAAAGTTCCGTCCCACTTATTTCCTGGGAGTGTTTTCGGCCTTTCCTGGGTCTACCCTTTTCCCTAACTCCCATAAATTCAGAAATAAGTCTCCCCCCCCCCCCTGAATTTGTTTCCTCCCCTTTTCTTGTTAGAGAGATGAGAATTTGCTTTGGTTTTTTTTTTCCTCTGACCCGCGTAGTCAGCTTTCGCAATATCTGAGGTCCATTTCCCTCTCTTGAATGTTCTCCATGAATTTTCAATGTCCCTCCCCCCTCCCCCTCCTTGTTTGCTCTCTTCCCCCCATACAGGAATATCTACTGTCTTTTCCAATTCGTTCTTACTGCATGGATTTGATTTTTCCCCAAAGTTTTCGAAAGTCTTCTTACTTTATGCTTGGAACTCGAAAGTGCGGTTTTTGGATCTTCCTTTTACCTTCTCTTCACTTTCCCTTCATCTTCACCCGTCCCTTTTCCTTCTTTTTTTGCCCCAAACCTATTTCTGCTTCCTTTCTTCATCTCCTCCAATATTTCTGATTCAGCTCAAATCCCAGCCTCTGGAAATAGGCTTCGTTCTTGAAGATACCTCCTCCTTTGACCAGACCCCATTCCCTCTTCCGGAATTCTTCTTCTTCTCCTCAAGGAAGAGTCTTTTCCCCTCCTTTTTCCTCCCACCTTGTTGTACCCTTTCCTACTATATTTCCACTCCTCTCCCCTGATGGATGGACCATTTTTCCTCACTGGTGGGGGTTTGAGAGGAATTTTCCCCCCCCCCCCTCTCAGTTCGAGCGTATCTCTTCGAGAAGGATTGAAACATCACTTGCCTCCTCCGTTGATATTGTTTTTCAAAGTTTCTTCTATACCACTCACTTTTTATCGTTTCTCCTATCATTATGCAGCTCTTTCCCAACTCCTTCGTTTAGGGTTTGTCCTCCCTTTCCTTCTTTCCTGGTTTAGACAGACC
>Ga0179591_1152048_pt1 | contig 11213 bp, 13 predicted proteins | sample CZOMad2_1_08_16f_FD_182891 | JGI IMG/M metagenome (GOLD analysis project Ga0179591, IMG submission 182891) | Vadose zone soil fungal communities from Angelo Coast Range Reserve, California, USA - CZOMad2_1_08_16fungal (PacBio error correction) | ecosystem: Environmental > Terrestrial > Soil >... | reverse complement strand
ACCTTTTCCTTTTTCCTTGTCAGGGACTTGGCCCCCGGGCACCTATACCCCCGGCCCTCCCGAAGCTGCAAAAAGGCGGTGGACCTTCAATCCTGACCTTTTCCCCACTTGTCTGAGGGGAGGAGGATGGAGGCTTCCCTTTTAGTTCGAGGCTCTCTGAGTTATTGCATGTCCCGTCGGCTCCCCATAAGCACAATCAAACGAGAGCCCTCCCCACCTTTTTGAGTGGGTCTTTCTTTTTCACCCACAACCCGAGCACGTCGCTGATGAAGCTGAATCCCCGCCCTGGACCTTTCCTTCCCCTAGGGAGCGTGAGTCCTGCGATCATCTTTTCAGGAATTTTTTGCTCTCCCTTCATGTTTTGGCACTTTTTTTTTTTCCCCCCCTTTCAAGTAAAGGTCCGTTTCCCCGTCTGGTCCCGGTGTCCTTGCAGACCTTCCTGAGAGTTTCTGCTAGCTTGCTCCCAAGGCCGCGAGGGTGTCTGCGTTTGAACGTCAAGGCTTTCCTTTGCTTGGTTGACCGTGGAGCCCATCCCCCTTTTTATGATCCGCAGTGGTCCCAGTTTTTTATAGCTGGTTTTTTGCACTCCTGACTTTCCCTAAGCGCTTTCTCGTCGTTTTGTTGTGTCCCCGCTGAGCCCCTGACTCCCCTCTTCTTTTAGACTTCACCTTCCCCTTGCGCGACTTGTTTTCGAATTCGAAGAGGCGGACACCCGAACGAGGGCTGTTTCGTCTTGAGCTGTCTCCCCTGGACCCCTCCTCTCCTTCGTAGGCTTCTTCCTTTCACTTGCGCATTTTGTCCCTGTCTTCCTTTCGTCCCCCGGCTTCGGCAAGTTCATCGAGCCCCCCCCTGGCCATTCCGCAAGTTTGTGTTAGTTTTTCCCCCCCCCTTGGTATCCTATCCGCAGTTTTGGCCCAGCGAGGGGTTTTTTCCAGTTTTTTTGTCTGAAACCCCCTTTCTCGGGGGCGCTGGGTGTTCTTTGCTTGGTGCCTTTGACCCCGTCGTTTCACCTTTTTTTGTGCCTTTTTGTGGAAACCCCCTTTCCACGAAGTTTGCCCTTCTGTTTTATCCTTAGTCGCCATTGACCGGATTCGCCCGGAGTGCCACTACTTTTTTGAGCAGCGCGTATGCTCTAAACCCTTTTTTTTCCGGTAAAGTTTGACGCTTTGTTGCCACGTTGGTTTTCGTCCCCCCGAACCCCTGTTTGTTCCCTTGGTTTCCCTGTAGGCTTCGACTTGAAATCTGTCTTGATTGCTCTTTGTGCCGCCCAAGTTTCGTTCCCCTTTTTCCTTCTTGACGCTTGTTGCCCCCGTACGCCCCGTTTTGTGTTTATTTTGCTGTTATTGCACGTCCCTGGTCGTTGTACACTTAACCGTCCCCGCTTCGTTTTTTTTTTTTTTCTTTGTTGCCACCCTTCGAAGGCAAATTTTTCTTTCGGGTTGCCTTTCCCCCCCCTTTCCAGTGCCTCTGCACTCGTTTGCCAACTTCTTCCTAACTTGTTCGCCATTTTTTTTCCTTTTCGGGGGAGGTTGGATTCGGTTCGAGTGCAAGAGGCGCCCTTTTTTGTGACACGTTTTCGTGTGGTTGTTTTCCTGGTTCCAACGTCTGTCCCCCGTGGCTTTTTGTTGGATTCATGGGGGAAGTCGCTTCGATTTCGTGCTTTTGTCGATTTCCTTTTTGCCGGCTGCTTCCCGAACTGAGGTCCTTTTTTTCATGCTTTAGGATCGGGTTTCCTTGGATAGTCACCTCCCTTGTTTCTGCCTCTTTCCGTTGTTTTTTTTTCCCGGACGCGCCCCTGGTCCCTCGGTTAGTGATCAACGACGCTTCGTTTTTGGGCGATCTCTGTTGCCGTTTGCGTACTCCCCCTCTTTAAGCCTGGCAGCTGTCCTCCCTGTGAGACACTCGCGTCTGTCTTCTTTTTAAAGGACGTTTTGCAAATCATCTTAGTACTTGCCTTCCTTTTGAGTGAAAATTTTCGTTCTTTTTGCCCTTGTGTCTCCTTTTCCCTTTTTGACATCCAACGATGCTCGAGTGACCGTCCCCCAGCAGTTTTTTGGTCTTTTTTTGTGCTGGGGATTTCCGTCTTTCCGTGATCACCGGTTAAAAACCAGCTTCACTTTTCCTCCATGCAAGCAGGGCTTCCCTTGTCCCCTAGTGCAACGCTGAGTGTCTGCAACTTCCCGTGAACTGTCCCTTATACCGTGGATCCCTCTCGTGCCCCCTATTGTCCCTCATTTGGCGCGCGTCTGTATTCGTAGTTTGCCTTTTTGTTCTGTGTTCGGACTCTCTTTGGCTCGTCACGGTTGACCCCCTTTTAGTCGTTTTTTTTGTCGTGGGTTTCTTTTTGCCCCACCTTTTTTTGAAAAGCCCCCAGCCCGCGGATGAGATTCCCGTATTTTCGCTTCGTTGGATGGAACAGGTTTTTTTTGGCGTACGTTGACTTTGTTTTGGACCCCCCCCGACCCCCCCTCGAGTTTGACCGGTGCGTTCGCAGATTTTCGCGTCCCCTTTCCAATTGCAGATTTCCTCGGAATGCGTTCCCCCTCTTAATGCGTTCTGTTCTTGTTCACTTTGTTTTTTTCTATCCCCTGTCTTGCCCGTCTTTTTAGGCCCACGCCGTTGTTCCTGCCACCGTTTGTTGACCTGGACCGGTTTTGTCCCCCGTGCGAATGCGGTTGGCTTTTTTCCTGTGACGCGCGTTTTCGCAACCAGTCAGATGGGTTGTCTGTAGCCATTTATTTTGTTGTCGGTTCGGTCCTTTTCCGTTCTCAAGATCGGCCTTTTCCCAAGAGTTCTCCCCCCCATTTTTTTTTTCTCCCCGTTTTCCTTTCCGGAGTTCGCATTCCGTTCGCTTACATCTCTCTTTTCTCTCTTTTTGAGTATCCGTTGGACGGTTTTTGGAATGCTCCTCGGTATTTTTCCTTTTGTCCCCACGACGGTTTTTCGTTGTTCCTTTTCCAACGCAGCGGGCCAAAGACCCAGACCTTTGTACTCCAACCCAACTCTTTTCTTTCTTGTGACCCCCCCAAATTACATCCCCTTGTTTTTTTCCCGGCTTTTTTTTTGCCTGAAAAAAACCATCCAACCTTCAGATGCGCCTTCACGTGGCCTCGCACCTTTTCCCCCCCCCCCCCCAGCCGGCCGTGGTTCCTTTTCCCCCCCCCCCCCTTTGGCGGATGCCGGACTTGTGGTCATCGGGCTCGTACCCCGTTTTCACCGCAAAACATTTGCCCCCCTTTGACCCTTGCAGTTCCTTCCTTGGAACGTCAATTCCGCGCGTTGTCGGCGCGGGGCTTTTTTGTTTGCGCCAATCTTTTCTTGTACCCACCGTTTTTTTTTTTCCAAACTTCGGTTTCTGCCGTGCGTAACACCCCCAGGGTCCCCCCCCCCAGCGGCCCAGAGCGCGATCCTAATTTCCTATTTCTTTTTTCCCCCGTTCCCCCCCAACGCTTCAATTCACGGGCGGGCTGGTGTGCTGTACAAGTTTTTTGCGAGGCTCGCCCCCTCCCCACACGTGCCGCTTTTTCTGTCCCCAAATCCATTGTCCCGTCCCCGAGCCCCCCCAATTGTATTAAAATGACGACATACTTTTCCTTTTTGATAACTCGACGCCACGGTTTTTCTTTTTTTTTCACGTCTTTTCCTTGGGAAAAAGCGTGGGCCCCCGACTCCATCACCTTGCCCGGTTTCCAGGGTCCCGTTAACCCCAAGCATCGTGCATGTCCTTTTTCTTACCTCTCCGTGCTCCCCAGGCCGGGCCACGTGTCTTCGCTTGATCAAGTCACCTTCTACTCCCCCCCTGCCCCACGCCCCACCCCCCTGCGTTCGCTGCCACTTTCGAGCTGGTTCTTTTTTCGTTAACCTTTTTCACTGCGCCCTCCCTTCCCCCCTGTTTTGAACCAGGTTGTCCCGTACTCTTTGCCTTTTGTTTTATCACACGCCCTTTCTTACGCCTCAACTTTTAGTCTGATTTTCCTCAAACCTCCCCCTTTTTTCCCCCCGTTCTTGCCCCCTGGCCCTTCCCTCGGAAAAGTCGGCGACAGGACTCTCCCGCTGCTTGTCTCCCTTGAACCTTTTTCGCCACTTTCCCGTCGTTCCGCCCTTTGACAGCGGGTCCGGCTCACAGCGTGTGACGATCTTAAAGTTGACACTGCTCTCCCTCGGTTTTTCGGCATGTCTTCGGCAGGAACCGCCCACGGAACCTTGGTCAACCGGGTCACCCCCCCTTTCTCCCTTTCTGACGTAACCTGTCCCCCCGCTGTTTTTTTCCCGGTTGCCTTTTCCCCTGGTTCAAACACACCGCAGGCACTTTGAGGCTTCACCCGGTCCTGACCTGTTTAACCAACTAACCGCCCCACCTGCACCTTGCCCTACACCCCACCCCCTGTAGCCCAAAACTTGGCGTCACGCTTTTTTTCGTGGTGGGCATTCCCCCGTTTGCTAACCTTCACCCGCCCAGCCCCCCCTTTGTTCCCTTTTTCTGATATTGGCCAGCTCTTTAGTCGTTTTCCATGTAACCCTCTCAGCCTTTCTAACCCTCCCCCTGAAATGGATCACGGAACTCGTTTTTGGCTTTCCCGTCAGTCCCCCATTTACGACGTTCTGGTATTTCACACCCTCTCCCCCCTTGGTAGGCTTTTTTCAGGAACAGATTACGCAGTTTTGGTTTTTTTCCCACTTGTTTACCCACGTAAACTTCCTTTTACCCCCTCGTGGTTTTATTTTTCCTCCTGTGGAACCAGCGTCCCACTTGTGCCCTGGCTAGCGTCCGCTTCTGTCAAAAAAACTCCCCGCTTGTTTTTCCCTCCCCTGGTGGCCTCGAGTCAACCTTTTGCTCTCGGATAACAGGCTGCCCTCGTTTCGTGTGTTTTTCCACAGTCTAACGGTGTCCTTCCTTTCCCCCCCTTCCCCCTGCGGCCCCCCATCCGCCCCCTCCCAAACGGCCCGGCCGAGATTCACCTCACAACACATGACTCCCCTCCCCCGCTGTGTACTCGCCTGCGGGTTTGTTTTTCAATTGTTGTTTGCTTCCCTCCCGCTCCCCGGGCCGGCTACTGCGCTTGGCCTTTTGCCTCTTACTTTTTCAGAGGTTTTTATCTGCTTGCCGGTCATCTTTCCCCTCATCTTTGCAACCATCGTCACGAAAGTAGCCTCGGAGGCTTTTCGGGAGGTTTCCCTTTAATGCCCTCGAATCTGCTTTCTCCCAGCCTTTGGTATTGATCTGCGTCGAAAGGTGCTCCCCCCACCCCCCCAGCCTTCTTCAGAACAGCTTGTGTCCCACACCGTCCTATATAGCCCCCCCTTTTTTTTTTGCCTTTCACCGCTCTCTGCAGAGCTGCGGAGTTTTGGCCACTTGTTGCATAGGAACTTGATTTTTCCGATTAGCCTCGTCCCCCCGTGTTTAATTGTGGGGCTCCCCCCCTCCGCGTCCCGTCGAATTTTGACCGCCTGACAGCGTGGCTTGCAACCGTATTTCTTCCTTTTTGCTTCTTCCCCTCCCCGCTGCCCTCGGCGAGTTTTCGCCGTCGTGACATATTTCTCCGGAGGTTTTACCGTGCGGGAGGCTTTGTTTTGCCTTTCCGTTCCCGGCCGTGCTCCGTGCGAGCCTTGTCCGCCCCGCTGCCTGTCGATCGTTTTGTCCAATCCGTTTCTTTTTTCATTTGCGGGTAGGATTCCTCCTTCCCCTCCCCTCTGAATGTCCGGTGTTTTGTAGTAAGCTTGACAAGTCCAGAGAACCCTTTTCCGGTGAGCTTGAGGAAGGCAACGTTTTGTGATGGTTTTTTTTCTGTTGAGACCGGCATCCGACCTTCGGTACAGTTGTTTAGTTCCCCTTGTCGTTTTTCGCTTGACGACCCCCCTCCCCTCTTTATGCAGTCTGCTGCAAGACGTTGTTCCTTCTTTTCCGTCCGTCCCCCGTTTTTCGTTCGGCTTCGCCGGTCTGGTGCCCTAGGTGCCTCCCCATATCCCCCCTCTTACAATTCTCTCTATACCCTATACGTTTGAGAGAGATAAATATTGTTGTTCTTTCTCCCAGATTGCAACCTCTGACCGTCCCGAGTTGCTTCCCCCCAAACGGGGCGGCAGGTCCGGCCTACCTGCCCCCCTTTAAGATGTTTTTCTGCGAGACTCTGTGGCCTTCCCCTAAGTGAATTTTTGCAGCAAGACCTCCCTCTCTTCGGTCTTTCGGTTTCGCAACCCCTCCTCAAACCCATCACAGCGCGGGCTGCTCACCCCCGCCCGGATCAGTTCCACCCCAAGTGAGCACGTTTGCGCGGTGCTGTCCTCTTCTCCCGAACAAATTGACTCCATTTCACCCGTCTCCTCCCCCTTGGCTGCTCTTCATCCCTTGTCTTCGGTCCTCCTCTTGCGTGTTGTGCTGCCCGTCCCCCAAGTCAGTCTTTTCCGAGCAGTTGACCTCTCGATTATCCGGCCGAATCTCCAGTCTCCCCTTCCCCCCCCCGAGTTTTTTTCTCCTCGGTTGCCCTTCAAGCCGAGGCGCTTTTTGAGTTATCAATTTTTGCCTCGCAATCGGTATCTTTTTCTAAGTTTTCCCCCCCAATTTGCGGTCTTTTTTGGCGCTCCCTCCGATTTGTGCCTGTTTCGTCCCTCCTCTGTGGCATCCTTATTGCACTCCGTGCTTTGTGATGTTCCCCTAATGGTTTTTTGTTAGCAGCTGCTTTCTCACCATTTTCGACCGCTATTAACCACGCTGTTTTTCATGGGGGTCGTCGAGCTAGTTCTTTGTTGAAGAGGTACGACCCCGTTTTCCCCTGAGGGCTGGTTGGACGTGAGATTAGAGTTCTTTTTTTCTACGCACTTCCGGTTTTTTGTGACTGTGGTCGGCACGAGGCGGCTTGTACTCCCAGTATGTTTTTTTTTCTGCCGGTGAAACTTCGGTGCCCCTTTTGGTTTACCCCCCCCCCCAATGGTAATTTTTCTCGCACCGTTCCACCGCAAAGATTCGCCCTGAGGTTGTCCTTGCCACCCCCCCCCCCGTTTTGGCCGCAGAAGTTCTTCCTTTCAGCTTCGGGTAGGAGTAGGGTTGTTGCTGTGACATATTCGTTTCGTGGTGGTGTGGAATACGCCATTCAGTTTGACCGGTTTTGGGCTTTTTTACGTCCCCCGTTGACTTTGTGCCCAAGGCCCCCTGACCAGTTCTTTGTTTTTTCCCCTTTTCATTGCTGCAGTTTTGGGTTCCCCACCTGCAGAAGGACCCCGTGACCCTCCCCTTTTGCGTCAGTGTTGGTACCCCTTTTGCAGGTTCTCCCTTTTGGTCATGGGCGAATTTCATGTGCCTGGTACTTTTGAAGATGTCCCCTGATACGTCAAATCTTTGGGGCTGAATTCGGTAAACGTCTCGTTTCTTCTCTTTGCCCCTTCTTGACCTCCAGGGTGCCCCCCCTTTGATTTTTATGGTGAACCGGTTCATTCGTTCAACGGTGACTGGACGGTTCCCGTTTCCCTGTCGTTTGAAGTTGTTTTTTTTTTTCAATTGTTTTTTTCTTCTGACGTAGGTGAGTTACCCGTTCCCTGATTCCGTTCGTGCGTCTGGGCCATTCAAAATGTTGCCGTTTGTATGTTTCTTTGTTTGACCTTGTCCTTTTTTTTCGCTGACGGGTTCCCCTTATTCAGGCCTTGTTTTGTCGCCATTTTTTTTGAGGTCTGTGGGGCGTTGTTTTTTTTTGTTCCCCTTATTCCAAACTTTGTCTTTTTGGACACCGGGACTTTGTTCCTTTCTTTTTGTTTTAAAGGTCCACGTCGTGCACCTTCTGCCCTTGCCGGCCGGGTGAACGTCCGCTGTGATTCCGTTGTGAAGACTGTTGGTTGACCTTGTAGCTGTTTTTCCTTTGGCAGTGCCGCCAGAAACGAACTTCCCTTCCGCATTGCTCAGTGTTTTCCCCCTGTGTCTCCCGTCACCGACGTGCCTCAGCAGCTTGCCGGTGGCCCCGATGCCCTTTCCGGACAGGTTTCCCGTTCTTCAACTCAATCGGGTGCCGTCTGATTGATGTGTCCTGGCTCTTCCACCTTTCGGCCCGTCCCGGGGATGTGTCTCCAGTACTTTTGTCTCCCCCCTCCATCGTTGTCTCTGACCGTTTTCCTATCTGTCTCCGCCTCTAGTACGTGCTCCCGACTTCCCCCTGATTTTTTCCCTTTCACCCCAGGTATCGAGTTCAGTGTTCAACATAATGATAGAGTTTGACTTTTCAACTTCATGGGCCCCCCCCCCCCCCCCCCCCCCCCCCCACGTTGTCTGGTTGTTTTCCTTTTATCTTCTTTTGGTGATACCCCCCCCCTCGCGTTTTAATCACAATGAATTAGATGGCCTTTTTGGTATCTTTATTTCTTTCTTTTTCCCTTCTGCGTTGATTGCCCACCCTGGCCCCGTCCTCTGCTTTCGACATTGGGAAGAGAGTTTTCCCGTATCTTTTCCCAGACCGTTTAGTCGTTTATTGATCGTTCGTTTCAAGGATCCGCGTGTTCAAGTTTTGGTCTTTTATGACTATTTGGATCTACGTTCTTTTATTGCACCCCCCACCTTTTTTTAGGAGGACGTTTTTCTGTTGGGGCGCTGCTTCGGCCACCCCACCAGCTGTTGCCAAAATCCCCCTCCCCCTCACTTTTAATTCTCCCTGGCCCCTTTCGCGATATCTGAGTGATTTTCGGAACCCAATGGAGTTCTCTGGACTGTTTGAACTTTTTTTCCCAAACCCCCCCGTCAGACCCCCCCTCTTTTTTTTACTTTGCGTTTTTTAAGATTCGGCAGCCACCCCTTACTTGTGTCCCTCTCTTGCCCGTTTCCTGCCTGGTTTTGTCATGCCGGTCCCCATCAATTGTCTTTTCTGGTGCGGTGAACCCGGGCCTTCAACGTTCGACGAGTGCACTGTCCGTCTGCCCCTGCCTCGTTACGTTTCCCCCCTTCTTTGATTGTGTCCCTTCCCCTCGCGCGTTTTCGGCTGATGCGCATGGAAGGTGTAGTTCAATTGCAAGCGGCGGGCGCTTTGGAATTCCGGTTCAGCAGGTTTTTGGCGTTGGCCAGTTCCCTGAAGTTTCTTTTGTTTTGGTAACCAGTTAGTTTATTCTTTAGCGATCAGTCTCGTTCTGTTGACGAGCCCCCGAAGATCCCCGTGGCTTTGGCACCGAGTCGTTTTTTTTCTCAGACCGATTTCGCTTTTCCCGTTACTTCCTGACCCCCCCTCCCTCTACTATTTCTAACTTTCAATAATTTTTTGTTTGCTGGAGATGGGCATCGAGTTGGCGTTTCATGCGAAACTTTTTCGGATCTGTTTTTGATCCAGTACCGTTTCCGACTTTTCTCTTCTGCGCTCCCCCAAGAGCCATGAATCGATCATCCAACGTGTTTTTTTTTCCCCAAAATTACCCTTATTTATGTTTTTGGGATGGAAACGGCCCACCCCACCCACTGGCTTTCCCGTCTTCTTAGCCCTGACGGCTGGCACCTTTCTTTTACAATTACAAAACCCGGCATTCTTTTTTTCCTTCCGACCGGCATCGACCCAATTGGTTTTCAACCATTTCCCCCGTTTTTCCTCCCCTTTCTGGGCTTGTCCTACGGACGGCCTTGGTTGCGTCGTTCACCGCCGTTGTTCCACGCCCCCCTCAAAAGTGATTGAATTTTTTTTTTTTTTTTTTCTTTTTTTTTCTTTTTTTTTTTCTTTTCTTTCCTTTTTTTTTTTTTGTTTTTTTTTCTGGTTGAAGTTTAAGGTCATCCGATTGCCGGCCCCCCAAGAGGGAGGGAACTTCCTTTGGTTTGTGGGTTTTGGGTTTGGTGATGCTCAATCGTGAGGCTGTGAACCCCCTCCGTCAACAAAACCCTCGTGGAGTCTGTTTATTAAAACAACCGTCCCACCTTCCCCATCAGCGCCTGTTCAGATACACTCTACGTTTCATCCCTTCTGGAAACACATTTTCACCCCCCCCTACACTTCTGTGGGGTGGGGATGTTTTTAACCGAGTGGGGTTTCCCCAGTGTTCATTGTTGAGTTTCCCTCCCCAAACCCACGCCGGCCCCTTCTGGTTAAATAATCTGTTTTCCTTAGTATCCAATATTTTCTTTCCCATTTCTTAACACCGATGTCCACACGTGCCGGCTTCTTATTCCCGAGCCCTTAGCCGTGTACCTGTCTCAGCAACTGGTCTGTCCACTACTCTTGTAAACCCCCCTTTGGATCCCGCCCCCCCTTTCCCGGCTTCTTGGCAGAGGTTTTTCCCAGTTAACCCTGCAGCGTGCTGGACGAAAGATTCCCCCTATTCCTGTTTTCCCCTCTTGCGAGGTCCCCATGACCCAAAAAAGCCTTTTTTTCTCGGTTTCTTTTTTTTTCACCCCCTCCCTTCGACCAACAAGGTGCACGCCCCCCCCCCACCTTTGTGTTTGCCGCCGTCCCCCCGTGTTTTGAACGTTTTTCTTGTCTTAACTTTTTTATGTTCACGTGCAAAACTCGAAGACTGTTTCAACCTTGGTTCCCCGCTTCACGAACAAGGCTGGTTGCGTTAACCCACTTCGCCTTGAGACCTCAGTTTTTTTTTCTCGACGTGTACCCCCTTCCCTCTGTGTTGGTTCCAAACCAAAAAATTCATGGAAAGGTACCGGTAGCTGGACTAGACCCTGCACTCATTCTGATTCCCCCCCAAGCCCTTTTTTTAGCCTGGAAGACCACGAGTGTTTCGTTTACTCAGGTTTTCCTCCTTCCACCCCTTGACAGCTTTTCGGCCCCCTTGCACTGGTTGATACCCCCGTTTTTTGTCCAACCCTTTCGTGACTGTTCGGTCGAAACGTCTTTCCCCCTTAGTGCAAGTTTTTCCACGCACCCCGTGAGCTACACTTCACACTTTCCAGACCCCTAGCGTCCAACACTTTTTTTCCCTCTGGGGCAGGAGTGGGACTTACTGTGCCCCCCCACCCCAGTACTCTTACAGAAGAAGTGTAGCCCTTCCAACCGGTTTCCTTCCAGTTAAATAAGAACGTTTTTTCAGTTTTCAAGAACCCCATACCGTTCCCAAAAAACCTTGCTACCCACAACAGTTTTTCCTGTGGCAAGAATTTTTGTGAAATTACTTTGTTTTGGTTTTCCCGCTCACTGGGCCTAACTTTTCACCCTCACACCAACAATTGCAAACGGTGTTTGATTAGGATGTTTTTCATTCAAACTGCCGGCCAGCGCAGGAGTTTGAAGCGTGCCTTTCACTGCCCTTCA
>Ga0179591_1356775_pt1 | contig 11215 bp, 14 predicted proteins | sample CZOMad2_1_08_16f_FD_182891 | JGI IMG/M metagenome (GOLD analysis project Ga0179591, IMG submission 182891) | Vadose zone soil fungal communities from Angelo Coast Range Reserve, California, USA - CZOMad2_1_08_16fungal (PacBio error correction) | ecosystem: Environmental > Terrestrial > Soil >... | reverse complement strand
TGTCCCGGCAAAACCCACTCTTCCCTCTTGAGGCACACACACCTCTCGGGGAAGCAGTCGCATTCCTTCGCGGAAGTTATGCGCGTCTTTCTTTCCTTTGCGGACAAGACTTACCACGCCTTCTTCGGATAGGACCGGCAAGCTGGAATTCCCTCGGTCTTCCCCCTTTAGTCGCGCCCTTTCTCCCCCCCCCCAGTCAAGGGCTCTTTTGGGAGTGCCACAAACCCCTTTTTCCCCCTTCTCCCACTCGAATCGCCTTTTCATAATGGCCAACCCACAACTGCCCTCTGAACCCCTTGATGTCCCTGGGAACGCTCTGCAACGAAAATTCCGTCCCCCCCCCCATTTGCCCTTTTTCTTCCACCCCGTCGTTTTTTCACCGCTGCCGCATGAATCCCCCTCTCCAAAAAACGAGCCCCTCCGAGTGGGAGCATTACCTGGACCCCCCTCCCCCTCGGGATCAAAAGGAAACGGTTCCCCACCGACAAGAAGACTCGTCCTCCCCTCCAGTCTCCTTCCCCGACCAGTCTACCCTATCCCTACGAACCTGAGGAAACTGACTTCGTGTTAGCAAGTTTCTGTTACCATTTCCAACAAGTCGCCCTGCCTCCCCAAACAGCTCTGGTAAGTACCCCCCACGTTGATAACTCGTCTTCCCCCCCCCTCCGCCCGCTAGAAGAGTCAGAACAAGACTACCCAGAGATCACACTGATCCCTTTCTTCCCCCCCAGGGATCCTCCTTGTAGCGGGCCCTATGATTCCGGACATGACTAAGGGCATGCTTTCTCCGGTTCACTTAGATATTACACTCCCTCCACCTTTTCTTTTCACCTCGCTTCTCCCCTCCCCTCTTAGCCCAGCACTTACAGGCCTCCTCTTCTGAAGCGTAAGGTAACCTCAGAATTGCTTTCATAAGTTCTCTAAAAGGGGTGTCCTTCCCCCCTGGTTCCATTCCCCCCCGTTCACCTCATTTCATCCCGCTTTGAAACCCCCGCGTACGGTTCAGTCGACTTCTCTTTCTCGAGGCAACCCTCTTGGACTGTTCTCTTCTTCCTACGTTTACCCCCTTTCCTCCCTAGATCCCAGTCGGACCCCCCCTCTGCGCCAAAGTCTTTTTCTTTTTACATCAGTTGATTGTCAGAATGTGTCTGTTCTTTTTTCTGAATTGATTTTTGCCCGGTTTCCCCCCTTCGATGTAGATCAGGAATAATGTTGGTTTTGGCACGTTTTGTCTTTCCTTTTTCCTTTAGTTTTTTTTTTTTTGCCCCCCCGCAGTAAGTAGAGGCATGGGAACTTCCCTTTACGTTTTTTCTCTTCGCCTTCCTTGTCCATTTAAGTCTCCCAATTGATGAGATAGGCGACATACGATCTCTCTCTTTTTTCTCGATGGAGCATAGATAATAAGCTGTCCCCCCCTTTTTTTTTTTTCACAAATTTTCCTTTCCTCTTCAATGACTTCTATAGGCTGGGCACCCCTCCCCACAGTAATAATGGTGGCCACCCTCCCCTCAAAGGTTGCGCCACGTTGCAAATGACAAAGGCCCCCCCTCTTTCCTGTTTCCGCCCCTCTCCTAATGTCAGCTACCAGTTTTCTCCAATCACTGATGGAACCCCTTTTTCCAGACGTTGGAGAAGAGGGTTCTCCTCCCTCTGCGCTCCCTTTCGTTAGTCTAATGTGGAATCCCCCGACAGTCAAGAGTTTTTATCAGCGATAAGCCTCGACTGTTTTCCTTCCCTTCCTCGGTCGGATTTTTTTTCTCTAAGAAAGGGACTGGCTCCCCTCCACGAGTCAAGCGGGCCTTAGAGAACTTATGACAAGACCCTTCTTTAACCTTGATTCTCCCCCCCTGTTGATATCCATTCTTTTTTTTCCAAGCGTATAGTAAGATGATCAGCGTCTCTGCGCCATAAAGTGGTGATTTTTCTTCTTCCCCCCCAACCCGTATCGTTTTTCCTCAATTGCCCGTCAGTCTTGTTGGGGGTTATGCCTCTACATTTCTAGGATCGAGAGAATCCTCGTTTTTTTCGACCCGGGGATCAGTTGAGCTCATTTAGTCGGGGGCGAATATCGGAGTTGGGACCTGGCCCTTCGCTAGGATCTCCCGTGGGTGGATTCACCTGGGACGGTGAACAGTCCTTGTGGATTTGAAGGGGTTTCATTTTTTTTGGTTAGATTTTTCCGGGCTGGATCGTTACATCAAGCCCTTCCGCAAGTAAGTTTCCTAAGTAAAACGGTTCTTTTAGGGCCTGTCCGGTGGCTACTTTCTATGGGGAGGGCAGTGTTTTCCAGCTTTTTCCCCACGTAGGAAGAGAATCCCCGTTTTTTGTTTTTCCCCAAACGGGAGTGAGCTGGGCTGGTCCAGTCTTCTTTTCCCGGCAGAGGGGGGCGACTTCCGGGTGGCCCTTCCCCCTTTCCCTTGGGTCTCGCTTTCTTTCCACGAGCTGTCCCAACCAGGATCCCTTCCATTTAGGGACAGTGGGGTGCCTTTCTATATTTCCAAGTTTTTTTCTCAGTGTCCCGGGTCTCGTTCTCCCACACTCGAACCGGGGAGCCCTTGCCTTTCTCCCACGACTGGTTTTCCGCCTCCCCTGACCAAGTGTTCAAACCAACAAAACACCAAAAACAAGTGAAGACCTTTTGAAGTGATGTTTTTCCCCCTGATGAGCCAAAAGGTCGTTCACCTATCCTAACTTCGCGGGGTTGCCCCCCCTTCTGCCCGACGCCCAATAGCACCCTCTCCTTCTGGTCAAGGATTGCGCCATTTTTTCTGCCAAGATTGCCATCTCTCTTTTTTTTCTGAATCTTTTCTTCGGACCAAGAAAACCCTGACAGAAGGAGCCACAACACCTGGCAAGAGTCGCTTTCTGCTGTTATTTTCCTTTCTTCAACTTGGTCCTTCTCCCGGGTAAGATGAAGAATTACCCCCGCTTGGACTCCTAATCAAATTTTCCTCCACGGCGACTGGCAACAGTTCGTCCGGCAGACGTCCCCCCCCCCTTTTTTGCACCGAAAAGTCATATAAACCCTTGCACCACCTACTTTCCCCACTACCTTACGTCCTTCCCCGGGTGGGAACATCTCCCTCCCACCGAAGTACACAAGGCCAAGTTCCTTTTTAGCGGCAAAAAGGGGTCTTTCCGAAGTTACAAACTTCTGTCTTCCCTCTTCTTCCAGCCACACCAAAAAGGACCTCTTCTTAAGGGAGTAGAGAAGAAAGTCGGGAATCCCCTGAAAGACTCGAAATTAGAAACCTTCCTCTCACCCCTGCCTCCTCCAATACCCGGAAGAACTTTCCGTCCCCTGCCGTCACCCGTTATTCTCCCCCCCCCCTTCAAGTTCCTTGGGAAGGGCGTGACCTTTTCCTAAAAAAAGTAGCCCTTTACCCCCCCCAGACCCACTAGGATCGCACGGGATACAAAAACGTGATCCCTCGTAGCGTTTTCCCCCAGTTAGAAGCAAATTTTTCCTCCCCTTTTCCTAACCCCAACGCCCCTGATGTCTCTTAGCTTCAAACTGATCAACGGCTTTCCCGAGGATCTCTCTCCTTCCTTCTCTTTTATGCCTTTGTGCCTCCCTTAATGACGGGCATTGATCCTTCCCTTTCTCTCCCCTCTATTTTTCGCGCAGCACATTACTTTATGCGCCCCTTTAAGATACGCATTACCTCGGAGCCCCTAAACCCTTGTAGTAGCGTCAGGTCCCCTTCTGACTTCCTCAACCCCCTTCTTCTCCCTTGACTCGTTCACTCTTTTCCCCATTAGTAGAGAAACACCCGTATTTTTTCCTACGGTGCTTTTTGTGAGGAAACCCTCGTACTTTTATCCCCCCCCACTTTTCAACCCTCTTGACTGTGTGTTAGCCCTTTTTTCCTAACGACACCTTTTTTTTTCCCCAGCGGACTTAAATAGTAGTCTCCCTTTTTCAATCTGACTCTGGAATGGTGTCGTACCCCTCGTTCACGTAGAGGCTGTGTTTTTTTCTTTTCCTACTGGGTTTTTCTTCCCTTTGTCATTTGGCACGTGGAGCACCTTATGAAGTATTAAGGTTGGACCAACAGTTAGTACGTTTTTTTTTGCCAGACGTAAGTAGAGTCTTACCCTTTCTTCCCGTCCACCAACCTTTCCATAAGTCTCCCAATTTGGAACAGCTTTTCCTTTCCTCATCCTCCGTGTGTTCTCTTTCATACGCTGTCAAAATGGGGATACCTTTTTTTCTTCCACGCCTTTTTCTCCTCTTCCATGACCTTACTTACGGCTGGCCCCTGGCACTAATAAAAAAGTAATACTGGTGGCCTTTTTCCATACATCAAAGGTGCGCCACGTGGCCCCCCTCCCGCTCTATTTTTCCAAAACAATCACCTAGCTCTGGTTACGAAACATTCTGGAAATTCATTCTCTTCCAGACGTGGAAAGAGGGTTTCCCCTCTTTATCATTCGCCCCTTTGTCGTTAGTCCTAAGGTTGCCCCTTTTAACACGACAGTCAAGAGGGTTTTTTTTTTCGTCCTAATCAGCGATCCGCTGGTCCAATGAGGTCGAGTATGAATGATGTTCTCTAAGAAGGGACTGTGATACCTTACTTTTTCTTTCCCCCTTTGATTCACCCTTTTAGAGAACTATTCCCCCTTCTTCTCCGCTGTTCCTGTTTTTCTATAACAGGAGGATCTTCCGCGTATAGTAGAGATCAGTAGCAATAAAGTATTGTGATTTCCCTTTTCCTTCTAATTTTTGTACCCTTCCTTTGGTTGAGGCATCAATCCTCGGACATAGGCGCATTAGGGCTTTTTTTCCGAGAGATCCTCGGTTCCCCTTCTTCTCTTCTTCTACATGACATTTATTTTTTTAGTCGGGGGCGGGACTCTCTTCTGCGGACTAAAGGGTCACGAGGGAGAAAGTGGGTCGTCTTTCCCCAGCGCTGTCTTTTGCGGCAGGGCGATTGTGAGGCCTTTTTCCTGATGGGATCGTTAAATCACGCACTTCCTCAAGCAGTTTCCTCAGTAACGGGTTCCCTTTTTTTTTGGACTTTTTTTTTTTTTTTCGTACATTGTTTTGGGGAGTGAATGCTTTCTTCGAGTCTTTCTTGGTCGGTCTGTTTTTCCCCTTCCCCGATTTTTCCCTTTTATGCTCCCACTCGGGCGTGATTAAAACCGGATCCTGAGGGTTTTCTTTTTTTTCAGGGGGGCGACAAGTTTTTCCGGGATTTTTTTTACCCGGGGGCCTTGGACTTCGGTGCTCCCCCAAGGATCGGCTTTTGACATCAGGGGTCCCCCTTGGTTTCGGCCCGCTTTTTTTCCAAGGGGGATGTCGAGTGGGAGAATTGTTTTTTGGGGCACTCCCAACCCCTCTGCTTGGACTTCTGCCTTTCTCCCCTTTGGTGGCCAAGCTTTTTCCCCCTTAAAACATTTGTTTTTTCGATGCCGTGAAGGTACTTTTCTGGATGAGCCCCTTTACCAGTTGCTTCCAGACATAACTTCTCTTTTTGCCTGAAGGAGACCTTCCTCCCCCTGACATTATTTTTCCTCCTTCTGGTCAAAGGATTGCCGCCCTTCCACGCTGCCAAGATTTCATCTATATCTCCTTCTAGATGGAAAATCTGTCTCGAGAAAATTTTCCCCCATCCTGGCCAGAAGGAGCACCACCTGCTCGCAGCGCAGAAGTCGCCCTCTCAAGATTCCAGAGGAATCTTTTGTTCACAGACTTGGGTTCAGGGTAAGATGCCCGAGGCCCTTCGGACTTCGGCAGCTGGCCTGTTTCAGGGTAATCCCCCGTTAGTAGGCGCTTCGTCCTCAGGCTATGTGTCGAGTGATTGGGAGTGCCTTCATATTACCCTGGGGACAAATTCTCCCCCCCTACTTCGAATCCTGGAATAATGCCCCCCCCTACCCTCCGCAGATCCTGGTTGGGTCCTCTCCACGTTAGAACACCCCCAGGGCCCCCGTTGTCACCTCCCTTTTTTTGCGCACCCTTTTTTGCTCCCCTCGAGGATACGGTGTTCATTCTCACGAAGATCAAGCTTCCCTGAAACAAAGTACCCAACGGAATTCTTGTCCTCCCCTTAGTTCCATACCAGACACAAGTAAGCCCCCCTCACGGAACATAAACAATATTTCCTACCTCATCCCGACATGTTATACAATCCCTTTTCTCCGTAACAGAAGAGCCTTTCCCTTGCGTGTCAGCAAGTCCTTGTTTTCGTGATGTTCCTCCAGTCACAACTACTTTTCCCCCCCCCCCATCCCCCTTTAAGTACCCCTCGGATCCCGTGATCCCTAGCGCGTACTATGGCCTTCGGTAGCAGCAAACGTTGGGTCCACCTCCTCCCCCAACGCCCTGATGAGCCTGACAACGGATCCAGGGTAGATCCTTTTTTCCTCTCGATCCTCCAAGGGATCTTCCTTTTCGCTTGAATGGGTTCTTTCCCCCCCAATGACATTTACGTCCTAAAGCATTTAAAGGTCCTTTCCAGCTCGTTCACTCGCGATCTCCTCTTCCCTTCTCATTTTATTTTTCTTTCCAGGTCAACATCAGAATTGACTTCTTCCCGTTCTCTAAAGGGTGATCCCTTCCTAGTAAAGGGTATCACCTCCCTCCCCCTTTTGACTGTCTTTTCCCCCCCTCGTACGTTTCAAGTCGAAGCTTACTCTGATCTTGCACCCTCTGATGTTTCCTTGGCGCTGTTTCCACCCTTAGGACTAACGCCCCACCTTTCCTTTAACTAGTAGTCGACCCACGTATGGACTTTCCCATCAGTGATTGCAGAAATGGTGTCTCCTTCCCCCGATTTCTCCTTTTGGAATACTTTCGCTTGTAGATCAGGATAATGGGTTCTTTTTTTTGGCCGTGGCGCAACATTTGACTCTTTTTCACCAGGCGTAGTAAGGGGTTATTCTTTCCCTTTTCCTTATGTAAGGGCCCCCTAAGGCGTTGTTCCCACAACACATTCCTTTATCCAATTTGACAGATCCCTTTTCTATCTTTTTTCATACGCACATCAGTTGTGTTGTTTTTTTTTCTCTTCCTATCCCTCTCCAACCCTGGGTTTCCCCTTCGGCTCTTCGTTGTTGTGGGAAACAACCTCTCCCCCCATGACTCTACTACGGGCGGGGCACCCGATCCCCTCCCCCCTAATACTGGTGGCCAAACATGAAGACCCTTTCCCCCCCCCCAGGATGCCTTCCCCCCCAGTATCATGATCTACAGCGAAGTTCCCCAAGCAGCCTAGAATTTCATCGTAAAGCCTTTGCCCACCATTCGGACAATCACTGAGGTAACCTCTGGTCCTCTTTTTCTTCGGTAAGTCGAATGGGAGCCTGGACAAGGGTAGTTAGTCCCTTCCTGCTGGCCGCTGTCTAAACACGACATTCTTTTTTTGGATCCTTCGCCTTTTTTTCCACAAAGAGCAACGACTGGTATGAATGAGGTTGAACCTTGTGATACCTTATTAGGACGAGCGTTACCCCTTAACTATCTTTCAACTAAGTCAATTTTTACCAAGTTTATATACAGGAGGAGGCCTGTTCTTCCTTCTTCAGCGAGTGAAAACGAGTCTTCCATCCTTCCTAAACTGTATCTTCCGATTCTAAGTGAACCGCTTTTTGGCATCAATGCACGGCAGTCATGTCCTCCCCCTAGGGAGCCCGCTAAGAAAATTCCCGTTTTTTTCTTTCTTACCCGTGGGATCAAGTTGAGCTCATCAGGGGGCGTTGGGGGTAGCCTTTTTGAACCAACGTGGGCGTTTTTAGCGAGTTTTTTTTTTTTGGGGGGGGGGGGGGGTTTTTTTTTTTTCGAGGAGCACGTGTTCTTTTCTACGAGGGGTACGGGACTTTTCTTGGCGGCTGGTTTCGGAAAACGGGGGGACGGCTTTCCCAAGGAAACTTGCGAACATTTTCATGCATGTGCCTTTGGTAGCGGCTCATGCTTTTCGGGGCATAGGACATTGGGTTGGGGGGGGGGGGGGTTCTCCCTTTCTTTAGACCGGCGATTTCTCCTTAAGGTAGGACTAGACTCCCTCTTTTCCCGGTGGGGGTACATTTGCTTTTTGCTCGGGATGGTCAAGTTGGCTTTTTGAGCGTTTCCCACACGACGACGGGTTTTGACAGGACGGGGGGGGGCATTGAGAATTCACGTGTTCCCCCCATGATTTTTCAATCAGGGGGTAAGTCTCTTTCCCCAGTATGAAAGGAGTCCCTCTGATGTGAGTGGGATGACGTCTTTCGTCCATATCCCTGGGAAGACAAATTGACTGAGGATTCTTCTCATGGGGAGACTAAGAACCCCCTTGGATGACCCTTTTTCCAAAATTTTCTCTTGACGAAGTCCTCCGCGGGGTAGTCGTAAGCTTACCCTCGGCCAAAGTTTCAGACCTCCCTCTTAATCTTCATGTTTTACCCTTTCGCCAATAGAAGACTTCTCGGCTTCCCTTCTTTTTTTTTGACGCCAGTGTGTTCTCCCAAGAGCCAAGATTTCCGTTTTGTGGTGAGAGAGCTTTTCCCCCCTTTTCCCACCATTCCATCCTTGGCCCGAAGGAGCACCCCTGGGCAGCAGTCGCTTCAGTGGAAGTTATTTTCTTTTCCACTTAAATCCCCACAGGGGAAGAGTAAGACGCCCCCCCCCCGTCGGAAGGAGGCCTCTTTTCACATCTGTATTTTCTTGTCAAACGTCGTAGGCGCCCCCGGAGAAGTCACACATTTCCCTAGTTGGATTTTCCCCCCTTTCATATAACACTGGGACACTTCTCACCAACCTACTTCTCCCTGCCAACCACCACTGTCCTTCTCTGGCATCTTTTTACACAGCTCTTGCACGAAAAGTTTTTTCCCCAAGTTGTCAACACTTTCGGAACAAAAGTGTTTCCCTTGATCCAGGAGGATCCCCCGGGGTCATGCTCCGATGGGGGACGCATACCTGCCCCCCAAGACCCCACCGGCAATCGCGTCTTCCTCTCTTCTTTAACCCTCCCCAGAGAAAGACTCGCCTTCTCAACCCCCCCCATATCAAGTCTCTCTCCTCCTCCTCCCTCCTACCGCCCCCCTGCCTTCTTTCAAATGACCTGCGTGTTCAGAAAGTTCCGAATCCCAGCCGTCACCCACCCCGCCCCCTGCCCCCCCTTAAATCCCACGTGACACCGTAACCCTCGGATAGCATTTTCCTACCTGTCGCGTCCATGCTTCTCTCTGGGCCAGTCGCCCCCCTCCATGATGAGGCCTGAGATCTCTAGATTCCGAAGTATTGACTTCCCCCCCCCTCGGGTTTCCCTCTGTGCAGGGAATGCTTCCCACTGACATTTACGATACGCGTCCCAGCATTTTACCGGTTCTCCTCTCCTTTCTCCCGCTGCATTTTTTTTTTGCAGCTACTCGAGCCTCTATAAACTTGTATAGCGTCCTTCTTACCGGGATTATCTTGTAATACGTTTTTCCTTCCATGTAGGTATCCCCTAGAACCACGTCACCTATTCCTCCCCCCTCGGACGTTTACAGGCGAATTTTTCCGTAGCCTCAGAGAACACACTCTTGGATTCCTCGATTCCCCCTCGGTTCCTACTTCTCGCATAGATCCCAGTCTCCCCGAGTAGAAACATCTTCGCAAACCTTTTCTCGTTACATAGTGATTTTCTATTACCCAGTTGTTCTTTTTTGAACGGTAGGGCCCTGGAATAATGGGGTATGGTTTCCTGGCACGTGGCGCAACCCTTGATGATTCCCCCTTCGTTCCAATTTTTTTTCTTCTCTTCATGGAAGAGGGAAATCACCCCCATCTTTTCCCACAACAACGAATTTCCCTTTTGGTGACAGCGTATGAGCTATGAGCCCTTTTTGCCGACCCCTTGTCAAAATTGGGAGACTATGGCCACCTTTCCTTCCCCAAAGCCGTAATCCTTTACTACGATGGCCACCCAGAATCAAGACCCCCTTTTTTTTTTTCTTGACACATTTCCTTTTTCCTCTCATCCATCAAAAGGTTGCGCCACGTCCCATGTCCCCGCACCCCATATTCATGATCTACAGCCCTCCAAAACAATCAGCCTAGGACTTCATCGTTGCCCTCAGACAATCCCCCTGCCAGACGGTTGGCTACACTTAATAGGTAAGTGACTTCTTCCCCGATGACAAGGTGTCTTTCCTCCCCCCATAACGCTCCCTCCTTTCCAGGAGGGTGCTATGAGGCCCTCCTTCGGAATGGAAACGTCGAGGGTGTTCCGAGGTCGAGTAGACGCTTCCCCCGGAAGGGTCTTAGGACGAGAGGTTTTTTCCCGGATCAACCCTTCCCTGACAAGAGAACTACCTTCCGGTACTTGGTTCCTTTTATATACAGGAGGAGGCCTTTTCATCTTCTAGTAAGATGATAAGCGATTTCCCGTATGTGATGCGCGATAAACCGCGTAAATTACCTCGTTTACATTTCCTCACTGCCCGTCAGTCCTTCCTTTTCTATAGGGAGACGATAAGAACTTTTTTTTCCTCGGTCAAAGACCTCTCCTTCTTCAGTTAATTCTTCGGGGAGACTACGGATCCGAGGCTAAAGGGGTCCTCCCTCGACGAGGGAGAAAGTTTCCCCTTTCCGGACATTCCCCCGTGGGATTTCAGGGGGGCGAAGGAGTTGAGGAACCTGGTGGACGGCTGGGATACTCTCTCCCACCGGACTTCCTTACACAGGGGGACGGCAGTTCTCGGTCGCGGCTAAGGGGATGGTCTCTTTTTTCCCTTAACGCCGTTTTCGGGGTTGAGGAAGGGCGTCTTCCTTTGACTAGACTACACGTTTCTTTTGAGCACGATGTCGTGGTACTTTGTGTCAGGTAGGTTCCACTCGGGCGTGAGCTCCCTTTCCCTTTTCTCTCAGCCACTGCAGAGGGGGGCGACAAAAAAGACGACGTTCCTTTACGGGGGTGACAACGGGGCCTGACTTCGGTTTCCCCCAGATCGGCGTGACATCAGGGGTCTAGTTTTGAAGGTTTTCTGCTCCTTTTTTCTAGAAACTTGTAGGGGTTGGGGACTCCCTTTTCCCTCCCTGACTTGGATTAGGAATTATATCCCTCTTTTTGAAAGTCGAAGTGGATTCCCCCTTTTCTCCTTCCGTGTTTCTTTTCCGTCCGAGGGGTCATTCTTCTCGTCGGTTTTTGAAGAACGCGCGCAATAACTTCCTTTTTTTCTCCTTAACGGTCTGCTCCTCCATAATTTGTGTGTGATCCTTCTGGTTTTTTGTTTCTGGTACGAGCAA
>Ga0179591_1290303_pt1 | contig 11215 bp, 12 predicted proteins | sample CZOMad2_1_08_16f_FD_182891 | JGI IMG/M metagenome (GOLD analysis project Ga0179591, IMG submission 182891) | Vadose zone soil fungal communities from Angelo Coast Range Reserve, California, USA - CZOMad2_1_08_16fungal (PacBio error correction) | ecosystem: Environmental > Terrestrial > Soil >... | reverse complement strand
ATTCCCCCCCCCATTTGGTTGAGCGGCCCAGCCAGATACCCCAATCTTTCCTCCCTTCCGCCTTCGCCCCTTTTTTTTCCCCTCTCTCTTTTACTTTTGAGACATTTTTCCAATCAGTCCGGGTCTTTCCTCTACTTTTATCGTCTCACTTTCTCGCCGACGATGACTATGTCCCCTTCCTTTTTTCTATCTTCTTATTACAAATTGACGGCACCTTCCTAGGTGCCCCTCTCGCGTCGTTTTTGGGGGTTGCCCTCCAAGCTGTTCCCTTCCTCACCAAGGACAGGTCGGCTTAGAGTCTTTTACAATTTTCAGATGTTTTTATCAAGATCCCTTTCAGGCTTTTTTATTTATGAGGTTCTTATGCCAGTTTCCTCTTTCCCCTATTCCCCCACTTTCCCGGTCCGTTCCTTTCTCCCTCGGGCCGACATGTAATTGAGCGCAATTCCTTCTACTCTCTCTTCTCGACCCCCCCCTTATCCGGAAGCATCTTGACCATCTTCGCCTTTTCAACCTATTCTTTGTGACCCCTTGTTGTACCGCGTGATTGTTCGTCCCTTCCCTTATTGGGTGGTACAAAATAGGCATCCAGATTCGCACCTGTAGGGTCCCTCTTAGCCCGTAAAGCTGCCGGCGGTGTGGCCAGTTGTACCATTGCAATTCCGCTGCGCATACGCAGAACTTTTTTAGAGGCGCTAGTCGCGCCGCTCATCAACTACCCCCTTTTCAGAGGTCTTTAAACCCACCTTTGCTCTTCTAATTCTTTCCTTCTGCTTTTTTTTCGGCAACGTTCATATTATTGCCCTTCCTTTTTGAAAGCACAGCTAAACGAGGCAGACCCCTCCTATTCGTCGCATTACTTTGGAATGCTTGGAGTCTTGTGACCACTCCACGTCGAGTTCCCTGGCGTGTATACAGTGTTCCTTCTTCCCCTTGCACACATGACTCTCGGTCTTTAGCGTATCGGCACCGTACGAGACTCACATCAACAGACCTTCCTATTCGCTGGTTTCTTCCTTCCTTATGTGTTTTCTAATCGGTTCTTTTCCGACCTAACTGAAAACCGAGTCTCGATCTCTCGTGTTGGAGTCTAGTGGACCCCAAGAAAAACAATTTTCCCCTCTTTGCTTCCGTTTCCTTTCTTTTCTGCCACCCCGCATTAACTGCACTAGGAAATCCGGCGCCTTTTCCTGAGGCTTCCCCCTCTTTTTTTCGTGCTGGTCGCCCCTGTTGAGTATGGATTTCTTGAGATAGGAATAAGTGTAACACTTCCTTTCTCCCCTCTTTTTCCCGCCTCCCTTTCGGCCGGAGTGGCGGATAAAATTTCCGAGTCAGCTTTTTGTCCGAAACCTACGTTCTTTCTCACTGTTAATCCCTATAGATTCGTAGGGTGAAGATCGTTTTTGACCCCCTCGTTCTTCGACGCGGGGGTGCCACTTTCCTGTGGCACTTCCTTCCCTCTCCCCAGTTCAAATGGAAACTTTCCCTATAGGTTTTGCGATTATTCCAAACTACTCCCAGATAGAATCCCCTCTGATGTATCCATCGTTGGACCCTTTTCGATTAGACTAAAGGAGCTCGATCACGCGGTCCTTTCCGCCGGTTATCAGTCCTTCCTCCAATGGCAACGATTTCCTAAAAGTTTCCGTTATGCGTTTGTCTCAATTGTTTAGCAAAATACGACAAGTTTATCGCGATCCCGCCCCTACACGCCTCAGTTAACGGCTTTTCCCCGAGGTGCAGCACCCTGTCCGACCATCCGAATTACAATGGGCTCAGCGACCGGACGGCCTTGGCGCACGGCTCTCGTACCTCCCCATCTCCGATCTCAGGACCCTCTTTTTGCCATTTGACAGTTTTAGTCAGGCTTTTTTTGACGAATTCCTTCTCGCAGCGAAGTGCTCACCGTCCAAGAAGCACTGTACCCTGCCCCCTGGCAGTCCCCCCCCCATTATCCTCTTCTTTATTTAATAAGTTCGCTTCCCTTCGCGCGGTCTGTGCTTCCCTGTAAACTCTCTTTCCTCCAGGGGTGAGAACGGTAGCCGGCTTCGCCACTGTCCTTGTGCCTTCTCCCTCCCTGTCTAGAGTGTTTTCAAAGCATCTAAAACAGTGGCCCCCTCTTAGTCGAGGACCCCGCGAGCTTCTCTAGGACGTAGGTCTCATTGTTCTTGTCCAATCCCCGTTGATATTTTCCTGGAAATCCCGTCCCCCACTGTAACTTGTGAGCCTGAGCAAATACACTCTCCATTTGTGCGCTGTGGTCTACTTCCCCCTTGTCGGATTCGCACCCACCCCGCTCAGAGCATGGGAAAGTCTTCCCTGTTTCGACGAATCCCTTTTCCTTCCTTCTCTTGAGGACCCTTGGAACAGTTTTTTTGTGTTGCTGACCCCCCAGTTCCAGCGCAAGTTCTTCCCCGTTGGTGGAGCCCCGCGTTCGACCAACCCCCACCTATTCCTAATGCTTTTCCTCTCGTATTTTGTAGAAACCCTGAAGGACAGTGATTGTGGTGTTCGACCTCGTCCACCTCTTCGTCCCTCCCCAACCTATTCTTCTCTTGCCTTTACGGCGTTCCCAGAGTTTTCCCCGTACGGTTTTGGTCTTGCCCCACACTTCACGTTTAAATTCATGAATTGAACTCTCCCATGGATCCTTTTTTCATTGCGCGCCGCGAGCAGCCTGTTCTTTGTGTTTTAGTGCATCGACAAGCTTTTGAATTATCGAATTGCCGAACCCTCCACTGTCCAGATAGTGAAGAGCAAAACTCACCGACTGCTATTCTCCTTTCCCCCTGTGGCGCCGGACCCATCCCGTGTCCTAGGTCCAGTCCCTCGCTCATACGAGAGGTAGTCAGAAAGGTTCAGATTTCTATTCAGCTTGCCCTGTATGTACCCGCTTAGCATTTAGTACCGGCATATATGTAAATCTTTGAAACCTCCCCCTTTCCCTTTTTTTTCTCACCTCCGAACTGTGCTCATATATTTCTTCATCCGGCTTTCTTTATTGCCCTGTCAAGTTTTACAACCGAAGTTTCCGATCTTTTCCTTTATTTCAATAGTCCATTGCTCCACCGAATCTTATTATCCTTTCTCTCCTGAATTTGGCAAAGCGCCGCCCCCTGCACTGTCGAGCATGTTGCAGTTTGTGAATCCGACCCATTCTGACATGATCATGCCTAGCATTTCTTTCCTCCCCTCAGCCACAGTTCAATTTTTTTTTTATAGATCACTTCCTTTTCAAAAGTCGGAATTGAGTCACTTTACCCCTAAGGTATATTGTGCTAGAATCTTGATTTTTCTTTCGTCATTTCCCCTCGTCGGATGGTCGGCTTATTTGATTATTTCCTCAACCCAATTCCCCTTTTTTTTACCGTTCCTCCTCTTTTGTACTTTTGTGACGCAGTAAACGTGAGAAGACCCTGCCGTCTCTACCCCCTCCCTCTTTTTCTCCATGCCTGTTGTCTGCGACCTCCCCCCTCTTTTCATTCGAGCAAGTGGCAGGTGTCCCCCCTGGAGCCCCATAATCCCCCCCCTCTTTTTCTCGCCCGAATTAGACTGTACGCACTGTTTGGTCCTATTTTTGAAACTTTATATCGTCCCCCTCTGGATCTTAAATTCTACTCTTCGTTCGGCCTCCAACACTTCGGTATCCCTTTCCCCACTCACCAGAATTTCGTAGACCTCCTTCTTCTCCGTCCAGTCTTGTACTGACCCCGAACCTTTGGCCTCCCCGTTTTCGCGAAAAGCCACGCGCTGGGTCATATTTCAGATATTAGGCAAGTTTGATTAGGTTCCCCCCCCCCCCAGCTTTTCCTCTACGACTTCTGCTCCATTGCGATAGAAAATTAGTCAAGCTCCTTCTCTTTCCCGTGCATGAATTATTTTTCTGTAAATTAGGTACCCTATCCCTGTCCTGAACTTTTTATCGTTTATCTCCTCTCGTTATGCGACTTCCTGATGATTGCTTTATCTCCCTATCGTTTGCCTAGACCATTTTCACTTTTAAGCTGTTTCGGATCGCTGATTGTGAAGTTTTCCCGGTCCTTTTCCTCCCGTAAGGTCCTTTGCTACTTTGTAGAACGACCCCGTTCTGTTCTGCCCCTTCTTTTCTCACCCCCCCAGCATTCCCAGTCCAAACTTTTTTGACGCGGGGCGGACAATTCGCTGTGATGATTGGTCCGCTTCCTTCTCTACACCGATATTTCTCGGATCAGTGAAATATGATTTAACGGGGCTATCCTTTCTCATTATACGTCCCCCTCGTGCTCCTCGCAATGGTTTTTTCAAAACTCCTTCTTTTCTTCTTTTTCCACCTATGCTGACTGCGGTGAGGCTAGAACAAAAATCCGCTTATCCTGCTCCGGTTCCGCGCTTTGGTTCTCTCCTACGCTTCGAGAGGACAAAAGATTTTGCCTTCTTCCCCCTTCCTCCTTTCCGCGATTTTTTTATTCCCAATGCACACCTAAGGACAAAACGGTAGCCTTCGCCTCGAGTGCTTCGCCGGTGTTCCCGTGAGCCTCGCCTCTTGTAGTGTATGCGATGCTTTCCCCCCCCAATTCTTTTTATCCCTGCTCAAAAATTTTTTCCCTCCTTTCCCCTTCCCCCTGCGATTCCTTCCCCCTTCTTTCCACGAGTCAGTAAGTAAAACGGCATCCCTCCTTCCTCGTAGCTGTCATTTTTCCCCCCCTCCGGATGAAACTTACCCTTGTCTCTCAGGATTGCGAAGAAGTTCTTGAAGACCCCCTCTTCTCTAGACTTCTGAGATAGACCTTCTGATATATAGTTGAAACCATCGCGTGTTCTTCTGAGAAGGCCTCGCTCGCCCTCCGGGAGGCCGTTTTCATTAGCCCTTTTTCTTTTTCCCCTTCTCCCGTTAATAAGACTGACGTTCCTTTTGCCTTCTCCTAGATTCCCGATTGATTCCCAGAAGCGTATGTCGCCCCTTTTCTTCCTTAAGCGGTATTCACTCAGATCCCCTATTAGCTTGCGAGCAGTCCACTTTTTCCCTATCTACTTTTTCTTTCTTACATTTCCAGAGACTAGAGTCATCCCGTTCTTTGATGCAGACCTCCTACTTATAGGCTAAAGAGTTACCAGGTTAATCTTCTTAGCCGTGCATGCACATTCTCGTGGCGTCTCCCTCGAAGCTCGCCTTCTTCCCACTAGTTATGGCGGACCCTTCCTTCGTTCTTCCCCGACTTCCCCCGTTATTTTTGTATTACCCAGCCTCAAAAGACTCTTCGTGGTTTAAGCCCTTCCTGCAGTCTTACCCTCTGTTCTTTTCTTTTTTTTTTTATCTTCTTTTTATCTTCCTTCTACATGCCACCATTTTCCCGTGCCTGAACTGACCGAAGATGGCCTCCTTGGGTTTTCCCTCCGCCCGTTCCTGCTGTCAGGGCGCCATTATGGAATCCCTTCACAGCCCACTATTTGACATTGGGGTTGGTTTGGTCATTGTCCACTCTTCCCCCGTGCCGCCGCTCTTCGCACTGGCCTTCAGCCACGGCCGTACGTTGCTCTTTTTTTCTTCGGCTTTCAGAACCGTTATGGGGGCTATATGCAGCATGTATTAATCAACATTCCCCTCTCCAAGTGGTATGCTAGTTCTCCAAACCCATAGTCAGCCTTTTCAGCTTCCCGGCCCCTTTCCCTTAATACAGGATGACGGCGGCTTTCCCCTTTCGACATTCCTTTTTCCAGAACCACTTTCTTTTTTTTTTTCTATTCGATCACGTGTCATTCCCTGTCATGTCCCCTTTTCTTGCGCAGTATGGGGGTGTGGCCCACAATTATTTTGGCAACTCCCCCAGATTTTTGAAGTCCAGCCCATTCATTGACTATCACCCCTTCTGCCTCATTTTTTCCTTATTGATTCCTGATTTGCGCAGGATGTATGCATTCCTTCTCCCTTCAAGTCCTGAGTCTATTGCCACTTTACAACCCTTTCCCTTTCCCCCAGTCCCTTGCGCTGTTTAAGGGCCATACGCTTCCTCTGCTCTCCCCCAGAGGGACAAAATGATATCAGTCTTTATATATCCGCTTCCCCCTTCTATAAAATTATGGAAAGTTGTAGATTGTACTGATCTTTGTTTTTACCCTTGGTCTTCTCTCTTTCTTGCGTGACCTTTTTTTCGCCCCATGTTTGTGTTGAGTGTTTTGTTTCCTTGGTGTTTACAAAGTTTTTGTCCCTGGTGTGTAGGAAAACCCTCATTATCAACCTAATCATCCTTGTCTGGATCAGACCGCCATCCAGTAACACAGCCTCTTCCCCAGGAGTTCCCTCCTGCTTTTTCTATGTAAAGATTCTACAGTTCCCCTTTCGGTCTTTGTTTCCCTTAGCTGACAGTCAAGGACTTCCCCCTTCCATCGCATGACCCGGTCTGGTTTCGCGATCCTCTTCTAGGGCCTCTTTGAAACCCAGACCAGTCAAGTCTCTGCCCTCCCTCTCGGTTCCTAGAAGGAACCGGACAGAGGATCGTCCCCACCTTCTTCTTTCTGCTGCGAATTTTTTTTAAGTGCGATTGTGGTTAATTTGTTCCTCCGCAATTGTGTATCCTTTTTTTCCAACCTGTTGTTGTTGATTTTTCTCGATCCCACCTTTGGTGATTTTTACCCTACCTCCTCCCCGCTTTGCGTCCACTTTCAGCGGCATGCAGCCAGAAGAACTCTCAACAGGTTGCTTTTTGATCCTCTTTCCGTCATTCCTTTAATTTTTACTCCGGCGAAGGGCACGTTCATCGGCTTTTCTTTCGTTTTTATAGGACCTGATCTGTTATAGTTCTAACGCATCATTGTTTTTTCTCTCTGCGTATGGCAAGCCCGTCTCCCGGCTCGTAGACACCCGCCGCGCTTCTCTTCCCGCTTCATAAAGAGCATGTTTTTTAGGAGAGTGACCCTTCGAGACTTCGGGACACTTTGGCTTGGTATTCCCTCTCCAGCCTAGTTTTTATTCGGGTTTGAGTTTGCTCTCTTTTCTCTGCCCAATTTTTTTTATTCATTTACATGGTTTTTTGGAGCAACTGTCCTCAATCGTCCTCAATTTTCACAGGATGCACGGCTGACCAAAGAAAATTGTTGACCCTCTCTTTTTGTGGGCTGTCCCCCCCTTTCTTTCCTGAGACAGTCCTTTTCTCTTTCCTTGGTCCGCACGATTTTCTTCCAGCGGCATCCCGAATTTTCTCTGTCGCCTCTCCCCTTTTTGTAATTTAAATGACTGCACTCTCCTTGTGATTCTTATGCCCTCAGTTTGTCAGCGTTCCAGTGAAAAAGTGGCATTTCTTTCCCCCCAAATGATCTCCTTCCGCAAACACTTTTTGATTGGTTTTCAGTATTCTTTGACCCCTAGTTTCGTCCACCTTCCTTTATTTTGAAAGCTCTTTGAGAGGTGGTAACCCAAAACTGGTCCTTGGTAAAGCCCTCCCACCTTTCTTTTAAGCCCCCTGACCGGCGTGACGTCGCACGCTTTTTCGTTCGCCCTACCCGAACGGCAGTTTACTGGTTCTTTTATACACCTTTTAACTTTGAAGACTCGCCCTTCCTGTTCTTGGTGGTAGCCTCTCGATAGTTTCTGACCACCCTGTACTTTCGAGTTGGGAGCCAATTTCCCTAAAACCCTTACAGCTTTCGGTGTGAGACCCATAAGACTCCGGCTTTCCCCTACCCGCTTTGCGACTCTCGAATGCAGTACCGAGCGACCTCCCCTTCTCCGTTCTCGTAGAGGGGGGAGATTTAGTTTCCCCGACCAAATTTGCCGAATTTGCTTTTCTGTTTGGCGACAACCCGACCTAACGCCCCCTTCCCCTCTTCGGACTCCTTCCCTCTTTAAATCGTATAACCTGTGGGAGCGCCTTCTCCTTTGTTGATGGCTGCGCTTATCGATAACCTTTGTTTTTTACCCCCTCTTCCCGCGCTTTAGGATGTTGGTTAGGACAGCCCCACAGTCTTGTTTCACCCCACTCAGAAGCTTTTTCTTCCCTCTATTATTGGCGTCTCTCTTCTCCCCCTGCGTTGCCTCGGATGCATTGGAGTTTCAGATACCGGAAACTTGTAACCTTTCCCTCTCATTGCTTGTTTCTCGATTCCCAAAAGGACCACGCTAGACCCATGACTCTCCTTTTCCACCCCAATTGTAAGAAGACGCAACCAGTTCTTCCCCGACCCCTTCTCTGCGCCCTTGACCGGTCCCCTTTCTTGAGACCTGGTACGCGAAGCAATTCTTTTCATCTTGAGGGGTGGACCGCGTCATGTCTCCAGAGTCGTTTTTGAATTCTAGTCTCGAGTTTAACGTCTACTACCCTTTTTTACCGGTAGATTTACCTGCCCTCCTCCTGAACAACATTTTGATAATCCATCCCGTGTACGGTCCTTGAGGAGCGTGCATCCCTTCCTCCTTTCTCCCGGCGGCGTTTGCCGGAACGACGCCGATCGATGTATCTGCCCCGCACAAGAATGAGCCAATGATCACCTACCCCCCCCCCCCACTGCCGGGCGATCCTAACAATATTTTCCATTTGTTCCTCTCTCTTTCTGCTATTTAACCAATATCAATGCCATGGGCCCTTGTTTATGGCCTCTTATTCTTTTTTCCCCCGCCCTAGGCTGGCTTACACTCATCACTGCAACCGGATAGGCCCCCCCTTTTTTCTTTCTTTCTTCCCCAGATTTTCTTTCTTGGGTGTACTGAACGGGGCTCAAGCATTGTGGTTGATACCTCCATATTCTCCGGTAATCGGGAACACGATTCTCGATGCGAATGGCCGTCCTTGGCTTTTCATCACCCTTTTTAGTTTTCCCCTTTCAAACGCTCAATTCCCAGCGCTTTTGGAATTTGTATTTCACAGATACGCACCTCGATCATTCTGAGTGGGCATATACTTAACCTTTTCGGCTCCTTCCCCCAAACTCGTCACTTCCAGGTCCTCAATCTTTAGCGCGACATTTCCGTTTTTCCCTTCCCCCCCGCTTTTGAGGCCAAGACGTCCTATTTTGGCAACCCGTTTTCATGAGTTCTTTTTTCCTGGTTAACAGTAATATGTGATTTCCACAGACTGTTCTTCCTGATTGAGAAGACATGACTCTCAATCCGCTGTTTTTTTTCTAAGATTTCCTCTTCCACTCTCCTTTTTCACGATTTTTTTTGCCCGCAGTCAGATTTCTCTGGTAATTTCTTGTTTTTACCTTCGGACTTCCCTTGGGTAGTTGGTTATATTGGCACTTCCCCCCCTTTTGCCGCAGGAGCATTCACGCGGCGCCCCCCCCCCTGTTGGGGACCGCCAGCTCACCGTTTCTCTTACAAAGAGATTATCTTACCAAGTATGAGACCCGTCGCAGGCCTCACTCTCCTCTAGTAGACCAACCCGCCTTTTATCTAATTTTTCTCCCTGGGTCAGACTGACGGTCCTCGTCCTATCATCATATTTAATTTTTTTATGTTTTCTCTTTTTTTATCGCGTATTGAGCTGACTATTGTGCAATGAAATTCACGGAAGACGTTCTCTCCCGCCCGTCCCTGCAACGGCTTAGAGTCTTGGGTACAAGGCCTTCTTTTCTCCTTTTTCTATCGAAGACATTCCTTCGCCTAGAATGAGTGCGTTTTATGTTGTTGCCAGATGAGAATTCGGGGGCCACGGACGATAAACCTCCCCGCTTTCCTTAAAGGCAGTAGGTGAAGTCTGCTAAACCTGATCCTTCATTGTCCCGAAATTCGATGACCTTTCTCGAAAACCTCTGTTCCCGTCACCACTCATTTTCCTTTTTTTGACGTTCCAGCGGGGGGAGATGATGAGCATGGCTTAGTAATCCCCCTGTTTCTTCTGGATGAGGGCGGTTCTACTCGGTTTTTTGCTATACGTCCTTCATGTTCTGTCTTGAGCCCGAATACCTTTTGTCTTCCCTGTTCCATGCAACATTTTTTCCCAACTCCCCTTTACGTCTTTCTAGCAATGCGACACATACCCCTGGTGCTCTTTCGCATTCCAGTGTGCCCCAATTTTTTCCTTAGCAATGTTCTTGATCCTAACTTGGTCCCTCCTTCTTTTTCCCATGACTCAGACTTTAGGAAGTCAGATAGAAATCTACCTTCCCTGCTACTCGGTCTTTCTAGAGCCTTGCCTCCCCGACTCCTTTTATCCTACTCCCTCCTCCTATTCTGTTAATTTTTCTACTGGGAGCTGAACCGGACCCCTCACTCCGAGAGGTCCCCTTCCGCCGACTGATGTTTTGCGAAGAACTAGCTTCTTCGTCGATGAATAGACCATCTACACAGCGGTTGCTGTGGTGTCCTCTCTTTTTCTATGACTGAGTTCACGCCTGCCCTATCGTTTACAAGTCCATTTGCACTCGACTCCTATCTCGTACCAATGCCCTCATCTTCGTCATGGCGAGCGTTACCGGTAGTCTCGGTTTCTGTTTCTATGACTTTTCCTGTTCCGCTCTAGTTCGAACTTAATCCCTTTTTTCTCTACTCTTTCCTCTTCCAGGTGTTAGCTGCGTCTGCTCGCGGTTGATGGTTCTCCTCCCGTGTCCTCGGCGACTCTTTTCCATCTTTTACGGAACAACCATAGTTTTATTCCTCCTTGGTGTTGAAGCCCAATGCAATGGACAAATCCCCTTCTCGTGCCCTTTTTTTTTTTTTTACGCTCCTTCTAGTTGGTCGGGACCTCCCCACACGCCCCTCTCTGAGCGTCTTCCCCCTTTCTCTTTACTTTTTTTCTTCTAAGCAACAACGGATGCCCAGCGCAATATCTCATCCCCACGCATCGGGCCGTGGTCCTCCTCGACCCATGCCGCTCCAAAATCTCTTTCATTCCTAGTCCCTTATCTCTTTTTGTTCTCCCTTAGCCTGACACGCACCACCTTCCCCTTTGTTTTTATCGTGCCCCCCCATTCGCCCCTCTGGGGTTTCTTCCCATTACAATACACATTTCTTCAGCTCCCCCCCTGGAGCCCTAGCATCTCTCTTCTTTTCCGCGGTGTTCCGACCTGCGGTTTCCTTCTTTGCCATTTCCGTACGACACCTTGTCGCCCATCCTGCTGCCACCGCAAACCGGACGTTCCTCCCGCGGATCCCTCCGGCCAAATGACGATATAAGTTGCAACTGAGTTTGCCACCTGCGCATAGTGACACCCTTGTTCTTCCCTCCGCTTCGGTTCTTTTAGTTGTGTGAAATCGCATTGCCCAAATTTCCTTCCGCAGTCCGCTCTTCATTTACTAGTTTTC
>Ga0179591_1176458_pt1 | contig 11215 bp, 13 predicted proteins | sample CZOMad2_1_08_16f_FD_182891 | JGI IMG/M metagenome (GOLD analysis project Ga0179591, IMG submission 182891) | Vadose zone soil fungal communities from Angelo Coast Range Reserve, California, USA - CZOMad2_1_08_16fungal (PacBio error correction) | ecosystem: Environmental > Terrestrial > Soil >... | reverse complement strand
TCGGACTTCTCCTTAAAGGTGAGAGTATTGGACCTTCTTGCGGTCTCTTTTCCTGTCGCGCCAAGGAGGTCTACTTGCCCTCGGCCTTCTTACTAATAAGCCAAGAGACTAGTTATTCGAATTTATCTTTTTTTTTTTGATGTATTCTGACCGCTCAAGAGCGACTTCCCTCATACTTCCCCTTCGTCTCAGACATGCGCTCCGAATCATCTGCCCATCTCCTGCCTCCCCGAAACCTGGGTCTGCCTCATCCGTCATACCCCAGAGCTTCTGTCTGCTCAGGTTATCATTATTATTATGGGCTCTTCAATCCCAAAGGTCAGTCCCCCTGCTCCTCGTCCTTTACAGCCCTGTGGACAACACCCGAAGACCAGCCGAACTCCCGAGTTTCTTGTTTCTCCAGTTTTCGCGCTTGTTTGCCACAATAATCTACCTCTCCCGATGACATCCCTACTCACGTGCCCTGTCAGTCCCCCCGACGAAATTTCGCCGCCGGAGTTTAACCCCCCCTATAAACAATGCCTCCGCGATACCCCCTGTGCCTCTTGGACGATCTCGTCTCATCATCGCCGCTCTTCAGCCGCCCACGGAAACCTCCCGCTGTCTTCCTAGACCCTACTCCAAAGCTCATGCAGTGCAAGACCCCCCCTCCAGCGTCCCCACCTCGTTAACGAAAACACTCTTACTGTCTCCGAACAACCTTTCCCCAGCATCTTAAGGCATCGAATGAATTCCTCTTCCCCATCCCTCCGCTCCCATCCCCCCCTCCTCTCCCCTCTTCTAGTTCTTTCCCCCTTTCCTAACTGCCTTGTAGAAACTTCCTCCTTGTTCCCGATCTCTCCGATTCACAGATGTCTCAATCCCTCACAATTCCTGCACGCGATACCAGAATCCCCTAGGCGTTTTTGGGGGGATTTACCCTTAATCCAGAAGTTTCCACTACTCAGCGCTTAATTACGCAACTGCCAGCCTCGAACTCTTTATGCATAACCTGCAAGTCAGAAGGTCCCAAGTTCCTGATCCCAAACGGAATTCTCGTTCAAGTCCTCAAGGGTCCAAGACTTGCGGCGCCTGACTCTTATTTTTACATTTAATTAATGGTCTCTTTGCCTTTCTTACTGGTAAATTACCCTCCGCCCTTCACTTAATTCGTGTCGTTACATTCTCCTCTGATTAATCGACAAATAACAGCGCTCTTTCAGAGTTTTTTTTCACCTGGTGTTGCCCTTCGTTGGCACCCCTTGACTTGTCCTCTTCTTTATAGGGGAGGCACGGCAGTTCCTTTTAACCCTACTTTCAGTGTAACTGTCTTTGCTTCCTCTTAGATGCTCCCGGTGTCCCGCAATTATGATAGGAGTTTCCTCCCTCGCGTAGGAACAGGTTTCTACCTTAACCTCCCGCCTCGATTCCGGATTCCCCCCTGTACCCATTCTTGATTGATACTCCCCTTTCACCCAGGAAGAATAATCCACGTACAGCACGTCCGTCCCCACCTTCCTATTTACATGTAGACTTTTCTCCGAGTACGTGATGACATTCTTCTGGGTCGTGTTTAGATCTAAAAGGTCCTCAGATCAACGTTTCTGGATAAGGCAACTCAGTTCCTAGGCCCTCTCTGTGTATCATTACACGTTCTATCCCCCCTTTCTGGGTTGAGGTTAACGCAACTCCCCCCTGTACGAGTCTCCCCTGTGAAGAATCACATCTCGTGGAGACTTCATCCGGGTACCCCTTTCCCTTGCCGACTTTATAGCACACTCGTTTTGTAGTGAGTTCCAAGTAGTCTCATACCTCCCGCACTCTTCATTTATTGCTCTCTCTTTACAATTAGGACTCATGAGTGTACTCCATTATATTAATTTTAGGTCCCTGTGACCATTGAGGTCGGAGGGTCCATGTGTATTGTGCTCTTCGCCCCTTGGACTTGGGAGTTGCGTATCCTTAGTTCTCGAAGTTATAATTCTATTCTCGTCACTTTCCTGCCTACACCTGTATCCCGAGACCTGTTATTTTCACAATGCGTGATCTTTGCAAGTACTGATTTGCAGTCCCGATCAAACTATTCATATTCTCCTTACCAGTCCGGTTTCACCCATCCGGGCTAAATTGGAGACGACCTACTTCCCATGAGCTGTTCCCTTCACTTGGTCTCCTTTCGCCATGGACCTTTCTTTTTAAATTTGTGCAGGTTTATTCTTGACTATCTTTTCAATTCCTTTATTTGTGACGAGTCCCCAATTTTGTGTCTTATGATCCTTTCACCCCTTTGTGTCCCTGTCGGACGAGATTTCATGGCCAGGTTCTCCATTGACCGCCAGCAGTCATGGATGTCCTTTTTCCCTTCTAATTCATTCTCCCACCCCCCGGCACTACCCACTAAGTCCCCTCCCCGCCTGCACCTTCCGTAACTCCTTAGAGTATCTAGTCCTTACTACATGTAAAAACCCTAGATATAGTTGAGGAAACTTGAGTATAGTTTTTCTTAAAACCTTTCTCCCTACCTGGACTTTCTGAAAAGGAGTTTATTCACCTACTGTATTGTTCTAGGTCACCTCGGTGAGCCTTCCCACTAACCCCCCCCCAGCATCGGTCCCACTTTGTCTAAATTTATGCTCCTCTTCTTCTTACTTTGATTCCTTCCTTTCCCTACCTCGGCATTACGTTGTAAGATTTTAACGATAAACAGTTTTCACCAACTCCCTCTACCTCCCCAGATATTCATCCCCGATTGTGTCTAGACAATTTCTCTTTTCGTTCTCTATTGATTATTCTTCGCCTCACCCAGGCGAAATCTTCCCCCGATTTCTCGGTCTTTATTCAACCTTTCTTCTTCCGTTGAGGCTGTAATCTTACTTTGACATCTAGCCACTCGTTGCCTCATTGACGAGGAGGCCTCAGGGTACTTTTGTCCTGATGCCGTATCACTCCTGACTTCTAAGGTCTGCCGTCTTGCCTGAGAACGTGCTCCTCCTTCGTCGATCGTCTGACGAGTATTAGTCTAGGCGGCCGGTTCTGGGAATAAATCTCACCCGATGGCAAATTTTTAGTCATCCCACGGCTCTCAACACCGGTACTCTGCGCAGTCACGGTCTCCTGTCTTGTAATCTTGTCGTAGTGCTCTTTCCCCCCTTGAAGGAGTTTCACCTGTTACCTTTGTATTCTTCTCCGATCCATTCTCTGACTCTAGAGGTAGTCTTTCGCTCAGTGCGAGGAAGATGTCTACTTCATCGCTGGCGTTTCGTCCTGGCCCCAGACCTTCTCCAGCATGAGATTCATGTACCTTTAAATATTTTCGTGTGTCCCTTCCCTTAGGACATACAAGAGACACTCTCCTGCCGCCTCCGAACTATGGCTTATACTTAGCCGGTGAATAAACATCATCTATCCCCCAACCGAGTGCACTTCTTGTCGAACAGATGAGGCCTCTATCGGCCTCTGGCTACCTGATACGGTTACCCTCACTTTCCCGCTACACTTCGGTCTTCATAGTCCGCTTCGCTGTTTGTACCTTGCGCTACTCAGGGGTTTTTCGCGATCAGAAATCGCTTGATCAGTTCTTTCCCCTCACTGGAAGCTTGTGCCAGGCGACCTTCACCTTTCGGGTCGGCACCCCCTTTTTCCCTAGTCTTTATAATCCCTGACATCCCCTTTTACCCAACAGAACCGTTTTTGTTGCATACCGCCCAATGGAAGATCAGTCGTCCTGCCTCATGGGGAACCCTCTCGCTGTTATTTTCTGACCGACTTATTTATCTGTACTGTGTACATGTAACCTTAACCCAACCTAGTGGTCATGCCTGCTTCTTGTTGTTACAATCTTCCCTCTTTCTCCCCGGCCACTCTGGCAAAGAGACCCCACTCTTCACCTCTTCGAGTCTCTCGCTTCTTCCCGGTGTCTTTTGAGCTTCTCTGTCTTCCTCGGTCCCGCGCTTTTTAACCAAGATTCTTCCCTTGCTGTTCTGTCTCAAGCCAATTCTCTATACACTTCTTCGCGGCCCTTCCATGACATTTTACCACGTTACGGCCAACTCCCTATCCCCTCTCTTTGTTAGGATTTTAGGCGCCTTAGACCCCCCTTTCCCCCATTGTTTTTCCTTCACTTGACCCACGACAGTCCATCCGTTTTGCCGTAGGCATTCCAGATACTGGTTTTCATTGAACTTGCCTCAGTGAACGACGACACCATGCCACGGTGAAATTCTTTGACTGCGATCTATCTTTTTTCACTCTCCTAAACGTTTCCATCAAAACCCGTACACCCGCGCCTGATCTTTTCGTTTTTCCTTTGTCCGGCTACACGATGTATCTCTTCACGTCCAACCCATCGTATCAACGGTTCTCTGTACCCCCCCCTCTCGTTACCACTAGCACTTACAACATCTCTTGTTGTCGGCCCCCCCTCCCCCTTACTGCGCTTTCCTCCCAATGTCTATCATGTGTAATCCTGACTTTTGTGTCATTTCTTTGAAACACTGCCTGGGCTTTCGGACCCATCATGATCGTTTGAAGATCTACTCTTACTTCATCTCTCTTTTATCTCCTTTTGTTTCTATTCGAGGTTCCGCGACCTCAAAGACCTATTGTGACGCCTACGGTCTTACCCATGACCCCATTCTTTTCCGCCCAAGGATTCATTCCATTAAGGATGAACTGGAATAGTGTCTGAAGGATAATCTGACGCGGCTTCCGTGGTGGTCCCTCCCATCAACTCCGCTCCATTTTCCAGCTTCTGAATAACGCCTGTAAAGGTTGTTCCAATTGTAACCTTGGCGTCACTGATGTTTCTCCCTTCCAGACCTGCTGACCATCGGGTTTATCTACCTCAAGTTGAGTTCCTACGCCCTAAATCTTTTTTAAACTCGGTTGCGTTCACGTTTTCTTGATCGGTTCCCGAGTGATTTTCTTCTGCCAAGGTAAAGCGTCTGTCTTCATCTTGAGAACATACGTCAACATGGTAATTTCTCTTCCTGTGCCTACCTTACGGTATTTAAATCTTAAGGTATTGTCTATCCATTTTCCTCCGACCTCTCTTTTCTTTTTATATACGCAACTCTAGGGGAGGGATTATGTTTGGAGCCACTTAGTGTTCCAGTCTTCATCATATTTTTTCCTTGCATAGAGTAGCATTTCTTCATCATTACTTTCTTGATAATTTGGCTTTTTCCTGTTTGCAAAAAATCCGTCATTGAAGTTAGGTCAGAAAGTCTCCGTTGCCTGAACTGACCCTTTTCCCTTATGTCTATTTTTTTAGTTGTGCTGTTATTTCTTAGGTGTCGAGGTCCTACTTTACCCCACCCCATATAAGGCCTTTCCCCATTTAGTAGAAAATTTACCAAACGACTAGACTTCCCCTTCGGCAGAACTGAAACAATGGTGAATTTGATCGTAACGCTCTTTATTTACCCTGTTAACTCGTATGCCCACCCAAGAGATTTATCCTTCCCTAGCATCTTATCTTTTCTTTGAGTCTCCACCTAAAAGGGTTTTATGCCTACTGACGGTTGAATTTACGCTTTTATGATTAACATTGGATATAATATTTCTAACCTGCGCTTGTCTAGGCCGTTTCACTACCCGTCTTATGAGGGGAGTTAAGGACCCCCCTCTGCGGTCTGGAAGTAACTTTTTCAGCCGCGTCTCACCTCTCTTGGTTGGCAATTTGGCACCTTATGCTAGTATACCTCCCTATTAGATTAAGATGCGGACCTATCTAGGTACGACGCTATTTGCCCATTTTTCAGAGGTTCTCTTCCCTGCTAATCTATACCCACGTTTCAAGCGAAGAAGGCTTCTAGACTCAGAGTTGCTTTTGCCCTTTTCAATTCCCCTTATCAGTGACCTTTTCGAATTTTCTCTGACAGTTTATATTACGGCTGGCAAGTACCTCCCTTCGATGAATTCGTCCGTGCGCTTTCCAGAATCTCGCTTGACCAGGCTCTTCTTCCCTCCCGCACTCTGTCTCACCACTTTAGAATTGCCCTTGTTGCCCATACCAGTTCATTATTCATGTTGCATCACCCGTCGGTCCATTCACACTCCTCTAAATTCCGGATCACTCGTTAAACGTTAATGACGTCTGACCGAGTATGTCCGCCCTGTCCGATCTTCTTTCACCGTCCCCTCTCCTGTACCCCCGATTTCCCTTAGAGATCTCCTTCGGACGCCAATTCCCTCAAGTTCGCTCGCAGGCAAAAGTTACATTATTTCCTATCTGACTTACCCCTTCCCAACGCACCTGGCCTCTTTTGATCACCAAGGTACGTAACCCGCGTTTACTCTGTCACTTAACAGCAGGAAACTAGTCCCCTCTTCCTTTTTCCGTTGACTAACTCCCTCTTCGCATAGAGTGAATCTCTCCGGTGCCGCTTTCCTAATCATCCCTTTTTACTGACGACCAAGTGTATTTACACCCTAGGATCGATTCAGGGTCGGGGATCCGGTCCGGACGGTTTTGTCACAACCGGTGTGGCGTTATCCCCCTTTTTACCCCTGGCGCCCTATTACCGTTTGATAGTAAGTTCCTCCCTCACAAGGGCATGCATCGCTCTTTATTTAAAATTGATGAGTAATTGCAGACGTAAGGTGAGTGCTTTTTGCTTTTTTTCGGGTTATACATTTTATAACCAAATACTTCCCCGATGTCTAACAATTTGCCCCTCCTCAGTGATTGACTCCCCTGTTTTACTCCCCTACGCTTCTCCTCTCCCTCTGGTGTACCGTAAATCTCTTTATACAGATCTCCTTTTTAGGGGGTATTTACTCTAAAACGTACCTCTTCTGCGACCTTCTGATCTTGTTTTACGTGCTCCATTTTTTCTCTCCTTAAAAAAGACCACCCATTCAACTATAACTGCTTTGTTCGGCAACTTGGCCAACTTTGAAGACCCATCCGTTCTTCCTTTTCCACCCCTGTTTGTCCACATCTAGCGCCCCCCAATAAATGATCTGGCACCCGATTAATTGAAGTCTTGAACGTATGTGCAACCTGCTCCCTTTTAAGAAATGGTCCGCAAGATCTTCCCCATCCACCCTCCTTGTCAGAGTAGGTCTGCCCAAGTTTTTTTCCAATCACGGGTTTCCCCACTTCCTGCCACTTCTTCCCTTTCGTGAGAGGTATGTTTTGGCCTCGTCAAAGATCTTTCCGAATGGGGACCTACCCCTACCCGTTTTCCAAGATCCCTTAACCTCCCCCTTTTGATCTATTCCTACGTCGTTACTTTCATAGCACGCATTCTTTACTACGCTAATCAGGCAGGGAGCTCTGATCGACGCCCTTCCTCCCCCTGTCCGATCAATTCTCTACCCAGCTCCCCTACATTCAACCTCTCTGTGAGTCCTCCGGTCTTTAGGAAGCGGTTTCAACGCTCGAGCATTAATCGCATTCTGTATTAGACTTCTTGTTACTCCGTTTTTTAAGATCAGTTTTCTTATAACTTCTTCATTTTGATACAGCGCCTCCCTTCACAGTTCATTATCCTGTGGTTCTCCAAACCTTGGCCTATGAATAGAGGACCCCGAGTTTCGCAAGCCCGTTCCCTTTGCTACTTTCGTGTACTGCTTACCTACTGAATCACTCAGAGACAGTCCTGCCGGACTCCACGCAAATTTTAACTCTGCATTCTTTGGACAGTGTCTCTTGACCCCAGTCACACTCCATACTTCCGACATTCTGGGCATATTCTTAATAGATTTGTTCGTACCACCACTCGCCCCTTTTCTCACTCTGAGTCCATTAGGGATGCTTATGCTCCGCTGTTTCCGCTGGATTCTATAACCCTTTCCTTTGAGAGGTCGTCTCTCCTAAGATTCTGCCTTCTGTTATTTGATTTTTCATAGCGTCCGGTCTTCTTACGATCCCGCCTGTCTTCCACTTTCCCTGCCTCTTCCCTAGTCTACTAAGACACTTTTCCCGGAAGAAGTGTCAGTAAATCCCGTTCCATAGCCTACGGACGCTTCAGTCGTTGACCCCACCTTTTCATGTTTGTACCCTCCCTTCACACCACATTCTTCTATTAAGAACTATTCGCGTATTTTTAAAGATGACCCCCCTAACCGTTTTCTGCAAAATCCTCTTCAAAATGCCTTATGGGCCTGTCATGCACCTTCCCGATCACTGACTTTACATCGAACAATGCCGCTCACGCGCTACTGAGCGAGCTTTTCTGGTCGCCTGACGATTGTTTTTTTTGTGTGGATTTGGAAAACCCGTGTGGGCGGTCTTGGCAGCCTACTTGTCCCGGCCCTCCCCTAAGTTGCAGTTCTTCTAAGAGTTTTGCTCTGTGTGAGTACTTTCCCTTTGATCTTTCTTTTCTTCACGATAAACCCCCCCATGGGTGGCGTTTGTCTATTCTGATGGTCCTCGGTTTAATGATGAGAGATTTCCCTCATCCTCTTTTCCATGGTCCTCTTCCTCTAAAACTTTTTCCTTTCCCAAGTTTCCCCCGAGTTGTTATCCGTTGTCCTTGCCGGGATGAACGATTTGCGCTGGGTTATTGTCTCCTGTGTTCATTACTCATTTCTTTATGGAATGTTTCCCTTCTCGCGCTTTAGTGCATTAAATATGGGTGTGGGCTTTAAAGACCATGTGGAGGACCTTATGGTTCTTTTTTTGCTTCCCCATTGATGAGTTTCACGGCGATCTCTCTCTTTTGTTTTCAGTTTGAGGATGTTACTTTCTGACGTCTACTAGATTCTGCTTTTCTTTCTCTCACGGAAGCGGGTATCTTTTCTTCTTCGTTTCTGGAGGTAGGCACTCAGAGCTCTTTCGTTGCGGATGGTTTTTTCTTCTCTCGGCTGATGGGATAAGGACTCGAGTTGACCTTTCGTAGCTTCTTTTTTTTTCCTGCAACGTTCCCTTCGGCGGATTAGTCTCTTTTGGGCGTGTTTCCCAAACTTTTTCCTGTTTTGAATGATGTGATGCGGAATCCTCCGCTGTCTTCCTCCCATCGCAATTACGTCCCTTATCAGGCATGTCCTCTCAGTGTTGCCCTGCGTTCCGCGCGGGTCCGACTTTGAAAATTTCTCCCCCCCAGAAGCTTTGGTTTTTTAAATTAGCTGATTTCCCCTTATTCCCTTCCCCCGCGGATAGGTTTACGTTCGGTACCTGCTGGGGCTCGGCAAGTAGTCGCCGAGCCCCGTCTCCGGTTGCTTTTACGAATTACTATAAACCCTGCAGTTCCTGCTCTAATTTACAGCTTTCCCCCGGAAAGGATAATTCAAGCTCAGTCAATTGTTTCATTTTTTCCGCGACATGGTCCTCTTTGATCCTTCTGCTCTCTCTTTTTAATCAGCCTCAGTTTTTTTTTTGAGATTTTACCCGAAGTCATAAGATTTCCTTGATCAGCGCCGGTGCCTTAGTCTGATTCCTTTCCGCCATGCACAGGTCGGCTATCTTTGATGTTTTTAGGAGTCTTTCAGAACGGACCCTTCTCTTTTTAGCGATCTTCCTTTGGTCATTACCCTCTCCCCTCCTGAGGAATAATCTTCCCACGGTTCCGGATTCGCACCCTCATCTTTTCCGTCAGAGGGACCGTCTTCTTTGGCTACTCCCCCCTTTCCTATCCTTAGCAGTACTAACGCCATCTAGGAAATGCGCTGAGCATTTCTTTCGGACTTATGACTATTTTCCCTCCACGCGGGGTTAAGCTCCTCCCTCTTGTCACCCTGACAGTTCAGTAAAAGCAAACCTCCCCTCCTCGAATCACTCTCGCGGGGTTTTCCTTCCATTCTTCTTCACCAGAATTTCTCCTTTCACCTCGCCGTGTAAATCCTCCCGCGAGCCTTCAACAGAAGTCATCACTTAACCACGCATTTTTACTAACCTCTAATCCACCGTCCGCCCTCGTTACGGTCTGTCCTCTTCATACATCACCGCTATCATCGATCTTTTTTCGATCACGCCAAGATCCTCACCTCCCACCCACCAACCCCTCTTTCCTCTCATCCATCTAAAGATACAGACCCAAACTTCCCATCAGTAAGACTGCTTTCATAACGCTTACCTCACACCAACTCTTTCGGCCGCACCCTCCAGGTCGAAGTACTTTCCTGGAATAAGCCGACCCTTTTCGCTTCCGCGTCCTCCCACTTTACACGCTCACTCCCCCTTTGAAGTCCCGATCACCCCATTATTTCCCGTGCTCCGGAAGCTAAGGTTTACGACCGACCCCCCTATTTCAGCTCTTGAAGAAATGCTATCAGACCTTCACCTCCTTCGCGCATCCCTCCTAGAACTGTCTTTTTGTATCGCTTTTCCCTCCTGTCCGATTCATCACTCTCTATTCCCCGACACTTTGGCCTCCGCTCTGGCTCCGCACTTCTGCGGCTAACCGTATTATGGATATCCTACCACTGGAACTCTGCAGACAGTCAAAGTGACCCCCCCCCCCGCTCTTTGATTCTGCACTAGTATTGCCCTCCCTTTCCGTAATTTATAGTTTCATTTCAGTGGCCCCGGCTTAAACTCCTACCTCAATGCCTCGTTTCCCAGGCTACCAGCTTAGTCATCTTGACAAAGAATAAGAATCTCTGCCTCGTTTTTCTTTTCCTACATTTGTCCTCTTCTTTTTTAATTCTGCTTCCTTGGCAGCTTAGTTCTCTTCTGTGCGTTTGAAAAGTTACTCGTCCACTTCTTCTTAATATGGTATGAGGTTAAGCAGTTGACGTGCCCTTGAAAGTGTTACTCCTTCTGGCGTCCTCTTTGCTGAGTACCCGGCTTCTCCCTCACCAAGCTTCCTTATTCTCCTCCCCTACTTTTTTGTGATTCCCCCCGATTACACTTCATCAGATCAAGCCCAGTCTAATACCCGATCTTTTCCCTCTTTCGAAATGTAGCTGCTTTCTTTTCTCCATCTAGCATGTGATTCCCCATCTGGTAGGAGTTTCGTCGATCCGTCTCCAAGGTCCTCATCGGTCTCAATGTTTAGTGTTCCTGGCCACTACTTTCCTAGCTCCTATGTCCAAGGGATTCCCATTCTTCAAGAATGCCAGTTTTTTTTTGTCCGAAACCTCCTGCGATTCGTTCTCCAGTTTCTAACCCCCTAGAAGATTTTACTCCGTGACTGAGGTTCATCGTTGCTATACTTTCACCGTTCTATCCCCCCTGGTCTTCACTGAGGCCAAGACGCCAGACTCAGGCCCAATCTTCTTTCGCTTTTTCCATAGTTATCCCTCCCTTCAGTTCAGACGCATGTTCCTTGTAGGTGATCTCTACGTC
>Ga0179591_1363998_pt1 | contig 11216 bp, 13 predicted proteins | sample CZOMad2_1_08_16f_FD_182891 | JGI IMG/M metagenome (GOLD analysis project Ga0179591, IMG submission 182891) | Vadose zone soil fungal communities from Angelo Coast Range Reserve, California, USA - CZOMad2_1_08_16fungal (PacBio error correction) | ecosystem: Environmental > Terrestrial > Soil >... | reverse complement strand
GAATTTGTTGCTGTTTTTATGCCGAAACGATGGCGCCGCCTCTTCCAATAAAACTCCTCCCCTTAAGACCAGCGCCTCGTTTCCTCTTTCCCTTTTGAGCTTTGGACTCTTTTCTTTTCTTTTCAGTGATGTCCCTTCCAAGCATGAGTTTTCCTACCCGAAAATCCTTCTTTTGCCCCCTCGGACTTCTTTGGCAACGCAGGCTTCGTTTCTTCCTCCTTCGGAATTGTTTCTTCGATGACCCCCCAATTTACCTAACATTCCCCTCTTTTCCCCTTCCCTCCTTGGATTTCTTCTCCCTTTTCTCTTTTTTTTTAAAAGTTTGCCAAACTTCCCTCCTTTCGGTAGGTATTGGGACTTTTTTTTTCCCCAATTAAAAATTCTCGCTTTTCCCAGGAAGAATCGGTTGTATTTTTTTCAATTTTCGTTCCACCCGGTAATCCCCCTCCTCCTCTTGGACTCCTTTTCTTGTACACTTTCCAATGCGGACCCCCCCCCTAAGAGTTTCCTTGGCTCTTCTTGCTGACTTCCCGAAGCTTTTGTCTTATTACAATTTGTCCCCGGATTAGAGGGATTTTCCCCCCCCCTCCTTGCCATCGCCCCTTTCTTCCCCAAATCTTTCTCCTCCTCTCTCCTTGGAATTCGTTTACGACTGTGCTTCCCGAGCTTTCAGTTTTCATATTTTCTTTCTTCCCCCTTCAGCGGGCGGAAGTTTCTTCTTTTATTTTCGTCCCTTTGGAGGTAACTGTCTTTATTCCGTAGCTCCGGTTTTCCCATCTCAGCCGGATTCCATTTTTTCCACCAGTATTCGCCGTTTTTTTCTCCGCTCGGACGGACAAAAGAATTTCCCTCTGTGTGTGCGGCCCTCCCCTTTCCCCGAGGCAGTTTAAATGAAAGGATTTAATGAGTCGCACTACGATTTGCCCCTTTCCTCTTTGCAAACTCTTTTGCGTTTTTCCCCTTGCACCACAGAAACATTGAACACACCCCCCCCGTTTATGCATTCCTTTTTGGTTTACGCGCTCCTCCGTCCCCCCCCCGGTTGGAACGCGACCGCATTTCCCTTGACTATCAATTTTTTCCCGGAATTCTTCTTACTTAAAAGTTTTTCCCCCCCCCTTCTTCTTATGCCTTTCGACCGTCTTTCCAAAAGAGAAATCACTCTTTTTTGGCCCTTCCTTCTCCTTGAAACTTCTTCTTCTTCCCCCCCACTAAGACAGGAGGGAGCACCCCCCTCCCGGCAGGCCCTTTCGGTCGAGGCCACCGAAAAAACCCCTTCCTAGTGACCTTAAGCCCCCCCCTACGTGTGGCTTCTCTTTTCAGATTGAATATGATTCCTCTTCTCCCTTCCTTCCTTTGAGTTGATTGCACACCCCTCCCAGGTGTCGCGTTAAATCCCTCTTTCCCCATCGACTCTGGCGAACTCCCTTCAGGTACGGAAGATCCTCCTCAATCCCCTTTCAACGGCGCTTAAGTTCCGCAGCGAGATTCCAATATTCCTTTCTGGAGAGACAGATTGGTTCTGTCTTCTTGGCGGGTCTTTTTTTTTTCGCAGAGAATTTTTTTCAGATCCGTCTGCCTTCGGCTCCCCCCCCGCCGGTTACCTAAGTTTTCCCCCATTCCCGGTTTCCAAAGGAGCCGCCTTCCTTTTTTTCTCGGCAAGGCTGGTTTTGCATCAGCTTCTCCCCGCCAGGGGCCATGGCGTGCGCCTTTGACCATCTATGGCGGCGGTCAGTTCCCACTTCCCCAAGGCGGAGGCTGTTTCAAACTTGGGGCACTTCCTGCGCAAAGACGCGCCCTCCCTATAGAACCTTTTTTTTTTTCATTGTCCCTCCTCCCTTCTGATGAAAAAATAAAAATTTCTTTTTTCTCCTTCCCCTCTCCAAAAAGGCCTCTTTGAACAGCTACAGAAGGCTCCCCTTCCAGAAGACCCCGATCAAGACGTTCGGCCGGTTCGACGTCTGCGGATTTGTTTTTTTTTCTAACGGCAAGGTTTTTCACCCCTGTGTTTGTGACGGAACCTTTTCCTGCCCCACTTCGGTGAATTTTCCCTTTTTTTCCAAAACCTTTTTAAAGAACAAGGCGGAATTCCAAATCTTTGCTCCCCCCCTCCTCCTCCCTTTTTTCCCGAGGACTGCCTTGTTCTGCTTCTCTGTTTTCCCGGGGTTTCGTTGTGTCTCGGGGCGCTTTGTTTTCGGGGAGCTCCTGAGGGAAAAAAAGTTGCCTCCTCTTTTTTTGTGGGGAGACAGGGTGTTGCTGACCTGAAAAGTCCCCGCGCGTTTAAGACAAGGTTTAAGTAAAAACCGGATTGCAAAAATCACTTTCTGAACCGTGAATTCTCCCTCCCCGGCGTGCCGATTTGTCTCTGCCCACGTCGTTTCGGGGTTTTCTTCTTGAGTTTTAGCCTTCTGGATCTTCCCCCCCCCCCCTTTCAACACCTCTTTTTTAGCGAGCCCCCCCCTAAACTTTTTAGGCAGTTCTTTTTGACAATGATGAAACTGGTCCATTTCGCGCTTTTTCCCTTGGCGACTTTCAAAATTTTCCTCTCAATGAAAGCTTCCCCGCCGAATTTGGATTTCCCCCTGACCGTAATGGTCCAAACTTTGTTTTCTTTTACCACGCCAAGCCGACCCCCACGCGCCGGGGAAACTGGGCAAGCCTGTGAGTTTTAGCGTCCTTTTTCTCAGATTTCCCTCCTGGCAATAGACACTCTTCCTTTTTTCTTCCGTATTTAGAACCCCAAGGATAGCAGATTAATACTTCCTCCTCTCAGAAATAAACCTTCCTGGAAGAGGGAAACCCTCCCCTCAGAGGGTTTGAGTTCAGATTTTTACCCGGCTTATGAAAGTCCAAAGGAACCTTGTTGAACGATTCCGGAGGAGCTGCCGGAAGCTAAATCTCCTCCCCTCTCTTCCTCTGACGCTGCTTGAACCTTATTGCAGCACTCCCCCGCTTCCCCGCCTTCTGCCTCGGCTTGAGCCTCCTCCACGCCTTCTTTTTGCGGGCCGTCCCTATTTTTTTATCTTTTCCCGATTTTTTCTCTGCTCGAAAGGTTGAGCTCCGGTCTTTTCTTATCTCGATACGTTCACTTCTTGAAGTCCCCTCTCTCCTTCTTAGAGTGGACTTCTCACTGTTGGATTCCTTGACTAAAGTGTTTTTTCTTATTTACTTTCCGGCCCCCTTTTCCCTTGTCAATGTGCGGAATTCCTTTTTTTTCCGTCCAAAAACATGCTTTTCACCTTTCGGGTGCTGTTTTCCGGGCGTTTAAATATAAACTTTTTTGACCCCTGCAATAATTTTCTTTTTTTCTTCATTTTTCAGGGTTTTTTTCTTCTTTCTTTTCACGCACCATTTAAAGGTGGCATCTAATCATTAGTGCGACTCCATGCTGATTTATCCTGCCTCTTTTCTTTTTTCCCCCAGAGAGGGACGCCCACCCCCCCCTCTTTTTTTGTCCGCACGAGACCTTTGTACCATCCCTTTTTCTTCGTGGATATGGAAAATGGGGCATGCTGGACAACCCCGGGGAGGCGTGACCTTCCCCTTACCTTATTAAACGCCCGTTCTTCTGGCGAAATCCCCCATTATACCTTCCTCCCGCTGCCTCCACGACTTACGGCTATGCCACTCAAGTGACTTCTTTTCCCGTGACAGTCGACCCCCCATAGACAGAAGGCAGCGCCCCCCTCCTGAAAGTGCATCCCTTTTCTCGAGTATAAGAGCATCCCGCGCTTTCCTTCCCCAATTGTCGCATTCCGATCTTCCCCTCTTTGCGGATGCCGCGACAATTTCATCAGGCCACCTCCCTCCTCGTTGGGAGATTGTTTCCCCTTTTTCCCTCTTTCGTGCGGAAAACTTTGGACCCGCTTCCCCTCTTGGATTACCGATTTTTGTTTTTCCCCTCCCAGCCAATTTTTCTTTTTTCTTCGAGATTTTGTTAGCCCCAGACAGCGACCGGAAAACTTTTGCGCAATTCCCCCTGGTAAAAAAATCTCTTTTTTCCCCCTGGCTTTGAAGCCGCTTCATCCTATCCTTCTTTTTTCTTCCTAGTGAGGTATGAAGTCCGTCCGCGACCAAGCTCACTCCAGCATCGACCTTCCTTCTGCGCCGCAGTAGCTTTGGCCCCCGCTCTACGACCCTATCCGGTTTTTCCCTGTGTTTCTCCCCTTCCTCGAAAAATGAACCCCTCTTATTCTTCAGCGAGTTCCCGAGAGCTGGGCGGTTTACATTTTTTTATTTCTCGGTTCTACGACGCAAATAGTCGGCATCCCCCAGGCATCTGTTGGGGATGCCATTCCCCTTTAATAATCATCGTTCTTTTCCTTTCTCTTTCCTTGATTCCCCAAACCAGTTTTCCCGATACCGCTGGTCTTTCGCGGAGGCCCCCCGACCCCCAAAGAAACATTTGTCCCACACATGACCAGAACCTGCGCTGCTCTTTCTTCTAGCTTTTGGCCCCCGCTGACGAACTTATTTTCAGCTGCTTAAAGGACAGAAAACTGCATATGTTCGAAAGCCGATTCTCCGTAGCTCTCCTTTGCCCAAAGCGGGGTTTCCGGCAACGCAGTTTCCGGATACTTCTTTGTTTCCCTTTCGCTGGTAGAGACCTCCCTTTCCTTCATCCCTACCTATCATTATGCTATTATAGGTCCGCCGTAGCTTTTTTACCAGTTGCCTTTTGCCCTTCCACTCGTAGGAAGTATCTTGTTTTCCCTCTGATTGACTCCTTTCCTGGCCTCCTTCCAATAGGATTGTCTCTTTTGATTTTTCTGCCGCGTTTTCTTAATCCACTACTCCTTTTTGTGTAAGAACTTGTAGGCTCCACGTCAGTTGTCCCCCCAACTCCCCCTCGGGATTGCATGCTTTTCCCTATTCTATTGTAGTGAACGACTGACTCCCGGTGAAGCCCCCCCATTTGATGACTCGCTTTTTGTCTTTTTCAAAAAATCCTTGTCTCCCAAGATCCACAAATTGTTCTCCCTGGAAGATGGGAATTTTTTTTTCGTTTCAGCAAGAGCCTCATCACGCCGTCAAGTCTTTCCCTTAAGTTCCTTTTTTACTGATCCCGGTTTCGCAATCTTTCCTCCCTGGTACTTCCCCTTGTTCCCCCCAGGGTTTTTTCCTCTTTTATGCAGCCACTCCCGAACCTCCCGTCGAAGGCTTTTTTCTCTCCGTCCCCCGCACTTCGGTTTTGTTTCGAGCAGGTGCCCCCCCACGAGGATTCCTTTTTTCCTTTTTCCCAAATGTGAAGGATTTCCCCCTAGTGACCCACAGGTTCTTCTTTTTTCCCTTTTTGCCGTGTGAACTTTTTCACCCAGTTTACCCCCTTTTCAACCCTTTATGGAATTCGATTCCTCTCTTACTGCGCTCCTCGTCACTCCGGACAGCATGTTTTCTGATAACTGATTCCCAACAGGTCTTTTTTTTATGATGGCGGCTTTACAACCCTTTACTTCCCCTGGCCAGTCAAACCCCTTTTCTTTCCCCTCTTCCACGCTTTCCCATCACGATCGGGAACTTCCGCTATTACGGAGACGACCTGGAAATCTTATCCGCCCCCAAGTCAGCGGCGAAACCCCCTACGGCCCCCTAGCGCCCTCGGCGGCCCCCAAGAACCATCCGCTCTTTTTTTCAAACCAGTCTTTGGAGGACGACGGTCGCGGATTGAATATTCCCAGATCTCTTCGCCTTTTCCTGCTGCAATATACTTCCCTTTCAGTTCCCCTCGCTTCAAAGTTCGGCTAGCCTGCGCTCCCAATTACCTCTTGCAGATACTCGGAAACTTTTCTATTCCGTTGAATTTTGTAAGCAGCGGCTCTCTGAACTACATCCATGTTCTTTTTTTGACATCTTCCCCGTCCCGAGGCGCGACGTTCTCTTTTGCGATGAAGGGTACGCGTTAATATCGTTCCATCCGTTTTCTTCAAGGAAGATTTTCCTCTAGGAAAGGTAGGAAGGAGCACGAACCAGTTTCTGGGGTTTTCTTTCCGTAGAGTGGCCCCTTTCATAAAGTTTTTTTTTTCGACAGGCCCCCCCCTGAAAAAACTTCGAGGTAATTGCCCCCCAGGCTCTGGGGGGGGTGTGTTTTCTGGGGGATGGAAGGCATCTCAGTTATTTACAACTCGCAAAGGTTCTGCAAGTTCCGCCTTCTATACACCCTTCGCTTTTCATATTGTCCTGATTTTTCACCTTTCTGAGTCCAGTTATGGGACATCTCTCCAAAGGACCGTTTGTGCCTCCTCTTGGGAAACCTTCTCAAAGCTCAACCTCCTACCCTTCTCCGTGGTCGCGTCCGTCCCCGACGACTTGATGTCGTCTGACGTTCATACTTCACCCTTTTCTCAAGGTTTTCCCTCGGTGTTTTTTATCCCATTGTCCCCCACCACGCTCGGGGCTTTATTCCCGCCAAGACAGGCGCCCACACGCCGTTTCCTCCAAATAGGTCTTTTCAAGCCCTTTTTTGGTTATTTCTTCTCAAACTATTGGGACTTCCTTTTTGGACGGTGTTTTTGAATTTCTAGTAATGAAAATCTTTAGCTTTTTGCTCCCCGACCCTTTTTTCCCCCTCCCAAAAACCGTTCTTGAAAAATTATTCCCCGGAAAGTCCACGCATCACCTCCGGTCTTTCTCTTCCCTAGGAGAGACCCGTTTTTTTTCCTTTTCTGGTTGAGATTTTCGCTTCGATGATATTCACCCTCTTTTTTTGATCTCGGCTCACCCTTTTCACTGCAGCCCGTTTCTTCGTCCCTCCAGCGTCAGAGTGTTTATTTTTTCCGGGTTCTTGCCCCTTTTTTCCTTTGACCCAGGGCTTTAGACCCTCCCCCCCTTTTTTTTCTGACTTTGGATTGCACCATGACCGACCGCACATTTTCAACCAGGGCTTTTGCCACTCCCTTCTTTTTCGCGGCGGCCACGATGACGGTTCTGGCCAGCTTGCCGAGCCCCCTTTTGTGCTCAGTGTTTCCTTCCGATGGTGGAATAGTCTTTTTATTGATCGGTTTTGCCGAATTCCTCCTTTGCAGAGTAACCCCCTAGCGCCCCCAGTCGCTCGAGACGTCGTCCCCCCCCTCCAAAAATCTGGTCTCCTCAGTTACAGTTGATGAGTTCACGATTGTGGATAGCGCATCGCCCCTCCCTTCCTTTTACGAGTTCCGGAGGAGAGGCCTTTTTTTTTTTCTCCCTTTGGGACTTCCCGACCCCCTGATGAAGACTGGGCTTTTTTTTTTTTCCCCCCCCGGATCCTTTTCCCCTGCAACGCCAGCGAGCCGATTCCTTTTTCTCATATTCAATTTTTTCTTAGAATCTTTTTTTTCTTGAAATCACGAGGCGGATTTTTTTTGGCCGCCGCCGTCCTTCGCGGTTTCCCTTCCCCCCCGGAATTTCAGGTTCTTTTGCTCTCTCCCCTCGACTTTAGGAAGTCGTCTTCGTCACCTTTGAATCCTATCTCTTCTGACGGCGTTAACGTTCCCCTTTTTGTCTAAAGTTCAGCAACTGTTGAATTTTTTCCATCTCTGGCGTGGGGACTCCTTTCCGAAAATTGCTGTCCTGCCCTTTCGTGTGGACGAGTTTTTAAACTATCACATTTTTTCGAATGCAATAACTTTTTTCTCCGGTTTCTGCTTCCCCGGCAACTGCCCCCTTCAATCCGGTTGTGGCATCTAATCCTAGTTTTCTTTCTTTATCCTTTTTTTCCTGCCTCGGGTTTTCACCGCTCTTTTTTTCACAACCGAAGTTCTGCTGTGTCCTGACCTTCCGAAATCCCCTTCGAGGGATCTTTTGTCAAACTTTTATAACTGCTGAAAAACCCGGTGCGGGACAGGCGATTCAAATGGCAGGTACCTGCCTTTTTTTTCAACCGCTGGCGAAACCTCCCAAACCCTTCCTCCTTTGAAGTCACGATTTGCCTTTTGCTGCCTTCCTCTTTCCTTAGTCGAACTCCCTTCCAATTGCCCCCGAAACCCCTAAAGCAAAAGTCTCGTGTTTTTCCAGGGGTTGCACCCATGTCGCTCCCCCGAATATCGCACGAGACCCCTCTTCTTCTTTCAGAGATTGGGAAAAGCAATTGCGTTTTCATTGGAGATTTTTTCCCTTAATCTTAGTTGTTCCCACCCAGTTTCCCCCCCTGTATTTGGCCCACCCGATTTTAACGCGTCCCCCACTCTTTTATTTAATGATGCCTTTGGTTTTTCCCGCAGCTACGGTCCCCCAATACGTCCGACGAATTTCCTTCCCCTTTTTTTTTACCAAAAAAAATTCCGAAACCCTTTCCTGAATATGCATTGATGTCCTTCCTTATTATTCCTGCCCCCTAGAGCCCACTGACCTCGTTGAAAACACACTTCCCCGAACATCCGCCTCCTTCTTCTCCTCCTGGCAAATGTGCTATAAGCCTTATCCCCTTTTTTGGCTTCTTCTTGTCACTAATGCCATGTGTTTTTTGGAACATCCTCTCCTTTTTCAGACAAAAGCTCCCTTTTCTCTTTCCGCCGTGTGCCCGCGGTTTTTCTTTTTCATTTATCTCTCTTTTGCAATCGTTTCCCCCCTATCAAAGACGTTACCTCGGTGGGGTGGCAATTCATTCTTCTCGTTTCATCACATACTTCTTTCTAGGAATCCACGTACCAATTGCTGCTTTTGGCCTTTTCTGCTAACGATGGCGTTCCGAGAAATGGAAATTTCATGTTCACTTCTTCGGACGCGTCCCCCGGTTTCTTTCCTCGTGACGAAGCAGGTTTTTTCCTTTTGATGACCGGCTGATGTTCAGACCTTCAAGGAGTGAGAGCTTTTTTTGAGCCACACAGAGACTTCCTGCAGGCGTTCTTCTTTCGGGATTGGTTTCCTGTTTTTTTTTTCTCGACAGCCTTCATACCTCTTTCCCTCAATGATAATACTTCCTATTCTTTCTCGCTTCCTTCTCTGTTTTCCCCCCCCCCCCTTTTTTTTTTGCAGACCATTTTCCTTTCTTCCGTATGGGATTTTTTCCCCCCTTCCAATTCTTCTTTCCGGACTCCCTTTCTCCTCGAATTCCTTGCGTTCCACACTTCCTTCCCCCCCATCAGCTTTTAACTTGTTCTTTTTTCCCCCCAAGAAGCTTGAATCTGAAACCATCTCCCTCGACTGGTCCCCACTCTTTTTTGTAGACTGCCCTCCCTGAAAGTTGGCAGATATTCACTTTTTTCGACATTTGACAGGGTATACATCCTTTCGCACGAGGCCTTTGCCTTGGATTTCGATTGGCATATTGACTTTTTCCTGTCATCACCCCCCCCCGAGAACTCCCCTTCGTTTTTCCCCTTAGTGTTTTCCCTAGCTGCTACTTTCGAGGCCCTTGTTTATTTCCCGAGCGTTAAGCCTTCTTTAAATCCCGCTTCTCCCCTGGTTTTTCCAGTAATTTTGCCTTGTCTTTCTCTCCACTTCCCTTTTCAGATGATTTCTTTCCGGTTGGCTTGCTGACCCCCCTCCTCCACTTCGGTGTGTGCGTTTGCGCGCGGTGGAATCGGTCCTTTCCCCCCCCCTGGATGAAAGCAATGCTCCCTATCGATGCCACCTTATTTGAAAATTATTTTTGAAAAAACGGCACTACCCCTTTCCAACACCTTCTTTCTTTTAACATTTGATAGTTTACCTCCTCCCCCGAAACGGTTGCCTTCCCGATACTTCTTTCCACAGGGCAAGGAATGATGGCCCCTTCCTCCCCCAAACACTTTTTCTTCACTCCCCCTGTTCCAAAACCATTTTCTTCCCCTTTCTCCGCAGTAAACTCCCAATACTTTTTCCCCTCTCCACTTACATTACGAAGAGGGACTCTGTCGCCTTACTGCTCCCCAATCCTGACCGGCGGGCTTTCTTCCCCCCCTTCGTCCGGTTTTCCTCGGAGGCGGCCACAAACAGCCAATCCGATTTTCCCTTTTTTTCAACAAGCACGGTCTTTTTCGGCTTCTTCGGCGCCGTCTCACTTTTTCTGACTATCTTCTTGTTGATGAAATTAAGAACTTCCGCGTTACATCATCTTTTCCCCTCCAGGCATAGCGCGGCGGCTTGAAAATTCCCTTTTCCGGCAGTCACCTGGCAACGCGTTTTCTGGCGATTTCGTCCCCAATCTTGAACTCCCCCCCTCCTTGAGGATAAAGGTTTTAGGCCTTTTGGAGTCTTTTCGGGGTTTCCGCCCCCCCCCCCCTTGCAGGGTAAGCGTCCCTCCTTTCGCATTAAGGCTTTTTTCTAATGAAGAAGTGCAACCACGGATCAACACTGAGCCGCGTCGTGATCGGAAAGGTGTTCCCTCCTGTGCCATCCGCTTCTTCCTCTTCTCAACCCTTTTTCCCCCTGGCTGCGATTCCACCTTTCCTTCGGATGGCAGTCCCTTTTCCCTTGGGGAAATTGCGGCCCTGCCGGAAATAAACAACCCGTTTTTAATCCTCCCGTCTGCGATGTCCCCCCCATGACGCTCGATACCCCCCCCTGCCCCTTTTGTTGAAGATTTCCCCCACTTGTTCAAAGCTCAAACCCTTTCTCCCGATCAAGACGTGGTCGGCTTTCCGCATTTTGTGGTACTTTTTCCATACCGGCAAGGTTTTCCCGTGGTGTGTGACGGAAAACCTCTTCACAGCTCCGGTGATTTTTCTGTTCAAGAAACCCCCCCTTGCAAAAAGCCCCCCCCCGGCGTGACCCCATCTCTCTCCCTTTTTCCCCCCCCCCCGGTGCGGGTTGGTCTTTTACTGGGGGGAGTGGCGTTTTGGTTTTCTTTTTATCTTTTTTTATTCTTTTTCAACCTTTTTTCCCTTCCCCCTCTGGTGTGGGAGTCGGTTGTCTGCGTAATCTTTTCCCCATTACCCTTGTGGCAGACCATTTTTCCCTTCACAAAACCCAGGATGTCCCAGGTTAAACGTCCTCCCAAATAAGGCTGTGTTCTTCTTCCGCGCCGTATGTCCCCCCCTTTCTCCTTTCTTCTTGAGATTTTAGATTCATGGGATCCCATTCCTATGATCGTAAAAAACTCCTTCGCGTCCCCCTTATTTATTTTGCATCGGCAGACTTCGTCGGGACAATGATCACCGTCGCTTCTTTCTTTTCCTTTTTCTTCCAAGGTGAAATTTGTTTAAAAGGAGTCAGAGCCGCCTCCCGAATATGGGATTTGCCCTCTGCGCCCGGATGTTCCCCTGCGCGCAACGCCCTTTTTTGCCGCGGCTCCCGATGAAGGGAACGCTTTCCCTTGGCTA
>Ga0179591_1358429_pt1 | contig 11216 bp, 9 predicted proteins | sample CZOMad2_1_08_16f_FD_182891 | JGI IMG/M metagenome (GOLD analysis project Ga0179591, IMG submission 182891) | Vadose zone soil fungal communities from Angelo Coast Range Reserve, California, USA - CZOMad2_1_08_16fungal (PacBio error correction) | ecosystem: Environmental > Terrestrial > Soil >... | reverse complement strand
CCTTCTGACGAACCCCCCCACAACCCGGCTTCACAGATAGCTGTATCCTTGCACTCCCGTCCACCTTGGGTCTTCCATACCCCTCCAAATTCTGCGATAGCGTCAAAAAAGGTGACTTGGGTTGACTCGTTTCACCGATCGTGGTCCGAAGCTGATTCGGTATAATGGGCCCCCCTCCAGTCCCCCTCCCCCCCACCCCAACCCACACACCCAAGAATAACTGCCTTACCCTTCCCTAAACCCCATGATTGATCTACACTTTGCTTGGCCTCGTTTTCTCAGTAAAAAGAGCGTGCCTGTCTTTCCCCTCCGAATCATCGATCCCTGTGCAGACTCCCCCTTTCCTCTTCGCCTGGGAGCCTTTTCTTTTTCATCAGTCCACTTTCTTTTCTCCAGTTTGTGGTTCCGGCGTTCCGCAATATCACTCCGGGGCCTCTTTTTGTGCAGAAGGTCATTCCGCCCCCCTCCCGGTCTGATTATCTATGGCTTTTTGTTTGGGTATCCAGCGATATTGCACCTCGCATAGCCCGTTTTTAGACAGGGAGATGATGGATGTCGTTTGTGTCGATTATGAACCCTTCCCCTGGTGCCTTTGTGAACCCCCCCAAGTCTTTGGCAAGGTCTAGTCAGCGTATTATGTCGTATGCGGCTTTCGTACGTGAGCAATTTCCGTTTCACACCAGATAATGGGTACTCTCCTTTTCCGTACCCCCCCCATTAATGGGAATAGATGTTCGTACCCCGTACCTCATTTTTGCCCATCTTTGAGGTGTTTTTGTTATATTTTTTCGGTTGAGATGCGAATGAAAGTCCGATTACCCCGTCGCCTAGCGTAATCTTTCTCTGGCACTTTAAACCTAGTATGCAATTCATTTTGTCAGATGGCATCTACCACCCCCATCACTGTTTCCCCAGCCTGTGTGGTACGATCCTTCTGGGATACGTGATTTTTGACACCCCCTCCTGCACCTTATATTCCCTCATCGTTTGTTAACACAGGTCCCCCATTTTTTGAAGTTTCAAGTATCTCGGTTTTGATTCTGGTTATAAATCCGTTTCCTTCCCACACCTCTCCTAAGGCCCCTGCCCCACTAGTCTTTTTAGATGTTCCCTTCCCCTTGAAGGGACGATGCCCCCCATTTCGGCCCGATCGTCTTACCGCCTCTTCCCCCAATTCACACGTTTCACTGTTCCTAATGACCGTAAATCCCCCTTCCGTCTTAGCCTTGTTCCCGCTTGAATTGAACCCCCCCTCCTGGCTCTCGCCCCATTTTACCCAAACCCATGGCCTTTCCGACGGGTAATTTTGCCCTTGTTTTCTTTTTCTTTGCATCTCCCCCCTTTTTTGTAGATCGTTAGGATGCGCCAACCCCCAGTTTTGAAAAATCAGGGTGCTTAAGTCAAGGAGATGAGTATTTTCAATTCACATCTTGGACCAAAGTCTGTTCTTGATCTCCTTTTTGCGGCTTTTTGCCTCCGAGCTCGGGTGGGGCGTTCCTTTTCAAGAAACGCTCATCGATTCTATTCGCCCCCCCAGGTCCTGTCGGTTTTTCTCCAGTCCCCTGTCACCCCTGTTTTTTCCCCCAGATATTGCACTGCACCTGGCCCCGGGTGAGTCTAAGGATTCGGGAGTCCAAGCCACTCCGCTCTAAAGCTTGCTGTTCCCAGTAGAGCAAGTATGTTTATTACGCCCCATGGCTTTCTTTCCAAGCTTTGTCATTAATGAAGCCTGATGAGTTGCCGCTCCTCCACCATGTGTCTCCCCTTACATTAAGTCCCTTTTGGGACTTGGACTTTTCGTGTGTGTTACCCCTTCATTTTTCCCCCCGGTCTTGTTTCTTTCAGTCTTGTATGCTGTCATACTGTTCCACAATCTGACAGGGTTGTGCCAAGTTTGACTATGGATATCTGTTTGCAATTTCGTCTTTGTAGAAATTGCCTCTTAACCTTTCCCTCTCTCCTCTTCCATTAGCAGCCCTCCTTCCATTCAGTCCCCGCCTTTCTTCTGTGTGCGGTGTGTTTCCGGTGTTTTTCAACTTTCCTCTGCTCTCAACAAATTGCGTCTTGGGTCCCTTTTTCCTTGAATCAGGAGTAGTCATTGTTTGCCTTCCCCTCTTCTATTCCTCCCTTCTAGAGGTGTCTCCCTGTGATCTTCCGATTGTTTTTTTCGCCCACTGCTCATGGGACGAGTTTCATTTTCTCAGTTTAAGAAAGCACCCCCTTGAACGACCTTCGGGATCTTGAATGATGTCACAGCGATCTGCTTCCCCTTGCCAGGTCAGGCTGGGTTCGCGCTGTGCCTTTCCCCCAACGCCACCATTTTTACAAAGATTTTCCTGCATCTGCAGCCGGACTAAACACGCTTCGCCGTTTTTGCGTAGTAGTCAGTTTTTTCCCCCTTTCTGATAGTCCGAAGCAAAGAACTTTCCCCGACTCATTTACCCCCCTGCGGATCATTTTCCCAAAGGAGAGACTTATCCTCTCTTCAAAAGTTTGTGTCTCTCGAGCGTCCCCTTATTCGTCTTGCCACCACAACACTACATATATTGTCTAGCAGACCCCCTTCCAGGTTTTATCGCTATGTTGGGACCGATCTTTCGAGACTTTGTCCCTTTGCTTCTGCCCCCCCCGAACATAGGTTCACCAACTTCATTATCTGTGCCCCGGGAAGCACCTCGACTCTTTCACTTGATGAGTGATCTACCCTTGAGGATGCACTCTATTTAACCTTGCCCAAATCTGGTCATTGTCCATTCCGACTAGCCTCCTGAAGCGGTTTACGGCCAAATTGACAGGCTGCCCTTTGAGGAGTCGCCATTCAATTCCTGATTCTATTAATTTTTTTTTGTGAGATCGATTTACTTTTGGTCTTTCCTAGCCCTGTCCCACGCCTTTTTTTCCCCCCCCCCAATTGGCCCCGTATCCGTCCTTTGTCGGCGCTTCTGATCATGGACTATATGGAAAGGTACAAGGTATTTTCTCCAGTGACTTGGTGGATGAATCTCTTGGTGCATACCCAGTCAGTCCTTTTTTTTATGATCGTGCAGCCGTTTTTGTTGGCACCTATTTTCGTGGCGCCTCGCCTGCAGAGGTTTTTTTTTTTTTCCTCATTACTGCTAGAACATCATCGATACCCACTTTTCTCGAGAGTACCGCCACACTTCTCGTTGGTTTGACTTATAACTCACAAAACCGTTTGACCAGAAGCTCTATCCTGGGTTTTTTTTTTGGTTGTCTCTTGTGGGGGGTTGTGGGGGGTTTTTTTTGTTTGGTTTTTGGCGTTTTTTTTTTTTTTTTTGGTCTCTGGTGGGGGTGGTTGGTTGTTTCTTTTTTTTTTTTTGGTGGGGTGGGTGTGGGGGGTGTTCTTGGGTTGTGGTTTTTTTTTTGAGTTTTTTTTTTTTTTTCTTTTTGGGCTGGGGGTGTTTTGTGTTTTTTTTGTGTTTTTCTCTTTTTTTTTTTTTTTTTTTTCTTTCTGGGGGGTTGGTGTGGGTTGTGGGTTTTGGGTTGTGTTTTTTTGGGGGTGGGTTGGGGGGTTTTTTTTGGGTTTTTCCGTTTTCTAGCTCCCTGGCATTCACTGGGATTCGTTTGCAAACATCTTTCTGGCCATCCCCGTTTAACTGACGGGACCGTTACGCCTGTCGCTTGTGGTGATTTTTCTTTTCTCCGAACCCCTATTTGTACCCAGAACTGGTGTCTCCAGCCAAGGGTCAAAGATCGACGAACCTGGCAAACCTAAGTATCCTACCGGCCCTCGCTAAATCCACCTTTTTTTGACGTTTGTTTGTGGCTGCATCTTCCCCCCTCTCAGCTTTCTGATCCAATCAGTTTATCCTACCACCGTGTGGGGTCTCTCGGGCCCTGCTTGGACTATCTTGAGTCAGCCCACGCCCGCATAACTTTCAACTCCTTATTTCCCACTTCCCCCCAACTCCCACCTCCTATCAATTCTGTCCTGAACCATGGCATGAAATGATGAATCTCCATGGCAGGACTTATATCTTTTAATGAATTGTGCAATTTCCCACCTTTCTTTGCAATCAGCCGATCGAAATATCCTCCCCTGGTTTTATTTTCCCTTTATTTTGGACCAGTCACAAAGTTTCATCATACCCCATACTTCCTCCACATGACGAAAATAAATCTCGGACCCGAACACGTTCCCCATGTTCCAGAGCTTTAATTGTCAGTTCCCCCTCCTTTGTCGGGGGCCTATCATAGTCTTCATGCGAATTCCCCGCTTGGACTCAATTAATATGGCACCCTAGATCTATTTCCGCCTCCCCTCTTTAGAGCGATTCTTTCTTTTCCCAACCTTATCCTAGTCACACTTTTGCTCCGGGTTTTTCCTTTTCCTGACACCCCAGCAGGGGGGTTTCCGTTTAAGGAACTGTGAAAATGCAGCTTATTCCCCCCCCTTCATGTGTATCCGAGATTGGCTCACCTCGTTCTTAAACATTCTTCCTATGCATCCCAACCATCTTGAATAACAGTCCTCTTGTCCGATGGCCAGACCTCATCATAATTTCCGTACCCCCAAGCACCCTGTTCCTTCAACGGCCTTTTTTCCCTCTCATATAAAATATCAACCTGGGCTCTTCATCCCCCTAGACACGTTGCTCGTCCGTCTTGTTCCCTCTGTTGGGACGCTCCATTTCGACGACCCCAGAAGGGGGTTCAATCTACCACTTGGTGTTCCCAAAGATTTCATCCGCAATTCCCGGGGCATTCCACAGTGACCTTTAGAGAAGTTGTTTGGCCATGCGGAGTGTCACAGCGGAGCTGCCGGCCATTGGCTCGTTCCCCCATTCTTGATTGAAACACGCTTTCCCCCTCATGATCTTGGCCCTCTCGGGTTTTAGACTGATATCCCCACGACCTCACCAATTCAGATCGCCCTTACCAGCGGATCGGTTTTTTCCCTTTTTTTGGAATTCAAAAACTATTGTGAATAGTATCCAATGTTCCCAGCCTTTTTTCAAGCGTCGATCACGCGTATTGGCGTACCCTTCTTTTCACTCTCTTGTCACTCTTTTCCCGGTACACTAGTCCATTAATCTCTTGGCTGCGGCCAAGCTTCCGCTGAACGCACCTTTTTTCCTTCGGTTCCCTGGTGTTCATGCTCTTGTAGAGCTGAAGAGTTCTAACACCACCCCCGATTTGCCCGAAGTTCCTGACATATCACCCTCGCCTTCTTCAACTACTTGGACACTCCCCCCATGTGTGAGTTTCCCCCTTGCCTGTCATTGACGGGACCAGCTGACACTGTTAACCCGACTATATGAATTTTTTTTTTTGTTCCCCCCCTTCACCCCTGTTTTAACCCACCCACCAATCCCTCTCAATTGCCGTTCTTTCTCTTCTATCAATCTTGACTATTAGCAGCAACTCCCTCTCTATAAAGAACCATCATCTCTTTCTTTTACTTCCTCACACTCTCGCCGTCAGTTTTTATCTCTCTTTCGTTCCCCATACCAACAAACTGGCTGACTCCCCCCCACTTCCTGGTTGAATTGACAGCCATGCTCCCTTGCGAAGATTGTAGACTTCCTTTTTCTTTCATGTTCTTGTCGCCCTTTCCCCGATTGAATTGAAAATGTTGAATTCAACCGCCCTGCGTCAGCCCCTTAAGTGGTATTTTTTGTATCAATGTTGAACTTCATTCCGTTGTTGTTTTCCAGTTTGACCCCCATTTGCACCGTTCGTTTCCCTCGGCTCATCTAATCAGCGTTGAACCGAGTCTCCCAAGTCAATCAACCTATGCAGTGCTTCTTCTTTCTTACCGCCATCGTTGAGTAGTTAAATTCCTAATCTGTTAGCTGGAGCCATTGTTGGGCTGTCTTTTCTCTCCCTGGCCTCCTCTGTTGTTTGTCTGCCGTGTCGCAGCCAAACCCCCACACATTTTTCCTCCCCCTATCTTTACCAGATTCTGCTTAACTACTCCGTCAACTGATTTGGTTTTAACCTAAATGAGATTCCACTTTTGCGATGTTCCCCCTCGTTTGTCTCCCTTTCGAATCGTTCATCTCTTCGTTGAATGAGCGATGTATCTACTATGTCATGGTGTGACAGTTACCCCAACCCCAACCCAATTCACCCCTTCCATTTTAAAACCACCCCCACTTTCCTGAATTGTATTAAAGATCGGATTTGGCCTAGTCCCCACCCCGACTCAGCAAGTATTTTCTGGCGCCGTCTCCCAGGGCGCCACTTTCCCATTAGCTTCATTCATTGCTTTCACCTTCAAACTGTTTTAAGAAAGCCATGTTGTTGGGATGTTCGCCCCGATATATAATTACTTCTTTTTCCGAGTAATCCAGCCAGCGCCCTTCCTGCGCTGTCTTCTAGCTTTTTCTTGTCGCGAGGAGCGGTTTCTCTGTCAACCATAGTCGAGTTATAACTTTGCGATGTCTGGATGGTGCGTTTGCGATACCTCTTTTTCCTCTGGTCCCAAGTCTTGCAGATCGTCTCGTACTCGTATCCTTCCTTCTGGTAAATCTGAGAAGTCATTTTTCCCCTTCTTCCAGAGTACCTTCCTTGTCTCCTTCCCGAGGTCTCCCAGGCTTTCGGGGCCAAATCGGGAGATTGGGTTTTGTTAGACCGCTTATGCTCTGCCCTCCTTGATTTTCCCCAACCGTTCGTCGTTTTCGTTGGAAATCTTTTTCGTCCCAATTCCACCTAGGAGTCCATCTGATGGGCGTCAATATTCCCCCCTCATAAAATGAGGCTCCTCATGTTTTGATAAATATCTCCCCCTCCTTCCCTTTAAGAGTATATTACAGAATTTACCTTCCAGACCCGGTGCAAAGCACGGGTTAAGCTCCTTCCTCACTTTGTTTCTTAGGGCGGGTAATAGTCAACACTCCTCATCAACGAGAAAACTGGTCTCCTTTTTCCCCCCCACTTACTCTGAATGTTCAAGATCCTTCCGTTCCCGATTACCCCCCTTCGGTGTATAAATTCATGACTGTTCCGAACAACGTCAACTTCATGATTTGGGTGTTTTGGTGGAACTTTTTTTTTTTTTTTCCCCCCCTCCTTCATTAACAACACTTTAGGTATCGCCATTACTTAGGCCCCCCCCCCGATCATCTTCTGTTACCTTTCTCCACTCGGGTATAGGGTGAAATCGACATTCTTGCTCTCTGGAGAGGAGAAATTCCCCCTTTGAAGTCCGGGTGCTGGGTTTGACGAAGCAAGGTCGAGCCCACCCCCTTCTCTATTCCCATATTTTTTGGGGATTCATTCTTTGAAGTCATCTGGGTGGGAGTTTACCGAGAACGATTGATAAATCCGTTTCTCTTCTCCACAGGAGAATGGTTCTTTTCCTCCTCCAGGTGAGGATGAGCCCCCCCCCCTTCCCCTGTTTTTTAACCCCCCTTTCCCGTTGCAATAGGCTCCTTCTTTGTTAAAGAAGAAAGAGTCTCTTAACAGCTTGTTTTCTCCTTATCTCTCGTTTTTCTTTAAGCCAATTTGTATTTTTTCCATTTTCCTACTTGATTGATGCTGTCTCCCCTTCCGCAAACCTTTGAACAATGCGGACAAAGCCCTCTTTTCCTTTTCCCTTCATTGAGTGTGAAGAGGGTACTTTTCATTCCATTGTGTAAGTGATTTTTTCCTTTTCCCCCCCCCTTGATTGTTTTGAATTCCCTTCTCACGGAGGATATTCTGATCGTGGTTCCCCTTTTTGCTAATGCACATTCCCGCCTTTTCCCTGGGCTTGGCATTTTCATTTTCTTCCTTTCTTCCTTCCCGACTTATCTTCTTTTTTTGTGTGTTCCGGGTTAAGATCCTTTTCGATTGCGTTATACAAAAGTTCTAAGATCTGGGTCACAGTTGGCTGTCTCAGTAATTTGGTTGATTTCTCTCCCTACATAGAAGATACGTCTGGATCATCCCAATTACTCGTGATGGGACTGTTCCTCTCCTCCCCCCCGATTGGAAGTCACGCGGACAACTGTCGAAAGACATGCTTTGGACTCTTTCCTTTCTATATCGATTGCCCTGATCTCTTTTCCTTGGCCTTTGACCATTTGTACCCCCTGCCTGAGCCGTCCAAGCTTTTGCATATTTAGTAGTCCGTTTTTTTTCAAACCCAAGTTTTGTCCCAGAATCAAAGCACCCCATTGTTTTCCCTCTAATTTCACAATTTGTTTGAATTTCGCAGAAAGAACCTCGATCCTACTTCCCCCCTCTCCTCCTTTTTTCCCTTTTTTTGAGAGTCTGCTCACATATCTCGTTGGTAGTTGCAAACCTGCCCCCCCCTATATTATGAGCTGTGTCTGCGTTAACTAGTATTTTCTTTTACGCAGCCATGTCGATCCCCCCCTTTTCGTCAGTCGAGGCGCACGAGAACTCTTGTTCCCTCCTTATCTCTCCGCTCCACCACGCCCCCCCCTTCCTTCCTTGGCTCGTGTTATGCTAAAAGAGGAACCACTCCCAATGTCCTATTCCACCTTTGTTTCCTCGAGGCGAAGGTTTTCCACCTTTCCGCAAATTAATTTCATTTGCGTTTTTGTCCTCCTCTGTAATCACCCCCCCCCCCCTTATGAGCATTTCTTCCATCATCATACGGGTTTGTTGAGAGTGAATTTGTGTGATTACGAGATTCGACTAGTCCCTCCTTGGTTAAATTTTGATCCTTTATTGTAAGTCGAGTTCTGTCCTTCCGCACCTCTCTTGGCGGTAAGTTCCCTTATCGGGTATTTTTTCTTTTTAATCCCCTCTTTGACTCCCTCCCCCCCTTTCATTCATGGTGTGGTGATTTAATCTTATTGAAGTTGGTACCCTATGTTCCGTTTTCTCTCTCGATACAGGTTCTCAGGACCCATTATTCTCTCTCCTGAACGCGATACCCACCTTTGCTCTTCTTGACTGCAGTCCCTATATGATTCACTCCCCCTGCTTCCCCCCCGCATCTCAAAAAAGTTGACTGCCTGCGGCTTTTGCGATTTGATGATTCTCGATAAATGCTCAATTCTTCTTGTCAAACTTTATTTTGATTAAATTTGCCCTACTATTACTCTTAGCTTTGGGCCGTCTTTTTCTGCCTGAAACCTATTTTACAGAAAGGGTGAATTCCACAGGGTCACAGCTCTTTGACGTCACGTGGTGAAGAGGCCCAGCTACTTTTTTTTTGACGAAATTAGCGATCACATACCTTCCTGACGAGTCGTGTTCATCGCTCTCTATGCCTCCTCCCTCCTTCCGCTACTCCAGTTATCGATACACCTCTAGTACTTTGAGATCTATTTTCCGCCCACCAAGTGTTACCTCGCCCCTGCCCCCATACGCCCTTTTTCTCCCGCATAGCAAGTCATTTTACCCCGGAAACATCCCACCCTGCCACTCTGTATTCGGTACTTTCAACAATGCTTCCTGCTGATGTTCAGCCGTTTCCTACCTAGTTTGATGAAGAGGCAATTCTACAACGACGGCTTCTTCCATCTTTTTTACCCCCCCACCCCTTGAGCTTCGTCTTTTTTCACCGTCCCAAGTCCCTCCCCTCCCCCCTACAGTACATGAGGAAGCCAGATGAGCCCACCGAAATTTCTCCAAGCTTCTTTTTCCGTTTCATTTCCGTTTTCCTTCCTCTATTCATCTTCACTGCCCAGGAAGTGCCAATATCCATAAAGGTAAAAGATACGCAGCGCCCATTTTAGATGAATTCCCTTTTCCACCTCCTCCCCTTCTCTAGCACAGTTTGAGCCAGGGTGTTCATAATCAAACAGCAGGGGGTTCCGTTTTCCCCCCTGTTGCCATTAATGAACCTGTCCTTTTGGGTAGTTTGCTGATTGTTTCCCTTTTCCCTCCCTTTTTCCGCTTCTCTCCTCCCCCCCCCCCCCACTCTTAAGATACGACGGAATTGTCCAGATTGCATTTTCCGGACTTTAAATGGTATACGTCCCCGTCCCTGATTTCCATGACGGTTGTATCTCTCTATCCATCACCCCCCCTCCACATTCGTGCCATTTTCCCCTTCCCCCCCGTATGACTTTTGGTGGGACGACTGTAAATGGACTAGTTCCCGGGAATTTTGGGGTCTCCCGGAGGGAACCACCCTTCCCCTTAATGGCGGTATTTCTCGCATTGACCCCTGACCTGTTCTGAAGTTGAAGAGGTGACTAATTTATATTCCACTTCGTACTTACTCGTAGTTCCGACCGCTCAACGATATTGTTCTTTTCTAGGACTTGAGGTTCTGTGACCTATTTATCCCCATCAGAACTGCAAACAACCTGGCGATAGACTTACCCAGCCTTCTTTGCCAGGGTATAATACACCCTCTTTAATATACTTGTTTTTGGAGTTCTGTATCCCTCTTTTTTTTGTACCCCCCACTCTTTGGCATCTATTTTCCTCTCTTGAATACACACAATCGTCCAGAATGGACCTAGTTGGGGTTGACATTTGCATAGTATTCTCTGGACCAGTTGGAACCTTTTCTCTGGGACGGGCACGTTGCCTGAATTCCCTTTTTTTTCCCCCCAAAACCCCCTCAGATTTCCCCCCCCCCCCCACCTGGCCTTAAGACATAGAACACTCCAATTAATTGTTCACACCGCTATACCATTATTCTCAGACGTTAACTGCGCCAACGTTCTGGGACGTCCCATTTTGACCACTCACCTATTTCCCCTCCTTTGTTCCCGGCTTCACCCTGGTTAGACCTAGCAACCCACTCCACCTCTCTCCGATAAGTTCTCCCTTATTTTGAACTTTCATCTCGCCCCCCCAGCCATAGAGCTCCCCCATTCCCCCTCCCCCCGCTTGGCATGACTTACGTCAAATCTCGCCGTAGTTTTTTTTCGATTTAACACACCACCTGGCTTTTATAAACTCCCTTCACGGTTTTTCTGACAGCACTGCTTTGCCGGCGAGCTTGGGCAGTTTTAAGTCGCCTGGGGATCGATGCGTAGGCGCCCCTCTTGTTGACTTAGAGTACCCCCCGCCCAGTCTTCTTGTGCGACACCTTCCTAAGGTATGGGATTTCCTTCATGTCCTTATTTTTTCTGGTGGTTTGGCTGGGAATGTCAATATGTTTGTTCCATTACCCTAAGTAGAGCTTTGACAGAGTTCTTAACCAATTTCCCCCCTTTTTTTCTCTCATGCCTTTTAATATTGGACTTCTAGATTTTAGCCACCCCCAATCCGGTTTTCGGAGTGGCTAATATGGAAAGATAGCTTTTATCCCTGGTTGGGGGTTTGGTTTTTTGACC
>Ga0179591_1339347_pt1 | contig 11216 bp, 17 predicted proteins | sample CZOMad2_1_08_16f_FD_182891 | JGI IMG/M metagenome (GOLD analysis project Ga0179591, IMG submission 182891) | Vadose zone soil fungal communities from Angelo Coast Range Reserve, California, USA - CZOMad2_1_08_16fungal (PacBio error correction) | ecosystem: Environmental > Terrestrial > Soil >... | reverse complement strand
GAATTTCTTACTCCTTCAAGCCCTTTTTCTTCTCCTCTTCCTTTTTTTTTCCGTCCTTTTTCCGTACCACTTTATAATGCTTTTTTTTGGTTTGACACCCAAGGAGCCAGGCTCCCCCCTTCCCCCCCCTGTTTTGTTTTTTCCTGGTTACCCATGCTTGCGGCTTTCTCTTTTAGTTTTTCACCCTTCCCCCCCATTTTGCAACGCGCCACGCCAGTTGCTTTGGTTCCCCAGTGTGATTGATCTGTCTTTCCTATACCTTGTCCCCCCCTCAGTAGCCCGAACATGTTTGTTGGGCTGCCCCATTTTGATTTTTTAGTACCAGGGATTTCGCACGTTTGCTCCTCCCCCTACGACCCCGTTCGATTGGAAAACGTCTGCATGCTGGAGCCTTTAATCAATCGATGTTTCTTACTATCCCTCACCCTTTCTTTTCCCTGCTTCCCTTCCCGTCCTTACTTAGTGGCGCCAACCCAGCCTTTCCTTAAACTTGTCCCCCGTCATTTTTTTTCTCCCCTTTTTGCTCGTTTTTCTATCCCTGAAAGTTTCCGACCAGCCCCTTCCCCCCTCCCCTTGCTTTCCCCTTCCCCTCCGCATGACCCGTTTTGAAGTTTATCATTTTTGGAATCGGCACTTTCTTCCCTTTCACTTGTGTCGAATTTTTCAGGGGTCTTGGTGTGTTTCGATTTCCTATTCTCTAAGGTTTTCTTCTCTTTTTTTTTTCCAGGTGATTTGAAAGTGTTTGTTTTTGAAGTCTACTCAGGACCTCTTTTTCCCCCCAAGTTTGAGATTTTCCTTATTAAGTCTCTTTTTCTCCTTTTGGGTAAGTTTAGTCTGTGGATTTTTTTTTTTTGCATCCCCCCCTCTTTTTCAATCCTGCCCTCCTTGGGGGCAGATTTTTATTTGTTCTTTCCTATTTTTTTTACTGTGGAGGAAATGTTAGTGGTCCCCCTTGCTGACCATTTTTTTTTTCCCCATCATGATCATTTAACTGTACTTAGCCGGGTTAGGTTTTTTTCCCTTTTTTTTCGTAGGTGGTTTCTAAGTCACCTTTCCTTTTGGATCTCCCCTCCCCCCTTATTTTTTCGTCTTTCAATTGACTTTTTTTTTCGATCTCATGCGTTACCAGCCATTAGACAGTGTTTCCCTGATGATTCCAGGCCCCCCCCCCCAACCCACCCCCAACAAAACCAACAAAACAACAACCCCCAACCCCCCACCCCTTGATGCGCTTTTAATTCGTTTTTTTCCTGGCCTGACATTTTTCTAACTCCCTTGCTCTTCTTCTGTCAATCCGCCGTGACGTGTTTTTTTCCCCCCCCAACTGAACTTTCTGAGGTTGCGGTTTGCCTTAACTATCGGTCCTCGTCCTTTACTTCCTTTGGCGGATGTCCAGCAGGTTGGTTACCTACCCCAAGGTCTCGGTTCTTATCTGACGGCATTTTTCCTCACTGGCTTCTTTTCTCGCTTTCCTATTGGGTTGAGGACAATTATTCTTGTTTGTGTTTTTCCCCCTACTCCTTTTTTTTCTTTCGAAACAGTGGTTATGGTCCAATAAAACCCCCCCATTTTGTCATTTCCCCCACCGTTCTAGTACCACTTCCCACTCCCCTACTTTCATATTTCCTTATCATTCTGATTCATGGTGTGATTTAGAGCTCTTCAATGTAACTTTACCTTAAGCCGACGGCCAGAACATTGATTTCTTTTTAACTTGTTTCTTAGAATTCTTAACTTTGCGAGTTCTCTGCAGTCTTCCACACCCGTGCCTGATAATTTATGCCTGTTAGTGCCGCACTGCTTCCTTCTGGTCTTTTTTTTTTTTCCTTTCTTGTGTTGGGTATAGAAGTCATTCAAGCACGATCTTTGGCTCTCCCCCCCCTGATTTTTGTTTTCCCTACGTTTTGCTTCTTTTTTTCTTTTCCCTGCCTTCTCCCTTGGTTCGATTCAAGTCGAACTGAACTGTCCTTTCCCCTCTAGTCCTTCGTTGTCTTTTTCTATCCTCGTTGCCTTGTTTTTTTTACAGGTTTCCCCCCCTCCATTACTCACAGTCCTCACCTCCTCTCCCCTCACTTTGCAAGGCGTCCCTTGCACTCACCGTTCTTTTCCCTACTGATTTCGTCCCCCGACGTTGCACAATAGAACTCTCTCCATTGCCTCTTTACCCCCCCCCCCCTCTCCTCCTCTTTGGTGTGCCTCCACTGGAGAGGGGCGTTATGACTCTTTTTTTTCTTCCCCGGCTATTTTTTTGAAGTCTCCAACGCAGGTTAATTTTTCGTGTTGACTTCAGTCTTCTCTTTTTCTTATTTTTCTCTTCCGCCCCCTCTCTCCCTTCAGGTCAGGTGCCTTTTTTAGTGATTCTGTCTGGATGATGTTTCCTCCTTTTCCTTTTCTTTCCTCTCCCCCTCGTCTGCTTTTTTTACACATAACAAAATGGAAGCAAACTCCTCCCATGTCTGCGTCCCCCCCCCCCGTTTTTAATATTTTCTAGGTTTTTTGTGCTCCTTGTCTCCTCTTCTGGCTCTTTCTGGCTCGCAGCTCCAATTTTATCCCCAAGTTAGGAACCCTGATTTCTCGACCCATCCCCATCTGCCTTTTTTATACCCTCCACTCCCCAAGAGTGCTTGAGTCCTCGTGAATCCTTATGCTTCGCTTTTCTTTTACGCCCATTAATCCCTTTACTCCGAATAGACTCTTTATATTTCCTAACCTGTTGTCTGAGAAGATCAGGCCGAGAAATTCGTTGCCGTTTCCTATCCTCTTAGAACTCTTATCATACGATTTGTTGACCCTTCGTCTTGAGCGTCTTTTCTTGATTCACTATCTGCGAATTATCTGGTTCCCTCCTTCAATTTCCCCTTTCCCATCTGTTCTTCCCTTCCCCCTTCCCCTCCACTTTTTTCCGATAGGTTCATTTCTTAAGTTTGAACCAAACCAGAACGTTTTCGTGTTGGTCATCCTCGCCTTTCGCTCTTTTTATCTGAGTTTCCCAAACAACACCTAACCCAAGTATTTTATCCTTCCTGTTCCATCCCCAAGTGGTGTGTTCTCTCCCCCGGCTCCCTACACTCCCCCCATCATCTTTTGTCCCACCCCCTCCCTCTCCTCTCCCCCTCTCCTCCTCCCTCAGGCCCACCCCCACCCCCCTCCCTGCTCCCTCCTCCCTCCACCCTCCTTTTTATTTGTTTTTCTTCTATTTGCTCTCTATCCTTTTTCCGTTAGTCCCCTTCTTCTTTTATTCTTCCCGCTTGGAGGAAGAACATTGAGTCCCCCCAACTAGTACACCCATTTTTTCTTCCCCTGCACCCTTGCGTTTCCTCCTCCGTATATCAACATGTTTTTGACCGGAACTTCTTCCCACGAACCCACTTCCCTGCCCCCTAATATTTCTCCCTATTCTACTGTTTTTTCCAATTCTACCCCGTGGCTATGGCCAACCGTCCCCTCAATTACCTGTACACTCACCCCTCTTCCTTCCTAACGTTTATAGTTGTGGCTTTCCTCATTACTTGCACCATACTCCTGGTTTCCCGACATGGGATAGTTTTTCGGCTCTTTCCCAGGCGCTGGAACACCGGATCCTCTTCTTTTCTTTCCCCCCCCTGATTCTGCTTAAACCATTGGATGCGATGGTTCTTTTGTGTTTAGGGCGTCTTTCTGTCAACCTTCTCCTCCTCTAACCACCCCCCTCTTTCTCTCCCACGATTTTACCCCCTCGCTTTTCTGGGGGCTTTTTATTTCCCCTAATTCTCCCCTTCTCTCCCTGTCCTAAGGAACACTCGACGCGGCCCCCGAGTCGCTCGTTTTGAGCCTTTCTTTTTCAACCCTTCCCTGTCCCAACGGTTTCGTTCCAATCACTAGTGTCCCCGAAAAACCATCAACCCTTCTCTGGTCGTATCCACCTTTTTCTTAGTTCTGGAAAAGTTGATTGCACGTAATCTCTTCCAAATTGTCAATAAATGCCGTAGTCTCCCTGTCTCCCCTTCACCCCTGTCCCTTTTCCAACTGGATTGTCCCTGTTCTGAGTAGAATTTTTCCTCCTTGACTTAATATCATTTTTTCTCTTTTTTATTTCGTCTCCCACCCCCCTAAGCGGTGTCTGATACGGTCCTGGCGTTTTCCATGCCACCCTTTTTGAATGAAGCTTTTATGAAACGAGTCACTTTTTTCCCTCTTTCTTGTTGGGATTCTACAGCCTCACTTAGTAAACACCACCCCCACCCCCCCTTTTCTCCTTTTTTTTTTTGTTTAAAGAACCTTCTTCTTCCTCTCTCTTTCTTCCCTTACCGTCTACCATACATTTGCTTGTTTTTTTTTCCCCATTCCCTCCCCCCCCCCCCGAAGTTCTCTTTACTGAACCCGTAACACAGCCACCCCCCGGACTTTTCCCCATTCACTTGGGATTTTCAATTCCTGTCCGATTACTGCATTTCCGAAGAACGCCAGGGGTGTTTCAAAGTTTCTTCGTCGTGTCTCATTTCAAATGAAGTCCTTTCTTTTCCCGTCTCCCATGCCCTGTTCTTTTCGTCTCCAGCCCCCTTTTTGGACATCCCCCCCCCAGCCGTTAAACGGCTGTTTTGAGATGTCCTGACCCGTTCTTTCTTCCCTTTTTCCTTTGACCCCCCCTCTTTTCCCGTCCCTGGCGAACCAGGCCCCGTAAACACGCTGCTTTTTACCTAACTTCCTGCTTTTCTGCTGGCCCCGGGCATTCCTTTTGTTGGTTTCGACCCCCCTGTTCCTCTTATCCACATTTAAGGGGCCCCCGTCAACTTCGTCCCCCCCCCCTTCTTTTCGTCATGCCCTCTTTCCAGTGGCCCCGATGCCAGAATACGGACGCAGTTTTCCCCCATTTTTCAAAACACCCTCCGTGACCCTCCTCCGTCGTGTCCCCCCCCAATTCTGATTTGTCCCTTCCCCTTTTTCCCTCCAGAGGAGGGTGGCTGGAGATTAGTTCGGTGGATTTCCGACTTTACTTCCAAATAACCACACCCCCCTCTTCCTGAGTCCATGAATAAAGGAATACACCCCTTTCTCCCCCAACCCCCAGACAAGACCCACTACACCCAACATGGAAAATCTGAATGTAACCTACAAGCTTATTATGTTTTCTAGTTTTTTGCGAATCTTGCCATAATCTTTCTTTTATCGGTGAGGTTTCCTGTCAAACCCGAGCGCTTCCTTATGGCTTTGGTTCTAATGGACTCACTTAGGGGCCTGTTGACTTAAGCCGCCCATCTATGTGCTTAGTCTGACCCTGAATTTTGGCTCACTACCTTTCACTGATCCTTTGTACCTTCTTCCATAGTTCCCACTCTTATCGATTTTTTTTGAATCCTTCGTCCCTCATATAAAATTTGCGGATTTTTTTTTTCACACCGACCTATCCCCCTTTTGTCTCTCTTTATGGACACTCCCAATTTCACCCCGTTTCCAAGTCTCTTTGGTCTGTATCTTTTCTTCCCAGCCCGTTCTCAGTTTTTCCTTCTCCCCTGGTCCCGCCCCCAAGTCCTAATTTCCCTTTTTTTCCCCCCAGTGTGAGATTATACGCCCCCGCTTGTGTTTGTCTAATTGTATGGTTTTTTTTTTTTCAAATTTTTTTTTTTTGTGGTTTTTTTCCATTCTTCCTTGCCCCACAGCAGTCCTTAAAACTAAGGCCCCAACAGTAACTGAAGTCACCCAACTTTTCCCACCTGCCCATTCGCTTGCATCATTAGTTGCTTTGAAACCATTTTCCCCCCCCTTTTCCCTCTGATTTTCCTTTAAGCCCCCACCCATTGACAGGCACAGTTCGTATTCTTTTTCGGCGTCTGCTCACTGCCGTACTTTCCCCCCCCCCTTTTCAAGTTAACCGAGTTTTTTTCGGCCTGAAGCCCCTCCTGCACCGTCCCTTCGCTTCCTATCAAGCCGAGCAAGTCAAGACTATTGTGAGTTTTATGGCTCTTAACTGACTCCATCCCAGCCCCCTCTTCCGTTTCTCCTCCCCCTCCTTAGCGTTTGCGAAGTTAGGTTTTTAGGTACCTTGACTGGACTTGCCTCCCTTAATCTTTCATTTCTTTTTCCCTCCCTCTGTTGTTCCAAGTTCAGCTTTCCCTATCCTTTTTTTCTGTTGTGTTCTGAACTCTTTCTTCGGTTGCAGTCCCCCCTTCCTGCGTGCATCGCCTCATCACCCTTGATCTGCGGCAGTTCCGGCTGACGCACTTTTCTTGGTTCAACACCTCCTTTCGCGTTGGTGGGCGTTAGAAACGTTCTCTTGGTCTTATTTCTTTTAGTTGCAATCGACCTGCTTTCCTGACCATTTCTTTTTTTTTTTTTCTTTCCCAGCTTCTTTTTTGGCGGTGCGGATTCTTGGTCCCGGCCCTGTCTTAATTTCTTATAGCCATTGGAAGGCTTGTTTCCTGGTTGCCCGCGTCTGGACTGCCCCCTTAGGAGTCCGTTTTCTTTGTAATCTCTCCCCCTGGATAGATCTTTCACGAAGCAAGGGGTCAGGTTGGACACAAGGTTGGATGATGTAATGGCCCTAGCCGATTCTTTTCTCATTTCCTCCCCCTTTGTTCGTAACCCCCACACTCGTCTTTATTTCCTCCTTTGGTTGTGGAGCGGCTGAGTTTCCGTCGTTTTCCTGATTGAAACCGTCTTTCCCCTCTCCGTCCCCCCAAAAGCGTCAACCTTTTGGTTGATGGCTACCGTCTCACCCAAGTGTTTTTTTTCTTTCAGGCTTTGCAGTCTCCCGTTTTTCTTTGACTGGTAGTCCTCTTTTTTACACCCCCCCCTTTGCACCTTTGACCCTTTCGTTTTTTTTGTTCCCCCCGAGATCCCTGATCGAGGTCGACTGGTTTGCTCCCCCCACTGAGCTACCCGCCTTTTCCTGACATCCCCCACTTCCCCCTTTGACTGCTTTCCCCGTCCTGGCCTTTGTCCAGCCCGATCCCTCATTGTTCAAACTCACTTCGAGCCCTTAATTAAACTGGTCCTGGGTTTACATGGGTTTTTTTTCCGGCGATCTTTGGGAGAGATTTCCGGGACTTCTTTCCCTTTACACGCGGAGCATTCCCTCGTGTTTTTACTAATTCTTTTTTCATGCCCCTCCTTTTCTAAACTGTGAGTGGTTTTTGTGACCGGTTTTTCAGATCGTCTGTTTCATTGTGGTGGTAAGTTAGGAATTTGGTGTCTGTTCGGTTTGAATCCTTCCGTTTCTGCTTTTTGGGATCTTTTCCTCGTTATAGTTTGTTTCTTTTTTTGTTTTTAGGTTTAGAGAGTCTGGAGGGAACCTCTTTTTCCCCTGCGGGTTTTTTTTTCCCCCTTGTCCATGCCAGTTTTTTATGCGCCCCCCTTCCCTTGGACTTTGTGCTTTCTCCCTTTTTTTTAAAGCATCGGGAAGAGGGGTTTAAAGATTCTATCCCCCCTTTTTGCTAAGATCACGCCTGGCCGTCTAAGTTCCTCTGGTTCCAGGGCTGTGAGCGTCACGTTTCATCAGCACCCACTGCGCCCGTTTTTTTGCTGCCAGATGGGCCCGTGATCTTAATTTGAGGATTCACTTTTTTTTGAACCATCACCTCCGGCGACTCTTCTTTTTTGTGCAATTTCCCCTCAACCCTGTAAGATCGAAGTTGGGGTGTTCTTTTTCCCCGTTTTCCCCCCCAGGCGTTTTTCGCGGCCGGTTTTTAATCGGCCCTTCTTTAGATAACTGGGACCACGATTTTTCACACCCCATTTGGCCTACTTTCGAGCGGAACGCCCCAAGCTTCCAGGGTCCCTTCCTGAGCCCCCACGTCCCGCCTGTGTTTTTTGACCAAAAATCAGTTGATCCTCGACCCCCACGCCCGCGAATTTTCTTTTTTGCTCTTTTTCCCCCCATTTTATCCGCGCTTGACTGGACCTCCTTTTTTCCTTGCCATCCGATCTTTTTTTGCCGGCTTTGCTCGAGCTGCCTGTGCGGTCGTGTCATCAATTTTTACCTGTTCTCTTCCCCCAGCTTTTTGGTGCTTGACTTGGGGCTCACAGTCTCGGGTGCTATTTGTTGAAGACAACTGGTGCCTGTGGGCTGCTTTGTTCTTTTGCGTTCCGCGCATGTTCTGTTTGATCCTTTTTAGGTGGTTTCCCCCGCCCCACTGTCTGAGACCCATTCCACCCAACCTTTTCATTCGGGTCCGCCCTCCTTCCTTTTACCCCCTAGTGGGGTTGGCAGTTTCTTTTTATCGGCACTGTTCCTGTTTCTTTTGGTTGTACATCCTCGCCTGAAATGCTGTCGAGGTTCCTATTTTTGGATTTTTAGAGGTCAAGGTTTTTGACTGCTTTGTTCAAGGTTACCTTAAAAGGCTTTCCGAACCCCTCCCCCTCCGCCGCAGGAAGTTGTAGCATTCGGTCCCTCCAACTTATGGGGATCTTTCTGATCGTTTAGCCGTACTGGAGGTAGTACTTCCATTTACACCTTTCTTTTTCAGTCTCCCCTCTCGACGCTGGGCATTACCCTTTTTTCCCCTTGTCGTTTGAGTGGGGCTGAGGAGATCGATGCAGTCCTTTTTTTCTTTTTTTTTTCCCCTCCCTCCTGCCCCCTTTCCCCCTACGCTACGGGAATCTACGCACTCTTCTACCGTTAGTTCTTTTTAATGTATGAACTCCCTTCTATTCAGGGGCCCCCGCCGGTTCTTGCACCCTGGTTATTCCTTGTGTTGTGCGACTTCCACTTTCCATTATCCCCCTCTCGGCCCCCTGCTTACTGACCCCTTTTTGCCGAACTTTGATTTATCCGAAAATATCCAGGGCGTTCCACCATTTTCTGTAAAAGGTTGGAGTTTTCGTGCTTCTGTATGTTGCCGACCTTTCTCATCTTTTTTTTCCTACCCTCCTTCTTCTTTGGACCTTGACCCTTTAGGTTCTGGTTTTTTTCCGCCTTGCCTTTTCCTTTCTTCTAATTTTTCCCCGATTTAGTCTCCCATCTGCCAGATTATCCGATTTTTCCGGGTCTTCGTTGATGAGTGTCTTCCCGGCTCCCCCTCCCCTCCCCTACGCTTTATCTTCCCTTCTTTTTTTTTCTTCCAGTTTGAGATCTGGCCCGTCCTTCCTCAGTTGGAAAATTTGCCCCTGTCTTCCTTACCTATTTTTCGCAATACTGATTGGCCATGCTCTAGAGCTTGTTCTCTGGTATATCTAACGCTCTAAAAAACCCCCTTTTTGGGACTATTTTTTTCCGAAGCGGAATATCCTGTTAAATCAGGTACTCTGCTATTCCCTCCCCCCCCATCTTAATCGTTGTGAGTCTTTGTTCCCGACCACGTCCCCCCCCCCTTATTCCTACCCACTGTCCCCCATAAACGTGGGAAGATACGTCTGCGGTTTTTCCTGAGCATTGTTGTTTTTTGTTGTTGCTCTTTTTCTCCTTTTATTCCAAAGTTTAGATGGTTTCCGGCCGACACCCTTTTTTGAGCCCCGTCGCCAACCACCTCTTTCCCCCCAGAACACTTAGCTAAGGCCCCCTTTGTCCCAGCACGGTATTTTTTTTTATTTTCCGGCGGGCCCCAGGCCGAACATGACAGTACCTCCCCTGACGGATGTTCGCATCTTTATAGTAAGGTAGGAACTGGACGCACTCCTTTCGAACCTTTCCCCCCATCGCCTTTGGAATTCACATCGTCTACCGGTTCCCCCAACATCTGAGCTCTTTGACTAGTGCATCTCGTTTATAGTTTTTCCCCCCCGTTTGATCGAGGTGCTGCCTTACCACCTTTATATTTCGTTACCAGGGACCGTTCTAACGGATTCTATAGTGTGCTTCAAGATCTTCCTTTTTCTTCCGCTGTTCCCCTGTTAGCTTGCATTTAGGTCAAATTGCAAAACGTTTAAGGTCCCCCCCCCAATTCCTTCCCACGAAGCCCTCGACCCATTTTGCGTTTTTAGATGTTCTCGATTTTGACCCTCCCCCTCAGCAGGTCCTGTAAATCCACCCCTCTTCAGACCCCTTTTTTTACCAGCTACACGGTTTCTTCAGGAGTTTTTCTCTCCCCCCGAGGTTGGATCTTTTACGGTAAGGGATGTCCCCCACACTCTATCCCCCCCCTTCCACCCTTTTTCTGTTGAAAAGCCACAAGGCCTTAGACAAGCCCGACCTCCTGCATCCGGTCTTCCAACTTTGTGTGATTGGAAGGCTATCACTGGAGGAAATTGAACTCCGTTCGTAGATTCGCCCAGTACCCTACCCTTTGCAAGACTGTTGCCGGGTGCCTGTTTTTTTGCCAGCCTTTGTGACCAGTTCTCATCTCCTCCCTTTCCTCAACCATTCCTCGAGCCGCCTGCGTCGGAGTGTTACCCATGTCTTCAAAGGTGGATGCATGCTGGGGATCCCCACAGTCCCACTTCTATCTGGGTTCGGATCGCGCACTTGATCCCTTGTGGGAAACACGCCCCATCCTTCGGGTCTTTCTATTCAAAGAACCATGCTGCTTTTGCTGCCATTGGTCCTTGAACCTCCTGCCTCCCCCGATTGCCCCATTGTTACCTGGGGGGCCCCCCGCCCATGTTCTTTGGTCATCCCGTCCAGTTCAGGTCGCCCTTAAACTGATGACGCACCGCCCATTTCCGACCCGCCAAAAAACCCCCTGGCCGTGTTCCCCCGCTTTTGGATCTGTTTTCTGACAAGAGTCCCTGGTCCTTGAATTGGTCACCGTGCATCCTACTCCCCGCGGGGGATACTCATGGACTCTTCCGGGGCTGCATTCTCCCCCCCCTGCAGAAAATCTTTCGCCCTCCCCAAACATTCGGGTTTTGGGTGGATAACCCGATCGTCCCAGTCAATGGAACCAATCGTTGCTCTTCAAAGGCCTTTTTTTTGGCCTGAGTTTTTTCCCTCTCCCCTTGTGAGTTTCAATATGGGTCACCCCCCCAATATGCAGGGGGCCCGCTGAAGGACAACCCGCGAGCGGAGTCGGGCCTGCTCATGTTTACATTTTTATTTTTCGGTTTTTTCATCAGAAATGCCCAACTTTCCTCCCGCCCCCCCGACATGGGGAATCCTCCGCCCAACAAAGTGCACCCCACGTCCTCCATCTTGCCATCCGGGCCAGAAATGATGATGTACTGGGACATTTCCCAATGCCCCCCCCTGCCCACCCCCAACCCCATCGACCCCCGAAAGACGGCGCCACACCCCCCCCCCGGACCGACTCATATGTCAGGTCATTCCTCAGGGGGGAAGAGTGGAGGGTTAGGCGTCCTCTCCCCGA
>Ga0179591_1274578_pt1 | contig 11216 bp, 10 predicted proteins | sample CZOMad2_1_08_16f_FD_182891 | JGI IMG/M metagenome (GOLD analysis project Ga0179591, IMG submission 182891) | Vadose zone soil fungal communities from Angelo Coast Range Reserve, California, USA - CZOMad2_1_08_16fungal (PacBio error correction) | ecosystem: Environmental > Terrestrial > Soil >... | reverse complement strand
TTCTGGCACTTCGCTGAACTTCCCCGTTAGGTCCCCCCCTTCTTAGTAAACAACTACCGTTTGCACTTTCTGCCCCTGACCTCTCCCCTCTTAAAGAGACATCCCGTTCCCCAGTTTGCTATTTTTATCCTCCCTCTACCTTCTTGCCTCCTCTCTCATGAACAATAATTGCCTCCTTTAAGTAGAAATCTATGAATCCCTCCCTGGATATGTCTCCTTCCTTGGACTACTATTCTAGAACACTTCCTTGTCCCCCCTGTAATCGTCCCCCCAATCTAATGAAGAGGACATCTATTCTAGTCCGACTTCCCCCTCCTCTACGCCCCCTTCTTATGGGCCTTTTATAAACTGATCAGTCACCCTTATTTAAAGTTGAGATCATTAGGCTCCCAGAGGTCCCCTCTTTCTTTCGGGTCCATTTCTACCAGAGAGGCCTCAAACCCCCCCCCCCGATCTCGTAATCCCCCCTTAAGTACTTTTTCCCCTGATCCCTTCCCCTTCTCCCAGTGATTTCCCAACGCTTCCCCTCCCTTACAAGCTACTCTTGACTTCTCGCGTGGAGCTGATGATCGGCCTGACCTCCCCCCCCTCCTCCCTCCCCTTCGGATACTCCCCCCTTTTTTTCATGAATGATATTTCTCCCGTCCTTTTCTTGACAAAAATTCACCCCCGGGTTCTTTTTCTTTCCTTTCCTCTACACTTTTTTTGGCGACTGGTCCTATACCCTCCCCGCATCTTTCCCTTTTTATGGCCGAATCCCGATCTCCCTTCAACTTGATTCTTCACACCAGTCTTCTCCACGTACTCGCTTCTAGCCCGGTCTCGTCGGAACCAACTCACACACCCTCCTGACTGCCCTCCCATCCGGTTTTTTCCAACGGATGTGCCTGATCCCGACCTCCTCCCCCTTCCCTGTGGACAGACACTATTTCCTTTGATAGCCGATCCCCGGATCCCCCCCACCTTCCTTCCTCTTTTCCCCACCGAAATTCCTTTCCCGGAACGTCCTCCCCGTTCCTTGGGTTCTCCTTGTCGCAAGCCCCCGCGCTCTGAAAGTTTTTCCCAGCTCTCTCAGAACCCTTCCCCCCTCTTTCCTCACGGCAGCCTTTGAAATGTCACCCGCCCGATTAGTCCTCGGCTTGTCCCTCTTTTTATAAACCGGACCGTCAGTTTTACCGTCATAGGCTCTCCTTCCTCCCCCTTTCAAGCTGTCCCCCCTATTTTTTTCTCCCCCGACCCCGCAGGGTGTGGACACTTTCCCGCCCGGACCTCTTCCTCCCTCCTCTTCCTCCTCCTCTGTTAACAGTTTGGGAAGTCCAGTTTCTTTTTTCGCCGGTTCCCCCCCCCCTCTGATCACACACGATGGTCTTTTCCCCTCCCCTATTCCCTATTTTTTCTCTTGCCTGCGTAGTAAGTTCCGAGCCTTAGGTCTTCTTGCACCCTCCCCTTTCCACTTTGCCCTTTTTCCGCGTCAAGGATGCGTCCTTCCCCACCCAGTATCTTTGCTTTTTTTTCAGAGAGTGGCCAAGCTGATGCCTCACGGGCGGAACGCTCTTCTTTTGCTGGGACTTTAAAGTCTTGCCCCGTTCTTTACGTGCAATCTCTCTGTAGACCAGCGGCCCTCCCCTTTCCTCTTTCCTTCCTATTTTTTTTGTTGAGAGTCTTTTTAAGTCTCTGCAAGATGATGGTAATTTCTTTTCCACCCTTTACCCTTTTTTCTTTTTTTACGCACGCATAAATGGACGGTTCCTCTTTCACCCTTACCATTTAGCCTCTGGAGCTCTCTTCTTCCGCCTTCATCCTTTATTCCTCCCTTGCGATCTTCTTCCCCCCTTTCCTAGTTCTTTTTCGACAGACTACATCTTTCTTCTTTATACAGTCACTTCTTTCCATTAAGGGAATCGATATAACTTCGTCGCCCACGTTTTTCTCATCTTCTGGTTTTCCTTTCTATCATTCCAGCTCCAGCTCATCATCTGCTCTCTTTTTCATGACTTTAAAGGCGGCCTGCTGAAGAGCGCTTCTTTCCTTTGGTTACAGTCCCCCCCTTTTTTACTTATGCTCGCCTATGATTCTTCTGGATCCTTTCCTCTTTGTTTTTTAGGTGATGCATGCTGCCCTTCTTTTTTTTTTATGTTCCCTTTCCTGTCTGCCCCAACCTGGAAGGTTGTCATCCATATCATTTTTTAGCTTTCTCCTGGGGTTGAGTATACAACTGCAAGGGTTTCCGTTTGTTTTCCCCCGCCTTTCTTTTGTTGACGTGTCAGTTCGGATCCTTCGATACCGCGATCCTCACTGCATCTCATTCCTTTTGGCCCCCCTTTTCTTTTTCTGGCTGCTCCCCCTTTTAATAAGAAATTATTACTTGCTGTTTTTGTCTGGCGTTTTAACAATACTTTCTTTCCTTTCATCCTACCTCCCCTCACGCTTTGAAGTTTTTTACTAGCTATTATCATAATTCTCCTATGCTCTCCCGTTCTTTTCAGCGGCGTGACCCCTCCAATTCTTTTTGTCTTCATCTTTTTCTGGATATTGTGTCTTCCTCGCTAACCATTGCCTTTATTTCCATAATAATTTTTTGCGTTTTTTCCTGTCGTCTTTTATTGATTCTCTAAGGGGCTTCCCCTCTGGTCTCCTTCTTTTTGGTATTCCTATCCCTTTAACGCGCTCTGATTCACTTTTCGTTTGCCTTCCCTGCGATTTTTTCCCTCGATCATCGATTTCCCTTCTTTAACTTGTCCCAAGCTTCGGTCTCCGTACGGTATCTAATTACCCCCTCCTCTTCCCTTTTTCTCCTTCCCCCCTCCCCTCTTCTGGCATTTCTCCGACCTACCCTTCCTTTCAAGTCGCCTCAGTGTCCTGGCTTTCCCTTGATCTGTCCTTCACAGCGGTCCACCTTCCCCTTCCCCCCCCCCTCTTTCAGAGCCTTTTTCGCTTTCCACAGTCGAGAATATCTTCGTTTCCTCCATTTCCTTTTTGGGTTGTGTGGGCCCGCTCTCTGTTCCCGTTACTTCCCCTGTACCCCCTCGGTACCCCAATTCTCTTCCCAAGACCCGAACTTTCCCTCCTTTGTGAATTTTGCGACGACCCAAGCATCCAACTTCAATTCGGGAGTGAAACTCCCCTTTTTCCTTATCAGTGTTGTCTTTTCGTAAGGAGTTTTGACTCCCCCCCGTTTTCAATGAACGTTGAATGTTCTCCTCCTCCTTTCTGGTCCTTGGCCCCTTTTTTAAGGTTTTTCCTCCTTTTTTTTCCTACTAATAACGAGGACCCATGTTTCATGGACCTCTTTCCTTTCCCCACCTTTTCATTGAAGTGGCGGTTTTTTTTTTGCGACTTCCCCTGCTTTTTTTTTTTCCTTGGAAACTTTCCCTCTTTCTCCTTTTCTCCCCACCTTTTTAACTTCGTAATTCTTCGAGGCTTTCGGACCTTTTTTTTAATCGTCTTTCCCTCCCGCCGGATTGTGCGTTAAATGCAGCGTTCCCCATGTTTTTTCCGACTCCTTTCTCCTTTATGTGCCCTTTTAGTTTTCGGCGCTTAAATTCTACCCCCTTAAACTTTTTCCTTCTCCCCTGACCGCGCCTAACTGGGTAATTGAACATTGCTATTCTTCCCAGGTTCCCAGGTCCCCTACTCCAGCCACGCGGGTCCTTTATTTTTTTTTTCCAGCTTGTTCGAATTTTCCTTTTTTTCCCTTGAATTTCGTAGTGATCCTTTCCCTCTGTAACCCTCCTATTGCCTCCCCTTCCTTGTAAAATTTCCCTCCCCCCCTTTTGCTTCGAAAGGGGATTCGACCCCTTTCTTGATGCAGATTAAAACCCTTCCCCCAAGACTCAATTTTTCTCTTTCCCTTTTTTACGTCCCGAGGGTACGCTGGCTAGTTCCCCCCCATAGAGAATTTTTCTTCCTGAATGGCCGCAAGTCTTTTGGAGGACTCGACCTGTACCTCCACCTTTTTCTTTCAGATCAATAGGTTGACCTTTTCTGCCTCAACGTGTTTCTTCCCCTAGCAGATGATGCTCGGCTTTGAACCGTGCCTACCCATAAGGTTGCTATGCTTGCACTCATCTCTCTTTTTCTTTTAATCTTGGTTGACCTTGGAGTTAGGATTTTAGAGTTTTAACGATGATTTGGTGGTATTAGACTCCCTCCCGTAAGAATAAGGGTGTGACTCTTATGTCATTACTGCTATACCCAGTTCTCCTTTCCCAAGCAGACTCCCAGCAAAATGAACGTGGTGTTTCGGTATGTAGTATTGCTTGTCTTTTTGTTGTTTTCTGTATGGAGTTTGTTTTGTTTGTTTTTCTTTTTCTTTTTTTTTTTTTTTGTTTTTTACGAAAATCAGGTCAAAGCGATATATCTTCCTCCCCTCTCCCCCCTTTTTCTCAACAGAAACCTTCCCTTCGAGATTTTCCTCCTCGTAATGTTCATTGCCCCCGTCTTTGAGCAAATCGCGCCCCTGTTCCATGTTCTTATTTTCTCCTTCTTCCCCCTTGCCTTGTAAAGTTTTCCGTCTTTTTCCCATATCCTAATTTCTAGGCAGCGTATCAATGGCTTCTTCCGGCGGGTATCTGCCCGGAACTCCACACTTTTCCCGATGAGAGCAGCAGGGCCCCCAGCTGCCCCCATGTATCCCCCTTTAGCTCCAGAATTTCCCCTGGTAGTTTAACGGTGAGTCTCAATTCGAGGCCTTGGCACCACGTAGAAGAGTCCGTCCCGTCGTACTGTCTTTTGTTTATGGGGTTCGCTCCGAAGTTACCCCATGTTCAAGGTTTTCCCAGGTCTTCTTTTTCCCAAGCTGAACGAGGTGCTTTCTCGGGCTTCCTTAAACCCCCTCTTTCCCCTTCCTTAGATGGTGTCGTCACTTGATAGTTTTTTTTTCCTTGTCCCCCCCCTCTGAGCAGTCTTTTTCCTGAGTCACGCATTGACTCTCTTACTGATCAAGCTTCTTTCCGGCTCGTCATTTTTTTCCTTCTTCCAGTGACTTCCCTCTCTTCCAAATCCGTTTTCCGCTCCTTTTCCCCCGGACGTTGTATTTTTTGTTAACGTTGGAAGAGATATTGGTTGTTATGTTACCTCTAGCAACTCTGTCCCCCACTCCTTAGACATTCCCGGATTAGGAAGGCTCTGAACTTCTTTTCTCCCCAACACCCCTTTCGGCACCTCCCACTACCGAGCTTTCTTCGCCGGGCCCTTACGTAAAATCCATCGTTTCTCTTTTCTAGAAACCCGCCTTCGTTTTTTCGAGGATAAATGAACCCTGCTTGAATGTTGTTTCCTTAGAATAAGACCTATTTGTCCCCTGGCGACTTATCTCTATCCTTCCATTTTTTTTAACACCGCCCCCCCGGCCCCCTTTACGATCACGGACCCTTCTTATGATACCACGATCACCCTCTTCGCTCGAGTGACCTTTCATGCCCATCTGAAAACTTGGCGAGCCCCCGGTCTTTATGGACGCAATCGCGGACAGGCCCTGCCATCAGTTCCCGCCACCCCCCCTATCGTGTAGCCCCTAGCCCAGACCAGCCTCGGGTATGATAAATCTTTTTTTTCCTAAGGCTCCCGCTGGGCCACTTCACTCTTTATCGTCCGCTCTTTGAGAGATCGCTCTTATCCTCCTAAACCCATCTTCTTAGTTACAACCGCGCGTTTTTTCCCAGGTAATTCTCTGCGAAAACGTGTCTCGACCACTGTTTCTTTCACCGAGTAGTCTTCTCTCTCTTTTTTGAAGCCTGCGCCCTTTATCGAGATCTGAATTGCCCCCTTGCTGTTTTTTTTTCTCCCCTCCCCCCGCCGTCCAGAGTTCGCATTATACTTCCTTTGACTTAGGGACCCCCTCCACCCCTTTTATACCCTTGATATGATCAAACTATTTCGAGCAGTATACATTTTTATTTCTTTCCATGCTCGGTCTCGGTTCCCGTTTCGTGCTCCCACGGACTGTTGCGATCCCCCCCTGAAACTTTCCCGTTCTTCTGTTCCGGTTTTCCCTTTGAGTTGTCCCACCTTCCTCCGAGTTGTCAACAGCACTTGGTGCACGTGAGCAGGCCCGTTTTCAAGTTAACATCCGATTGCCTATGTCGGTTTTTCCAACCATTGAACCCGCCTTTTCTTCTTGACAGGATTTTTTTTTTGTGTGATGGCGGCCGGGGTCTTCCCCCCCACCTCCTTTCGTTCGCTTTCAGTCCCTCCTTTTTTGGAAAGAGGCATGCATTCATGAGGCTATCCCCCACTTGTTTGAAGCTAGTTTACTCCCTTCGCGACGTACTCGTTAGAACGTGTCGCGCTTTGTTGTTCCACGGGGCGGCAGTTTCCTCCTTCGCGTTTGATAAACTCTACCACCAGGGCGCTCATGAGTATCCTCTTTCCGGATGACTTCGTTTTCTGAATGCGGTTTGAAAACCCTCTTTATTGTCGGCCCACGGAAGGCGCCTTACAGTCCAGCATCATAGGATTTTCCACCCCTTCCCCTCATCTTTCATCTTCCCAGCGGTATCTCTTTCCTTCCCTTTGTTGTGTCTTGCCCGATGGGTGCCTGGGAAACTGCCCTTGAAGTCTTTTTTCCCTTTCCTTCCAATGCTTTGACCCTTTACTAAATTAAGGCCATGTTAAGGGGGAGCCCATGTCTTTTTATAGTTTCAGGTGTTCAATATCCCAGGTTCACCTGCTTTGGCCCAGCCGTTCCTTCTTGCAAGCGTATACTCTTCCGCCCCCTGTTTATACCTTCTTTTTTGAAGATCGTCTATTCTTCGGACCACGCTACCTTTTTGCGATAATCTTCATACGATACCATTTTTCGACGCCAAGTACTAAGCCTAAAGGGCCCAATCGGGTCGAAGTCCCAAGTTTAATTACCTACATCATGCTGGTCATGCTGGCCCGGGCTGGACTTGCTTTTTCCTTTTTCCTCAAGAGATTTTCATTAGGTCTTTTTTCCCCAAATCTTTTCTCGACGGAATATAGCCTGACCTGCTCGTTGCCCGCGTTTTGGGGTTATCCGTCGAGGGTCTGGAACTATGTGGATCCCTGTCTTTTGACATTAAGGGCATTTTTGTCGTACTTTCGCGGCGATCCTTTGTTGTAGTGGGTCTCCACTCCCCGACCCTTGTCTTCCTTTTTTCAGTGATATTTTGATACTTTCTGTGGTTCGGCTTTGAGGATAAAAGCGCCCCAGGTTTGCCCGTTCGCTGGCCCCCCCATGGGATTCTTCTATGCTCGTCCCCTCCTAAGATTTAAAAATGATTTTAGTCGTTTCTGGGTCGCTTTTCCCTAGTCCTTCAGGTTGTGATACCACTTCTATGCGCTGCTTTTAGTTCCCGTTGCGTCTTTAAGTAGGCTGGTTTACGGTTCCCGGTCTTTCGACTCGCTTGAAAGTGTCCAATTCATTTACGACGGGTGCTAGTTTTATGTTATCTGCGTTTTTTGTGGGCCTTGATTCTTTAGCGATATTCGTTTACGGTGGTTTATCGTCCGAGCCCTCCGCTCCCACCCTGATTCATTAAGATCACTGTGGACCCAGTTTTTTCTTTTGAGGTCCGGATATCCCCTTGCGTACCCCGTACGGTCCGCACTTTTGCGTCTTCTCTCCAGTCCCGCCGAATTCCCTTTTCTCCCGTTGTACTTAGCCTGCCTCTTCTCTTCCCCTTTTTGTCTGGCCTTATTTATTTATTTGAGAGCCCGCGTTGGAAGCGTCGCATCGTCGCTAATCCCCCAGATTGTTCCGTGTTAGTTCACACGGTTGCGATTCCTCCGCAGGGGCCTTTCTTCTTCGCCAGTTATTTTACTCTATAACTTTTTTCTCCTGTTTTTAAGGCCCAGAATTCAAATGTTTGTGCGTTTTTTTTTTCCGAAAGAGGCTTTTGTCCACGGCACGTAGTTCCGGTTTAATGTTTGCAGCCTTACCTCTCCCGCTGCTAGGCTGGCCGGTTTGTTTTTTTTACTTCACCGTTTCCCGCCTCAAGCCGTTGTCCGGTTGTTCCAATTTGTAGGCTTGGGGTTTACTTTTACGAGGAAACATACCCTCGGCCGAGGATTTCTCTTCTGATTCCGTCAGGATTGACTGCGCTTCCGATACGGTTTTTTAGTTCGGTTTCTTTTTTTTTCCGGTTTTTTTTTCCGGGACTATTCTCATTGTTAGGCCTTGATAAGTAGAGTTTTCTTTGCGATAGCGGTTCATTTGCGCGTTGATATTTGACTGTTAGCAGACATGAACTTTTGATGCAGTGTGTGCGTTACCCCTAAGTGTTACTGCTTCCAATATTTTCCGTTTTCCGTTCCCCGTCTTTTTACCTCCCCCCCCCGCCCTCTAACCTGTTTTTCCCAAGGACCGGAACTTGGCGTTGTGCCCCTTTTTAACCCGCTAAGCAAAGCCAAGCGTCCAACCCCTTTTAACGCGGACGTTGACCGTTAGAGAGCTGTCGTTTTTGGTTTTTTCCTGACCTTACTGCGCGGTGTTCTCAGCCATCGTGCGATTGTTTGTACTTTTCCGCCCGACCCTTTGTGCGTTGGCCCGGGGTATTACGTTTTGACCCCTAGGTGTTTGGCGCTTTTGAACCAAGGGTCTTAATTTTGGTTTGGTTTTTGTGGGGGATGACCTCTTTCCCTATTTATTATCTTTCCTCGCTGATCGAAAAATTTTTAGATCGTGACGTGTGGAGCGTTTTCTGCGGATTTCCCCCCGCTTCCGCCGTATCCCTTCGGTTTATTTCGAATTCGGCGGCGAGCCCGCACTGCTTTTTCCCGGGCGTGGATTTTTCGCCCAATGGTCTCCGAACATCTGTTTTTGTCCCGCCGATGTTGACCGTTTTTTCGGTTGCCGGCTGGTTCTTTTTTTTTTTCCGTTAGGGTTTTTATAGTGATAAGGATTTTCCCACGTTTGACGAGATGCTTTTTCTTTCCCACAGGATCGCGTCCTCGCGGCACTTCGCATCCCGCAACTCGCTTTCCCCGAGGAAGCAGAGACTTTTCTCGTACATCCCCTCGGTTCATTTCTTGGCGAGTCTCGCGCACGGCCCATTTGTTGACCCCTTTCATACGGTCTGGTGACGGTTTCCCAGGGTAGTTCATTGCTATGTTTTCGCCCCCTCCCCCGCGGGAAAGATCCCTTTGCGTCCTTCGGGCACTGGACCAGCGGACCGCTACTTGACCTGGTTTTTCCGACCAACCCCCTCCTGTATTTTTCTCTTTTTCGCCCTGTCACGCGCATTCCACTTTTTTTCAAAGATTAGCCAGACTCCAGGTTCTTTTTGAAGGTTTCTCTCAGTCTTCGCAGGCCAGTGTCAAACCCCCCCGTAATGCGACCTTTCGATTTGTTTAGCCGAGCGGGCGGACTGCGCTTTTTGCCCCTTTCTGGTCCTTTTCCCGCCTCGCCGTTCCAAGTTTTATTCGGAACCCTTTTCTTCCACGGAACTTGAGTTGACAAAATGTTTGAGTTCGCCTTTTTGGGCTTTTTTCTTCGTACAGCCTATGTCGCACCCCACTTCACGAGCTTCATGCCCGAGCACGTCCTCTTGTCTCATCCCGATGACCAGTTCTTAGTTGTCCGACCTCCCGTTCATGATCATCGTTCCCCTCCAGGCTGTCCCATTGTGACCGGCTCGGAATCAGCGTCGCCTTCCCCACCTATTTCTGAGGACGACGACGTTGTTGTCATCCTTCTCGCGTCCCTCAAATTTTTTTACCCGCTAGCCTTTTTTTTTACGAGTTGGACCTTCGTTGACCTTGCCCCCCCCCTCCAGGGTAATTTTTTTAAGGACAATTCCGTTTTCGGCCAGGTCTTCTTAAACGTTGCTTTCTGTCCCCAACCTTCCAGTGTGGCACCGTTGCAAGCGAGCCGTTCCTTCGCGATTGTTCATTCATGGAAAATTCACTTTTCTTGTCCCATCTCTCGGCCGAATGAGACCGGACCCCGAATTGATGGTTCGGTCTTCCGGCCATCAATTAGCCCGGGGGAATTTTTCTTTTATCTTTTTAGCTGGTCCCTGCTTTTTTATGCGACTCGACAAAGTCAGCCTACTGCCCCAGCTTTTCAATCTTTAGATAAGGGCGCTGAGAGGGACAATTAATCGAGATCCCCTTTGCTTAGCGCGGTTTCCTTCCCTTCGCCACACTAGGCTGACAGCAGCCAGCGGGGCGCCCCACCATATTCATGCTCCTTCTACTCCCGTCCTGGCTTTCAGTCATCGGGGATATCCCCGAACGCCTTTTTGATCGTAGTCCCGATCTCGCTTTATCCTTTTTTGTCTCTTTTCTCGCTGAGTTTCGTACCCCCGCCCAGACACTATATACGCCATACGATTGCGATCAGACCCAGTAGTTATCAGAAACCTCACCTTGCCTTGACCCATCTTTTTTTTCAGGACAGGTCAGTTTCATTCTCCCGAAGAGGCTACCATCTTTTTTGGAAATCTGAGCAGCCTTATCCCTTTTATCATCCCATCGTTATTACCCCTTAGTCGAGGAGACGGCGTTTTTTTTAGTTCCCCATGCCCGGTGACTGCTTTTGGACCCGGTTCTCTGTTTAAAACTTTTTTGACCGAGCTCCCTTTTTTTTTGGACATGTTAAGAGAAGGAAGCCGCTTAGCATTTTTTTCGTAATACCCGTTCCTGCCGCCCTTCCCCTATCCCCCCGGAACTGCCTACCGGAGCTGCAGCCCCGAATGTTTGAGCTGGTCCGCTGAACAGATTCTAAGCAACAGTTTGATCACTGAAGTTTTTCCCCAGTTACCCGGGACAGTCCCTACGCTTATTTCGTCTTTCCTTTCCTTTCACAAGTGATACACACTCGGGCAGGCTGAACTTCATAGCAGTTCCTCCCTTCTTGGGTGCTTGACAAACCCTCGACTTTCTTCCTTCCCAGTACTGTCCATACAAGGGCCTCTGCATGTCTACCAGCATGAGGACAGAGAATGACCTTGGGTTCTGCCCTTTCTACAGAGCCTGCTCGGGCTTCCCGCTTAAGTATCCGTGTTTCCCCCTCCCCTTCCTATTAAGTTCCTTTCCCTCAGCAGAGGACGGTTCAGAGCTGAGGGGTCCCTTCGTGCAAAACCGTATTACGGGAGATCAGCTCTAAGTCTTCAATTCTCGTCTCTTCCACCATTCTATTCAAGGTAGGAGCGTGGCGTCCCTAAGCTGACTTCCGATCCCTTAGCCTAGTCCGGCCGGATTGAAGCAACGTTTGCCCAGCCTCTCCACTCTTTCATACCACCGAAAAA
>Ga0179591_1287423_pt1 | contig 11217 bp, 10 predicted proteins | sample CZOMad2_1_08_16f_FD_182891 | JGI IMG/M metagenome (GOLD analysis project Ga0179591, IMG submission 182891) | Vadose zone soil fungal communities from Angelo Coast Range Reserve, California, USA - CZOMad2_1_08_16fungal (PacBio error correction) | ecosystem: Environmental > Terrestrial > Soil >... | reverse complement strand
ACTCGGGCGACCATCCCACCCCGTCCTTTTAGTCCCCCCCATCTCAATGATCAGAATGACTTTCGGCCAACTTTTAATTTCCCCATCCTTCCTCGTCCGTCTATCTTATTTCTGACTGAAATTTTCTCCCCCTTTTTTGACATTTTTTTTTTTTTGGTCTAGCTAGATTCGTCGTTTACGGTCATTCCTCCCTATTGCTGTATCTGAGAGCTCTTTTCCTTCTTGATTCTCTCTTGCTGGATATGTCCTATGCCACTTCCCCTCATGCCGAACGGACCCAGCGCAGCGGTTCTCCTTTGACCCACAAGACGGCCGTCCTCCATAGGAAAATGTCTTCGAACATCACGATGCGGTAATCTTTCCGTCTTACCCTTGACTCTTTTTTTCTGCTCGTGCTCTAGTGGTCCCCCCCTCCTCCTTACGTGGTCGGGAAAGTTCCTTTACTCTCTCATCTGCTTATTGGTGACTTGCTATTTTGTTTCCCTAAGAAACGCCGAGGCTCTCTTTTTTCCCTCCCTTCATTTCCTGACGCGCAAATTTTCAAGATGCAATTCCCCCTTTTTTCTTCAATTTTAGTTCTCTTTTTTTGCACCCCAGTCAATCTTTTTTATTAGTACCATGTATCTTCCTGTGATTTATTTTTCAAGTATTCTTATGCCTTTTTCTTTTCCTCGTTCTTCCTCTTGTTTAGGGGATTGATATTAAATATATGATTCTCCCTTCTTCAATGTCTGACCCAAGTTTTCTCCGTTTGTCCCCCAGATCCAAGCACTCGATCTCCATATTCCCCTTAAGTTCGTGTACCTCCCCCCCTCGCGATTGACCCGTCCTGCTTTTTCCTTTCTCTCCTGGGCTTCTCTGTATCGTCTCCTTTTAAATCATAAGTTGTGTGTTTCTTGATTCAATAGTCCGCTTCAATCCATCCTATGTGTCAACATCCTCTCCACGCAAATCTGATCAGTCTCTTTCCCTTTCTCTTTTGCTCCCGGATGCGAACCTTTCCTGGTACCCTTTTATTGTGAACCGTCTTGCACTGCCGAATTTTCCTCCTGTTTCGGGAGGGCCATGAGATGCTACCCTCCCCTCCACCGTCTTCACCATAAAGACAGTTCAACAAGAAGGTCCCCACCATGACCTTTCCCCTTTGTGTTCCTAAATACAGGTGTATAAAAAAGATGACTTTCCCCCCCCACTAATCGAGACCCCCACCGCATAATTCCCCGTCCTGAACCTTTATAATTGTCATGCCGACAACTTTAAGGATCCACTTTTTCTTCCCTTTTCCACTAGGAAGACATATCCCTTCGACCAAATATTCCTCGTGGCATACCTAGAGCTCTTATAAATACCTGCCCTGAACAGTTCTTATAGTATGTACTGCTTCCCCGTGCACAGAGCAAATTACCCCTCCGTCAAATTCAAGCCTTCAAGTTTCCGGCCCTTTATGTTTAACCCCGACATTTTCCGTCCTTTTTATGCAAAGTCCTTGATGCCTTTCCCCCTTGTTAACGAGATTGTAATTGAATGATACGAGAAGAATGCCACTTCTGCATCTCCCGAAGGGGACATAACCTCCCAAGTGCCAATCTCTTCCCCCCGGACCCTTTCGTCCGATTTCTATTTTCCATGCAAGATTGCATACCGCGGTTTATTTTGACCTGATCGTTCTTAAGGGGTACTCTTTTTGGTCCCCTTTTCCAATTTCCTCTAGTAGGCACCATGATGATCATGTCGGTTTTTCTCAAACAGTCATGTCCCTGCCTTCAGGCAATCTTATGGGTTCATCCATGAATCCCTTCTTTTTCACTTATTTTGTTCACTATTTCGACGTTCCATTCCCCCTCCATCTATCTTTTTAACAGACAAAAATCTCCCCCCCCTCCAAGAAGCAGAGCTATCATTACCCTCCCGACAGGTCCCCTCCTCCCTTTGAATTCCCGCCACCTCTACGTACCCTCCCCTTTGGACTAGTATAAGATTTTGTTGTTGACCCAGACTTTTGGGTTTTTTGCTGAAAATCCATTTTGTATATTAATTATTTAACTCTTTTCCCTTTCAGACACCAAATTACCACTTTCCCAGGACCCCCCCCCTTTTCTTTGCTCGCCTTGGCCGGTTCCTTGGACTGTTCCTCCTAGCCATCTAGTCAGCAGCGTCTCAACTTCGCCCCTGACCTCTAACCGTTTCCTCTCTTCTTTTCCATGTCTGTATGGTTCTCAGATGATGGCTCCGACTCCCCAAGCCTTTTTCCCTAACTGTTCCTCTGGATCTGATTTTCCATGGAAAAAATCATCGGTCATTTCTCTTGGTAAGACTCCTTTCTACTCTCTCCCTGCCGTTTGCTCCCACCTTCACCTCACCTTCCATGTCCTTTGTGGTACACTAACGTTTTTTCCTTGCATCGGCCCTCGTTTTACGATAGTAGGGAGTAATAAAAAACCATAAGATCTTCTTTCGGATCTTTCCTTCGTGTTTCATACTGATAGTTTTTAACTGCAATTCTTCCCCTCCTTCCTTTTCGTCATGACTCCCCCCTCTTCGAGGTCCAACCTAGCTCGTTCCCTGCTCCCCCTAGGATAGAATCAACTCATACTCACCATTTACCCCATCTCTTATAGAGTTTAGACACTTATTTCAATGTTTCTTCCCACAAGTCTATCTTTTCCTCTTGTATCCCGATTTACCTCGGTCCTGTTGCATCTCAGATTCCCCCCCCCATTCCATTTGAGACCGTTAAATCTGAAGCGATTAAGTTTGAGCTGGTATTCCCCCCTCTTTGTCCCCTTCTCCTTGTCTCGTGACCCCCCCCAATTCGCCCGTGGCCTCGGACCCTCCTCCACTTCAACCTACTTTTTAACTCCTAGAATCTTTAATTTGTCTTTCACACGTCTCCCTCAGATATGAGATTCTATTTCCTCCTCCTCCTTTGGTTTTTTGTCGCCATGCTGGATACTTTTCCCTTCTCAGGACGGTCTACGTCTTGCTGACAGTTGGTGCCTCTCTTTTGATCGATTGTCATCGACGTCATTCACTCTATTCTTCCCCCCTCCTGAAGTTGTCCTCCCCCGTTCCCTTCTCCCTTAGATTCAGTTCCAGTTTATCCATAGCGGTTTCTGTCTGTCCCATGATTTTTAACGTCCTCCCAACGCGGTCACCACTTCTCCTTTCCGAACTTTGAAAGACGTAGTCAACTCCTTCTTCTATATGAGGACATGTTTATAGTAATGCAGAGTGAGGGTGAAGGTCTCTGTTTTTGCCAATGCCCGCGCTATTTTATTCTCGACTAGGTACGCAATTACGTTGGTCCCTATCATTTTCAACGTACCGTCCTTTTCAAGCTCCCAGACACTCATGAGTTCTGACGATATTCCTTTGCACCCCTTCCGGTCCCCTCAATTATTTTTGGTTCTGTTATCCTCCCTCTACCGGTATCAGGCCGATTTGAAAACAGTTTTTACAAAGCCCTTTAATTTGACTGAGTCAAATTCTGCCTTTAGAGCTTTCTCCGATCTTTCTTCCAGCTCACGTCTCTGCCATTTCCTGGTCAAAATTCCTGTCCTTTCTCCCCAATTTAAAAAAACAACATCTGTTTTCTCCTCTCTCGGATCATTCCTCTGTTCGACAAAATGCTGATCTCTCGGACTTGTTTAGAGTTTCTCTTTTTTTTTTGACAGCTGCCTTCCGTGGCTGGTTCTGACACTGCCTGGTCACTACGTAGACCCTGCCCCCCACGTCGCATATTCCTCTTTTTATCTTCAAGGAGGAGTTATACTTATTGTATTTTCTTCTGATATTTACATATGTTATATATCCAAGCAATTGGCATTATCCCCCCCCCCCAGTGCACCCCCACAACGATCTAATTAACTTTTTGAATCCCCTTTTTCTTTAGTGTTTTCCTCCCCCCTTGTGGGAAGACTTTAGCTTTCTTTTCCTTTTCTTTCTTCGGTGCCTCCTGATTGGATTGTCGTTTTTTTTAAGTCGTGCCATTTCATATAGTATCCCGTTCCCTCCCATCTTTTTACCGTTCAATATTGTTTTTTTTTTCAGAACGAGGCTGTCCACCTACCTTTCTTTGACCACTATTGCTGCGCTGGCCGTTCGGCCCTTTGTGAACACTATTCCTTCGCTTTCTGTGCTCCTTCGCTAATTCTGACGCTTTTCGTTTCAAGGTCCTTTTCATCCTCTCACCTTTGGCTACGAAGGGTCCTTGTGGCAGGTTGTGTTTTCTTCTTCTTTTCTCCTGTCTTCTTGGAGGATTCGGTTGTATCTTTGGTCGGAGCGGCACGACTTTACCCATGTTCCTCCAATGCTCAGCGTCCATTCTCCCCCAAAGCCGTACGGAAGCTATTGAGTCGTAGAATCAACTTGACCGGCCCCTCTTGAAGGCTTTACCCGCCTCAGTGGCTAGCTGGGTAAGGTATTGACCCCACCCGCGGGTTGAAGTATCTTCTCCTCAGTCTATCGCGAATATGCCAAGATGTATATGTGGGTTCCGCCTTTATTTTGGTCGTTCCTCGTTTCAACTCTAATGGTCAGCCTCCTCCTTTCTCCTCACTCATTGAGTCTAACATATCAGTCTCATACTTTGTCTGGGTCTATTTTTGTACGGTAGTCGCCCTCTTCTCCACAATGCTTCTCTTCCCCTGTGAGTTTTCTTTTTTTCCCCTCTATTTTTTCTAGCTTTAGTTATCTTTCTGTATTTATTTATCCCTTTTCCCCTTCCCCTCTGACCACGTTCCGCCCCCACCCCCCCCCCCCCCCCCCCCCCAAACCCCCCCCCACCCAACACCCAAAACAAAAAAAAACCACCCAACACCCACAACCACCAAACCCAAAAACCCTGTCCCTCCTTTTTATTCTGCAGCCACTCTTCCTCTCTCAGGTAGGTTCTTCCCGCCCCAAAGATTTTCTCTCTTCCCTTCCCTGCCGGTTCTCATCTTATTAGGACTGCGCTCTCTGTTTCTCTCTCTTCTTTCTCCTTGGGTAGTCGTTATACCCAGCTACCCTCGTTGCAGTCCTCTCACAACAGGCTTAGCCCTCCCCTCGTCTAGAGACCTTTCTTTCCATTGACTCTAACCCGACCTTAAAAAGACTGTCTCAGCTCGTCTTCCTTTCCAAAAGTCTGCCCGCCGGAACGTTGACGAGGAAGTTCGCGGGCCGTCCAGGTAGTCTTGTGGAAATATACTTCCCCCCAGCGGATCCCACAAATCTTTCATAAACTCCCCTTTTGCCACACATCACAGTGTAAGAGAAATAAAGGACGGGACTATAAAAATTGCCTCTCGCTTCCCAACAATTCTAGAGAATCACTACTCCCAAGCAGTAATTGAGTGTATAATTGTCACGATTCCTTCCCCATGTTTGACTTCCCAAAGCCCCTATCACTCTGCTCTTTCTGGTCCCCAGTAAGAATCACACGCCCCCCTCTCCTAGTGCATATATATGATATTACCTAAGTTCTTTTTTTTCCTAAGACTTCCAGAACACTTATATCTCTCTTGGTTGTTACCCTAAGAACCGCAAGATCCCCCTTGTCACAAGACCGTCAAGGGTAAAGCTATCCTGGTCCGGCACGTTTTCGTTCGACATTTCCCCCTACTATTTTTCTGCCGTGAGACCGTCTAGCTTTTTTACCTTCTTCCTCCAGTCTTTGCCTCTGCAGTGAATGCCCCCCCCCCCTGCCTCTCCCCCTGATACTCTAGGAAAGAAACTTCAACTTCCCAAGGACATTAGTCGACTTTTGCTTCCTATTCCCCCGTCCCTCCTTCTTCCCAGCTTTTTTTCCCTTAATGCTCGAGCTGGCCTCGTGTTTTCCCCCCTTTTTCCTTTGCGCGCGACGGTCTCCTGTTGCTTCATTTATGCTTTCCTAACACCTCTTTTTTTACTCTTCTGCCCATTTCCGGTGCGCCCTTGTCCCTCCCCCTGGCCCTTTAGCAAGCTTTTTTTTTCACCCCATTGATGAGACGATAAGTAATTTTAGTATCCTCCCCTCCCCCTCATTACCAAAGTCAGCAGTTCGCACCTCCTCCATCCCGGCCCCGAGGGCTGCTCCCGGACCCTCCTCAATTCCGCCGACCAGGACACAAGTGGCGCCCGATTAATTCTCTTCGTTTTTTTGACATGACTGGTTTTGAGCTTTTGTACAAACTCGGTACCTCCTTCTCCCCCTTAAGTTTTTTTTTGGTGAGAAACCCATACAATGCCCTTCCCCCCCCTAATCTTTTTATATCCCAAAAGGAAAATAGTCTATGCTCCTGCTTCCCTTCCGTGGTCTGGCCGATTTCCTCCCTAGCCCAAATAAGAGTTCCTCCCTCCCCGGCAGTTCCCCCATTTCCTCCCTTGCTTAGACTCTAAAAGGTCAAGAGGACGGTCAGCGTGTTATTTTTTTTCACTTTCCCGTTCTGCCGTTGATACGATCCACTCATGAGCTTTGACATATTTTGACGCCTGAGGTCCCCTTATCATTTTGGTAAGACTCTTTGGCGTCCTTCTTTTACCTCGGTTAAGTTCCCTTTTCTCCGCCAGATTTAAAGCCACGTTCCCCCTGTTACACCGTAAAATAACATTGTGTGAAGCTGAAGGCGTACTGATAGAGCACCCCCACCTTTCTTCTTCTACTAAGAAAGAGTTTGAATCGCTGTCTCCCGCTTCAGTTTTTTCAATTCGTTGATTCCCTTTATCTAAGGATACCTCCCCCACGTTCCTTTTGCGCCTTCGTAGCAAGCATTCATATCTCTTTGAAATTTGCTCCTTCCTCTCCCTTCAGCCCCGTTCATTATGAGCCAATCCTCCTCTAGAGTGGCCTTTTTCGCCCCATCGTCTTTCAATATGTTTCCCAGGTCCGTTAGGGTTTCACCTTCTTTCCCCGCTTCCGAGTTGAATCATTCAGTGTTCATGCTAGTTAGACCGTATCTCAGTGCTTTTCTGGCTTCTGGTATTTGCCTGAAAGCATCTTGCCTCTCCCCCGGTCTCTTACCCACTATCTAAACTATTTCTCTGCCACCTAATTGTAATCTAATAATATAGCCGATTGCCTTCACAATGGTAGGACACGGTATCTGCATCGGATTCTCTCTCATCCTCCTCCTTCATCTGAGCATGATAAATGGCGATACGTTGTACCCATATTTTCCTTCTGACTAGATGACCCTACTAGTCCCCTTGGGCTTTTTTTTTTACTTTCTTCAATGGAGGTCCGAGTCGGATGCTTGTTCCTATCATATTTTCACGCCCTTTTCTCCAATACAGATTCCTTCTCTTATTCCCGTCTTTCCCGGTTCTCAACCTAGCTGGGTTGAAAAGCCCTGATGATCCCCACTTATCCCTCTTTTTCCTCTTGCAGAAAGGTCTTAAATGAGCAGTTTGACGAAAATTTTGAAAAGAAGATGGCTCCACCTTTTTTCCGGCTCCGTCTCTATGAGTTTTCTTTCAAGGGGCGCCTTGAGTGCTCGCATTTCAGCTCTTTTTTCGATGGACCCTAGTCCCTCACACCTTGCCTTCGGGGTCTGGCTCCTTATGCTAAAGGTTCTTTTTTTTCCCGAATTACCTAATCTTCTTGAATTCATCTTTTGACTGAAGATCTCCTCACAGCCGTCTCTTATTTTTATTCTAAGTACTCCTCTCCTCAAACCTGAGGCCGATGCATTCAAAACAAATCTTTCCCCGCCCGTTAGTTTCTTTATTAGCAAATCTGCTCTCGTTCCCGCTCAAAGACCCCTATCCCTCTTCTGCCTTTTCCTTTCCCCCTCTGTCCTTCTCGTTTCCCTGGAATTTCCTTTTTTCTTCTGCGACTTTTATCAGTTCTCGTAGCAAACATACAAGTCTCTCCCTTCGTTCATATCGCAGTGCGAACGCTTGCTCCTATGTGTTCTCTGGATGACCCTCCCTGGTCAAGCCGTACTACCCTGCCCTCTCCTAGGTTTTCATGAAGCTAGTTCTCTTTTCTTCTTTCTTTTTTCTTCCTGACTGGCTTTCCAGAGGTTAAGATACAAACAAGCATTGGGCCTTTCCTCCCCCCAAAAGGCGTCCCCCAAACCCAAAAACCCCCCCCCCCCACCACCCCCCAACCCCAAAAAAACACAACAAACCCCCCCACAACAAACCAAAAAAAAAACACCCAAAAAAACCCACCAACCCCCAAAAAACCACAAACCAACACCACCCCACCCCCGACCCCCTTTAGACATGTTTTTTTCCCATGTTTTCGAGGAAATTCTCTCCGTCAGGAGGCTCTTGTTTCTTATTGATTCGTACCGCTCTTGGCTTTTTTTCTTTTGCTTTAATCGGATATGCTCCACCCAATTTTTGACTGCTCGTTTATCACTCCAAGCCCATCTTTTTCTTCCCCTTCCCAATATGTCTTTGGCTAACCAGTAGGGCCGTACGACTGCACTGTCCTTTTAGGTCCCTCCCTTCCCTCCGACTCTTCCGCTCGTCAACATATTGGACAATCGAGTCCCTTCTTCTGCCTGTATTAATGACCTCCGTTGAGAGGCATGTTCATTTGAGCCCCCGTCCGCTGACCTAATTTTGTTGCGCGATTTGCTCTGTTTTCCTGAGTGTCTTTTTCTAGGTCCCTTTCATTTTTTCTCTGCAGAGGACAACCTTAGAACCAAGGAGCGTTCCACAGCTCCTAGCCTTATTTTACCATGAAAGTTTCTACTTCCTATAACCGTAGACCTCAAAGGACCTTCCGGGCAGTCTCTAACTTCACGTTGTTTCGGGTCCTCGTAGCTCAACTCTATCATAAGTTTTTATGTCCTCTTCTTTAGCGTAGTGATATCTCTAGATTGCCACATTCTTTGTCTCTTGTTTTCGTTTGAACATTATTCAACGAGCGATTTCTTATATTTATCAGAAATTGTCTTACGTCGTTGACCAATTCCCTTTCCCACTTACTTCCTGGCTGTGTATCTATCTCTTTTTGACGTGGTAGAGTAACTCTTTATGTTTCATATACAATGTTATTTTGCCTTTTTTTCCTTTTCCCCTATCATCCGCTTGTGTTTTCAGTTCCCCCCATCTCCTTTACTTCCCTCACTCCTCCCCTCTCCCTCTGAGCCAGGTCCCCTTTATGAGCAGCACCAAGAGCTGATTAAAGAGCCCCCTTTCCAGTTCTCTTCCTTGCACACTAGAAGTTCTGGCCCCCCTCGACTGTTTGTCATGTCTTCCTGCCGCTTTCTCTTTTTTTACTCTTCTCTTTCTTCTAATTTTTTTGATCGTTTTGATCCCCTCTCCCGACTGTGCGGGAAGTCATAGCAAAGGCAGGACCTGGCCCTCTCTCCTTATGGCTTGGGTCATTAGAGAACCCCTTTTTTTTCCCTTTGGACTGTTCCTCCCTCCCGTTGCATAAAGTCTTTCCCCACTGAACGTTCCTATTTTTCCTCTACTGTGGAAGGACAAGGAGATGATATACACCCCTCCAAGCTGTCCCTTCCCTCACAATGACACCGGAAAAATAAAACACGTGTAACTTGACCTCCCCTGTGCCTTCCTTCTTCTTTCCGATGACTTCATGCCCCCACAAGAGCGATAACCCCTCCTTCCAGCTTTAAACTTTTCCTGTTACTTACTTAATGATCCCCTGCGATCCCCTTCTTCGTTACTAAGGAGACAACAATCCCCCTTTCTACCAAATTCCATTTGGCTATAGAGAGGATATACCGGTATCTCCTCCCTCAAACCTACGATAGATGGGTCCTCCCTATCCCAGAAGTCTCCTTGACCCCTCCTTTTTTCAAGGTCGCCCTTCCGATGTTAGGTCATCTTTTTCTGTTCCTTCCCCTTATGCCGTACGTCAAAAGGCTTTACGTCTTTCGCGCTGCTTTTTTGATTCTTCTCTCATCCGCACCCCGAGGCTTTCACCCTATTACTCTCAGAAGACATAACAGCTTCAAATCGATGCCCCTACTGTTTTTCCCGGCCTTCACAGGTATCATTTCCCAAGCTTCCTTTTTTCCTCACCCCCGAATTCCCCGCCTACCGCGAATTTCTTTCCCCCGCCCAGTTGCTCTTAGGCCTCTCATGGCTGATTAGGATGGTTCCGACCGCCCCTTGTGTCGGCCCCCTTTCTGGGTGAGTCGAAAGGCACATCTTTTTTCCCGTTTCTCTCCCCCTTTGCCTGGTGAGCGCGTTTTTAATTCTCTCCTTCCGATTTAAAGTGCCAAAAGAGACAAGCCCCTCCTCAGCCTAAGCAAGGGCCCCAAGAATGCTCCTTGCTATACCTTCCCTTGCCCATTCGAACCTACATTCGATTTCGAACGCTCCTTATATCGTTGTTTTTGCCATGACCTTTTGGGTTGAAATGCCAAGGGTTGTTTCTGAAAATCTTTTCAATAATTATTCCGTACTCCCACTCCACTTCAGCCACTCTTACCCTTATCTACAACCCTTCACCTTCTTTCCTCGCTTTGGCGGTTTCTCCTTGTTTACCATTTTCCCCCCCGGTCTCCCTGCCCCAATCAGAGGAAGCGGTCGCAACTTTGCCTTTGCCGAACCTAACCACTTTCCGAGAGGCGGGTCAGGCGTGTTCTACTCCCTATTTTCCTTCGCGAATCAAGCAGATTGTGCAATTCAATTGGACCCTTTCCCTCGGGCACGACATGACATTGAAAATGCAGAACCTCGTGACTCTCTCTTTTTAGATGTCTTCAGATTTCTTAACTTCACGGCCCGAATTCCCACCCCAACATTCCTTTTACCCCCCAATTTTTGCATACCGCATATTACTGATTTTCTCTTCGTATCACCCACAAAAGATCTTTTCTAAGTCTTCAGAAGATTCATCATTACTCTTTCAAGAATATGATGGCTGCATTCTTTTCACCCCGCCTGTTTTCCTTTTCTTCTATCCCACTCCGTGACGTCCCTAATCCTTTCCCCATCTCTCCTTCCCTTTCCTTTCCTCCTGACTACCAGAATACATACTCGCATTCTAGCCCCTATTGCATTTTTCCTTCCTTTTTCAAATAGTTTCGTCACACCCTTGACTTTTCCTGGGGAATTAAAGACCCTTCCCCCTTGTTTCCTTCTCTTTTGCTATTGAACGTAAATACTTGTCTACTTGGTATGATTCCCCCCCCCCATAGTGAAGCAAGATAGATGGCTAGACGTTCTCTCCCCCCCCCCTTTCGTTTCACTTCCAAGAGTCCTAACTTAATATAATACCGTCATTCATTTTTTTTTTTCTGCTTACTTTATGCCATCCTTCGTTTT
>Ga0179591_1341751_pt1 | contig 11218 bp, 13 predicted proteins | sample CZOMad2_1_08_16f_FD_182891 | JGI IMG/M metagenome (GOLD analysis project Ga0179591, IMG submission 182891) | Vadose zone soil fungal communities from Angelo Coast Range Reserve, California, USA - CZOMad2_1_08_16fungal (PacBio error correction) | ecosystem: Environmental > Terrestrial > Soil >... | reverse complement strand
ATCATCGCCGTGCGAGGGCCTCAGTCCCCCCCAAACCCCCCCTTGAGCTAACCGGTTTTAGTTAACTTCCTTTTCTTCAAACCTGATTTCAACATACGAAAGCCCCCAAGCGATTTTTTTCGTCATTTTGTTTTCTGGCCGCGAAACCTTCAGTCTTTTTCCCCAGAGGAGACAGTTCCCCTGGTGACGCTGTGCTTACTCCCCCTGGGTTGTGTGTACCAGAGACCTCTATTAAACTTCTTCTTTTTCCCGTTAACCCCTACTTTCTTACCCCCCTTTCTGAAAGCCGTCTTTCCTGCCCCCAGTGACCACCCCCTTAAGAAACCGAAAACCGTCGCAATGTGTGGCTTTTGTAAAACTTCTCTCCATACAGACAGCCCCGATTTACCCCCCCGCTTGGCTTCTCCAATTATGGGTCCGTTCTTTTTTGTCTTTCTTTGCCCTTTCAGAAGGAGGCGTGGTTTCCCGTTTGCTTTAGAATTTTTAGATCTGTCACTTGACTCTTCTTTGTTTCATAAAGAACCTTTTTTTGGGGAGGGTGGCCTTTTCGGTTGGGTATTTATACTCTTTCCTGCCTTTTTTTTGCGGAAGGAGACTTTTTAATGGTCACCACGTGGTTCCGCGTTTCTTCCACTAAGTGGAGAATTCCCTTTCTCTCCACGTTGTTAGCCGGTGGTGTAGTTTTCTTTCCCACCCCCGGTTTCCATCTATCGTCCGAGAGAGCATGATGATTTTTACCGTCAAACTCCCCCATCCGAGAATATAATCCTCTTATCCTCCGATATTTAGATTGAGTTTTATTGTCAGTTCCCCGGAGATTTCTTTACTGATTTGTCTGGCAAGTAGGAGAAAGTGAGGTGCGTGAGCGCAAGCCGTTCGGAGTTTATCTCCGTAACTGGCCCGTCACTGGTTTGCCTGGAGGAGCCTTGCCCTTGGCACGCCCCGACCGCAACTACCATTAGACGCTCACCCTTTAAGCCGCGCCCCACTCCTTATTGACCGCTGGGCATCTCTCAGACCAAGTAAGCGTAGTTGGTCCATGTGCCCCCCTATTGATGGGGTGGCCATGGCCCCATCTTTACTGGTATTTATTTCGCCAGTCCCCAAGGGGAGCTACTTCTTCCCCCCGCACCTCCTTCAATTTTGGGGTGAGACAGAACCCTCGATACTCATAATCCATTGGGGCTCTTCTTTTTTACACTTGTCCCATCGAACGCATTTTTTCAGGAAACTTGGGGCTCCTTACGTTTTTCCATTTTGCCACAGAGCTGTTCGGAGTGCTAACCTGGGAGACCTCTTTCTACCGACAGCCACACCACCTGTCACTCGGGCCCTCGTTGGGTCTCTCCACCCCGTTCTCTTACTCCTCGGCCCCCCCCCCCCCCCCTCCCCTCCCCTCCCCTTCCTCATCTCCCCCTCCTCTCCCCCCTCTGGTTTCCTCCCTGTGTGGGCGGCTTCCTTCTATCGTCCATCTTATCGCTTCCCTTCTGCCTTTGTGTTAGGGATCCTTCCCTTCTGCGGCGGTTCGTACAATTCTTCCTCCCTGGGGGGTTTTTTGTGGACGCGCTTCTCTTGGTTCCATCGGTGACCAAAATGCCCCCGCTTTGGCGTTGAATACAGTCTAGCGCGACCTTTTACCGTGTTGCGATTCCCTTCTCGGGGATAACATTCCTTAACCCTTGGTTGTTGCATTTCCTCCTTCTCGGCTTTCCCTTTTTTTTCATGATATCTATATCCAACTGCGTCGAGTTTTTTGTTCCTTCGATGGGTGACCTTCATTTCAGGATGACTGGAAAAGCAAGGGTAAATTTTGGGGTTAGCGGCCCGTTCCCTTTTGTTTGACAACAGATTGAAGGCATAAGAAGTCGATAAGGCAAAGTATGTTAGGACTTTTTCTAGCCGTCACCGCCCCTATTTTCGAAGTTTCTCAGATTGCCGCTATCCACTCCTTCTTTTTCCTAAGATGTTGTTTTTATCTTCGATCGAGATTCAATTTTGTCGACCCGGGCTTCATTCACTGCCTTTTCTTGGACCCTTCCCTTCCTTCACCCTTCACTTAGTCCCCGTTCACCCCACTGGAATCGTAAGCCAACCCAAAATTCTCTTTTTCCCCACCCCCTTCCTCCCCTGGTCCCCAAGACCCCTCTACCCACCCAACCCCACCCACCTGTCCCCCCCCTCACTTTCAGCCCGTCCCAATTGGAACTTCCCGTACTACCCCCCCTTAGTACCTACCCCAACCCCAAGATGCGCCCCTTCTTTGGCTACTCCTATTTACCGTCCCTTTTCCTACAAAATTGGCATATTAGACCATTTGCAAAACATTTTCTACCCCGTCATTTCCACACCTCGTCGATGACAGACGCTACCCCTAACCCAACCAACCGGCCCCGCCATAGGCTTTTCTCCCCCCTCTTCCCCTCCGAAGCCTTATACCACTGAAAGAACCTTCCCGTCCTTCCCCCCGCAGTTTTAGTTTTGTTTTTTCCCAATTCTTTTATCTGCAGGAACAATCGTCTCTTGAGTTCGCGGACCCTTTGGACCTCGAGACCCCGTTTTCTCATTCGGAGAGCTGATTTGTCATCGTACTGCCCCTTTGGTGGCCTTTTTCAGCTATGCCGTTGCTTTTTTTTCCCAGCCCTTTGTCCTAGTACGCCAATCACAAACATGCCCACCCATCCAATTTTCCCCCCTCCCCCACATATCACCATTTGGTAAGTAGCCACCGACAGCCTTCTGCTTGTCCTTTTTTCTTCCATTCCCCGCTCGGCTTCGCGTGCACTAGGCCCCTTTTTTCTGTAAAGCCTATTTTACCCATTTCCCGATTTCCCGGAGTGAGAAGTCCCTGCACGAATCCAGCTTCCCCCCCCTTTTCGCACAATCCTCTCACTTGCCTCCCTTTTTAATAAGTTCCCCTCGGATCTCGGTTTGCGCTCTATAGCGTTGAGTCAAACAGAAGCCCGCCCCGATCATATGCTGTCCCACCGTAGTGCCAGTTCCACATAGACCAGCTTGGCTTTTTTTTTGAAGGCCTCCTTAGTTCCTTTCTCCTCTGACCAACTATTTTTTCATTTGGGACCTAACGTCTCAGCCCCCCAAAATTGAATCGATCTCACCCCGGCCTACCCACATGAAGCCACACTCCTCAGAACGCCCTGGTTCATGACCAACAGATCCAAGGTTCCTTCCCCCACAGACCTTCCCGAAAAAAGGAAACCCGGCGCCAATCCCTTCTGAGTAATTTGCACCCCCGCATCCTTTCCCCTCGCGCTGACCTAGTATTAACGTTAATTGGAGGGGATTATTTGGATCCCGGACCCCCCAATGGGTTACGCTTGGTATTTTTCTCAAACCCTTGTTGTTTTTCATTTTCATGATGCAATTGCAGCTTTGCCACAAAGGGAGGTGTTTATCGGTCCCTTTTTTGTCAACTCCTCATCTGGCTTTTTTCGTATAGGTCAAAGACCCTATCCGCGCTGTCCCCTTTTTGCGATTGATCTTTTTTTCCCCAACTTTAGCTACTGACTCCTCCCGGAAATCCCCCCAGAATACCAGTTCACATCGACGGGTGGTCTGATTGATTTTTTAATCGGACCCACATCAGTTGTTTTCCCCAACGGTAACACTCTTAAATGGTTGGGGACGTCTTTTTCCCTTCTCGGCTTTGTTATGTGTTTCTGCCTAACCTTAACATCTTACGCGTCCTCTACTAACTTTCTCCCTCTCCTGCCAACACATTTTATCGCGTTGATGCTTTGGTCTCCCCCATACCCTTTGCTGCCATGCTCTCAGACTTGCGAATCTTCCCCTCTCTCGTTTCCTTCGCCCTCACCCTCCACCCACCTTCCTTTCTTCCCCAAGTTTTCAAACATAAGCCTCCTCAAGTGCCATCGTCTCACCTCCTGACATCAAAATTACTTTTCCCATTGGCTCGTAACCCGAGGTCATTTTTTCGTCCCTGTTTCAACACCCCAGTCGAATTTTCAAAAGTTCCCCCCCCCTCCCCACCTCGGCGTGCCTGGATCAAGTCCCCCGATCCACAACTTCCAGTCATCAAGGGCTGTCATTGTGACTCGCCCAATGTGCCCTCCCGGTTGCCACGCCACGCACTTCTCCGGGCGATACCCTCTCGGTTAACATTGCCCGGACGTAACCTTCATGAAACCCACCCTTTCCCTTCTTTCATACGGTTTTCCCAAAAACACCTGTTGTATACCCCAGCTGTCCCCGCCCCCGCCGGTGTATCGTTTTTTTTGCACTTCTCCCCACAGCCTCCCTGTTTCCGTGACCCTGTGAATAAGTTTCCCACCCCTAATTTTCGATGCAACACGATCCCACTTGTCCTCTTGCTGGAATACTTCTGGAAATCACATCCTAGGTAGCATTTGCTCCAGCGGCACTCTTCCCCATATGTCCCCCCCCAATCCGTGATTAACGAACTTCGAGTAGCAGAAAGAGGGGGGGCAAAAGACTGGGGAGATCCCACCCCCAGTGCCGGCATCCCCCCAGAGGTTTCCCGTAACCAAACCGCACTATGGCCTTTGTTTCTTTGTATTTTACTCCTCCGTTTCCAACTTCGCCCTCTTCCGAAAATCACCTTCTTCCAGCCCATCCGCATGATGATTGGTCTTTGTCAAAATTCCAGTGATTCGCTGCTGTTTTTTTTTCCAGTTCTCGGTGGTCATGGTGATTCAGGCGCCATCAGTTTGGGTATTCTGGTCGCGTGTGCCCCAACTGTAGCCCCCCGCGTATCCCCTCATCTCCCCAAATGGATATGGCTTCTTCCACTTGACAGCCACCTAGCAGAGTCTAAATTTTGTTTGAGAGTTTTTTAATTCTAGACTAGTTGGGTCTTAAAGGGCTTTGTCCTTTATTTCAGGGTATACCGTGTAATGGTTCTTTCCCCCTTTTTTATAAATGCTGCTCCGATGGGGATCCTCTTTCCTGGCACCTTTTTTTTTGACGGGATTACTCTCGGGCAACTTTGTATAAAGCAGTCGCCCCCGCTGGATTTAGACCTCCCAGCTTATGACTTACTCATCTCCCCCTGTTCACCCCGCGGATGAAGAGAATCCTAGCTAGTAAGGGGGGGATTGCACCCGGTCCACAACCTCCGTCCATTCCAAGGCTTGACTTAGCAAGCCCCCCAACGCATTCCCGGAGCTGGTTTGATGAATTTTTGTCAAAAACTTTTCTTCTTTCTAGCGAGCAGCGTCCCGCCCCGGAGTCCCCCGACTACTTTATTTATCCTGCCGCCGCTCCCATCGATTATGTCAATTAGAGGTCAATTCCCCGATTTGTTTAATCAATTCTTACGAGAGTTCTGCGATTGTTCATTTATCGTGTTTGAAGGTACCCTTTATGTCCTCTTAAGTTCTGGTTTTGTGATGCTCTGCCTTACCCGATCCAGGCACCCCCCCGGTGCTTCTTTGCATGTTTCTGCAAATCGTAGAACTGACAGTCTGGTCTAAGAACTGGGAATTCTCTCCCTGCATAAGAGAGGCAAAACTGAAGCCAATTTTCGACTCATTCGATAAGACCGCGCGGTTGAAGAGGGATCGGAACGAGATGACCCCAGCTTCAAGTGAAAATTGCGTTTCTGAATGAAATGAATCACAATAAGCAAGGGGTGAGGGTGCGTCGGGAGTCCTTCAGACCTCGGAAAGCGGGACAAAATTTCTGTTCTGTCTGCTCTGGGACCCCCCCCCAGGTCGCTATGATCATTCTTCTTCATCCGCGGGATTCTTTATCAGCGTTTGTGCCCCGGAATTTCGAGTGGGGTCCTAATCCCCATTAGCAGAATGTTCATACACCCCCCTTACATCCTTTTTCCCTATTTACATTTACCCTTTCCATCGTCAGAGAGATCCCTCCTTATTCCCCCACAGTTCCCCCCCCCTTTAACCTATCCCGACCCCGAACCTTCTCCGTCCCCCCAGTCCGGATCCATGTAATCCCACCTCTTTCCTGGCCACCCTTGCCCTCGCCTTCGCCCTGATACTATTTCCCGTGTGATTGATTTTATGGACGTTGATCAATGGGGGTAAGTCAGGCCCAAGGATTCCGACTCCTCCCCGTTTTCTTACCAATGTCTTCCCCCCAAAAACCCCAATCACCAGTCCTTCTTAGGTTTACGAGAAAACCATATTCCAGCGTCCTTTCTTTAGCTACGCCTTTGCTGGTCCTTGATTAGAACTGCTCCAGGCAACCTTGAACATAAAGCCCCCCCGCGCCCTTCTTGCTCTTGTTTTCCCAAAATCTGTTTTGGCACGGACGTTTTGGTATAGACCCTTATGGACCATTTTTGCCCCTTTTCCTTGCGATTTTTTTCGGATTTTACCAACGGATACCATATGCGGGCGGATTAAGGTCATCACAATTGAGACCCTCGATTTTTTAGGTACGAAAAGTATTCAAGCCATTGCTCAAATCTCCATGTGTGAGCCCAGATTGATTTCGGCGATCCTGTTCCCTTTGGTCTAGAGGCGGTCCCCGGCCGTTTTTCAGACTCCTGCGATTCCCGCTCTGTCTTTTTGGTCAGTTTTTTCCCTTTGATTGTTTCCTAAAGACTTCTTTTCTGTCTTGGACTTTCGGTCGGGTGGCTCCTTTTTGAACCTCCCTTTGACCGGACTTCCGAATTTCCTTTCTTGGTCGATTGTGCTATGGCAAACGATTGGCGGATGATGGAAAATCCCCCCTCCAAATTTGCCTGACAGTTGTTCGAGATAGAAGAAGAAGACTTTCCACCTACCCTGGCCATACTTTTCTCCCCCCTTTGACGTTTCCACACTCTTTTCACATGTGTACGGACATTATTCGACTTTGGGAATTCCCTTCCCTCTAAGTTGCTTCTGGCCGTCTTTGGAGACGTTCCTTTTCCGATTTGTGCAGTGACGATGAGGCCTGTGACTTTTCCTTCGCCTTTGATTTTTCGACTCATTAAACCTTGTAAACCTCCCGCCACCAAGCGAAACGGGTTTTTGGCCGGGATCTTCCCTAAACAAACGTTTCTGTTTTCATGACCGTTTTGACTAAAAAACGGTGCAGAGCTTCCCAGCCTCCCCAACCAGGTCCTGCTTGCACGGTTTTACCTAAAAGATCGTCCCCTGTGCCCACTCTCGACCCCAAAAAAGTTCTTGGTGTGCCTCGCGGCGGTTTTCCCCCCTTCGGTCATTAGCACCGGGTTTGGGTCCTACGCTTCTGAGTGAATGGGGGGTTCGTTTTACGAGCATTACGACAATTCGGCCGGGTCTTCCACCCGAATTAAAGAGTTGCCCAGCTTTGCAATTTTCCCTCAGACCCCATGCACTGAAAAAAAGTTGCAGCCCGTCCCAGGGTTTTTACAACTATTCCCTCCCCGAAAAGTCCACATTTAAAGTAAAATTGCGGCCCATGCCCTATACACATTTTGATAGTGGGGTAGGTGGGCGTCAGGGGAATCTGTGCTGGTTGCTTTTACGTTAGGAGGGAGTGGGTCTCGCTTTGTCCCTCCCCCATAACAAGTTAGACTACCACCTCTTCAGCATCATCTCCAACAAAAAAATCAACCCCCCCTCAAAACCAACAACCACAACACCCACCCAACCACAAAAATCTTGTCAACTAATATTAACCAAATTTATTGCATCAAAGCTCCGTTGAGTCCCTTGGGCCAGTGTACTGTTTTTGAGGAGAGTTTTTGAGATGGAGATAGATGAGGCCCTTATCCTTGCGTTACTGAAATAAGGTTCTTGCGGGAGGGTTTTCCTCTGTTGCCATTTTTTTTTTGATTCGATTGTTTTTTGGGCGTCTGAGATAATGACCTTGTCCGGATTTCCCATCGTTACATCCCCTGATGACCAATACGCTGGACCGTTTCCCTCCACGATCGCCAAATTTTGGTGGTGGTTGTAATTTGCGAGAATTAGTTTCCCTCCTTTCGCCCGGCTTAAAGTAGGATGCTCCCTCGCAAAGAAATACTTCGAAGAGAAAGAGTAATGAGACCTCTTCTATTGGAAAGTACCCCTCTTTCCTTTCTGGATTTCTGGTTAATTTTTCGAAAGAGGCTCTGTTCGGTGAGTCGAGCTGCTCAAGCCACTTTCTGTCCTAAGAACTCCTCCGGGCTGTATGCCATGGCCCGCTTGCACGCCTCTAAAGGAAGGCTTTTCCTGTCCCCTAGGAATTTCCCACGGCCCTCCTCATGAAAGTGGCGTCCATCCGAAAGCAGTTAATTCTCTTTTGGTCATTTCCCCACATTGAGTTGGCTTTTTCCCCACTCAAATGGGTTTAAAAGCGTGTCTTTGCCCCTTTCTTTATTGAATGCCCCTGGAACGCAGATTTGACAAGGCCCCTCCCGCTTTCCTTTTAAATCGAATGGGGAGGAACTAGAAGACATACCTCACCCCTTTTTTTCACGCATGGGGTTTAGATTGTTTCTCTTTGAAAGCCCTTTCGAGTCCGAGAATTTGGTCTACGTTCGCGAAAAGGTGAAGGGGTCAGCCGCGCCGTACGGGATCAGTTTTTCCCCCGCCTAGGTTCTGAATGGGATAGAGGGTGGTCTCAAGTGTTGTGGTGAGGTTTTTCTTCCGACGTACTTTTTTTCAGGGTTAGTAGGACCCAATTCTCCGATTCTCTTTGGATGGTTTTGTCTGCGAAGGTTTATCGAAAGCCACTGTCCTGTATTGTGTCTGGAACTCCCGTGTTTCATTCACGACTGTTCTCCGGTGTGTTCCGATCATTCCGTGTTTTTCCTCTCTTGCAAACCAGTGAAGGAGCTGGGCTCATGTATCGGCTTCACAAGGTACTGAAGGCAATTGATCTCCCTGAAGTGTTTTTTTTTAGTCTGAAGTGTCGAGGTGGGATGTTTCTCGTTGCAAAGAAGTGGCTTTGTTTTTGCTCCCCGGACTGTCGTTTGGCCTGAGCGTGATGGGCCCCTTTTTGCCAAGGGTTGCATTTCCGCCCTTGAGTTCTAGCCGCATTTGCCAGTTCTCGATGAATCATCTAGAGGCTTGTTTTTTTTTCGTCTACCTCTACCTGCGAATTTTTTCGTGGTTTTTGGGGTGGGGGGGGGGTTGGGGGGGTGGGGGGGGGGGTTTCTGGAGCCTATCCCGGTTTTCTCATGTCGCAATCGTTTCAGTATCTTCAATGCCTTTCCCCTTAATCTCCCGCCCCCCCCCCCCTTTCTCTCTTTCCTCCCTACCTTTGACACGGTCAGCATTAACGAAACAACCCCTCGCCGTTGAGAGATCAACTGACGTGATACCCCATTCGACCCTAAAGTTAGCACCCATCCTCAGGTACTTTGAAGGTCCTTATCCCCTTTTTCTATGTCCCAAGTGGACGCTGTTATGAAACACACCTGGCTTTCCATACCGACGGAATGTACCTATCTACAACCGCGCCGTTCGCGACACCCCCCCCGGCTCTCATTGTCCTTCTCTTCAACACGTACGAGATAACCAATCCTCCCCCTCTCTTCCCCCTCAGGCGAATTTTTATCTTTTTATGAATTTCTCTCTCCCATTCCCATATCTTCTTTCTCTTTGACCCCAACGTTGGAGAGCCCATAAAACTGGGTGAGTAGCTTTCTTCCCTTCCGAAATATTTGGGTGCCTTGGGTTTTTCCAGATCTTTCCAGTTGTTTCCCCCCCTCCCTCCAGAAAAACCACATTTGAGGCCATCAACTCCCCCCTTTGGGCAATGCCCTAAGCCCCTAAATGGAGGGAGAGCCCCTGTCCATGATCCTTCGTGTGGTCAGTTTTGCCCTTTCCCCTTTCTTCGTTAATTCTTGGAGGTCGAGCAGCCCGTGCGGGGCGATGCCCTCCTCTTGTTTGGCCTCTTCGCCCGAAGAAAGATTCCCTACGTTTCCCTCCCCTTTTTTTCATCTGGTCCACTGCTCACCCCCCCCCTCTTTCCGCGTTTTCTCTCTAATGATCTCTTGATTCTCAGTATTGGCGTTACGTCACTCGTCTGTCGCGCTTACCCTCTTGAGGTAAATTAAAGTCGCGCATTTCCCCCCCTCCTCTTGGGCTTGCTTACCTTCCCAGGCCATCCCGCGCGTATCAGGTAAAGATAAGTAATTCCCGCCACCAGTGAATACTATCTTACATCCGCTTGCCGACAATTTAAGCCTCCAGCAAGCATTTATTTTACTCACAAATAAGTGGTTCTTCACACGAATATCCTCACCTTACCCCTTCCCCCCAACTTTGATGAGGCAGATGAAAAACGAAACTCTCAGTCCTTTCCAGGTTGAAGGCATACTTCATATACCCTCCCTCTTCCTCTCCCCTCCTACTCTCGCTTTATGTCTTTTCTATAGCATTTTTATGCAACCTTTCTTTGAGTGGTTGTGACCTTTTTCAAGTGTCATTTTCATTCCACCCCCGGGCAGCTCCCAGAGTGGTTAATTATCCCATCCATCCCAAGTGGGATCTATTTTCAACCATCAGATCCCCCAATTTGTGCCCCCCGAGCCGAGGAACCTCCGATTATTCTGCTCCTTTAATCCTAATAACGGCGAACACTGTGGCGTCTTTCTGTTTTCTTGTGTTGTCCTCCTTGACACCTCCAATGTCCGGTTGTACCAGAGTAAACTGTTTACTAACATGGTGTTGTCTCGGTGCTGTCGACCGGACAACCGGATAGGAGTGGACTTGGATTAGGAATTTCCCCTTTTTGAATAGATGGTCAGCCGTCCCACGACAGTTTCGTCCAAGCTCCCTGCCCAACACAATGTCTCTCTGCCCCCTACCTCGCTCTCGTGATGCCCTGTCCTAGGGAAATCAGAAACGGGTGTGATGGTAGGACAATGAGGATTTTTATTTAAACCCTGCGACAACAGAAGAAGACTATCGGGACTTAAGGCATCGCGCTCAACTGTATTATCTACCCCCCACTAAGTTAACTTACAACTTCTCCTATATCATTACAAGAGAAGGCCCGTCCTTAAACAATTCAACCAACCAGTTTGCGGTCCAGTCAGACAATTTCATCCACATCTGAAACGAGCGGCCCTGTATTTTTTTACAGTTTCTCTTCCGTTCCCAGAACAACTTAGTCATAATGGAGCTGAGGTCCGGTGTCAAACCCAGAACACCATGCTCTCTATTTTCCAACCCCAGAGCTTGCTTGACTTGGATTCTTTGCTCGAGCTCGAGGAACAGCCAACTTTCCCGGGTACCGAATAATTATCCTCACAGAAACCCAAAGAACTTAGGAGGGAATACGGACAAAAAAC
>Ga0179591_1293345_pt1 | contig 11218 bp, 19 predicted proteins | sample CZOMad2_1_08_16f_FD_182891 | JGI IMG/M metagenome (GOLD analysis project Ga0179591, IMG submission 182891) | Vadose zone soil fungal communities from Angelo Coast Range Reserve, California, USA - CZOMad2_1_08_16fungal (PacBio error correction) | ecosystem: Environmental > Terrestrial > Soil >... | reverse complement strand
TTCTTATTCCCCCTTCCTTTTTCTCCCTTCCACCATTCGCGTACCGGACGATGGCAAGAAACCACATCCTTCTCCCCCGAGTCATTTGACTTCCCTCCAGCCTCTGTCTTTGCGATGGTTTCCATTTATGTTTGTTACGGTTTTTTTCTTCCCCCCTGCACGTCCCCCCGAGAGGCATTATCTCATAACCAGGCCGAACCGTCACTAAAGGGAGCTCTTTTTTCCCATGTCGCAGGGCCAGGACCCACCGCCAGCTTAGGTCCCTAGTCGCTTCCCTCTTCCCCCCCGCCCCCTGCGACCCCTAAAATGCCAGATAACTTATCCTGATTGTACCGACATCCCGTGATTCCTCCTCACAGCACTTTGTTCCCGACTTGTTACCAACTCAACGCTGAGCCCCCTTTTTTTTCCTTCTGGGTCACATTCGCCGGCCGACCACGACGGTTTGTCTGGATTTTGTCCCCTGTTCGGCAAACCCATGAGTATGTTTTCTGTAGGAGTTATCAAGTCTTAAACTCTCTCTTCCCCCCCTCATCTCCTCCACATAGGCCCCCATAATGCCGTGGTCCCCCGCACTTGCGGATACCTCATCTGCCGCGAGCGGCGCTTTCCGAGCGACTCATCCTCTCCCTATGATCGGCATCCCCCTTTTGATTCCCTTTTATTCCCTTTTTATCCCGGATGTCCTTGTCGCCAATTTTCCCTTTTCTTTTCGAATGACTAAGCCAGTCTTTCCCCCCAAGTCTTTTCCATTTTCCGATTTTTTGTTTCCTGCGTTCTTTCTCCCCCCCTTTTTTCTCGGAAGCTCAGGGTGATTTGGGAACAACCTTACCATTTGGTTGCTTTTTGCGAGCGACTCACTTTTCTTTTTTCCGTCCCTCCCCATTCTTTCTGACACTGCCCTCTGTAAGTCACCCCTCCCTTCAGATCTCCCATCCTTTTTTGTTCTAGATGCTGAAACTTTCTCCTGTTTTGACGGAACGTTGCAGGTGTAGATGACGACTCTGTCCTGCACTCCCCAGAAATGGGTCCGCCACGCAAAGTTCTCACCCCCATACCTTTCCGCAGTCGACTTCAGTGAGCACTTCTCTGCGCCTGGCCCCCGGCTACAAAACTCCCTGCCGGGTTTTGGTGGGATTTTGCTGCGTCTTTTCATTTACTTTTATGGTACACCACTTTTCTTTTCCGCCAAGTCCCCCCCACACTTTCACCTTTTGTCCCCGAGAATTCAAAGAAGCTGTCTTGTCATTGTTACGGGGACTGCGGCCTTATAGCAATATTAAGGATCATTTAGAGACCTAGGATCCCTTTTTCCCTCCCCTTTCTTTTCCCTTTTCCCCCCCCATTTTTGTCCTGTGTTTGTCCGTTCGTGATTGAAGCATATTTTCCATGTTTCAAACAACCATCTACACCATACCCTTTCTTTGTCCATTCCCTCCTCTCCCAATTGTTCCGCCTCTAACATGGTATCGCACGGCACACTGACGTGATCACTTACCCTTTGCGCTATCCGTTCTTTTTTTCAGCTTCTCCCTTTCCCCTCTTCCCCTTTCCCCTCTTAGTCAATTATCGCATAGAATGCCTTTTTCCTGGTCTTGCGCATCGCACCCGGATGATGGGTTTTTCTCCCCTTGAACTGTTTCGTCCAGTTTACTTTTCCCTATTGATTTTTGTCTTTGTTCATTCTCTGCATTTGATTGATCCTGGTAATTGTTTTCCTTCCAAACCGCAGACCACATCCATCTGCTTACCCCTCCCCTCTGACCCCTTCTTCCGGGGCTTTCCATTTTCCTGTTTTTTTCTCGTGGCCCCTTTCACTTTCCTGTACTCCGACTTTTTTGTTGTTGGGCCGCAGTACAGTTCCTTTTCAGACAAACGGCGAATTGGTTGCGATCGTCCCCTTGTGTATGTCACAACCATTCGAGCGTCCTCCCCTTCTGCTTTCCTCACCGTTACTTTCTCCGTCCGGTTTAGCGAAGCCGTCAATCTTTTCCCATTCCCCCCGCTTGCGCCTCATTTTGATACCCTTGACCTTCTTCGACGATTGTTATTTGCTTTTGCTCGTCCCCCCCTCCTTCCCCCTCACATTTTTTCATTTAAACCCAGCTGGCCCCATTGAGCCGGTCGCCGAGAGTATTCGCCGCTGTCCGCCCAAGTTAGAAACCGATCCCCGAGCCCCCATCTCCCCTATGAGGGTCCCCCTCTCTCCTCGTCGATGATTTCTACCATCGCCTTCACGTGGGCCGTGCCTTTACAGTTTCTCCTTCATTTCACGAACAACCCCCCCCCAGATTGCCCTTAAGCAGCCCTGCGCTCAGCAGACCCACCCGCTCCCTTTTTAATGCACATCTCTTTTCCTCCCTGCCTCCGTTTTTTTTTTTTTCTCTATCTTGGCGTTGCCTATCCGGTGGTCTTTGTATTCTTCCGCTGAAGGGATGACTTACTCCGCTTTGACGACTGATCGTTTGTTCGTTGATGGCGAATCTCCACCCTTCCCCCCCAATTTCTCATGCTCGTCCATTGGTTCATCATTAGAACAAGAGATCCCCCGTTTGCTTTTCGCAAGTCTTCTTACCATGGCCTTTGCCCTTTTGATCTGACTTCCCTTCCTTTTTTTCCATTCCCCCGTCGTGCTTTATCTTTGTAATCTCAGAACACCCCCCACGGGGTCTTTTTCATTATCCACTTTTAATAGGGTCTCAATATTTTTTCCAGAAGAAGGATTCGGCATTTTTTCCCCCTCCTTCCTTGTCGACCCTGACCGCTTCTCCTTCGTACTTGCGACAACCTATTCTGACTAGATAGGGTTTTTCTCAGGGAACCCCATGTTTTTCCGATAGCCCCCCCACGATAGTGTAATCTTTCGGTGTATCCTCTATTTCTTTTTTTACATGCGCTCAAAAACATGTAGAGCCATGACCGCTTTTTTTCTTTCCCAAAATCCCCACGCTCCCCCTCAGTGACCTCCTGCTCCGCGCTTAATCTTTCTCATTGTCGGGTCAGGTGATTTTTTCCGCGGGTTTTGCCCCTCTACAAGTCAACCCCTGCCGTTTATCATCCCAATGCCTTGCGATCCCCCCACTGGCCTGCGCTGCCCCCAAAACTTATCCGTGTTTTTCAACCACAAAGCAGCTACGCTTCCCACCCTAGCCCTTCCCGGTGTACTTTTTGAGAACGACATCCCCGCTGTCAACAGTTTCCTTCAGTCCGGCGTAAAGAGCCTTTCCCTTTTACACTTGTTCCTTCCCCAACCCCGGGCCGCGGCCGTCAACCTGTAGGTACTCGGGAAAATCACTGCGCCCTCGTCCTTCCCACCCTGTGCGGTTTTTTAGGTTGTTCACCCCTTTCGGCTATCTCCTTCCATATACACACCAGAAATGGAACTATTTGTTTTGTCATTGCCTTTGGCATGTGATTCTTTGCCTTACAAAGCCCAGAACTTTTAGGCCCCTTTCCCTCCCCTTTTTCTCCTCCTGCCGTCCTATTTCTCGAGGGGCGCTGCAGTCATCTCAGACCCCCGTACTTATCAGCTTGAGCGTCTAGCCCCCCTTTCTTTTCTTCCCTCATTGAGATATTGGCGTCCCCCTTTCCTCCCCGTGACCTTCTGTCCCTGTTAGAGCGTCTTAAGATACGCCCCCCCTACCCACCCCAGACGGACAAGTCCCGGAGTCTGTAGTTGGGTGCTGGCTTCTTTCTCCGCTTCTTTTTGCCTTGGAGATGTTTGGACCCTGAAAGTTTCATTGGTTATCGGCTCCCTTGTCGAGCAATTTGGAACCTCCGGGCCCAGGGACGTCGCCCCCTCCCCCTATTTCCTCTCAATCGCCACAGCTTTCTCAACTCTTCCCCCCCTCCTCCTCCGTGTTTTTTTGATCGCTCTTAAATCCATCTTCGTTACGGGCCTCTTTGCTTTTGCTTACTTTTTCTTCCCGTCATCTCCCTCCCGACAAATTACGCCTTAGAAAGCCAACGCAGGTGTTTCACCAACACTCCTGCGTTTCTCGAGCCCGTTATAACTGCTCCTTCTTCTTCCCCCCCCCCCTACACCCTTACCCTGCCGGCTTTTTTTCTTTGTTTGTTGAGTCTGTTTTTTTATGAGCGTATAGGCTTCTCCCCCCCGTACTTCTTTTTTCTGCGTTCATTCCGGGAGACATTTTACGGTCTTTTTTTGCTTCTCCACGCTTTTTCGTGCTATCGTGCTTCCGTGTGAATTTTTGCCCCCTCAACTCAACGAAAGCCTACTACCTTTGCTTTTTCCGCACCTTGATTTTCCACCGGAATGCTGGGGGTCTCTGGTTGTTGTTCGTGCAGATGAATGATGACAATGGCTCCCCAAGTCAACTCACTCCACCCCACCCCTCTATCCCCTGCCGCTGGTTTACGAAATTCTCTCTTTTTTTTTATGGTCGGTGGTCTTTTCTTACTTGAGGCCCGTGGTATAATCACCCCTCGCTTTTTTTCTTTCCTAATTCCGTTTTAGCTTCGACTAAGGGATTCCATTGTTTCATGATTTTGATTTATAGCGTTATTCATTTCATTGATCGCCCTTGCCTAACTCTCCTTTTCCAGCGAGATTAAGCTTCCCATCTCCCCACTGGAGGAGCATATGCCGGTGTTTTCCTCTTGTCCGTGCCTTCCTCGTATCCTCTATGATCGTGCCTTTCTACTTTTGTTAATGATATTTTTTTTCGCGCTTTCTTTTTTTTTTTTGACACCAAGAGATCTCTTTCAAGTTGATTACTTCGCTCTCTCTTTCCTCTTCTTTTCCCCCGCCGTCGTGGCGCTTGTTTTTCCTTGTAATTCTGTTAAGAGCCTGGTGGTTATGCGCCAAGAAGGTACCTTTTTTTGCCCCCCCTTTGAACGAGGATGGTGTTCCTGATCGTCCCCCCCCCTTTTTTCCCTCTGTTTTTCCCCCCGATTTCCCAATCGAAGCCGAGCTGTGTGTCCTCCAAGTACGAGAAGTCCTTGTGCTGCGCGACTCATATGTTGACGGAAGTCTTCTTCCTCATCACCTCCTTTCCTTTGTTCCTCCGAGGACACGTTCTCATAGGAACCGCTGTCGTGTTTTGGATCTGGTCTTTATCCACTTCCTTCCCCTTCCCCCCAACTTCACTTGACCTCCGCCGGCATTGAGCAGGTATTTCCCCAGACATTCTACGGTGCTTTCGAGTCGTCCAAGTCCGCGTTACCCCTGGCATCGACGTCATTGCAGGGCGCTCCCCTTCCTTTTCTCCCTTATCGCCCGTGTCAGTGCTTCGTTCCGTAGCAAAAGCTTACTCCCACGTTTCCCCGCTTTTCCAGCTCATCCTCCCCACCTCTATGCACCTCGCCAGATCTCTCTCTTTTCATATATAAGGTGTTCTTGCGCCCCCCGAGCAGCCCCCATTTGATTCCAGAGTTTTGGTGATTTTCAGCGTCCGCTTTTATCCTTCCTTTCCCTCCCCCAGGTTTTTTTTTTCTTCCTTTTTCCCATGGCCCGAGCACGCCGAAGGCAGAGTTGGTTTTTTAATTTCTATTATAGGAGTAGTCCCCCCTCCTCTTCTCCCCCTTTAACTGGATAGTGTTCCTGGGTCTGAACTGGGGCCTCTTTTATGCTAAAGTATAGGCAATTCTTCTTCCTTCCCTTTCCTCATTGCGGTGAGTCCATGCCGGAAAGTTTCCAGCAACCCCCCCCCCTTCTTTTCCTGGCGATCCATTTTTTCCTTTCTTCCCCATCTTCTTAGGGACGCGCGCAGGAAGGAATTTTCTCCCCCGCATTGTTCTTATCCCTTCCAACCGGACGGATCTCTGCCCTCCACCAGGTTCCCTCTTTCGGGTTCTTTTAGCCCCCCCTCCCCACGGTGATACCCGCCCCCACAGCCTAGTAGTTGAGCTATGACCGCTTGCGCATGTCCCACCCCCCCCCCTTTTCCTCCGACTCCTTTTCTCCCCCCCGTCCAATCGCCAACGGCGTGTGAGAATTTTATCTTTTCTTTTCTTCGATGATTCCTGCTAGATGGCTGGATTTTTGGGGCTTTTTTCCCCAACTTTCCATTACCGCCCCTCTAGCACTTCTCTCATTACCACCAGGCCGACCCCATTAAATAAAGTCCTCGCTTTCCCCCACCTTCCCTCCAGGGCCCCTTCAACCCCTCCTTGCCTCCCCCCCCCGACCCCCCCCCCCTCGCGCGGTCCGTTCGTGAACCCGGCGAACCCCACCTTCACTTGACGAGCATGACAATGACGCCGCTCCCGAGTCCCTCCACTCCCTTTGAATTCCTGAATAAAATGTAGTCCGCCCTTGAACCGCTGTCCCCCAACCACCGCCCCTCCACTGGAGGAATGTTATTATCATGCCCCGCACTCCGATACACCTCCCTTGTCTGTGGATAAACTGTAGGCAATCTCGAATCCCCCATTTGGTTTATAGAATTTGTGATTCCCCCCCCCCCCCCCCAAATGCCCCCCCCCTCATCGCTGCCCCTCCCCTCCCAACACGATTGAACCGACTATTGGTTAGGTCAAAATCCCTTTCGGTGCCCTCTCGGAAGATGGGATCCGTCGGGAGCGCGACTAGTCCTTTCCCCCTGTCCTTTTTTTCTGCTCTCCAACAACTCATGAATGCGGGCCCTTTATGTATTTTTCGTCGCGTTGTTCTTTATCACCCTCCTCTCCCGTTAATGACACCCCCCCAACCTAGGCCTTCCTTTGTTCCCTCCGTTGCTCGGTCATTTTTCATCCTTAAGTTTTCGTTTTCTTGCTGGGTGTTTAAACCTGTCCATTATATTTTCCTTGTCCGCTCCCGTTACTCTCTCCAGGACGCATTTCGGCTAGCGACACTCTGCACGAGTCCCTTCAAAGACTGACTGGCATTTCTCCCCTTCTTTTTGTAGATGATGCTGCCCTGTCGTCGATTCTTCAATCTTTCCTTTCCCCCCGTGCTCTTTTTTTTTCCCTGATTCATACGTTAAATGGAGCTAGTTCTCCAAGCTTCGTCCCATGAAGGGTTTACCAAAATCTACGCTCTCTCCCCTCCGACTCCTCTTCTTTCCTTCCCCTCCTCCTTCCCCCTCCTGTTCTTTTCTTCTGTGGGAGGGTTTTGGTCACATTCAAGCTACTGGGTTTCCAACCGAGTAATTCTTTTCCCTTGCGTGGCCACGATTCATTTTTGATTTCCAGGCCCTTCACCTTTTGATTTTTTCCCTTTTATCCTCGTTCTGCTTTTGTTCCTTCTGCGATAGACTGTTATGCCTTCCCTGACGAGGAGATAGCTTCTTTCCTCTGTCCCCCCCTTTCCTTTTTTTGTCCGTATGCGCTTGCATGGCTCATGGTTCCAGATAAAATACTGACAATGGATGTGTACGGTCGAGCTTCCCTTTTAACCCCGTCATTGTGATCTTCTTTTTTTTCCATTCCTTTAATTTTTGGCCCCCGCCTTACCGCCATTGTTTCACTGGTCTAGGCGTTGGTTGGCATAGCTTCGATGCCAGATTAAGGATTTAACTTTCCCTTCCTTTGTGCATGCGTAATTTTGCTCGGTCTCCTCTCTTCTCCTCAGGTAAAGCTCTTCTCTGGTCCTCGATTCGACTAGGAATTGTTTCTCGAATGCCGCCGTTTGCATGTGGTCCTTCTTTTTTCTGTTGGTTGTTCATGCTATTCAAATGGAGTGCTCTCGTTTACAACATTTTAAGTTTTTTTCCACCGCCCCTGCCTCCCCATATACCTGTTTCCAACCCTCGCTTGACTAAACTCTTCTTCCCCGTACGCAGAACTCGCCGACCCCGCTGGATTGTGGACTTTCCCGTATCGTACTTCCTCTCCTTTTTTTTTTCTCCCGTAAAAAAAAAACCATGTTTCCCCAGGTAAGACTTTTTCCCCGGTATAGCTGCACTGAGATTTTGTGCGGTGTTTATTAGGATGGTTCCCCCAAACAAAGTCGCGACATCCTCTTGTTTACAGACTATCCTTTGTTTTCTTTCTTTTCAAGAGCCTGTAATCCCGAAAGCTCCCTTTTTTGCTCCTCCCCCCCGTGGCACCTTGTTTAAGCCTCTGGGATTTGAATTCCCCCGTGTGGGTGGCTGATGGGAGCCCAAATATCCCCCCCCCCTTGCTGATGCGGAACAATCCTGCCTTTCCAAGGAACATTAGCTGAATGAGCGCGGGCGGAATGCCCTCTTGTGTCCAGCCTCATCATATCTGACTGTTTTTCTTCTTCCGATGGCTCTCTTTTCTGTTTTATTCCGACATCGAATGCCGTGGTAATTGCCCCAGTCGCAACTTGTGTACGAGGGTTTCACGCTTTCAGACATCCCTCCCTGACCTCCCAGACAACACCGGTTTCCAACTCTCCTATCTTTTTTCTTTCTTTCCTCTTTTGCTCTTGCTATTGCAACCCTTGTAGATGTTTGTAGTCTTTCGTTGCGAGTTCTCGTACCTTATCCTTTGCTTTACTTTCCCAGCACAGGCCCCCTTTAACTTGCGCTTCTACTCTTTTATCATATCGTCCCGCGATCGGTTCGAATGAATGCCCTTTCCCCCCTATACGGCACGGACCGTAGCCGTTCTTCGTGCGGCGGCCTCGGCTGCTCCGGTCCCCCCTTGTGACCTCTCCTTCCCTGCTTCGGAATTTTCATCCGATTGAGTTTTGGTGTATTTGCGCCCAATCCCCCCCCCCCCAATCGTTTATGAATTCACTTCCTCGCGTGCTTCACACCGTTCCAAGTTGTTTGGAATCCAGCCAGTCTGCTTATTCTGTTTACTCTTCTGGCCTTGGGCTCGCCTTACTTTGTCTAAAATGATCTCCAGGTTTTTTTGGCTTTTCCACCGGTGCCTGCCACCCCCATTTTTTTTCCTCTTTTGTATGTTTCCCTTCCCCTTTGGCTTGACATGACTCCCCCCCCCCACCACTTATTCTTCTCAGTGACTCACCCATTGAGTCTACTTTTGAATCTTTCATCATGACATTCCGCATGGGAAGGGATTTCTCGAGTTTTGTCATCCCCCATTTCAATTTGTACCCCCCTATGTGAGACTGACTTCAGACCCACCGTCGCCACCTCTTGCCCTCCTTCTCGCTGTTTTGCCAACATCTTCGAAGTTAAATGACCCCTTTCAGTTCGATCCGGGCCAGCGCGGTTGCTGTACAGTTTCAGAACATGCGACGAATACCCCCCTTCCTCCTCTTCTCCGTTAGTCTTCCAGAAGCTATTTGAATAAACTTCAGCCTGCTCTTGTCACCCCCACCCCGGTTTTTTCCTTTCAAAACGTCCCCGGTGGGAGGGGTTCCATTACGCCCGCCCTCCCCCTCCTCCCACCCTGACTTTCCAGCCGGTCCCGCTTCCGCTACCCATTGTTTCCTTTGTTGGTATTTCTGTTGATCTGGACCCCTGCATTCCCCGATCCGGTAAGCACCAGCTCCCCTCTTCTTTAAGGGCAAACATTTCAATAGGTGTCTCTACGCGTATCGGGCGCTTTTTCAAGACCGCGTTCGTTTGCCCTTCTTTCTTTCTCATTCATTAACGCTTGACTTTCCTCAAAAGCTGGGAAGCTCCTCAACCCACTGCCCCTTTCCCCCCTCCCTTATGTACTTTCCGGACAGCGACCGTTGACTGTCGTTTTTATTTGACCTCCCCGTAAGATTTGTCATGTCAGCCCTTCCCCCCCTAAACCCCCATGAAGGTAGTCTTCCTCTATCGGGATCTATTTCTTCCCCTTTACCGGATATAACGTTCCCGTGCTGTGTGCAGCTAGAATGTAACTCTTTTTGCCCCTTTCTTCCAGGTGATCTATCTTGTCCAGTCTCTTGTTAAATTATTCTGTCCTCCCCATTCCCGAGCATCTTCACCCCTGCAACGCTGTTCCAACAACCCCTCATCGGCATCTATTTTCCTTCAGTTGTCTCTCTCGGCTGCAGCTTTCTCCCCTTTTTGCTTCTTTAGTTTTCGCCTTCTAGTTCATTTGGTCTTTTCGGACCCAATGTGACGCACCTCCTTCGAAAAGCAGGTTTTCCCCCCCCCTCCCTTAGATTTCCCCCCGAGCAATTCGTATGATCCCTGCTGCGCACAAAATACAAACCTCTATCTTTTGGTTTGGGGTCCTTTCACTCTTCTGCCTGAGTCACCCCCCTCCCAAACGGGCGCTTTTTGCCAAAAGGCCAATTTTTTTTCGGGCCGAAGGTTTTCTTTCTCTTATGCCCCTTGATCTTTTTTTTTTTTTTCATTGCCCTCGTTCGCCCTAGAGCCCGATTTTTTGCCTCGTTTTCTTATGCAGATCCCTTTGGCCGAGTTGCCAAGTGCAGTCGTTTCTTTCTTCCCTTTTCCCCGCGATAGTGGTTCCCGTACCGTCCACATCGAACCAACATGGATGGTATCGGCCGTTTCTCTTCCCGACAGGCCTGCCCTTTTTTTTTTTTTTCGGATTTCCCTGCCTGATTGCCCTTTCATTATCAAGGGTGCGGCGCGGCCCGTTTTTTGGCCGTATTCAGGCATTCACGGTTCTTCTTACTCCTGCAGGGTATTTTTTTTTTCCTTCATTTTTTTTTAAGCGCGATCCCGTTTTACTCCCTCGCTTTGTGTCTTTCCTGTCCTTTGTTTCCTCTATGCCACTCTTCTCCCTTTTTCTTCTTTTTCTATTTCCGGTCATTTTTGTCTTGTTGAAAAAAAGACTCCTTTCCCATCCCTTTACAGAACACACAAGCTAACCCCTACCCCCTTTTCCTTCTTGGATTGTGGCTTCCTTCCTCCCCCTTTGTTACCTCCTGTTGGTATGCGCAGTCCGTACCAAGAAGTCCTTTCTCTCCACTACTGTCCCGGGGTTTGACTCCGTCATCCCCGTCTTGCTCCCAACCTCTGATCGACCTTGTTAGAAGTCTCCCAAGTTTGCTGCAGCCTTCACATGTGAATTCTACCTTTTCTTCCTCTCCTATTTTTTTCCTCACTTTGTGCATCCCGATTCTACCAGTGGAACTCCTTCCCCATGTGTTTTGGTCCCTAACCTTGCCTGCTTTATCCTCTTACCCGCCTTGAAATTGATTCTAGCAGTGCATCAAAGGGTGGAAGGCCCCCTCTTAATCCCCCCTTCCCGTTCCCTTCCGAATCAGTCTTTCTTCGCTTTCTGTGTCTGATACCTGGACTAAGAAACGCCGGCTCCTTCGCCCAACCCGCTTCTCCCGCCCCCAATGACGCTCAGGCCTCACCCATCTCTTTTTTTAGCCATCTTTGATACCAGGCGTGTGCAACTAGCA
>Ga0179591_1370451_pt1 | contig 11219 bp, 6 predicted proteins | sample CZOMad2_1_08_16f_FD_182891 | JGI IMG/M metagenome (GOLD analysis project Ga0179591, IMG submission 182891) | Vadose zone soil fungal communities from Angelo Coast Range Reserve, California, USA - CZOMad2_1_08_16fungal (PacBio error correction) | ecosystem: Environmental > Terrestrial > Soil >... | reverse complement strand
CGTTCGCGTTCCCTCTTGCCTTTTCTCTCCGGTTCCCCTCTTTTAAAAGCTGATTTTTTTCTTACCGGCTGTTAGGAGGTAGTGCTGTCGCAAAATGTTGGCGTTGTTTCTTTTCCTTTAACAGTGCTACGCAGCTCGGAGAACCCTCGGTCCGCCTCCAGAGTCAGCAGGCGGAGGTACTCGCGTTCGCATCTTCTTTTCCCGCTTTCTCCCTGTCTAGAGCTGTTCGCTGCAGATTGAGTTTTTTCCCTTACTGGCATTGGTGTGCTATAAAACTGAATTTCCCCCTTTGGCCAATTTGTATAGATCCCTTTTTTTGATCTGAGCTCTGCACTGGTTGTCGCCCGCCCCGTCAATCTCCCCTTTGCGCACCAGTGAGTACTGTTTGGGTTTTGTTTTTATGAATATAAGGTTCTACCCAACCCCCCTTTCCTTTCTGTGCATTTAAGACAATATTTCACCCTCCACTTCTCCTCGATTCCTGGTCAGGCTCATCTTTTCTCCTATTTTTTTTCCTGAAAGTAGATTTCTCGTCGGCCGCTCCTTTTTCTTTACCCCCCAGTAGTTCCTCAGACCTAGCAAGTTCTTTTGATCTTGTATGCACAACCCTTTCCGCATCTTTTTTCTTTCTCTGTTTCCTGGAACGAGATACCTTTTCCTGAGAATTTTTTGGGGGCGCGTCCGCCTGCTCTTCCAGACAGTACCTACTCGTGCCTTTCAGATAGTAAATGTTAAGACTCTTTAGACTTGCTCGACTCCTTCCAGTCGTTTAGGACCTCTCACGATCTTGCCGCCCTATTAGAAAACTGCCTTTAGTGTATCAATCTCCTTTTTTTGTAGCTGGCTTAGAGATGTGACTTCTCGCTTCAGTCTGAGTAGCTGGAGGAGTGGGTTGCCCAACCCGTTAATTTTCCTTTTCTCGCTTGTTCTCTGCGAATAGCTACATGCAGAGTGGACTACTTCTCTTAGGCAGGAGACTTCCCTTTGTCCGGATAAGACTTTATATTTTCCTTCGTAACCACCTTCCAGATGCTAGTCGTTTGTGTACGTCCGTGGGACGAGATGACTTCGACGATGACTGCCACAAACCGGAACTTCCTTTGATGCAGGAAGCTGTCTCCCTTGATCTCTCTCCCGTAACCCTAATTCTCCTTTCTATGCTTCCAGGAGAGTCGAGAAACTGAATTTGAATCTCTCAAGCATGTTCTCCTTTCCATAGGTATCCCCTTTTTCTCCCTTCAATGTTCATGAATATCGGGACCTACTCCCCCACTTTCCTCTCCTTTACTATTCGAGACCTTTTCCCATAGAGAGGAGACGTTCCCACGTATGTGACTATCCGTTATTTACCCAATTTTTTCCTTAAGCATGCATGTCCCTTCCGAATTAGTCTCGCCCATATCTCTTCTGTGTCAAATCCTTCCAAGTCCCTCTTGACCCAAGGTTTTTTCCTGGATGGTAGATGGCAGGGCTCCGCAATCCCTTTTTTGACCTCGGCGATAGAGATCCTAACTCTTGATCTCCTCTTCTCCCTTCCTCCTCAACCAATATTCGACTTCCCCTTGCAGACTTTTGGGTAGGGCACCGATTGGTTTTCGTAATGCCTCCGATAGCGTCTTTTCTGTTGATCGGATGATTCGCCATAAAAAGGCCTCTGCTCACCCCCCTGATAGCAAAATCAGAATTTTTTGATTTTTGAGATGATCTTCTGAAGTCTTCTTCCTTTTCTTTTTTCCTGTCTGTTTCATCAGATGACAGGAAAAGAAGAAGTTTTTGGTGATCACCTTTCCCATTTCCTCTTCCCTCTAAGATTTTTCTTTTTCTCTTCTTCCTAAGTTGGTTTTCTATTTTATGTTGTCCTCCCGACAGGTTTTTCTTTTTAGCAGCTGACGGAGTGAGGTGGCTCTGGCACTTCCATCTATTCTTTACCCAACTACTCCCCTTTTATTAGTAGGCTTGCCCTCCCCTTTCTCAGTCTAGTTCCTTGGTCTCTCGTCTTTCTTCTCTCAGTGAAGGAGCGAATTTAAGATCCGATCCCTCTTATATGATTCGATAAGAAAACCATGTCCTGGCCTACCCCATCTTCCCCGGTTGAGAGCCCCCGAGGTTGGAGTTTTAGTTTTCGGAGCGATTCTCTGCGCCACTCTAGCAGTTTTTCACTCCAACATCCCCGTTACTTTTTGTCGGTGGGTAGTCGTCTTGTACACTCTCTCTCTTGGAGACGCTAGGGACGTGACAGTCAGCGTTCCCCTCTCTTCTCCTGGCTGGTGGCCAGTATTCTCGATGTTGCCACCAGATTGGTTTTATCCTCCTCGTTATTTTTTTCTTAGTGAAAATTTTTGTAGCGTCCCGTCACCGCCCTCGAAGTCCCACTTTAGGCCGTACACTGTCTTTCGTAATGGATCTGCTCTGTCGGGTAGAAACCTCTCTCCGCGTTCCTTTTTCCTCCTCCTTCGCGCCGTTGTACACCCAGCTCAACCTTGCAAGCTTTTTCAGGCTTTTTTCTTTTGCTAAGATGCCCAACTTTCCTTTAAGTCAATTTCTGGTTTTAGGCTCTTTCTTATCTCTCTGACCCCTTATACAACGCTGCAACGCCTTCTTTCAGAAGGGCCGTCTTTTTCTATACCCTCTTTTGTAAGAAGAGATCATCCCTCCACTTTTCTATTCTTCATCTCCAAACCAACTCGACTTTTCCTGTAATGAGGGTTTATAGATGAAGACTGCGGATTTTTTCCGTGGACCCCCTGGAAAGTTTCTTTTTTCCCTCCCTCTCGGGTCCCCTAAAAAGTGGTAGTTTAGTCTCTCCTATCTATAGAGATCTTTTCCCTCTGACCCTACAGGAAGTGAGCTTAGCTGGCCCCGATCGCGGTGGATGAATTTTTTTTTCCAGTCTGTACGTAATATCAGACCCGCGCCCGCTTAGTGACAGCACATTTCGAGGCCTAGAATTTCTTTTCTTTCTATTAAGCAGCCGAATCTCTTGTGTTACCCAAGTTCTCTTGCCCTTATGCGTCTATTTTTGCACACAAGAGAAACCTCCAGCTTGTCCAGATGTTCATTCCTCAGAAGGCACAGTTCTCTTTTCTCTTCTTTTCTAAGTCGAAATTAGAGCAATCTTGGGCCTGTCGAGAAAGGGCCCTTTCGCGAATATTCCTATTGAATCTTCTGTTCCTCTTGCTCCGCCGTCCGCCGGTGCGAGCGAGGCTATTCCTGGTCTCTGCCTCCGGCGTGTTCACTTGAGATTCCTCCCCCCTCTCCAGACAGTGGTGAGTAGATTTTTTGTTCTCTTGAACGAGTTGAGCTTAGCCTATCTCTTCGAGACTCGAGCTATCAGTTTGCGGAGGCATCGTTGTCTAGAGCACCTCTTCCCTCCTTATTTTTTCTCTATAAACAGCGATAGGGCGACCGCGATAGTCGCGGGCCCCTCTCAGGCCAACAGGCTAGGAAGGTCTTTAATTATTTTTTGCGTGCTGTTTTGGTGATAGAAGAGGCCGCCCGTCTCTTGTTCTCCCTTTCTCCCCGTGCTGCCCCCTCCTCCCCTCAGAGACTGCAGATAGAATCGCAGCAACTTTTTCCTCTCAGGAAGTCCTAGTCCTTACCCATCTCTTTTCCTGATTCCCAGCCCCTTCAAAAAAATCTCTCGTGCTTTGAGTTTGGTTCTCTCCTTAAGAGTCGTGTCTGATAATTAGGGTCAGAGCTGGTTTAGATTGAAGTTTTTTCCTCCTCTGTTCTGTCCTAGAAATTGTCTTACATGTAATCCGCAATTCCATCCCCTTCCCCCGCGATCCCTCTGCAGATAGAATTGCCTTTGCGCTACCACGTTATCCTTAAGCCGCAGTCTTTTGACTATTCCCCTAACTATTCGCGGCCTCTCGGGATGTGAGGAAACCTGAACAGAACCTACCTCTAATTTCCCCCACTAGATCTTTTACATGTTTGGCTAGGCTGTAACCCTCCCTGGCATACGAGAGAATAATGATCGTATACCATTGCGCAATGATATGGTCAAGTAAACCCGCTTTTCTTGGATCTTTGCATTTTAAGAACAACGAGAGGCCCCCTCATATTAACACTCTCGCCTTTCCAGAGACCTTTTCGGGTCGTCTCTTCACCCCCTATAGTCCCTATACTTTTGGTGTGTTCTGATATACTTCCCCCCTCCTAAGATTTCGAGATTTTTTTGCGTATTTCCGAGATGACATGGGGCCTTGGTATTCCTCGCGCGTTTTTTTGAAGCGAACTCATCTCCCCTCCCCCCTCGGTTGCCCGATCGGTTTCGCTCGAGGCAGGGTCAGTATAGCTGGGTTGCTTCTTTGTTGCATGTTTTTGTTCCATCAGTCTTTTCGGCGTTTTCCTTCCTTTCCTACCTTGGATCGATTCCGCTTTTCATTCCCTGCGCAAAGTCATACCCCTCGAAGAGAATCCCCCCCTTTTCGTTACGCCCCTTTCTCCACTCCGCTCCTATGGGGGCTTCGATGGTAGGATCTTTTCTATCTGACTCTCTTCTTTCCTTTGCTCGTTGGGCGGCTGATTATGGCGTAGGCGATTCTTTCTTTTCCTCTCCCTAATGTTTTGAGGCCAAACGGTCCTTCTCAGCAAGGTTTCTGGGCCCCTTTTTTCCTCCCCTCCCGTCCCTCGAGCCAGATAGGAGGATTTTTCATCCTTCTTTTTTGGCTTGCGAGGTTCTGCGAGCGGAACAGATGGTCCGAGAGGTGGCAAATCCTTTTTGCCCCTCTTCCTTTCCTCTTGTTCCTCTACTGTTAGGAGAGATGTCCCCTTTCTAGTTTTTTATTCTCCCCCTCTGGCCTATGTCTTCACCTGGCCCGAGCGAAAAGCATCGGAGGAACTCCTCCTTCTCCTCATCTCATCTTTTTTTTCAATCTATAAATGCATCACCTTTGTTCTTGCGCCCCCCCCTACTCTTCTGGTTCAATCCCTTTCCTCGGTGAGCTCAACCCTCTCTCTCCTTTTTCACTTTCCCCCTGTGAGGTTAAGAGCACTCTCTTCTCATCTTTCAAACATGAGCTAATTTCTTTTCTGATAGAGGGAGGCGATTTAATTTTTATCCCCCCCCCTCTAATGGATGCTTCCTGTCCAATCTCCCCTCGTGTTACTCTCACGGATGGTCCCTCCCCTAGTTTGCCGAGTTTTGCTCGCGCTGAAGAGTCTCAACATTAACTTTTCTCTCTTAAACGTATTCCGCTGTAGGCGTCTTCAGACTTCTAGCAATGGTCTCTCCCTTCCCCCTTCTCGGACGCTGTATTCCGTGGCAATATCTCGATCCTCAATTTTCTAATTTCTCCCCCCCTCTCTTCTCGCTGCGACGTCCTTCCTCCTATCGCGCCAGTCATTGTCCGGAGATTATTGGAGCGCCTTAGAGTATTCCTCTTCTCTCGTTTTCCCTTCCCGGTGACTGATCCCCTCTTTTTCTTTTCAGATCCCCGCCTGCAAGCGCGCCGACCTCTCTCTTCCGCTGTCGTTACGAGTCAGGAGCAGGACCCAAGCGAGTTTCCAGTTTTCCCGGGTTTCTCTTTTTCGTCTGAAGACTTCTTTAATGGTAATGTTGTTCCTACGCCCGCGGCGATTGCTCCCATTGCCGGGACTTCTGCACATGTTTAGCTACCCTCCCTTTCGAGAACATTTCTTATCGAGTCCCAAATCTTGTCTTCCCATTCCCCCCTACTATGTCCGGCGCGCCGATTTGTTTTTTTCTCGATGATGTTCACCCTAAGTTTCGCGAGTTCCTTTCGAACTCCCCCTTTGCCCTTCCTTCTTCCGCTGGCTGAGCGCCTTTCTCCTTCTCTCTCGGCCAATTTTGGGAAAGGTGATGTTCTTAAGATTTTCGGATCCCCCTTCCCCCTCTTTCTCCAGACGTTGACCTCGTTTTTTTGACCTAGTCCTCTCCCCCCCCCAGTCCGCAATAAGCGGTTCAAAGAAAGTGATGGTTCTCGCCTGTCTCGGCTTGCGGTTTAAGGACCTTTTCAGACATGGGTCCTCCCTTCCCTCCGATCGATTTTCTCCTTCCATCCTGACGGGGGTTTAATTTTACTCCATCCCTCCCTATTCATTTCCGATGCTAGTAAGGATTTCCAGAGCGGTTTTCCCTTTCCATTCCCTCCCCCGTACCCCCTAAAGCGATGGAAAGGGATGGTGCTGGCCCTCCCCCCTCCACGCCAAAGTACGCTTCAGTTGTCTCCGTCGCTCACGCTTTCCTGGAAATAGCCTCTTTCTTTTCGGCTTTCAAAATCTCTTCAGCAACTGGAAGTAATTTTGTTGCGGCAAGACGTGTTTTCTTCCTCTTTTTCTATCGATTGAGATTTGGAGGAACAACACCCATTCTCCCCCCCAAGTTTTTTCCATCCCTGCCTTGAACGCCGTTTCTCCGACTTTCTTTCTTTTCATCTTTTACGAGCGTCTTCTTCACGGTGAGTCCAGCTGTCAAAGCTCCATCTGGTTTAATCGACCTGACCTTCTGAAAGCCACCCCGGTTTGGGTTTTGAGAGAGATTTTGCTGTTTTTGCGATGGAGAGGTAGACCCCCGGGCGTTCTTCTCTCTTCCTTCCAGTGCTTCTTTTTCCCCAGGAAAGGTCGCCTCTCCTTCAGTGATGACCATACGTCTACGTAATCTCTGATCCATTCTGACCTCAGGCCTTCTTATTTGACGATTGAGAAGAGATTTGGCTGAGCGTCGGTCCCTGCATCTTCCTAAAGCACGTCGGCCGTCACCCCAGTTGGGTCCTTCTTTGATGCGTGTTTTTGTGTTGAGGCTGGTTCCTTGTAGCGTTTTTCTTTTTAGATGCCCGCCCTTTGTTAGAGCGAGACAGGAGTGGTTCCAACATCTCCATTCCCGTGCAATTTTTTCGCGGTAGGGGTATTTTCTTGGTCAACCTCCTCTATCTTTTAATATCCTGGGATTACAAAGAGAGGACAGAAGGGGTTTTTGCCCCTCCCTTTTATCAGGGCGACCACCTACCCGAGGTTTGGCCTTCATCTCGGCGATAGCATTTTTGCCCACTTTGTCTTGTTTCCTCTAGAACCGAGGGAAGTTCTTCCCATCTCCCTCTTATTCTGACCCCCCCTTTTTTGTCGAATTGTCTATTGCAGTTCTTTTTCCTCTCGCCCGTCCTCGAGCATATTTCCTTTCTTTTCTATACAGAGGCTGTACATTCACCTTTTTTTGACCAGCTTCGTTGTTCCTATCGAGTGGGGAAGCTGCTCCCCCCGATCATCTCTCACCTTCCTTTCACCCCCCCCCCCCCCCCGGTGAGTCTCTTTCCTCTCGCCTTCTTCTTCGGGCACTAGAACCCTTTATTGCTCCCTCTTACATATAGTGAGGCATCCGCTTTTGGACGAAGAGCCTTAGACACGGCTAGGAAACCCCTTTTGCTTTCGCGGCCCACCAATATTCGATTGTTCCCTTGACTTTTTTTTATCTATGGTATCCCCTTGATGATGAAGGACCATGGAATATTTATATTGTCCCCTCCGCTCCGCTGAGGGAGTTGAAATCGAGTCTAACTCCCGAGTCCAGCTAAGAGCTTTTTTCCAGCTCTTCTCATCTTAGGAAGATCCCGGCACTTCTTCTCTCTCCTCTACGTCCTTAGTCACGAGAGAGCTGACGTCTTTCCATCCTTTCATCTTTGCGTAGAGTCTTCTAGCAGTGACTCGGATGGCGTCCCGTTAGTCCCCTTCTTCGCGAGAGGTGAGTCTCGTTTAGAAAAACCCTCTCCACCTTCTGTGCTCCTTTTGGTGACGGACTTGTGAAGCACTCGTCTCCTTCCTTCCTTCCGTGGAGAGAAAAAGAGAGAACCAGTGCAAGGTATAAACTTTTCCTATTCTTTTCTATTGCTCGTTCAATACAGGAGTCTCCTCCCTTTGCCTGTGAACTAGTTCTCTTTGTTTCGTTGCCCTTTTTTTCTCACCTGATGAGGCCTCATTAAAGCCGTTTTTCTCAATTATCGTTGCTTTCGACAACTCTTTTTCCAGCATCAATATCTCTCGAGCCTTCTCGGAGAACTTTCCGGGTGAACCCGCCGATGTTGTCTCTCTCCTATTCTATATGATAGCGGAACCCCGATTCTTTCTCCCGAATTTGAAAAAGGTTTCGATTAGGAGCAATTTTTTCACTTTTTACTTTTCGCTGCCCCCCCTTGCGGACCGTTTTGAGAGAACCAAGGTATATCGTGGTTCTCTAACACCTGCTTAAGCTCAGGAGGCCCTGATTTCGCCAAAAGATCATCGCGCGGTGTCCCCCCCTCTCTTCGACACTTCCTTTACGAGCAAAAGAGAACGCTCCCGCCACCACTCTGTCTCAATAAGGTTTTTTTTTTTTCCCTTACGAGGAGTCCCCTTCGTACGGTAGGGAGCTCGGTTCTCTTCCTTTGGTTTCCGCCGCGGATTGGCGATAGTTCCACGGAACTAAGTTCCTGGAGATTCCCCTCCGCGCAGAAGATTGAGGTTGTCACTCCCATTTCTCCGACCAGCCGCCAGTGCGCTCCGTTGTGCAGGGAGACAAGACCTATTTTCGCTTCTAGTATCAGTTTTTTCTTAGTCAAAAAAGAACAAGCCACGCTAGACCTTACCTCTGGACTTTCCTTGACCTGTCGTAGAGATGAAAGAGTTCAAACCAGCCCAATTCTTTCCCCCCCCCGCTGACCCGAAGTAGCTCCACGTCCAAAGTTCCCCAGGAATCTTTCTGGAACGGATATTTCAATAACCTCTTGAGTTGAGTAGGGAAGTTTACCACAAGCTCGCTTTCCCCATCCAGTGTAATCGTTCCCGTACCTCATTTCAAGGATCCTAGTTCTTACAGAGCAGATATTTTTCCCTTGTATCAGTGTTTGTTTTATATATCTCTCTACCTTTAATCTCTAGCAGATTGAGGTTTCTTCCGGTTGGATTTACATCTTCGTCGTGGCAATAGAGATCTTGTGAAAAAGGGAACTACTCACCCGCCAGCTTCCCTCTTTAATTCTCTGAGTCCGGGGCCCCCTGAGTACTTTTGGGGGCTAGCTGCGATGATGCCCTAGTTTTTTTTGTTAATTTAGGTGCGTAGAGAGCTTTCATATTTCCTCTTCTCTTCTTTTGTAGTTTGTCAACCCCCCGGCTCCAAGATAAACTCTCTCCCTCTCATCTTTAGTGATCAGAAAGCTAACCTCTCAGCTTCCTTCTTCTTTCGGATAAGGGTGGATTGGGTCCCCTATATGGAATGTTCGGGTCTTCCCCTTTCTTCTTGAACTGCTTTACATGGTTTTGAGTCGAGATATATTTCTCGACGCGATTTTTAGGTCAAAAAGCATCCTACCTAGGTCAACTCCAAGTATTTCAGAAGACGTACTGTTCTCCTCTCCCCGTCTATTGAGAAGCTAGCGGCGTTCTTCCTTTTCTCTTCTATCTTTTTTCCTTCCTGTGCCCATCTATTACTTTTGTTTGTCCAATCGCTTTTCTCCAATTGACTTTTGGAGGGTGAGCGATCAGGCTTTCTATCTTGGCTAAGTGGAGAGGTGGTGACTCGGCCGGCTTATAGTCGGCTTTATTTCTTTTACAATTGCCTCAGCCCCCCCCTAGAACAAGGAAGGAGGATTCCCCGAGACGCCTCCTAATCTTCATAAGGTTTTAAACGCGAAGAAATCTACTTAGTTAGCCAGCCTCTTTCTGGTAGATCATATCTTAAGTGGAGACTTTTCCCCTTTTTCCTGTCTGAGGTGAGATGCATATAATCTCCTCTCATTCCTTCATCTGTTTTTATCCCTCCCCATCTATCAACGTGTTAGGAGGAGTTATAATCCCCAAAATCTCCTGGCGAATCCTCCTTCCACATAGACAGTTGAGAATCGTCCACCGAGGAGTTCATTCACGAAGGCCGCCGCCTCCCCGTCGTGGAGAAGGCGTCCCGAATGATCTCTTCACATCCTTTCTTCTGGTTTCTCGGGTTCTTTCTTCCGGCGGTTCCTCTCCGAGCCCTTTTTTCTTGTCTCCTCCCCCGCCGACTTCATTTGACCAGTTTCGGTTTTTGGACGAGCCAGCAGAAGCCTAGCCGTTCTTTTTCGTCGTTTCTGGTGGCGACCCAGACAGAGATTCCTTTAGCATTACTCCCTCATTTGCCTTCCTGGCAGACGAATGGGTTTTAAGAGAGTAGCTCCATCGACCTCGGAAAAGAATGAGAGGACATGCCTTATTCTATTATCATACTTAAGGAAGGGTTTTCTCTCCATAGATTTCTTTTCGGTGAGTTTTAGATCTTAGACTTCACTCGAGAAAACTGTTGGTAGCAAATCTCTTTTTCTCCGGCATGAAGGTTTCGCGCGTTTTCACTGTGCACTCTTTCCACCCGTAAGTTCTTTTGCCCTTCCCTTTCGCGGAGGCAACATTTTTAGCTAACTCAACCTTTCCAGAGACATTGATGATTTTACCAATCTGTTCTTAAGAAAGTTCCTTGTCACGGCGAAGAAGCGTTCCTCGATGACTTCCTTCCTCTAGCTAGGGTGCCAGCCTACTTACCCCCATTAATTTTTTTCTAGTTTTTTTTTCTGGAATTCTCCCCTCTCTCACGTCGCCACGTTTTTCATTTGTTAGTTCTGTCCTCCCTCCCGCTTTCTTAACCAGGAACCTGAATACTAGCAGAATGTTCTCCCCCTCCCTGAATCGCCCAACTTTCTCCCCCTCCCACGTTGATGTGGACCGATTTTCCGTCCCCGTCTCAGCGGGCCTTTTACCTAATCTGTTCGAAGAATGGAAGAGGTTTCCCTCTTTTCGTGCTAGTTTTTCCTCGATCATAGCGGAAGCCCCTCCTCTCTCCCCCCCTGGTTGAAGTACTGTAAAGAAAGTCTCGGCAGTTCTCCTTCTTTTCCCTGCGTTACCCCTCCTAGACCGCTCCTTTTTACGGGATGGTAGGACGGTTCTTTTTCCAACCCTTCCCTGATATCTTTCCCCCTCGAGAGAAAGCGTCGAGAGGCTCTCTATCTCTTTCTTCGCTAAAAAGCGCGGACCTTTTTTTTTTTCTTGGGTCCTGCCCTGACCGTGTTTGTAGTGGAATAGCGCCAGTCGAGATCTGCTATCTTGTTATTGATCTTCCTGCCTTCCGGCCAGACTACCTTTCGCCAGAAAGTTTTCCCGGATGGTTCCCATTTTCTCTCAGAAGCCTAGGAGGGACCTGTTTTAAGCCCCGTCGCTGGGTCTCTTCCCCGTCTAAGCGAGAAGCTCTTAGAGGTCCCCTTCAT
>Ga0179591_1284093_pt1 | contig 11219 bp, 15 predicted proteins | sample CZOMad2_1_08_16f_FD_182891 | JGI IMG/M metagenome (GOLD analysis project Ga0179591, IMG submission 182891) | Vadose zone soil fungal communities from Angelo Coast Range Reserve, California, USA - CZOMad2_1_08_16fungal (PacBio error correction) | ecosystem: Environmental > Terrestrial > Soil >... | reverse complement strand
AGAACTCCAGTGCCCCCATGTCGCCCCCGGAAAGACGACGACTCCTGAGAGTCCCTGAAACCTTACTCACATTTTGCCTATTTCTGAATCCCGGGGTTGGTAATTGTACCCTTTTCGACCCCTAACACACCTGGTTCTCTCGATTAGCGTTCTCCCTAACAGGAACCCTCCTCCGCTATCCCCGTCTTCGTCCCATCTTCCTGATTTTCCCCCTCGACACCTCTGCCGATTTGGGTGATTGAACTTCCTCACCCTTTCGGAGCTACTCTTACCCTCAGAGGCCCGTCCTTCTATCATTGGGTGGAATACCGGTGTTGAAGTTAGGTCCGTGTTTTCCTTTTTCGTACGAGCCGTCCATATTCATTCACCGCAGGTTCCTTCATCACTATTATCAGTTCTTCTTTACAACAATTTCTTGTTGTACCCAGAAAGGTTTGCCCCCTCCCCTCGCCAGTAGACCTTCCCCTACATGTGACCGCTTTTCCTAGACTTCGAGATCTCAGCGCTCAAAGACTCGGAATAAACCCCCCCCACCCTTTTCCCCCCTTTTTTTCATCCCCTTCCACCCTCATTGCGTAACAATTTTTCTTTCCCATAGGGTCTTCGTCCCTGCTTTACCCCCAAGAAGGTTTCTGCCTGCCTCTCTGGGAATGAGCACGCGGTATTCTTTCTCATGTTTCAACGCTCCTCTGGTCACCGCCATTCCCCCCGTGCTGGTGGATGTGTGGAAAAAATCCTAAGCCCTCATTACCTTCCTTCCCTTTTCCCCCCCTCGCCGCCATTTTTTTCCTTAGCTTTCCGGCATCCGCAGTCTGCTTCGTCCCCCCTTTGTATTGGAACGCATCGCTTCCTTCCCCTCTTCAGAATATACGAGAGCTGTCAAACGACTGCCGGTCCCTTCATCCCGCAGCGTCTCTCGTTGCTTTTTTTTGTGGCGTCAGGCGTGCATACTCTCCGCCGGTACATTCCCAGGTATCCGACGGCTTCTCGAGAAGCGAAAGAGCTCCCCGTTAGCGAGTCCTCCCTTTCCCCTCCCTCATTCGTTGTAATTTTTTCTCTTCTTGGGGTTGTTTCGTCGAATAGGTCCCTAGGGCTCTCTGCCGATCCCAGCATATCCACTTCCCCCATGATTAGGTCCCTCGCCCACGCGCTTGCAGAAGCCTTTCCCCCCGATGACTCTCCACTTGCCCCTCTTCCTTTTTCTAGTCATCTCGTCGAACCCGGACACTATACAACCTTTCTGCCCTCCCCGCACTGTCCCCTCGTCATGGATATGGTCTAACCAGCGTAGCAAATAGCGATATAAGTTGGTAGTTTTTTTCTTTCCCCACCCAATCAGGTCTCCCTGCCGTCGAACAAGACATTTTTTTTCCGACCCTGGCGCTCCCCTCAAGATTGCCAGTCCTGCCGCCTCCTTTTGATACAATTGGGTCGAGACTTCCCCTCGACAATCGAGTCCCCCCTTTTCAATTCCCCAGTTTCAGTCTCGCTCCCGCAGTCATCGCGGTCCCCCCCTGCGGAGCAGGTCCGGTCCCCCTTTGCCGTACTTGAACCTCTTCCTTTTTTTTTTTCATCGAGCTGTATTTTGAGCTTGCCAATTGGTCCCGCGGAAGGCGGGATATTTTTCCGGCCCATCTTCAAAAACCCCCCTTTTTCTTCCCTCTGTTCCACTATCTTCTCTTATTGTTTTTACTTTAGGTGAGGATGCCACTGCGTCTCAGCTCGAATCAAAGTTTTCTTGCCTCAATTGCGCCTTCCCCCTTTTTTCTCCTTCATTCAAAATGTCTGGGTCCTCCCCTTTCTCCTTTCCGAATAAGCCGCTCTTTCCTGATTGCCTTTGAGTCACTGACCCCCAATGACGTGGACCTCGATGCCTCTTCCGGGCACTCCCCCATGTGGGATCCCCCCCTTTTGCACAGTGCTCCTCTCTTCTCTCCCTTTTTTACAGAAAAAACGTTTTCGGTTCCCTCCTTCTGCTTAGTAATGGTCTGCATGTGGACGTCGTCCTTTCACTTCACGACTTGCATTATTATTAATGAACCATTTAGACGAGGTTAAAGTCCCCTCTACAGCGCTTTCTCGTTTCCATCGGAATCGATTCTAGTCCGGCGTACTCTCTGCTTCTTTGCATCCCGTCGATGTATTCCGCGAAGAGGGTGAGGCTAGATTGAGCTATTTCCCCCTCCCTTTTAATGGATATCCTCATCGCCCCCGCAAACATCGACGTTCTTCGCTGCTCCTATCTGAAGCTACTGACCGACGCGGACCCCCCGCTCTTAGAGAACTCCAGCGCTTTTTTTTGGTATTGCTGGTCCGAGACCCTTTTTTCCCCTTTGTCGTGAGTCGGCATTCCGACGCACACCCCCCTCCCCTCCCGAGATGACGTTGCCCCCCTGATGGTCTTTAACCTCTTAGACGCGCGGATATCTTCCTAGGGTAGTGAAAGAGCGATCTTGCCTGTCCTTTCCCCTTGGTGGTTTGTTCTTTTTCCTTTCCTCTCCTTTTCCCGGGCGATGGGACCGCCCTTCCCCCTCCAGGTCTGCTTTCGGATGTAGATTTGTTTTTTCTCCTGTCGACTCTGCTGTCACGCGTGATGAACTGGTCACCCAGACCGAGTGGAATTGGCGTACGCTTCTCCGGGTTTGCATTTTCCTCTTCTTTCTTTACTTTGCCATCCGCCTGTTATTGCTCCTGTTTCCTCGCCTTCACTTTTTGTGTCAACAAGTTCCGACCTTGTCCGCTTGCTTTCGTTGCTCAAGAATGGGGGCACTCTTGTTTTCTGAACATTTTCTCTTTGGTATGGACCCTTTTCTTTTTCGTTTGGTTGTCCCCGCCGATTCTTCGACGTCGATGCCACTTAAAGGTAACTTCTTGACCCCTTGGGATGGGCTGTCCCTTTTCCTAACCTTGTCACTCGACAGTTTTGAAGACCTCGTTGACGTTATGATGATTTTAAGCCTGAATGGCCGCGTGAAGCTCGTCTCTTTAACCGGCAAAAGCTGCTCGCTCATGAAGACTCCGTGGTACTGCGGTCTTTCCCCCTGTTCGATTCGCTCTTTAGAAGATTCGAACCGAAGTAGTATTCCTCTCCCCCCACCCGGTCCTAGTAGACCCCAACAGTTCCCCCTCTTTCCCTTGAATTTACGTTTTTTTCTAGCGTGCTCGGGGGGGCATTATTCGGGGCTCACAGCGACTCGCGAGGGTTTGTATTTTCGCCCGCCCCCTTTTCCCATCCCTGAAGATCCCCCTCCCTAGGTACGTGAGAGACGTCTTACTTCTCTTATGTCCTCCTCGTCGGAAGTGCAACCTCTTTTTCGCGGATCTGTTACACTCTATTGAGTTAACGCCGCAGGGATGGTCCAATCGTCTTTTTTTGAGTGTCACCCCGCCTTTCTTCTCAAGGATTAAGTTCTTTCCCTCCGCTGACCACTTCCAGAATTTTATACTGCGGCCCCTTCGGTATATAATATTATTCGCTTTCTGATACCAATTGGCTTCTTTCTTTCTTTTTCCATAAGTTTTTTTCTCTCTCTGAGGACCACCTTGTCTTTTTATTTTCAACGCTCCCCTCTATTGTAGATATACCCTTACCCGCAGTATAGAATGGCGTTGTATGGTTCCTCGGACCCCCCTTTTTAAGACTTCGGAGTCCCCCCTCCGGTCCTGCGTACCTTTTGCGTCGTATTTTTTATTGCCCCAGTCCCCTTTCTTTGTCGAAGGTGAACATCCCTCGTTCTTGGTAAAGATCTTCCCAGACCTCCTCCCTCTTCCCCCCCCAATCCCCAAGTCTTTTCTCCCCTTCAGAACCCGCTCGCCCACCGCACCACTTCTTCACGCACGTCAGGGGTACCCTCTGGGGCCCTGGCAATAACTTTTCTTCCTCGATCGCAGTTTTTTTCCCACCTCCCAGACTACGACCCCCCCCCCTCCTCGCACACGTTCTTAATGATGAGAGCCCTTGGGAGATTTGGGTTTTCTTTTGATTTCCGACGAGGGTGAGCGCCTCATTATCCTAACCTCCCCTTTCCCCCTGAAATCTTTGCCACTCGGTTGAACACGAGGCGGGGGCGTTACGTAGTTCGCCTTTTCCCTTGACGCAAGAGCTCCCTCCCCTCCGGATTTTCCCCCCCCTCCTTCCTCCAAGAACTGAACTCAACGCTTTTCTTACAAAAATTTTTAGATTCTTTGTTTTCCCGAAGGTTTTGAAGACTCTCAGTTTTAGCTGTGAACCTTTTTATGGCCTAACTTCGAGATTCTATGATAGAGATAAACAACGTTCGTGTTACATCCCCCCCCCCTTTTTTCCCCACCCGGAATCCCCTCCCCACCCCCGTAGGGGCGACCCTCCACAATTAGCTTCCCACAGTTCGTCGTCACAAAAAAGACAGTTGAGTCTGAGACGGGCCCCCCCGGTGCTTGAAACAGCTTCACTTCCAGGGTTCTTTTTTCAAAAGTATCCAGGTTGGCGCCCTCCCCACTTCCCCGTTGCCGTCTGGTGGATGTGACCGTTTCTTCCTTAGTTGCGCATCGCTCTCCAATTTGAACCTCTCTTTTCCGCCCTGATGAACTAGTTCCAATTCTTGCCATCTTCCCCTTCCTCTTCGCTCCCCCATGTCTTCCCAATCGTTCTGCCCAGAGAGCTTCCTCCCCTCTCAAGAATCTAGTTCTTTCATTTACGTTTTTTTTTTTCCCTCAACTGGGAAAGTCCCTTCTCGTTCCCAATCCCTGATTGAGGCGGTGTCCCCCCCTTGCACTCTCCGATCCCCCAAAGTATCCGACGGCCGCGTTCTGGAAACCTCGAATCTTCCCCACTGTAGTTTGACTTCTTTTCTCTCCTCCCCTTTCTATTTTTCCCTTGAGGAGTTGGCCGCTTCCTCCATGGAAATAGGTTTGGGCGTTTTACAATCACCCATTCTTAGCAGTTACCGACCGCTGCCGATTGCGCCCGCCATAGCCACCTCCAATCAATCCACGTTCCTCCCCCCTTCCTTTAGCGAGCTCAGCCCCGAGTCGACGAATACGGGATCTATTGATCATCATTCGTCATGATATGCTTGAACCTCGTATCAAAAGATAGTTATGATGATTAGTCTTTCATGGCTCCGGTCAACACACAATTCCCTTCCTCAGCCCCGCCGTCACAAGTCCTTTTTTTTGCTGTCCTCAGGCGGTACGCAAGAGGAATCCCGGCTGCGACGTTTGGAGTCCCCCCATGTGGCGTTTCCTCTCCCCCTCTCCCCTTGGTAGTCTTTCCTACCCTTTGACGTCTTCCTCTCAACAAAAACTGAGGTGTTCCCCCCCCCCGCAGCTGTTTCGGCAATCTCGTAAGACCCAAGGTCTTGAATATCTTTCTTTTTGAATACGTTCCTCCCCCCTTTGATCCGTCGTCAGGCTTTTCTCTATTTGCCCTTCCCTTGGATTTCCCACCCTTTCTCCTCGAGCTTGGCATCACCTCCTCTCTATCTTCCTTCCTATAAGTTGGTTGTTTGAGATCTCTATGTTTAGCGAGAGTCCACCCCTTCCTCCCCCTCGTTTCTGAACAGATCCCGCCTTCGGCTCCGCCGTTTCCCCCCCCCAGGATCGAGATTCTTCCCCCCTTCGGTCCGTACGGAGATTTGCCTTGAGCCCGCGGTTAGATTGCCGTTTGGCTTTAGGTCAGAAAGTAGACATTTTCTCTGTTTGTGTACGTGCTCTCCCCTTTATCCCCCAAGCGAAGTTCATCGCAGGGCTTCTCCTTATATAGGCATTCCACTTCTTTACCCCGCAACAGTGTCTTCCGGCGACGGCGGTCCCTTCCGACTGGGGTGAATTGAGTCATCGTACGAAATTTTCTTCCCCCTTTAATTCCGTTTTTCCGTGAAAATCCTCTTTCCCTCTCCCTTCGGCGTCATCGGCATTATTGGTGTTTGACGGGTTTTAGCTTACGCATGATCTTTCTACGTGTCTCTTTCTTTCCTCCGAGAGTTCGTTTGATTTCTTTGCACACGAGGTCGAGTGACCCTCCTTCCTCGCAGTGGATTTTACTGATCGCGCCCCTCAGTCCGCCCTATTTCCTCTATTCGTCAGCTTTGCCCCAGTTCCCTCTCAAAAAGAAGCTTTTCTTTTTCTCCCAGATCTTTCTCCTCCCCCCTAGGCGGTGTGTTTAGCAGCGGGCGCTTTCCTAGAACCGCCAAGACCCTTTGTCGGATCTGCACAGGCCATGTCTTCCCCACACTTAAGAATCAGATTCTACTCATTGCGTTCTTGTCTTTTCCTTCCCTAACTGTAGCGCGGTAAGATATTTTTTTTGAAGCCCCCCTCTGTCTTTTGAAGCCCCTCCGGACAGTGTCTCCGATTTGACGGTCGGCCTCAAAACTCGGTCCCCTACTTTCGATTTCAGTTCCCTCTTTTGTCCTGGTTGCACGCCTGCTCAATGTTTTTTCCCCCATAAACAATTTGCCGTTTTTCCCCCGTGCGCGGAACCGTGGTTGGGAAACATATAGAAATGGAATGATTAGTGGTTTGCACATCTTACTTTTCCCTACGCAACTTTGCGCCTTGTTAAGAAGTCCCCACTGGTGCCCCGATTCGATGTGTCGTTGCCAATGTTCAGAGGTTATTGCTCGGGTTTTCAATTTTTTTTTTCACAGTTTTTGCTCTTTTTTTGCGCATGATCGACTTATATCTGTCGTCAATAAGCTTTCCGGCTCTACATGGCGCTTTTGCTGGCCTCTGCAAAAAACTTTTTCCCCTCTCCACGGTGAGAAAAAGCAGTTTCTCTTTATGCTTTCCCGGGTGAATTGCGCTTACGGCCTAACTGCTTAACTTTCACGAGGCGCTTTTTCCCCCCACCTGTATAATGATCGAGTTGGCCTCTTTCTTAGAATACGACCCCTTTCACTCAAAGCATTCCCCCCCAATCGTTCCTGTCCTTCGACCAAAAGCCATTTAGCCTGATTACGATAAACTTTTTTGTTTTGAGGAGTGGGGCACCCTTCTTAGTGAGGGATTTAACTCTCTCTTCGGCGTTTTCTCCGCCCTAGTTACTTACCACGCCCTCCCCCCGTTGCCTTCCTCAATCGCGGCCTTCATTACCAGCCTTCGTTGCATTTAGAAGTGAGATCCTTTAGCGTGGCCGTTACACAATTGGTTGGGGTGGGACCCCGAGTTAGTTCTTTCTTCTTCCCTATGATCCAGCTCCTTCTTCCCCCTCCTGGAGTCCCCTTTTCCACATCCCCGGCCGTTTTAATACAAAGGCCCCTTTTCAGACAGATTATGTCCCGCTGTCACACTTTCCGCTACTAAACTCTTCTATACTGAGGTCCATCTTTTATTTTCCTACTCTTTCCCCTGTTGAAAAGTTCAGCAATTTCTTTTTAGTCACTCTCTCTTTTCCCTTTTTTTGTCTATATATTGAGAGCCCCCTCACCTCCCCTTCTCCCCTCCCCCCTCTAAGAAGTATAGATCTTGAGAGAGCCGCCCTTTCCGTAGAAGCCTTCCCCCGGCTCAAAGGCAATGGTTAATCTTTCCGGCTGGACCTCACGATCCCTTCCCTCCATCATCGGTAGGAATCTTCGGTGCTTCAGAGCATTAATACCAGATTCACTTCCCCCCCTACCCCCTTCCCCAGGTGCAAATTTCCACGGCCCTCTCTTTTCTTCTAACCCACGCTCATCAACGCTCTGCCCCCCGCCTTTTTATTCGATTGCCCCCCCTCGGGTGGTCCACTATTTCTCGGGCTCCCAATAAAAAAATTTGCTCCCGTGCAGTTATCCTCCGTACTCTTGAAAAATACCCCCTTCCCACCAGTTTACCTCTTCCGCTGTTTTGTCCCCTACGACAGCGTACATGTTAGGATTGTAGTTGACCAGACAGGGCAGAATCTTCCCTCCCCCCTCTTCCAGAACTGCTAATCCTTCCCCCCCCCCCCGGCAATCTTGGGCTTTGTGGGTTTGAAAGTTTTGCCTAGGTCCAGTTCTCCTTGAGACGCCAATTTCGCCTCCCAGTTTTCCTTATACCCTCCCCGTCAACGCTCTCCCCAATTTAGAGTGCAAGAATTTTTCTTTTTCAGAAAGTATGGCTCCAGACCCCCCCTCTCCCCCCCCCAGTGTGACGGAATTTAAATTCTCCTTGACGACCCCCCCCCCCCTCCCGAGATTCGTCGTCCCTCATTTCCAAACGACTCGCAAGGCGTAAAATCAACCCCCAATTAAACAGGACCCCCCCCTTTACACAAGTCTGTGTAGTCCCTGACCCGCGGAGCCTCAGGTAAAACTTTCGGCGGTTTCCCCAAGCAATTTCTTCTCTTCATGAAATTTTCCTTATGACTTTGAAAGCGGTACAAGTTTCGATTCCCACGGCCCCCATGTTTCGCGTCACCGCCACCCCCCTCCGCGGGGATGTTTTTCCCCCTATGTTTTCCCTCCCCTTCCTGCGCGAAAGCGAAACACTTTTTCCCCTATGCGAATACAATGACCTCGTCATGCGTCCGGGCCCGTCCCTCTTCTCGCGACGCTGTCGTCACCTTAGCGAACGGGCAGAAGTTCTTACAGAATCCCCCTTCCTCGCTCCTTTCGTTTCCACCCCTCAGGGAAAATCCAGGCCTTCCCCCCCTGCGTCGGTTTTTGCGTCATTGGCTTGAATACCTCGCCGACTACCAGTCGGCTGGATTGCCGGGCTTTAGGCCCTTTTTACCCCCCTGATATATCCCCCCCACCCGCCGCTTTCTTAGCGAATAGTGAGTTCGTCCGCCACGGCTTCGGGTCATTCCTTGTGAGGCGCCTCTTCCCTGCGGAATAGGTGAAAAGACTCCCCCCCCCCCCCCTCCTTTCTTTCCTTTTTCCCCCTTCCTCCCTCGCCTTCCCCTTTTTTAGCCGCGCCATTTCAGCGGCTCCCTCTTCCCCGAATCGCAGATAAGCGAGTTAAGTCCTCACCTTCCAAACCCCTCCTTCTTTCGCCTCCTGCTTTTGGCTCTTTTGATTGCCAATCCTCCTTTCCATCACATGCTGCCTTTCGGCTGTCCGTCACAATTCACCCCCCCAAATTAAGGCGTAAGCCCCGAATCTCGTTAGACGGTTTGTTTGTTTCTCCCCCTTTGGCCATGCAAGATTCGCTCGCTTCCACGTTGGAGACTTGGTTCCCCCGCTTCCCCTGTACAAACGCTTTCCCCAAGTGCTGGACTTCAGTCTCGACCCCTTTGCAAGTTTTGGGGACACTCGTTCCGCTAGCACTCTTCTGATTATTGTCCTTTCCTCCCTTGAGTCTCTTACTCGGCTCCCTTTCTCGCGAGGATCTATTGTATCTCGCTCCCAACAATCCTTTTGGACTGTCGGCATCCGCCAGATCTCTCCTCCTTCCTCCGTTGTGTTTTTTTCTCCGTCTACGCTCTCCCCGCTCCTATTTTTCCCCCTCGACCCACCAGGCCGTATGAAAATAGATCCCCCTCGCGGTCTTCCCCCCCCCTCCGACGGATATTCCCTATTGCAACTTCAAAAATTGCTTACGATTTGCCAACAGCTGGCTCCGCTTTTTTTTCCAGATGAAGTTTGGAGATGACCTTTTAACTTTGACGGACATGCTTTCCCCTTTTCCGGTTTCCCTCGACATGTTCTCCCCCTTGCTGGGTTTTGGGGTCTTTTCTTCTTTCCTCTTGCGATAGTCTGCTGGCCCTTTACCTGAAAAAAAAACAGTGCTGCTTTTTGCTACGCGAGTACTTTACCGGCCTTCTTTGGTGGGAGCGTCTTTTCCCTTCCTCCTGTCATTTATAATGAACTCGTTGCTCAAAGGCCATTTTTTTCTTTCCCTTTCCCCGGCGGGCCGTCCCCCCCACAATTCATGATTTGATGTCGTCTATTCTGCTTCTCGCGTTCAATTTTGGCGATGGCTTTTCTTTCGTCCTTGGTCGATTTTCCGTCCCCCCGTTGCGGTCGAGGGAAAATTCCTCGAGGCAGTGAACTATCGGCGCCCCTCAGCCCTATTTCCCCTCTTGAGTGACGATGAACTAATCCGTTTGGGTTTCAGTTCCCCGACCTTTGCGACATATTCGCGCCTCCCCCCTTCTTGTGTGGGTAGAGAGCGGGCGCTGGTCCCCTAACGCCCTCCCTCCTGGATACATGGAGTTTTTCCTCCCCATTACGCCACACCCTCCGCATCTGACGCGGTGGATGCGTCCCTGCTTTAGGTTCAAGTCCCAGGAGCGCGTCTTTCGATCTGTTCAAGCCTTTTTCCTCCTTTTTCATGGACGCCCATATGGAGCTCTCCTGGAGTTCCTCGCGGGAATTTCCTCTCCCCCTTCGGCGCAGGTACACGTCTGGCGAAGCGGCGCCACGCAGAGACTTGTCAACCTCCCCCGAAAATTTTTTACTTTTTTCCCTGAAGGCGACAACCTTTTTTCCTTTAATATAGCCCTGTACTGGCTTGCCACCCCTTCCCGACCTGCACTCCTTCTCGTTCCCAAAATGCGTTGTTTCCGAGGCCGAAATTGGTTCGCTTTTCATACGCACTGGTTCCCCCTTTTTTCGGAGAGTTTTTTCATTGGTTTCCCGGTCGAGTTTTTAGCGTGTTATCTCCGAAAAGTGAGAGACTTAAGCTTTCCTTAGCCCCGGCGTATCGTTCAAGCTTTTTTTTTCCCGACACGAGTTCACCTCCAGTTGTTTTTCCCCACGCGTCTTCTGATGATGGGATCCGACGCGTAATTGGGCTTTTGTTCTTCGATGCCTGCACCCCCATTAGTCCATCCCCCTCCCCTGGTCACCGCTTATAATCTCTACTCTTCCTTTTGTTTCTTCTCTTGGAGGTAAGATGTCTGCTCCTTGCCGTCCGAACGGATGAACCACATCGGCTTTCCCTTTCAATCGCTCTCTCAGGATTTAAGATTTGGGATCTCGCGCAGGGAGTTTGCACCTCGGCTGAGACACTGCCTACCTCTCCCTCTGTTTTATTGGAGAACCTCCCTAGCCCCCCACCAAGATTCCCCCCTATTAAATCTAAGCGTCCCTTTTGAGCGCGTGATCGCTCTCGATTACTGCTCTTTCCCCCCCGTTGCCAATGGGATGTCTGTCTTTCAATCTTTATGAAGAACTTCTTCCCCCTTTCCGGGCGTCCATGAGCAATAGATGACCCTTCTATCCGCTGGAGACTCACGTGCTTCGGCGGCCTATTGATATGGTCCCCCTCCGTCCTCCGCCGCCCCCCCCCCTGACGTTTCCCAGTCTCACTACTCTCTGTGTAGAAGTCCCCCT
>Ga0179591_1159610_pt1 | contig 11219 bp, 12 predicted proteins | sample CZOMad2_1_08_16f_FD_182891 | JGI IMG/M metagenome (GOLD analysis project Ga0179591, IMG submission 182891) | Vadose zone soil fungal communities from Angelo Coast Range Reserve, California, USA - CZOMad2_1_08_16fungal (PacBio error correction) | ecosystem: Environmental > Terrestrial > Soil >... | reverse complement strand
CGCCCCCCCAGGAATGGAATGGCATTTTGTCTCTTCCCCCAAGTTTTCTCCCCCTATTCTCGTTCCCCACGAGGTAAAGGTACAAGCAAGAGAAGTGCCAATGGAACCTTCGCTTGAGCCCCCTCTGAGGCTTTCGACGACATGTTTTTCTCCCACCCCCCACTCCCTTGGACAAAAGAAGGCCCCGAAAAACGATGAACGGACGCCATGACGCCTCCCTCCCCCCTCGCCCCGATTCGCTTCCGCAAACCGGACCCCTGCCACCGGCTGCCCTTCCTCCTTACCCCTTCTTGGGAACCGTGTGGCGTTGCCATCAGGCGACTAACGCAGCCCCCGCTCCCACGTACCGTTATCGCATGTAGGGGGCGCGTTTATATTCCCCCCTGTGGCTCCCCCCCAGGGAAGGTCGAGGAGACCAATATCTGTCCTGGTCCCTTCCGTAAGCCCCCCCCCCCTTCGACCCTGCCATCTACGTCCACCCCCACCCCTTTCCTTCCTCCCCTCCGTCTGCCCTCTTACAAGTAGTGCGTTGAGATGACGATGGAATGCCAATACCCCCCCCGCCCAAGATGTTCTTCCGATTCATATTACGGGACTCTTCTTATTGTTGTCGGTCCTCTTCAGTCCTCCCTCGGAGGGAAGAATAGAGGGAAGAAACGCGGTGAATGGCGTCCCTAGAGCCCTGGCGCGTCCCCACCGGTTTGATTTGTCTTTTTTTGCGTCGCTTCCCCTCTTCCTTTTGACGGCTATCGAGCAATGCGAGAGTAGTCAAAAGGATCCCCTCTTTCCTATTTCCTTCTCTTGACGGCTACTGGCAGACCACTTCGCCTTTTTCTTCTTCTTCCTGTCGTTACTTCTTTCGAAGTCGCAAAAAGGGATAGGGATTCTCGGCCTCACAGCTCTTTGTGTCTTTTCTCCGTCCACCCTCGGACTCCCGGCTTGACGTGGCCCCATCCCCCCTTCGTTTCCCCCCCTTAGCGACGACTTTCCAGAGCCGTTGAGCCTAAGGGCGGTGAACTAGCCCCGGCCTTTCTTCTCTGTGAAAACCCCGTACAGCAATGTCTACCTTCCATAGCGTTCTTCCTCTTCCCTTTTTTCTCTCTCGCTGAGCCTTCTCTATCCGAAGATATTTGGAGTGACGAAGTTGAGATTAGTCCTCGCCTTTCCCCCTCTAGTGGTTCCCTAGTCTACCGTGCTATCCTGAGTCCGTTTCTTTATCTTAAGAGAGGGGAAGAGGTCATCCCTCCCCTTGCCGAGCTGCCCTCCTGGCATGATCCCACCTGGTCTTTTTTTGTCTCTCTTTGGTCAGTCCTTTTACTCTCCTATCGACCCCTTTTTTCCGTATGAAAGAACCTTAAAGACAAATGAGCCGCGTACTGGTCTCCCCCCCTGCCCTCCCCCCCAGGTGCCGGCCCTTTTACGACGGTTTTCCCCCCCTTCATTTCCCTCTCCTTTTGATCGCAGTCAAAACAACTTATTCGCGCAGAATTGGGGTCGGTGCTTGACTGTGGTGTAGCTGGGCCATTCGATGGATGTGCTTTTTTCCCCACACTGCGCCTCTTTTACCCCCGTTGCTGGGAAAAAGAGGAACAGTCTCCACCCCCCCCCCGTCCCCTCCCAGGATTTAGACCGATGCCCATGTCATCCCCGAGTACCCCTCCACCCGTACTTTTCTCAATTAAGTCCGTGGAGAATCCAGAATGCCTCCATTTCCCCCCACCCCCCCCCCCGTATTCGATTTTTTTCACTATTCACCGTGCCCATTATTCACTTTGGTCCGTTTTTTGTGACCGTGGAAAAACGCCGAACCGTAGAAAGTTCAAGTGGTGTTTTTCGCTTGTTCCCGACTTCCCTCTCCCCAGATGCCCGGAGTCCTTTCTTTTTCATTTGAGGGAAGAGACACGGTGATGTGCGAAAGCAGATTGCCTTTCCACCACCTTTACGACCGACCCCCCCCAGTTGAAAAGATCCACCTCAGCTATCTGAGGTCCCTCCTCCCCCTCAAGCCCGATAGTTGTCGAATGAACGTGATGGTGACGTCCCTCAATATTCTAACCCCGACATCCTAACTTCTGGCTTCCCCCCAAAAGGTGCAAGTTCCTTCCCCTCCCCATTTGGATTATGTTAGACTCAGAATAGAGGTGGGTGAGCGGTATAGGGCGAACGATTGTCTGTAAGGTCCCGGCCTCTCCTGATCGTCAATGGGTGCTCCATGTTCAGGTTGGTCCACTCCCGGTCGTGGTTCTTCGCCTTGAGAGAGGATGTTGAGCCCTGAAGCCGGCAACAGGGAGTCCCGATTCCCCCCGGCTCCTTTAAGCCCAGACCAAAGACCCCCACCCCCCTCCTTATTCTCGCACCGAGAGTATGGTCGGTCAATGGTAGCTCTGCCAAGCTTGTAACCGACGACGCTTCCCTCCATAGTTCCTACCGGAACCGACGACAGATGTTGGTCCTAAGCCAAGAGTCCTTGAGGCTTCCTCTCCCTGACCTTGAGCACACAGGTGAAGAGGCAGACAACCTCCCCGATCCACCCTCACGCCACTCCGGTGACCCGTTTGGCGGCTTTCTTCTTCCGTTTTTTTCAACAGTTGAAAGTTAAGGACACTAACCTCCTCTCGTTACCCTCCGGCGTCCCCCTCTTTCCTCGTACAGGGACAGTGCGTATTCGATCACCCTTGCTTTTTGCTCTCTCCCCAGTCCGTTATGTTCTGCCACCCTTTCTCTTTTTCTCCCCCCCCCCCTTCGTTGCTGGTAAGCCTTCCCATCTGTACCCCTCTTCAGAATCAGCTGTCTCTTCCGCGACTTACTTTCCCCACCCCCTCCCCCTCCACCGCCCCATCTTTCGAGCGAGAGTGGATCACGCGCAGGGAGCGTTGTGATTGGCCCAGCGTGTTCTGCAAGACGCGTTTATCTTTGCTTAGCCGCATGTCATTCCTTCCCTTTCCCGTGCCTCTTTAACTCGAGGGCACGGCAGCCCCCCCCCAATTCTTGTCACACCCCAAGCCAAAGAGTTCACAGCCCATCTTTTTGGAATTTGACGCTGACTTCTCCATGGAGTTGGGGTCGATTCTCCCCGCCCTCATCCCCCGGAGCTTGAATACACCCGCCTCGAGATTTTTACCTCCGGGCCCCCCTGTCTCTTTAGTCTACCGGGAACTCCCATGCAGAACACGGGGCATCAGATGCGACTGTTTTTTTCGCCCCCCCCCCAAAACCAACCCCCCCCCCCCCCCCCCCCCACCCCCCCTCCCCGCCCCCCCTGACGGCAAAGATCACCAGAGGTCTGGATTGGTCTTCGAGCTCCCCACGAATTCCCCAGCATTTTTTAAAGATAAACCCTGCGCCTGGTTGCCTGTTTTTTCGGGAGAAGACTGTATATATCTCTTGTTTCACCCCCCCCTTTTTGTTTTTTTCTCGACGATAACGTGCATCACCTCTCCCCCCCTCCCAAGAATCGCCTGGTGGCTATGCGGGACTGGACTTTCCCCTGCTTGCGTGCGTCGAAGTGACCAACCAAATAAACTCCCCTCGTTGGTTCCGTCGTATTCTTTCTCCTTTTTTTTTGTCTTGGACAAACGTAGAAGCGAGGAACAGTTTTTTCTCGGCGTTCACGTAGACCTGCTACTGGCCGAATTTTCATCGCCCCCCTATTTTGTTCTCTTCCTGTTTCCCTATGAGTTTCCCATTTCACCCCCCCCCCCCCAGCACGTATCCTAAAGGCCCCAATGTGAATTCCCTACCCCTTCATTGGGGTGAGTGAACTTTATTTCGTGAACCTTCAGGTCCTCTTCTCTCTTCTGCCTCACCCTCCTTTTTGACTTTCTTAATACGGACACCAGATGGTCAGTGATGTAGGTTTCCAATCCAAAAACTCTGAGCAAATCCAACTCGCTCCTTGAGGTGCCCCCCTTCCGTCCCCGCTATAATGATATTGGTCTTGGACGTCCCGTTTTGGCCCCCCGCTTTCGATAAAAGTGTCTTGACTCGGAGTTTCCCAATCTTGCTTCTTTTCTTTCGGAAACTCCCTTGGTGAGCCCACTAGTTTTCCCCCTCCCCCTCCTCCCTCCTCTCTCCACTAAATTTCTAGAAGAGAACTGGACAAGGTTCCCGCTGTAATCTTTGGCCTTGCCTTGGCCCTGTTCTTGTCTTCCCGGCCCTGTCACGGCAAAGAATCGAAGACGCCAAACGTTTCCCCCTGTCTTTATCTATTGGTTCTCGGCATGATTCCCCCTTGCCCCCGTTTTTTTCGAAGGGCCTGATAGAGGGTAGACCTAAATTTCTCCCCCCCAGGCCTTTTTTCACAAATTCTTCGTCGTTGAACATCTGCTTTCGGGCCCCTTATTTCTTTTAGTTCTCCTAAAAGGGGTAAGGCAGCTTCCCCCCCCTTCCCGAAATACACTTGGCGTCCTCTTCTTCGCTTGGGCGCGTGAGATTGTTCGGTAGTAATAACGGCGGCCGCTTTCCCTTGATCGCGGTTCCCCTCCCCATTCATCAGCAGTCAACCAGCCCCCTCTATCCTTTTCCTTACCCTCCCCCGATCGGAAAAAACTGAAGATCGTGCCAGCCCTGTGAGAAATGCTCGCCGCAATCCCCCCCCCCCAGACTTTCTTCGCCCCCGTAAGCTCCACCGACCTGTTTCTTCGCCTCGAAGCACTCCCAACTTTCTAAAATTAATGACTTTCCCCCTTGAGTGCCGAAAAGATTGAGGTTTGTAGTGTGATCCGTTCGATCACGGTCCCCCCCTTTCACCTTAACAGCGAAAACTGTGGAGCTGCCTCTCCTTTTCTGGGGTTCCCCCCCCCGATAGAAGAGGGGATGATTGTACTTGTGGTATGGTTCTTCCGTTGTAACTTTGCTCTCTTCCCTTCTCCCTGATCAGGCGCATCAACGGGCTCGTCATCCCTCCCCTGGCGGCACCCCCTGCCTCTTTCTGTCCCCCCTCCTACTTTTTGCTCCGACCAAGACGGAGACCAAACAACGGTAACTGTCGGACGTCTTTTTCTTGGCTCCGGCCCAGCTCCCCCTTGGCCGGCTTCGTCCCCCTACAAGTGGAGATGAGATTAGCCTACGTGATGGATAGCTTGTTTTCGAGCCCCTGCTGCGAAGCTTGTTTTTTAGGAGTCATCCTTCCTCTCCTCTTCCTCTCCTTAAAGCGGGATAGGCCTTGGTGCGCGTTACGGTGGACAGTCAGCAACGTTTGTACCTCCCCCCCCGGCCGTGTTGTACCGCCCATCTGATCCTTGTCCTCGCCTCTCCCCCCTTCCTTCTCTTCGACCCCCCCCCCCCAAAAGGAGGCCGAAGAAGAGACTTCTGTTGGCGCTCTTTTCCCCCCCCAACCCGGTCTTCCATGTAACTTGGGGATTTCCCACCCCCGCTTAACTTCCCTCTCCAACTTTTTGGAGAGGGTTGGTCAAGTAAGCTTCATGGTTATTTGGTGCGGGCTACTTTTAACAAGTGGCGATCGGATCCTCCTTCCCCCCCTTTTCTCGCCCCCCCCCCCCCCATTTGCCCTACACTTCGTGTAGTAGAGATCGGGCGATGCCTTGAGGGGACCCCTCTGCCCTTCAGTTTACGCGGGACGTCCCCCTTTCCTGATCCTTTCCCTCTCCTTCCCCCTCCATAGAAGTGGGAAGAGGAAATAGTATAATAGACATTATTAACATACCTCCCGTAGATAGAGCCTTTATCCCTCTGAGTAGACCGACCCTTTTTTCATCTGTATCCTCCTGTATGTCCCGGATTTCTAAGTGGTGAAAATCGAAATTCTGGAAGGACCCGAGGTACACCGCACTGATTTAGCCCCTTCTATTTACCTTCGCTCTCATGGGCTTAACAATACCTGTCGTTGTCTATCTTCCCCTTCTTTCAGCGGTGGACGGCAAGAGGCTCCACCCACTCTCTGTTCGTCAGCGAGAGTACTCCCTATTTTTCTGGCCCCCTTGTTACCTTTTCCGAACGCAGACCCCCTACTCTACCTCGACAGGGTAGACAAGTCTGATCCTAACCAGAATCCCATTCCCATCGGACAAGGCGCACGGCTTTTCCGCTGTAGCTTTCCCCCGATATCCTGGCCCAGTCATCGACATCGCAACCCGCACACCCCCCCCCGCGACCTCTCCAGGGCCAAGCCTTTGCTTTCTTCTCTTTCCCTCCCCCATTTCTTCTTCCAATTTTTCTTCTTTGTTCTTCCTCGAGTGCCTTCAAGAAGCGCTGCCCGAAGAGGGTCCTTCGACTCCCCAACTCCCAAAGCGGCTTAGGCATCGTCTAATGCTGGCGTCGGTATGTTCTTTCCCTCTTTCTCCTTCCCTCCCACGAAAGACGGTGGAGTTTCGTCGAAGGACTCTTCCGACTGTTTTTTTTCTTACTTTTTCATCATTTCCCTAAGGTTGGGATGAAGGTGAGAAAGACAGAATATTGCGTTTCGCACTCCGGCACTTCTTGATCTTCCCCAGGTGGAAACATTCCTCATCCCCCCTCGAGTCCAGAAAGGTACGAGAATCCGTCCTCCGAGGGGCGGTCTGTTTCTGTAGGATAGTCGGAAGGTCTGTAAAAGCACAAAGTGTCCCCCCCCCAAACGCTAATTAGTCAGTCGACCTTGTGGACTCATTCTTTTGTCCCTCAGACCTTTCGCGTAGTGTATCGTAATGGCTTCTTTTAATCTGTTCGCCTTTTCATTCTTCGGCCATTATCTGTTCTTTTCCCCAACTCCCCCATCCCGTCTCTGCCGACCCGATGGAGCAGATCATGTTAGGTGCAACCTAGTGTTTTCTGCCCCCCCACTCTTTGTCTCCGAAATTAGGATTGGTATTTCAACGCCCCCAGGCAATTGACCTGCCTGGGGTTAGATGTAGGACCTGTGGGATGCAAATGAGGAACTAGTTCGAGGTCAAGGCGTTGTATTCTCCCCTTCTCCCCCGTTCTCTATTAAATTGGTGATGATATCGGGCAGTTGTTTTATTCGGGCTTTTTCCCTTGTTCAGTAATCTTTTTGCTTCACAACAGCTATGAGCCTCGGAGTTGCTCAAGAGTTTCAGTAGGAAATTTTGCTTGCCTTACTCCTTTCTGTCCTTGATGCGTGCCTGGGTCGGAATCGAAGGATGCTTTTTCTTCCCTCGGTCCCCCGGAAGTAGCGAGTATTAATGAATCGCAAACTAGGTCAGTCGCCCCTTCCTACTTTCTTAGGTTTTAATTGTGACAAATCTCCGTTTTTTTCGTCGTCTTCCTCCCCCTTCACACCCCTCCCTTCCAGCCACGGAGCGTCGGTCGCAAGAACTTCATGCCAGTTTTATACTCGTCTTCCCGCCCCCTTTTCCCCCCCCCACCAAATATCTCTCTTTTCCAACTACCCCCCCTCCTTTCTGTTTTGCTCTAGATTTTCTTTTGCCCCTCAAGACGAGCTAAGCTGGAAGTTAGTGGCGACGTTAAGATCCTGGGATGTATTTCGCTTTTGCTTTTTTCTTCCGCCGGTAGACCTGCCAAAACGAGGTTCCTCCCAATTGCAACTCCCGCCCTCCTTCGTCCTTCTCCCCCTTAGAAGGAGAAGCATGAGAACACTCGATTGAATCCTCGAGCCGGCTCAGTCAACCCTGCGATGATCGCCCAGTCGCCTCCTCCCCTCCCTGCCCTTTCATCCCCCCCTGGGTACCGACTAAAATCGTGGAAGAAAACGCCGAGTAGTTAACGCTGTCGGGTGCACCCCCCGTACGCCATCAACCCTGTTCCTACCCCCTTAACCCCCCTCCCGATAAACAAAATATTGACTCACCCTTTCTCGAGACTCCTTTCCACTCGTCTTGGCGCCTGGAGCCCCCAGGTGAACTTCCCTCCCCCCCCCCCTCATTCTTTAATGGGGCATTGGCGTAGATAAAAAGCCTGTCCTTCATTTTCTCCCCTTCTCACAAGACTTGGCCAGAGACCCCCCTCCGAGGTCCTTTTTTCCCCCCCTCCCCACTGATTTTTCCGCCATAGCGGCATTCGAAGATGGAGTGGTTGTATTCCACCATTCATGTCAAAAGTCATTCCCCCCCCTCCCCTAGCAAGAAGACATGACGATAAAGAAGAGAGCTCGCCATTTCCCCCAGGACTCAGGTCGAAGGCCGACTGCCTTGTGGACCCGGTGGAGTTGTTCCCTCCTTCCGTACTCACCCCGTCCACCCGAACCCCGAGCAAATGCATAGGAAAGTGATTCTTTCTTTTTCTAGGATTTCTTTCTGGTCCCCTTGGGACGTGCAAAGGGGCCCAATTTTTTTTTGTTCACCCCCTTGGGTCGGAGATGAGAACCACTTCTGGGCGGTCCGTCCCCCTTCCCCCCCCCACCTTCGCTTACTGAAATGAAGTTCCCCACTTTTCCCCCGGTCCTTCCCCGTTGCGAAGAAACTCACTGTTCGTGCGTTGCGCTGACCGATGACTGCACTTCCCCTTTAGAAAGCATGGCGCCCTGCCTATCTTTTACCCCCTTTTTTCCTTTTTTCTTCTATTCACCTCGCTTCGGAGAATCGAGGAGGAGAAGCGAGGTACCCTCCCTATTTCCTGGCGCGAACGAGCGCAGTTGCGCTGGCCACTGGTTATGTTCTCTTGTTTTGAGTTGGCTAGAGATGCCTGGTGACAGAGCGTTCTACCCCCCATTCCTCTTGTCGCAAAAGGAGATTGCGGATCTTCTGTAGTTGGTATTTGTGTAGTAGCGAGACCTTTGCTACCCCATGTAGAGGGATATTCTTTGTAGTCTAGGTAGTATGATGCATGTTTCCCAAAAATGTCTTTCTTTCCCCATATGTAAGACAAGAGCTTTGGGATAGCTTCTCTCCAACAGACCCCAGCACGGCTGAGTGGCCCCCAGTCTACCACCATGAGTTGAACACGTTTCCCTGAGCCCTCCTCTTTTCCAGAGAAGTTGAGGCAAAATAGGGAGGTGGAACTCGCCCGGACCTGAGTAGCTTCTTCCCACACGTACCGCCCACTGTCCTTCCCCTTCCTTCTCTGCCCCTTTTTTGAGTACGAGCGGAAGGATTCTTAGACCCAGATCTTGTTGTAGTTCCTAGGGGCGAGGATCTTTTGGCCCACTTACACGTCTAGCTCCTTTCGTTTCCCTTCCTTCCCGGACTCCTTCCGACTTTTCGTTCAGAGAACAGCGAGGGGAGAGTTTCCAATCCCGCCCATTCTGCCCCGAGCTATCCGCCGGCGTGGCGCCACATTGGATTTTTTGCTATCCCCCTGGACTGCTGTATCCCCCGCCTCCCCCCCCCCTTTTTTTCCCCTTTCGGCACGACACTAGTCCTCTCCAGTGAGTACCTTGACCACCCGCTACACCCCCCTGGGCTCGACATTGACTGACGGTGACCCCCCCCCCTGTCTCTTTACGTCTCTTTGGTGATCCCGACCAAAAACTTCTTCGGCCGCATGTTCTGAGCCGCGCTTAAGTTTTGATTCTTCTGTCCCCTGAGTAGAGGATGGGCGGTAAACCCCCCACTCTCAGTACTTTGTACCACACGTTGCTCTGGCCCCTTCCCCTCCTCCACCCCAGGCCCGAGAACGGAGTTAGAAGATGCCCGGATCATAAATGCTTCTTCTCCACCCTATTGTCCTGACTTCGTTCTTTCACCCTCCCCTTTTTCACCCCCCCCTAAAAGGAGTAGAGCTAACTTACCAAAGTGTCGTGGACGATTTCCATTCCCCTTGGTTCGGAAAGTCACACTCCGACCCGTCTCCCTTTCACCCCCCCTTTTTTTTTTTCTACTGCTGTTCTCCGTTAAAAGAGAACTACGAAAGGAAAGGGGTGCGCCTTGTGACTTGACGTGTATGAAGCTGACCGTATTTCTCCCTTTATCTCTTTTTTTTTTTTTTCCCAGCATTTAATCAAAAGGCGACGCCCCGACCCCACTGTACAAGATAACCCACTCGTCTTTCTTCGCCTGGTCCCCCCAGATGGGTCAAGAACGGAAGCTCGTGGTTCTGTCCCGTTCTGGTGACGTGATCCCCTTTATCGTCCCCAACCCGCCCTCCCCGGGTTCGAACGAGGGAACGGGATGCTATACAAGCCCGCTTTTATTCTGAGGACCTCTTCTATTTCCCAGGTGGAGCGTTCTTGTTCCTGCCTATGCGGGAAGGGGCTGCTAGATGTTTCGACCAGTTCCTTCCCGATCAGAGGGGGCCCCCGTCTTTTGTACGTTCTCCAATGAGAGGGATGGTTGCGATTCCCGGAACCTGCGCTCACAGCCTTCCGCCCCTTTATTCTCCGAACTGAAAAAGCCACCACCACCTAGGAGGCTCCCTCCCAGAGTTCTCTTATTTCGTTTTCTTCTTCCCTTCGGACCCATCGTAAGCGTCCCGCCACATAAGAAGGCTGCCCCGTCCCGAAGAGGGTGCTTAATCCCCCCTCCCGAGGACGGGAGTAGACGCATCGAGCAGCACGTATCAACAAGGTTTCCGTGACGAAATGCCAGCTTACCTACAGAAATACGTGTTGAGTTTGGCTGAGTTATCTTTCCCTGCTTTCTCCCTTCCAAGAGAGAGGTCCATGACTTAGGACCCCGATCCTGAAAGTGCCAGTGGAGTCTTGTCTGCCCTTTCCTTGCACTCTATGTAGGAAGGGAGTTTCCGAACCCTTTTTGTCTAACCCACCGGCGTTTCCTTGGCCCCCGCCTGCCCCCCGGCCTGTACACGCTCGTTCTTGTAGCGACCGATTCCTGTTTCCCCCGGCCTCCCCCCCACAGCAAAGCTAGAGAGAGCGCATGGGTGAGCAATTATGCGCCCATGCTCGATGGGAGGTTGGAACAGAGTGTGGCTTTCAAATACATCCAGACGAATGTTTCCCCTGAGGCGCCGTTCCTTTATTCACTTTCCTAAGAGAGTGCATAGCTTTTACATGCGACCCACAAGTTGCACACCGACACATTCCGTGGCCCCCCTGCAAAGTGGGTGCAGGTGACCTCTGCGTTCTTTAGTTTGTGATGATTCCTCCGCAAAGGACGAGGCAGACCCCCCCACGACGGGGATGAAGACGTCGAGGATCCAATGCACAGAGGAGAATTGAAATCCCCCATAGCACCCCCCTGTACCTCGCTGCTTTAGGTTTTTCCCCCACCACGCTAAGAACTAAGTAGAACTGCCCACCCCAGCGGAGTGGCTTGGTTGTTTTCCTCCTATCCCATCCCGTTCCCCCCTTACCAAGGACCAGATCCACATTCCGACTGGTTCCAGTCTTGCTGCATGTGAGAGACGTT
>Ga0179591_1371745_pt1 | contig 11220 bp, 17 predicted proteins | sample CZOMad2_1_08_16f_FD_182891 | JGI IMG/M metagenome (GOLD analysis project Ga0179591, IMG submission 182891) | Vadose zone soil fungal communities from Angelo Coast Range Reserve, California, USA - CZOMad2_1_08_16fungal (PacBio error correction) | ecosystem: Environmental > Terrestrial > Soil >... | reverse complement strand
ATAAAGTGTTCTCCCCTTTCCAGCTTTGAAGGAGGAGCTTCTACCGCCCCCCCCCTATCCCTAGCGGCGCTTTTTCTTTTTTCGGTGGACCCCCCCGGGTTGTAAAGGATAAAGCGTGTTCCCCCCCTTCGTGAAAGCGAATTCCCCCCCCTTTTCTTTCTCTCCTTTTTCTCTCACGGGGGAGGGCACCTCTCTTCCCCCTCGAGCTCTGATACTCAGCAATAGGGAGCTTTTTTCTTTTTTTTTTTCTCCACCGGTCGCTCTTCTCTTTTTTTTTTCCCTTTTTCTGCAGGGTCCCCGAACTTTTTCTTTGGGAAGAGGATTTTAGCTACCCCCTTCATTCTGGTAGACGTTCCTCCTCCCTTTTTCCTTCGAGGCATTTTGGACCTTTTTTCCTTACTAACCCTTTGGTTGGACTTCCCTTCTTGGCGCTCGGCGGCTGAGTCTTTCTTTCTCCCCCCTCTTCAAGATCGGACTCCGGCGCGGACCGCTCCTGCTTTTTCCGCCACAGGGCTTTTTTTTTTTTTTTTCGAGATCGGTGTCTTTTTTCCCCCGGGGCTTTGCGTCGGAGGCAACCTTTTTTTCTGCCCATCATCTTTTCTTTCTTTCTTTCTCCTTTGCAGGCACGGCTGCTTTCTCTAGCATTCCCTTCTGAACTTTTTTTTTTTTTTTTTTGGGGAAAAACTCTTTCCCTTTCTTTCTGTGAAGATCACGATTACCTTTTTTTCTTTTTCCAGCGTTGCCCGATAGGGTCGAGGCAACTCCCTTTTTCTCTTTTACTTTTACACCCCTTCCTCCTTTCCCTTTTTTTTTTTCCTCTCTTCCATGAGGCTCGGGGCTTGCGTCCTTTTTTTTTTTTAGGTCCCTTTGAGCTTTGAAGCGCAGGGGGGCTTTTTCCCCTTTTTCGCTCAGTGCGCAGCATTTTTTTTCTCCCGGGCGTGACATTGTTCCCTTTTTTCGCGCACGAGAGGCGCCGTCTATCCTGCTCGATGACCCCCCTTTTTTTTTTTTCCCCCCCCTTTCACGAAGATCGAGCGTTTGGAGTTCAATCGTGGAGATCTTCTTTTGATGGGGGACGAGGTCTTCCCCTTTTCTTCTCACGGGGCTTTCAGGGGCGTCCTTTTCTCAGGGATCCGCTCGACTCATTTTCCCCCATCTCAAACGCTCCCCTCCCCTTCCCCCTCTTCAACATTCACAGCGCCTATCTCGGCCCTTTTTCCCTAAACACCACCCCCTTATATGCGATTTCGCAGGCGGCCTTTCTTTTTTGCCTGATAGCTCACTCCCCTTTCTTTTTTCCCTTTTTTTTTTTTTTTTTGGAGGGAGCGTTTTTTCTTTCGTTCTCTCCCTTCGGCGGTTGGCCGGGCGCGTTTCTTTTTTCCCTCGTGACACCCACACTCTTTTTTCCCTGCCCCCCTGGACGTCAAAGGATCCTTTCTTTCCTGTTTCGATCTCTAGTCCGGAGGGCACCTCCTTCTTGTCGAGAGGTCTTTTGCTCTTCGGGCGTTCGGCCTTCTTTTTCTCTCGAGACCTTTTCTTGACCGCACAAGGCCCGGCCTTCCCTTTTTCCTTTTTTCCCCGTGGTTCGACTTTTTACATTCCTCTGTTCCGGATGTTCCCCTCTTTTGTGGCACGGCTTCCCCCCCCTCCCTCGCGGAAGGGTTCTTTTCCGAACCCTTTTTTAGTGAGTTATGGAAACCTTTTTCCCAGCCGTGTTAGTATTCCCTCCCCTCTCCTTCTTGCGGGTCCCCTTTTACGTCGTCTTATCTCAGGGGGGGGGGGCCGTTTTGCCGACAAAATTAAGTTTTCGTTCCCCCCTTTCCTTTTTCCCCAAAAACCCTCGGCTCTCCTCTCCTCAGAACTCCTTTCCTCCCGCCGAGTATGGAGATTAGGTCTTCCTTTTCTTGTCGGTGAACCTTTATCCACCTTTCGACCTGCTGCAGCCGCCTTTTTTTTTTTTTTTTCTGCAGGTCTTTTTTTTCCTGTCGGCCGTGAAGGTGACCTTTCCCTTTCTGTACTCCGAAGACGTCCCCTCCTCCCTGTTAGTGAAAAACTTCCCGTTTTTTTTTTCACAGATTCTCTTTTTTAACTTCCTTGACAAGGATGATTTCGAGGGGGTTTCTTTCCCCCGTCGCTCGAGTTTTTTCCCCCCATTCTGTGGAAAAGAGTGGCGTAGTCTCCTAACATTTCTTTCGGGGAATGTCTTTAGCGGAATCCATTTTTTTTCCCTCTCCCCCCCAACAACATAAACAACCACCCAAACCAAAAAACCCCCCCACCCAACAAAACCTCCCAAACCCGCCAGAAAAAAAAACCCCCCAAAAAATCCCCCCCAAAACCCCAAAAAACCCCCAACCCAACAAAATAAACCAACCCCCCCCCCCCAACAACACACCCCCCCACCCCCCCAACCCCCCCAACCCCAAAAACAAAAAAAACCCCCCACCCCCACCCCAACATGGTGGTCTTTTTTCCTTCGGGGACATCACCTGCGTGACAGGTGCTTCGAAAGGGTAGGTGACCTCCTTCTTTTTTCTTTTTTTTTTTTTGATAGAGGATTATCAACCGACCATTTTTATTAAATCAACGGGGAAAACTTCCTGTTTTTTTCCTTTTCCCGTTTCCTCCAAAGACAAAAGGTCCTTTTGCAACCATGGTTGCTGCGAGTTTCGGCCTTCCCCCCCCCCTGTTGACCTTCTTTCTGCGCGAATTTTTTTTTTCCTGGGAGCTCCACCCCCCTCCCTTCTCCCTCGGGGGCCCAGAACCGCCTCTTTCAGCTTGAGGAACTCCTCGAGCCGGTGACTTTTTTTTTTCGGCAGGACGTTCACCTTTTTTTTTTTTTTTTTTTCTTCGTCCGATTTTTTTTCGCGATAGAGTACCGCCAGTTTTTCATTTTTTCACAAAGGGACCCTTCCTCCCCTTCCTCCTTTCGCCAAGGACATGCACCGGCACTCTTTTTCTTTTCTTTGCTTAGGGGGTGGTTCCTCCCCACCACGTTAAACAGCCCCGCTCTCCCTCTCTCTCAGAAACAAAAAAAAAAACAAAAATGTCCGCGTTTTTTTTTCTCCCTTACTCGTCCCCCTTTTGTTGGGGAACTTTCCTTTATAACACCGCAAAGAAGTTTTCGTTTTCCTTTCTTCTTTTGGCTTCCCGTACTTTCCTTGTGTAGAATCTTCTTCTTCTGAAGAAGACTCCTTTCTTTTTTTTACTAAACAGAGGCTTCCTTTTTTTTTTCCCCTCGTTACAAGTCAAACCTCCCTTAGGTTAGTATGTAACCCCTCACGATGCGTGGTTACCTTTCCCGAGTTTTGTCTCCCGAGGGCGGCCTCTTCCCTTTCCTTCTTACGAACATCCTTTCCCCTTAAAATCTCCCGCATTTGGCGTTCAGTTTTTGGTCTTCTTCCCCCTCTTTTCTGATTCATCAGCATTTCCCCGAGTTTCCCCGGTTCCGCGGCGCCTTTTTTTTCCCCCTCCGTACGGATTCTTCTTGTCAAATGGGACACTGCTCTTTTTTTTGACGTCGGGCCCTTTAACTCGAGGGTTCAATGATTTCTCCCGAGGGCTCTTTCCTGAAGAGCGGGCTCTTTTTTTTCTTTTCCCCTCAATTCTAGCCGGCGAGGAGGACCTTTTTTTTCTCTTATAGTTGGAGCTCCTGCACCTTTTCCCGGTCCGCTTCCTTTTCTCCCCCTTTTCGCATTCTCTTAAGTTGTTGTTTAGTTCTTTTTCGGCCGGCGGATATATCTTTCCCCTTTCCCTTCTATGATTATAAGGAGGTTCCTCTTCGTTAGTATTTGTAGTTGTTGCCCCTTTCTCCTCCAGAAGTTGGGGATCGCGCCCCGTTTCAGCCCATCTGAGGAATGAGATTTGCTGGATAATACGGTCCCCCCTTCCCTTGTTCCAAAGAGCAGCCCTCTTGCTCGTTAGCTCAGCTTGAGAAGAGAGCCCTCCCCGCGCTCGGTTTCCTCGCTCCCCTTTCCCCCGAGAGAGAAAACCTTTTCTAGTCAGCGAAAGGCAGTGGTTCTTTTGTCAAACAAGGTGAGAGCTTTTCCCCGAGCGCACCCTTTCTCCTCAGTGATGTTCCTCCCCTTCCATGTCCTTCTCGAAAACGGTTCTGTTAACAGGCCGGTTCCCTCCAAGCTGCCCTTTCCCCTCTCGCGTAAAAAGCTCAGCGCCCTCCTTCTTTTTTTTATGTTTGTTTATAATTTAAAATTTCCTCCCCGTCACGAAGTGGAGGGGTGTATTTTCCTTCTCCCCCCTCACTCTGGATGCTATTCATTGCTCCTTTCTTTCCCTTCCATTCCTCAGGAAAAGAGATAGTGCATTCCCCCTTCCTTTCCCCCCTGCAAGAGTGGCGGCAACTTTTCTCCGGGACTTTTTTTGGGGTGATTTTTCCTAAAGAAATGCCCCCCCCCCAAGGGGCAGAGCCCTCCCCCCTTTTTTTTTTTCCGGGGCTTCCCCTCCCTCTCTCTCAAAGCGCGGAAAATTTTTCCCCCGCCCGGTTTTTTTTTCTTTCATCAACAGAACAGACTTTTTGCGCGGGTAGAGACTTCCGTAGATCTTTCTTTCTTTCTTTTTTTATACAATCCACCGACAGCCTCCCTTCTCGCCTCCTTCCACCCCTGAGTAAGCCCGCTGCCTCTCAGAGTATTTTCCCCCCCGTTCTCGACGGAATGCGATTCCCCTTTCCCCCTTCCGGCCAGCGTAGCTTTCCCCCCCCCCTTTTTCGGCGGGTTGCCGTTTGATAGCATATGACAATGAGGCAAGCTTTCTTTTCGCGAACAAGTTTTTCCTCCTTTCCCTTGGTTTCTTCCCCCGCGGCGCCCTTATGGTGACGCGTTTTCCTCTTCTCCTCATGGCATTTACGGTGTGCGGGTCTCCTTTCTCGACCTCAGTTCCTTGATTTTTCTCTTTTTTTTTTCAGTGAGTGTAGGGCGTCTTTCTTAGGGTCCAAACCCCTTACACTCAGAGAGGTTCTGCGGCTGGCGAATTCTCCCTTTCTTTTCCCCCCTGCTCTTCTCCATTAGAAGAGTTCCGGCTTTTTTTTTCCCACAATCCCTCTCATGGACACACGGGATATATCTATCTTCCCCCTTCTCTTTTCTCTCAGACCGAGGAGAGGGGGAAGGAACTCTCGCCTTATTTCCGCCCATCCCCCTCCCCCCGTCCATGCTTCTCCCTACCTTACTCCTCCCACCCCTACTCCCCTCCCCTTCCACCTCCTCCCCCTTCCCAGTTGAATTTTTTTAAGAAATCCCGGTACTCTTCTCTTCCTCCCTTTTTGGAAATAAATAGAGAGCATCGCATCCCCCCCCCCGAGGCTTTGGTAGGTGAACTACCTTTTTTTTTTTTTCTGTTTTCCCCACGCTCTAAACTCCCCCTTCCCCCAAAAATAGTTTGAACAGCGCACCCCCTGCCGTCTTCTGGACACCGCAAAAGAAAATGAATCTTCTCTCTAGATAATAGTCAATCGTCCTTCTTCTTTTTTAAAAGGGGGCATTCTCCCTTTTCTGCGCGGGCTCTTTAGTCGGGGGGGAAGAGCTCCTTCCCTTTTCCTCTATTTTTCGATACGCTTCTTATTTTTTTTTTTTTCCCTTTTCCTCCCGAAGTAGAGAGTTTTTTTGGCTACCTTTAGTTAATTAAGGAAGAGCGTCTCCTTCCCTTTTTTAATCTTGTATAAAATACATCTCAATTCTTGTTTTTTTTTTTCGAGGGAACCCCCTTTTTTTTTTCTGGCTACTAAACCCGGAGTTTTAATGAGCTTTCTTTCTTTTTTTTTTCCCTCCGGCCGGATTTTTTTTTCTCCTTCCCCCCCCCTTTTGAAGGGAATTCTCCCCCTCCCCTGAACAGGTTCTTTTCTCCTTTGACGCACAGCTGCGGAAGAGAATTCACCCTTTTTTTTGTTTGGGGGGGGGGGGGGGGTTTTTTTGGCTTTATCCCGTGCTTTGAAGGCCTCTATTTCTTTTTTTTTTTTTTTTCCCCCGATGTAAATGTTCTTTTATTTTTCGCCTTCCCGTTGATAGAATTTTTTTCCCTTCACCTCCACTTGAGTGCTGCCTCTTTTTCCCCCCCCCCTCCTTCGAGAGGAGCTGAGCTTTCCCCTGAGCTTGTTGTCGGCCTTCTTTCTCAAACAGTTTTTTCTCTCTCCCGGAAGAGACGGCTTCTCTTCCCTGAGATAAGTGGGGTCGGCGTCCTCCCCTCCTCGACAGGGAGTGAATTTCATGTTTCTGTCGAGAAATAGCTTTTTTTTTTTTCCTTCCTATCCTCTCGATTACAACTCCTTTCTTTTTCAAGAGCATCTTTTTTATCAATCTTTCTCCGGAGAGCGATAGTTCTTCTTTTTTTTTTTCGAGCCATTTTTCCTCCCCCCCCCATAAAGAGGCAAGTCCTTTCCTTTTTTTCCCGTTCTTTCAGTTTCTAGAGGATTTTTTTTTCACGTGGGACTTCTTCAGCGGGCCCCCCCACGAACAATCCTCCCTTTTCTCGGAGATCATCGGCGTACTTCCTATATCCGTCCTTCCTGTTGCCGACATAATCGCCCCCCCCCCCCCCCCCCTCATTCGAATGTCTCTTTTTTTTTTTTGGCCTCTTGCGACCGGCCGCCTCCTTTTTTTTTTTCCGGCTCAACTACCGGCTCTTGAGGCCTGTCTCTTCTTTTTCCGAGGGATGTCTCTTCTTCAGTGTTTTTTCCTCGCACTGGCGCCCATTCCCCAACACCCCTCCCCTTTTTCCCCTCGATGTCGGCCCCCCCCTCTCCTTTCCACTTTTCGACAGTAGTAAGTTCTCTTTTTTCCGTGAATACCCCTTTTTTTTTTCCTCCCTTTGCGGGGCTGATGCTCTTTCTCTCCCGGCTGACTGCTGAGAGAGACCCTTTTTCCCCCCTTTTGAACTCCCCCCTTTGCGATTTACTTTCACTTTTCTTTTTGAGAAGGAGCGGGCTCCTCTTCCCTCCTAGCGATTTCCTCCCTATAAAAGACGCATCTTTTCTCCTGGACAGCTCAAGTGTCGTTATGGAACTCTCTCCCTCCCCTTTTTCCTCCTCTGTTAGTCGGCCTCCCTTTTTCCTGGAGCTAGGCTGTTTTCCTCTGCGACCTTCCTAGGGAGCTATTTTCCCCCTTCCGTCCCAATTACGTGTGCTTTTTCTTTTTCCCCCCCTGTCCGGCCTTCCAACGCCTTTCCCGACCCTTCTCCTTTTCTCGTTCGACGCGGGGAACATTATTGCGTTTTTTCCTTTTTTTTTCTTTTCTTTTGAAAAAGTGGTGGGGCGTGCTTCTTTTTTCCCCCCCCCTCTCAAACATAAGGCCTGCCTTTTTTCTTTCCCCCTTGCGCCTTTTTGATTTTGAGGCAAGTGAAGGTGACTTTCGCCCCTTCGGGCCTGAAGAGAGACCCCCCCTTTTTCCACGGACTGTTAGGACACGTTTCCTTTTTCCCCTCCCCCCCAAAAGTCCACGGCTCTTTTCCTTTCCTCCCCCCCTTATCGAATTGCGGGCGAATACGTTTTTCGTGGGCGTCCTCCCTCCTTTTTTTTTTCCTATAATCGGGGGTTCCCCCCCCCCATGTGCCGTCTGGAACTGTGGAACTACGCAGAAGCCCTTTTTTTTTTTCTCTTCCCTTCTTCGGTGGGAGCAGGCGACATCCCCCTCCTTTTTGATAGATTCCCTCGAAATGTTTTTTTCCCTTTTCCCTTTTTTTTTTTCCTTTTCCTATCTCCGTTGTTTTTGTTCTCTCGATGATTAACTCCTTTTTCACTCCTCTTTTATTTTTCCGGACCTTCTTTGCCCCCGATGTTCCTTCCCCCCTCCCCCCCCTGTAAGGAAGCGCCCCCCTTTTCTTCCCCGAGTTTTGCCAGGTTTCCTCGTAAATGTTTTGACCTTCTTTTTTCCTTCGAGAAGGAGGGCCCTTTTTTCCGCCCCACCTCGAGCGCGTGCTTTCATCCTTTCCCTCCCTTCCCGATAAAAGATTTGCTCTCCCGCTCCGGTCTTTTTCTTGCGTTAGACGACGTTTTTTTTTTTTTTCCTCCCCTTTTTTTCGGTCGTCGATGTGTTGGATTTTCCCCCCTCCCCCCTTCTTGGCATTAACCGGCAACTCTCCCCCCCAGGTTTTCCCGAACTGCCCATTTCCAGGCAGGCAATGCCCCCCCTCCTTTTTTCTTTCCCGGGGTTTGCACGCAAGCAGTCTTTCCCCCCCTCCCAAATTTTGACACTAGAAAATAAATTAGCGTCTCCCTTTTTTTCTTTTCTTTTTTTGGGAGAGGTGCTTTCCTTTCTTCCCCCCCCCCCCTGAAGGAGTTGGGAAAAATTTCTCTCCCCACTCCTGTATCATTTTTCGTCGTTTCTTGGGAGGGCGATCTCTTATGGTTTTTCCTCCTTCTCTGGCCAGGCCGCTCTTCCCCTATTTGATGTTGGAGGCCGAAGAAAAGGCGGCTTCTCCCATTGGGAGGATCGGTTTTCTTCTCCCCCCCCTCCCTTTGGGTAGTTATTCCCCCTACATGCCCAATTAAAGATTGCGTTTCCCTTTTCATGAGTGAGTGGAGTGTGGATAGGAGATTCTCCATTTGGCCAGCCAGGTTTTTTTTATTTTAAAGATCTCGTTCTTTTTTTTTTTTTCAGGAAGGCCCACCTTGAGGTTCATGGGTTTTTTTTTTTCTCCCACTTTATCTCCCCCCCTGCACGGTAGACGGCCCTCCCCCTGATAGGATTAAAGGTAGTCCATTGACGAGGCGATGATCGGAACCCCTTTCCGATGGCCCTTTTCGTTTTCCCCTGCACCAATCGAGTCCTTTCCTTCTTGTTGGTAAGATTTTTTTCCCGCCCTTACGACCAGCGCCGGAACGCCTTCCTTTCCTTTTTTCTTGGTTTTTGAACTCATCGGCTTCGAGCGGAAAGCTTTCCCTTTTTTTTTTGAGTCCGGCAACCCCCCCCTTTCGGTTCGCATAGTCCTCCTCATTCGAATGAAGGTGTTGTTTTTTCTTTTTCCCTTTCTTGCGAGAGGCGCGGTGAATTTTTTATCTCTCCTTTGAGGAGGGAAGATTTGTTTTTTTCCCCCCGAGTTTTTTTTTCGGCAGCAGTGTCTTTCTCCTCCTGCCGATAAGAAAATTGACCCCTCCTGTACTGCGATGTGATGCGATAACTTTCCCCTCTAGAAATACTATCCCCCCTTCGATAGAAGAAGGAAGCCTCCTTTTTTCTCCGTAGGATTTTCTTGAGAGTCGTTATGATATTACACTTTTCGGAGAAGAGATCTCTCATTTTTTTTGAAGTCCCTTCCTGAGGTGATGTAACTAAGGTATAGCTTTAGAGACACCGCTAGGGAGAGGGCTTTTTGTTTCAATTGGGTGAGAGAGGCGCCCCCCTCTCTGATAAAGGCCTCCGAGAGAACCCCCTTCCCTCATCCTCGTAAAGCTTAAGCGCTGAGTAAGGGGTTGGTTATTCAAAACCCCTGTCGAACGCGTTTTTTCCTACCTTGGGACCTGCTCTATCTCCCCCTTTCCTTGCTATCAATGCGGAACAGTTCTTCGAGGACGGTGACACCCTTTTTTCCCCCCCCTTTTTCCATTGTGGGAATTGGATTTTCGCCTCCTCCCCTTTTTTCCCCCCAAGAGCCAGCACCTGCGTTTCTTTTTTCTGGGGAAGAAATGGCCCTCTCCTTCTTCCCTGCCGGGCCCGCCTCTCTCTCCTTTTCAATAACCCCCAAAAAAAAACCCCATGTCTCCCACCAAACCCCCCCAAAATTTGTTTTGCAAAAACCGTGCCGTGTGTCGTAGTGTTTCTTTGTGATGGTCCCTGTTCGCCGGCCGTCGATTCTTGCGCTTTTTTGAGGTTATCCAGCTTTTTACCGCAGCCTGCTTTTTTTCCCCGTGGTAAAGGCCTTGGATTTGGTGATGTAAAACCCTTGAACGGCGGCTCTTTTTTTTCTAAAAACGCTCTCTTTCCAAGCCCTTCTGCAGTTGCGTCTTTCTTTCTTTCTTCCCCTGGCGGCACCTTTTCCTGCGAAAACCCAGGTTTTTCTTTTCCCAAGGTAGCCCTTGATTGCGTCTCCTGTGGGCATGACGATTGTCCTTTTCTCCCCAGTGAATGCGCCCGTCGTCGCGCGGTGTTTTTGCGCGGTCCTCGTTGTTGTGAGTGCTCCGTTCCTCCGTAAGAAAGTATGTCCCTTAGCCGGTTTTTCGCATCGAATGGAGGTTCCACCCTTTCCCCTCGTTCCGGAATGTTCCCAATTCACCACCCCCTTCTATTCTCTCTTTTCCTCCTCCTCCTTTTTTTTCTATCCGTGTGTCATTGATTTTTCCTTTTCCCTTCATGGAGACGATCCTGTGGCCTCTCTGCCATTCCCTTTGTTCGGTGGACCCTACTGGTTGGTTCTTTCCTCCTCCAACGAACTCACAACATCGTGACTCCCACGGCGGCTCCTTTTTTCCCCCCCCCTTTTCCCTTTTCTCCTCGCGTCCTCCCCCCCCCCCCTTCCTGCAAATCTTTGGGACCCAGGGCCTCCGCTTCGGCGATTGGCAGGGCCTCCCTGCTCTAATCAGGCTCTCTTTTGATTTTTCCGCTACGCGTTTCTAGCCCTTCCCTTCTGCCCGCACGTTGACATCTCCTTGAGGTGCATCCGGTCTTATGCGGAATCTGTTGACCCCTTTCAATATCCTCCCTTCCCTGCGGGCGGACCCTCCTCCCTTTCTGCTTAAGACACTCTTTAGAGACTTCCCCCCCTTTTTTTTTTGCGCCCCCGCGCCCCTTGCCGGGGCATTCTGCCCCTCTCTGACTGCTTTTTCCCTGCCCCCGCTGCGGCGCTGACTTGGATGAAAGAGCAGCTTTTTCTACGATCACGATTAAATGTCTCTTCTTTTTCCCCCTCGGCCTTCTTCTTCGTTTTTTTTTTCCGTCGGGAAACTCACCCGCCCCCCGCGATTTTTTTCCCCCCCTTCGCGCCTTCTCCTTCAGCCGAATTCCTTTCTCGGGCTGCGGCCGTTTCTTTTTTTTTTTGGGCCGCGCGCCAGGAACCTTTTTACTCGGGGGCCTGCGCTCCCTTGTCCCAGCGAGGGGTCTTTTTTTTTTTTCGTGACATTCCCTCCCCTTTTTTCCCCCTCCGTTTTTTTTTTCCCTCCTCGAGAAGATCGTACTTTTTTTTTTTTTTTCGCAGGCAAGAGCATCCCCTCTTTTGCTGGCTCGGGCGAAGTGCTGGTCCTTTTTTTTCTTGTTTGGTTTTTCGCTGGGGATTTCAGAA
>Ga0179591_1348200_pt1 | contig 11220 bp, 15 predicted proteins | sample CZOMad2_1_08_16f_FD_182891 | JGI IMG/M metagenome (GOLD analysis project Ga0179591, IMG submission 182891) | Vadose zone soil fungal communities from Angelo Coast Range Reserve, California, USA - CZOMad2_1_08_16fungal (PacBio error correction) | ecosystem: Environmental > Terrestrial > Soil >... | reverse complement strand
CTTTCCTTTTTTTCCCTTTCCCCTGCTTCTCTTCCTCCCTCCTGGACGGGCATTTAGCGTCTCTCGTTTCCACGAGTCTTTTGATTCCCCAGGACCTTCCTGATCAGGCCGTTTTTCTCTTTCAAGTGGCGCTGCTTATCTCTCAGACCCATTTTTTTTTAGTCTTCCTCCCTCCCCTAACGTGTTCATCTATATCCTCTTTTCAGGTGGTCTCCCTTGGTCCCCCCCCCTTTTTTCTTAGACCGGTTTCCGGCCCTAGAGGGTGCTTCGTTCTGGGTCTTCGCTTTTTTCCTAACTTGGCTCTCGCCGCAGGGCTCGATTTGCCCCTGCTTGGCGGTCCCTTTTCTCCCAAGGCCTTTCGCCGGCTCGACGAGTCCCTGTTTTTTCCCCTCTAATTTCTCCTGAGTCCCCCTTTAAGAGCGAAAAAATGGTAAGGCCTCCCTTTTCTCCCGTCTCCGTTGCTCTTTCAAACCACGCGACCGGGGCCTTGGTGAGAAATTTTTTTTCTTTTACCCTTTTCTTTTCCTGGGCATACCCCACCAGCCCTCCTGGTTTCGGGGGTTCGAGACCTGTGATCGTTTTTTGCTTTTCTCCCCTCCCCTGTTGAGATTCGCAACTAGATGCATCCGTTTTTTCCCCTCCCCCTCCCGACCTACTTGAATTCCGACCAAAGTCCAGATCGTTTTTTTTTCCCCCCGTTGCCCTTTAGGGATTCCCTGGCTTCTCCGTTTTTTTTTTTGTCCCCAAGCACTCCCTTGATGCGGTTTGGATCTCCTCTATTAACTTTCGTGAGTTGTCTCCTGTGGGTGGTCTTTCTGTTTGCGCGGCTTTGCTTCCCCCCCCTTTTTCCGAATTTTTCTTTCCGTTCGTGACGTTATACCCTTCGGACCTACTTATTTTTTTTTCACTGAGTTTCTCTTCTCCGCCCTGTTTGAGCCGCGACTGGCGATCCACTCCCCTTTTGAGTTTTTGTTACCCCCTTCTGATCGGGGCCCACGATTTCTTTGTTTTTTTCAGTCCACGGCGCCCGTCCCTTTCTTTTGCAACTCTTCCTCATATTCCCCCCCCTCCGAGAGGTTTCAGTTTCGCTGGTTTTCACGCCGCTTGCCTCCCACCTTTTTTTCGAGGCCCTTCTCCCTGTTCTCCACCATGCTGCCGAAGTTACATGTTTTAGAACAGTGGCGTCTGTGGACTCCTCCACCCGCCGATGGCGGACGCGACCCCCTCCCCGTTCATATTTTTTCGGTTTCCCCTTCGTTTTCTATGATTCGAGATGTTAGGTTTTTTTCCTCCCCAAGACTTCCCCCCTGCCCGGCCACATTTCTTTCAGGTTGGCTGCCCCCTTCTTTTCTGCTTTCCCTTGTTGGGGATGTTTGGGCGTTTTTTCAACCTCTCCCCCAGTAGGAGCGTCTCAAGCGTACACCTTACTTCCGATCTTGGGTCCGTTTCCTCACTTTTATCGACGCCTGAGAGAAGGCGCTTTTTTCCGCTTTGTTTTTTTCTTTTTTCCCCACTCCTCTCCTTAGCGCGGAGCTGCATCTCGGTTCGGAACTTCCGATTTTTCAGTGGGTGCGAACCACGACAAGGCATGTCCCCAGGCCCCTCTTTTCGTTCTTTTTTTCGACCTTTTCTCTTCTCACCAGTTCACTCAGTTCCTCTCTTTCTTTCCGTCTGGTTCTCAGGCGATACTTCCCTCTTTTTCTACCCCTTGTACCTGGTGCTTTCAGACGCCTTAGAACTCTGTGTGTGTCTGTTCCCCCCCCGTTCGGAGGCTGTCCCTCTGCTTCATGGAGCGGTTCATTCCCCACCGTCGGTTTTTTTCCCTTTCTTTTTTGCTGTCAGGCACCAACTGGGTTTCCCGGTCCTCCCCGTGCCGAAAATCCCACTTGGGACGGACTTTTCTCCCCGGTTTTGCTTCGTGTGCTAGCTTCGAGACTCTGATTTTTTTTCCCACACGTTTGCCCCTCGGCTCCTTTTTTTTTTTTTTTTTGCAGGCCCTTTTCTTTTCCTATCAGCACTTTTTTTTACCCCCCTTTTTCAGGACGCGGATTGGCTGACCCACCGTTCGCCCTTTTCCTATCCCTCCAGACGTGGCGCTTCCTGTCAGCCGGGTTCTCGTGTCACCTTTTCGTGCCTTTTTTCCACACAAGCTCACCCCCTGGCCTGATCTGAACCGTCCCCCCTCCACCCCCTCCGACACGTCTATTTCGTGCCCCTTGGAAGTTACGTCCCTGCAACGCTTGGGCCCTTTTTTTTTCGGACCCCTCTTTCTGTGTGGGGTGGATATTGGTTTTGGCTCCGTGTCCACTTTCTCCTAAGGTCCAATGGTCGGTGCCGGACCATCTCCCTTTTTTTTTTTTTTTTTTCATCCTAAACGTGCTTGCGCGTTTTTTTTTGGAAGTCCTTCAACCTTTCACCTTTTTGGGCCGCAGTTTTACGTAGACACACCCCCGACTCTCCCCAAACGTTGACGTCTCTCCTCCGAGCGGATTAATCATGCTCTAGTGTGCCGGCGTTGCCATACTCCCCTCCTTTCTTTTTTTCTGACCTTTCGGCTGGGAAATGTGTCTCCCTCCAGTTGGACCCCCCTTTTTTTTTGCTCTATGGCTTCAGCGGGACTGGGCCTTTTCAGGCTGTCTTCGGGGCGGGCGCTTTTGGTGACCGGTTGGCTGCTTTGCTTCCCGGCCCCTAGCCTTATTCGCGTCAACTTTTTTTTGTTTTTCTCCCACCCTCCTTCGGTAGTGACACAAGCCCAGCTTTTGTCAGTTTTTTTTTCCCCTTACGCGTGAGTGCTGTCTCCCTTTTGTTTTTTGATTGGGGCATTCTTCTTTCTCATACCCTTTGTGTTGTTGAGTCTTTACTTTTTTCCGCCTTCTAGAGAGGCGATTGTTTTCTCCGCACTTTTCGTTTCAGCAATTTTTTGTTTTTGACCTTTTTTTTTCCCCCAGCCCCCCTTCCCTCTTTGTTTGCAAGGTTGCCAAGTGCGCATCCCCCCTCCGATTTTTTTTCTTAGGGCGTCCTCTTACATAACCTTACCCCTTTCGACACTTTATTGCCCTCACCAGACAGTATCCCCGTGCGCCTTTTCTCCCGTTTTTAGTTTCCCCTGAATGGCGGCTGAGTTCCGAGTTTTTCCCCCAGTTTGTCCTCGACGCAGGACGATTCACCCCCCTTTTTTTGCAGTTTCTGGATTCGCGCCGGTGCACACGCGTCTGAATCCTCAAGTGTCGTACCATTTCCTCCTCATGGAAGTTTTCTTTTCTTAGGTGTTTTTGTAGAAGTCCCCTGCACTTGGTGGGTTTCTTCCCTCCAGGTTTCCTTGAGGTTATGGAACGGCCCCCCACCGACACTTTTTTTTCGGTTCCCCTCGACGAGAGGGAAGTTTTCGAGCCACTTCCTCTTTTTTCCTTATGGTTTTTTTCCTGAACGGAAGAGGAACCCCCCCGTCTCCCCGTCCCTTTTTTCCACCAATTCCCCAAGGCCCTCCGTGGGCCAGGGTTCTGTTTCTCCTCTAGGTTTGATCGCGACGGGTAGGGCGGGGTGTCCCGGCGCGTTGTCGCGGCTTTTCCAGGGTTGGCCCAAAGTACGTCGGGCGAGCCCACGCTTTTGCTTTGTACACCTTGGTGAAGGTTGGCCCCTTTTTTGGCTGTTTATTTCTTTGGCAGATGGAAGCAAGTTCGCCGTTTTGGCGAAAATCCGCGATTCCCCCCTCCCTTTCTTAGGTTCGAGGACCCCACCTGGACCCGGGCTGCCACTAGCTTTTTGACCCTTTTTTTTGAAACATTGTTTTAAGTTGACGCAGGGTCTCCTTGCTTTTGAATTCTAGCCACCCTCAGGCCGCGGAACTGCTTCTTTCCCCTCTGGCCCCTTACGATTTTCTGGGCCAAATCTCTCTGACGCCGCCAGTGGCCTGACCACGTTTGCCCAAGCATTGGAAAGACTCCAGTACCGCGTGACCTTTACTGAAAATAAGGAGACACCGGCCCCTTCCTCACCCCGCTTGCGCTGAAACGACTTAATTCATATTTGTCTTCCTTTTCAACGTGAACGAGGTCTTGACCTTTCCTTCCATTGGATTTACACGCGGCGTTACCGCATCACCTATCTTTGAAAGTTAGTGCCGGGGGAGTTAGGGAGACTTCTCCCCCCACAATTTTTCAAAAGCGCCCCCGAGGATATATGCGCCTCCTTCTTTTTCCCTCCCCCGGTGGAGTTTTTTAGCTAGGTCCCTCATGACGCTAGGCGTTGAGTAACGGGAGGATGAGTTTTTTTTCACCCAGACGCCCCCAGCGGAAGTTTTCGAGCTGTTATCTCCTCTTCGCCCAGCGAAGGCTCTTTCCGTTTTTTTGCGATCGGGTCGAGTACGCTCACCGTCCCCCCTATCGGAACTTTAGACTTGCACGGTCGTGCTCGCAAAAGCCCCCCCTGGATACCTTTTCCCTCTTTTGTTAAAGGTGGGAGACTTCTCCCCAATCCTTTTTTACACACGGCTGTTTCATAGAAACCGGACGACTTCTGGGGGGCCCTTTTTTTGTTCCCACCGTGAACCCCAGCTCAGACGCGCGAGCCTCGCTTTTTTCCCGGGTTGTTGAATCTTCCCGTCCCTTTTTCCTCCCCTTTGCTTTGCGGCGCTTCCACACGGCGAACCCCCCCTGTTCGCCCCATTTCTTTTCTGCTTTTTCCTGGCCATAACCCCAGGAAAGTCGCTTTCCTCCCGTGGTTCCGTCGCTGCTCTGTCCCCCCTCGCCCCCCCCCCCCCCCTCTCTAGCCTTCCTTCCGAGGACCGTTGAGGTCGTCAGACTTTTCCCTTTTCAGGTTTTGCAGGTTGAAGCAAAATTTTTTGACCGTGAAACTGGTTTTTCAACTCTTCCTAATTCCCCCTCAATTTAGGTTCCCCCCACGTCGCCCAATGCCGCGAGTCTTTTTTCCCATCCTAGCTTTCCTGGCCCTTTTTTCACCTACGCGACAGGGTTTTAAATCCTTTTTTCGGTGGACCGCCGCACGCTAACACACAGTAGACCTCTCCGGAGATCGGAGTTGGAAACCCTTACACGAAATAGGATTTGAGGTTCGTTTCAACTCCCCCCCCATTTTATTTGCCCGTGTTGAGGCCCGGCACCAACTTCCCACGACATAAGATACTTTTCCTTCTTTCCCCCCCCCCCGTCGCCTGGTAGGGCATCAGTTGTGCTATATCCTTTATTGTGCGATTTTTCCAAGAGTGATTCTTCCACCCTTCATCTTTGCTAGACCAGTTAGACCCCACTTTACACCCCCGAGATTTCGGGCCCCCGTGTATTTACCCTCCCCGTCTAGCCCTTCACAGATAGCTTAGGTGCAGGCCGGGCTACGGCGGTTTGCCCCAAGTAGCACGTTCCGGTCTTTCCCGTGGGCTTTTGCCCCCTTTTCCGTCTCCTTTTGTTGCCGCTCTTCCAAAGACAGACGGGCTTCGATTCTTTCGGCCCCTTTACTGCGGAGCTATGTGACGAGCGCTGATGTCCCTTACACCTTTTCGCGGACGTTTGATAGAGACCGGTACAGTTTGGGTCCCCCCTTGCGCATTCCCTGACTGCCCCTGGAACTACGCCCCCCCTGGGCCCCCTCTGCTGATCTACAGGGTCTAGCCCTCCAGTTTCCCCACTAGGTTATAACCCCTTTTTTCCTTGCTATAGTTTCCTCCCCCCAAACCCTGTCGTGGAAGCCCCGCGCCGGCCACAACTTGTGGTTTCCCCAGATCTTTTTTGTCAGCCACTTACAGCTCCGGATGGATTCCTTTTTTCTGGCGTCTTTGATCAATTGGTTCTCCCCCTTCCCACGAGTTTCGTGGAATTCAGTCCCTCTTGGCACAGTTCCCTTCCTTTTAGCTCGTTATTTTCCCTCCCTTCTTTTCCCTCCTCCGTTGTTGTTTTGTTTTTCTCTTGAGGGACGTTGACCGCTCCGAAGTCTTGAATGGGAGGTTTTCCGTCTTTCTTTTCCTCAACGCCTTTTTCTTTGTATCCCCCCCCCCGTCGACGGCATAACCTCTGCTCCCATTGAGGGGGTACCTTCCCTAATTCATTTTTTCCCTCTAGGCCGAGGTCCGCAACCCCAGTCAGGGCCCTTTTTCGCTTTCCCCTCCCTTTTTAATCTCGGGGCCGGTTTGAAGAAACCGTTCACCCCCCCTACGCTTTGGTTTTTTCCTTTTTTTCCCAGATCCGTTCTTTTTGGCCAGATCGGTTTTCATAGGGATTCTCAGAGTTCCCCCCCTTTTTTTGCCGTTGTCTCCTTGATCGGAAGTAGGGCTTTGCTCTGACGGGCCATACTCCCGAATCGTAGTCCTAGCTGGATCTCTCGGTGTCTGGCTTTCCTTTTTTTATTTCTTTGGCAACTGTGGGAGACGGCCAACCTGCCCTGAGAACCTCTACGTCCTTCCCCAAGCCGGCCCGTGCTTTCTACGGTGAGATGGACCCCGGTACTTTTTTTTTTTTGACTCCATTCGGAGTCTCCGGGGGGACGAGCCTCCTTGCCGTTTTGATAAGGAGTCTCTCCTATACGCGTTCCGTCTTTTTCCTCGCCTGAGCCGAACTCCCCCTCCTGGTTTTTCCCAAAGATGCGGATCTTGCTTGTTCTCGTTGATGCGGGCTTAGTGAGGCAGAATTGTACCCCACCCACTCAGATGAGGTTTTTTCGAGTTACGCAGGTCTTCTTTCTTTTCTAAGGATGGTGGTTTCTCGTGTAGTCTGCTTGCGGTCGCCTCCCAGCCTGTGTTGGCTGCTCTTGACCCCCTTGGTTGCGCGGCTTTTTTCAATGGTACAAACTGCTGTCGGATCTTTAACTTTTTTTTTTCCCCCGATTTTTCCCGGGGCAATACGGCTCTGTGGTTTCCCTTATTTCTTCTTTATCCTTCCACCCCCCCTTCGTTTTCGGCGGACTGATTGACCGAGCTCTGGTGTTTCCGGTGCGGTCGTCCCCCTGTTTAGTCCTGGACGAATTTAGTCTCCTAAGCCGCGATGCCTGCATTCGCCTTATTTTTCCCCCCTGCTTCCCACGTGTCAGGAACGCTGGCTCGCCCCCTGGTGTTTCCGTTTTACCTCCCCAGACGTCCTCCGTAGCTTTCTCCAGTTCACCCCCCCTTTTTTTCTTTTTCGCTTCGCTCTGTCGGACTTCTTCCATAAGCATGTCTTTTTTTTCCCCCTTTTTCCTAGCCCAGATGTTAGCGATTTGCTTTTCCCTCTTTGCCCTTCCCGGCTTGTGCGTGCGACGAGTCCCTCTCCCAACCTTCGATACTGGTGCACTCGTGACCCTGATCCCCCCTTGAGTTTTTTATTGGATTTAGGGCTTCCCTTGGGTTGCGATTTTTCACTTTCCCTTCTCCCTTTTCGACGGCGCTGCCCTCCCCTCGTGCGCTTTGTTGGACTTTTCTCCGAATTTTCTTCTCGTCACTGAAAGCACTCTCGGTTTGCCTTTTTCATGATGGTCCTGGTAGTTTTTTGCTAGTCCTTCCCCTCCTCAGTCCCCGGGGTGCACGTCCCCGTCACCTTTTTCCTTTTCAGATTGCTCGGCTCCATGATACATGTTCATCCTTTTTTCCCACCCCCCCTTGCGTTGAAATTGTCAGGATTCGCGACGTGAGAGGCTTTTCCCTTACTTACTTTTTTGGTCTTCCTTATTTGTCAGGGCGGCTATTCCCTCCTCTTTTTGGTTCCTTACACCCGAAGTTTCAGGCCCCGTTCTGACCTCCCTTTTCCGCTTTTTGCACGAACCTCCTCCCATGGTGGCTCCGTCTTCACCCCTCCTTCCGGCCGGACTCGGTTCATTTGCAGTCCCGCTCCCCCTTTATTCAAAAACACCTTTCGCTACCTGCGGGGTCCTTCCCCCCGGGATTTAGTTTTCCCTAAGTTCTTTTCTTCCCCCAATGCAGGAGAGGTTTTCGACAAAGTTTTTGAATTTTTTTTCCCCTTCCGACTTTTTCAAGTAGAGGAGTAGAGCCTTTTTCGTTGCACCCCCTTTTTTCTTGTCCCCCTCTCCCCCCAGGATAAAACACTCTCGGGACCCAGACTTAAACCTCCTTCCAAACCTTTTTTCCCTGCCCAAGTCCGGTTATTACAGATGATGGGCCCGGTGGCTGACTTAGGTGAAGCTGGGGTTCCTTCGTTCGTTTCTTTCCTTGATTTTTTTTTTTCCAATGGAATTGGTGCCTTCCCCCCCCCTTCGGTTTACTTTTTCTTTTCTTCGGGTCCTCCCCCAGTCCGGCCCCAGCCTTTTGCGCGTGCCCGGCAAGATCCTCCACGCCTGTAATTTTTTTTCCACCTTTGTTCCTTTTTTCGGACAACCATGAAGGACTCCCCGTTTCTTCCTCTGTACTCAGAGGGTCGCATTTTCATTAATGATTCCTTTTGACCCTTCTATATTTCCCTTTTTATGTACCTTCCCGCTGTCACTTGATTTATCTCCCCCAATTTCCGTTGTTGATGGCATTCGTTCCTTCTGGGAGGCAACTTGATTCTTTTCTGTGGCGTTGTTGGCGACTTTGATAGGAGTCGCTATCCCCTGTGCGGCCCAACTCCCGGAGGATTGAGATGAACCTGCCTATAAAAGGGATTGATTTCCCTCTTTTTTCCCCCCAACCACAGAGAAGTAGTTGGAGACCGCTCTTCTTTTCTGTTAAAGGTTTTCTTCTGGTCTGGAGAATATTCTCCGGTTTTTCCCCCCCCTTCCCTGTTTTTTTTTTTTTTTTTTGAGATTTGGCTTTTTCTCTTCCCCCCTCTACTGACTCTTCAGTTTCCAGAAAAGAGTCCCCTTTTCGGTTTTTCGCCCTCTGACGGTTGCGGGTGACTCCGTTCCCCTGTTTTTCTTCATTCATGGGAGCTCTTCTTCCGACAGACCCCGTAAGACCCGATCACCCTCGACCCTCCAAAAAGAGCATTTTTCGACTGGGGTTTTCACCTCCACAAGTGACAGCCTTCGAGGCCCCGGTGTTTTTTTTCTATCGTCACCTTTTCCCATCGCCGAACTGGCTTTACCCCCCCTCGATGCCTCAGGCACCTCAGACATGAACTTCCGCAATGTTCGACCTTGTTCTGGCCCTCTTGTTTGTTTTTTTTTTTGGATTTGTAGGACGCATCCCCCCTTTTGTTCTCCCCCCTGCTGAATGAGGATTATTGGGGCACTTCACGCGCCAACGTTCGACGTGGCCTGGGAATGCCTCAGACTCCGTTTTTTGGCCCTCCTTGGAACTCCCTGTATTTTTGCGCCCGGCCCGGGCCCCCCCCCCCCCTCTCCCACAACAGGCTAACCCTGAAAGATGGTCTCTGCCTAAGCCCTTTTTTCCCCTAAAACGTCCAGGTACGATTCGGCGCGTTTCGCCTTTGGGATGGGACCTTCTTTTTGCGTGTTTTCTTTGTTTTCCTCCCTTTGTACAAAAGACAGTATTGATCCTTTCCCGTGAGCCTTTCAAGGGACCCTCTCTTTCTTGTTTCTATTGGGAAAGAGGCACGCCAGACCTTCTTTTTTTTTTTTCTGAAACCCCCTGCCTGTCTGGGTTACGCGTCGAGCTTCCCAGCACGTTACATCGACTTTTTTTCATCCTTCAGCCCTTTTCGTATTCTCACTCCCTTAACTTTTTTTCCTGCAATTTTTAGTTCAGGCTTATGTCGATCCCCTATTTTCGGAGACTTTTAATGGACTGTCCCGAGGATGGTTAGTTAGGGCAACTTCCCCCGTGTTTTTACCCTCAGACCGTGGACATTCCCCCGTCGGTCACCCTCCCCCCTCCTCCGGAGGCGATCCCTACCCTTTTGCCCCTAGACTGATTCCCCTTTGCTCCTTACCGCAGGGAGGCGTAGCCCCTACCTATTTTTTGCCTCCCCTGGGAGTGAACGATTGTAAAAAGTCCCAGTCCTTCCCTTAGCTTTGCACCGCCCTGGGCGGCCTCCTACACTGTTTAACGCGTTTCCCCTTTTTTTCCTAATGGAGGCAACTTCCCCAAGCTTGCAGAGAAGAGATTCCCCGTTCGTCGAGGTCTTTTTTCTCAACTTCCTTTTCCCGAGGATAAGGGCCGTGTAAAGAACGGGGCCAACGGAGGCTTTCACGAGTTTCTTTTCTAGTTATTGGTTTTGGTAGGTGTAGCCTGAATGCCCACAGAAACTCCCCCCCCGGTTGTCGATATGGTAGCTGTTTTCCCTCTTTCCTGAAGAGAAAGACTTTTCCCTCCCTTAAGTTCCCCGGGTCGGGATAGCGAAAAGCCCCTGACTTTTATGTTTTACTGTCCCCCCCTGCCCAATGGAAACGGCTGGCTTCTCCAACCGGCCGACTTTTGGATTTTTTTTTTGTTGCGTTTCCCTTTTGCGACTGACCCCCCCCAGCTTAGAATTCTATTTCTCTGTTGGTCTTGACGGTTTGATCCTTTTTCCCGTCTCAATGGGTGAGTGGTCGCGATCACACCGGTAGACACGCCACTGTTCTTAAAAGTGGCACACCGTGGGTTGTTTTAGCCCTGAAAAGGGCGCTCTTTCCCCTGGTTGCAAGCGGCCGTTTTTTTTTTTCGATCTCCCAGACGCACAAAATGTCTTTTCTAGTTTTCTCCGCTCCCCTCGTTTCAGATACCCCGGTCGACCGGTCAGGAAGTCTATTGTCCCCTTTTTGTATTGACCGAGCACCCCGGCCCACCATTGCGTGCCCCCCCTTCGGCGGCCCCCCACCCCCTTTGTCGAAATCTTAATTTTTTTCCTTTCCATTACTCCCCGCGCCCGTTGCCCTGACTTTTAAGAGTCATTGCTGGTCGGCGTTTTGACTGACATTTTCCCCGCTTTCCAACCAGCCACTTTCCGCGTGCCCTTAGTCCCTCCCCTTTCGTCACGGCAGGCCTCCCCCCTGTTCTCGTTCAACGACGACAGAGCTCACTCCTGAACTTCTTTCCGCAAAAAGTATCTTTGCCCCCCTTCCTCTTGTTTTTGTCTTCCTTCTGTCCTTCCTGGCGATGGAATTTGAGTTTGGCGGATTTGCGGAGCTTCCGGCAAAACGCGTTCTATTAACGTTTAATCCCCTTTTTTTTTCGCAGTATTCCTTTGGTCGGCGTCCCCCCCCTAATTTTGAGGAGCTTCCATTTATCTCTTTTTCTGTTTTGTCCCCCGCGGTGTTTTTGCCAGTCGAATGATTCGTTTATAGGTTTTCTTCCCTTAGAGTCTTTCTCCCCCCCTTTTTTTTGGATTGACTGGGACTCCGACTGAACCTTTGTTATAC
>Ga0179591_1294750_pt1 | contig 11220 bp, 9 predicted proteins | sample CZOMad2_1_08_16f_FD_182891 | JGI IMG/M metagenome (GOLD analysis project Ga0179591, IMG submission 182891) | Vadose zone soil fungal communities from Angelo Coast Range Reserve, California, USA - CZOMad2_1_08_16fungal (PacBio error correction) | ecosystem: Environmental > Terrestrial > Soil >... | reverse complement strand
AAGTACGCATCAGCCTTCCTTCCGTCGCTCTGAACGGTCAGAGGAAACACAATTCTTTTTTTTTTCTCCCTTTGGTTTCGTTCCAAAGGGAACTCCCGCTATAAGGTGCGAGAAGAGTTCGGAAGCCGGTAGGGCGACGCCGTTTTTCTTCTACGGTGTCCCCCCCCCCAAAAAAAGGCGTTCGTCTGTCTTCTTCTTCTTTTACCTACTGTGGGAACGGAAGCAGGCATGTCTCCCCCCCTCTGGTCCATATCCCCGATTTACTTTCGCCCAGGGTTCTTTTTTTTTTTTTCAACACCCCCACATGTTTTCCCCAGAACCCCAAATAAAACCTATATCTGTTCCCCTTTTTAGAAGGGGAAACCTTGTCCGATCTTCCCAGATGATACCCAGGACCCACGAAGTTCAAGGAACTGCAGTGTAGTCTGTTTTTTGAGGGTTATTTGTTGAGCGGGTACGTTCGCGGTCCCCTTCAATGAAAGGAGTTTTCGTCTTCCTCCCGGCTCTTTTTTCCGAAACACGCGGACACCGACCCTGCAATAAGGACCCTTCAGATGGAACCGCGCGTTTCCATAGAGGGAGTCACCCCCTCCATTTTTGACCACAGGCTATTGATATTGAAGTTAACTCATAGAAAGGATTTCCCCCCCTCACTGTTCCGTTCCCCCCTTCCCGGTTCCCCCCTGATGTCGTGACCCCGAGAAATTTCGAATGAGAATTTTGAACCGCCCTGCCTTTATGCTCATCCTCACTTACACGGTATGAATTCCCCTAACGGCCTGGAAGTAACCGCACACAACTAACTCCGGAAGTTAACTGGACCCGATGCCCCTTCCTCCCCCCCACCCCACCCCAGGAGGTAACGAGCCCTGTTAATTAGTCACCTCCACCCCTCAAGAGTGCTCGGATGGAGCAAAAATAGTCGACTTCCCAATTCGCTTGGACCGGGCCGTACTCGTTCCCGGAAGTTGTGCGCCGGAACCACTTTTCTCCCCTCCATTCGACCAAACGATTGTGAGCGGTCAAGTAGTTTAGGCGTCTGCGGCCCCCCCCTCTGGACAAAAGAGGAAGCAGCAGAAACGCGCCCGGTTTTTCTTGCTCTCATCTTGGTCGAGGGACGGAGAGTCCTTTTTGGAGGGTGAAGGTAATCATTAACGATTGCCCTTCTCCCGGCCACGGCGAGTCTTCTTCTCCCTTTCCCCCCTTACCCCTTCCCTTCACCCCTTCGTGTAAAAGAAAAGTTGTAGAAAGTATTATACGGTACGCGTAGAGTCTTCCACAACGGCCAGAGAGAAGCCTCCTTTTCCTCAGGGTGTCTCTGTGCCCAAGGTTAACAGAAGGCTTCCAGAAGCTTAGGTCCCGGGTCCTCCCCCCTCCCGGCCGCTAAAACTGAAGGACCGTCAGCTCGTAATTCTCCAGGCTGCACCCTTACTTTCCTTTGAGCCTCTAAGTAGGTTAGAAGACTGTACCAGTCCCTCGGGCGCAGCCCGAGATTGGCAACATTAGAGTAGTTCAACCCCTTCTTTCAGGGCTTATGACAAAGTCGTTTTTTTTGGAAGTAGAGAGCCAGAACAGTTTCCTCGTTTTTTTCGTTAGGGGCCTGGTCCTTTTCATTAACACCCCGCCGGTAGGTGCTTGAAAGAAGACCAATATTTCCGAACTCCGTGCCCCTGGTAATGTTGATAAAGAAAAAGTATCTGAAGCCGGTCCCTCCCCCGCATCTTTTGCCTCGCACCAATTCCTCCTCAAAAGAATACTGTCCTTTCCCGGGCTAATGGCTTCTTTCCCGTTCAATTTGCCAACTGAAGAGAAAGATAACGGCGGCACCCCTCCCCCCTCGTCCTACCTCGGAGGGGACCCTAGGAGTCCGCCTGTCTCTCTAAAGGCGAAATTACCTTCAGAATCGGAAAGAAAAAGCCTCCTTTCGCCACAGTCGAGGTAGAAGATGAACGGTTGTGTTGAGAGTTCCCACTCCCAAATTGCTTAGACCGGGTGTTTTCCCACAAACAGAGTTGTGTTCAGTGGAAGTATCCTCATCTCACACTCCGCGTTCACTTCCTTGCTATAAGTATAGTCGTTCAAATTTTCAAGCTCGACTTTCTCCCTTAGGAGCTTGCTCGCCATATGAACATAATAGGCGTTATTTATTACCTAAGAGTATTGTCTCCTTTTCGCCTGTCTGAACTGGGCGACGACGGGCCATTTAGTCTCCTATCTCCTTCTCCCTTTTTTCATCCCTCCTTTTTGTTTTCTCTAGATAGGGCGCCCCTCCCCCCCCAAAGAAAGGGAACATTCGGTTAAGGCCTCCCGGCTGAACCCCTGCGTCCCTTATGCCAGGCTGCGTAATCCATAAGGCCGAGGAGGTGATTATTTCTTTATCTCTTCTCCCCGGATTACCGTGAGAGGTCCACGTCCATTGACCGACTAAAGGCCCTTGGAGTTTGGGAAACTGTCTTTTCCCGGCTTCTTGAGTAACCGACCACTGAGAGCCCAAACCCCCCCCCCCCCCCCCCCCCCACCCCCCCACATCCGAAACTTGTTTTGCTTAAAGGATTCCTACCACTAATCCTTCTCCTCCCCTTTGCCCACCGGCGAAGAGAGTGTTCGTCCTTGACTGTATCGCTCCGCCCCCCCGCCCGAAGTAAGTCGGGATATCCGCAGTAGAGTGGCTCCCCCCCCTCCTGGGTCAGACGCCTGCTTGTCCTTTAGACGCTGGATAGTACGGGGCCTTGCAGGAGAAGTTGCGACGGCCCTACACAGAGATTTTGGGTAAGCGGCGTTCTCAGGCCTCTCTTTTCCCTACATCTGGAGGTTTTCAGGTGAAAGGAAGACTCTCCCAGTAGAACCGTTTTTAGAGTCATTCTCGTCGGCCACATAGGAGGTGCACCTTCCCCTCACCATCTGAAGGGATTTGTGTTTAGTTCCCAGAAACGTCGAAGAAATGGCAGTACTGCGGTCACCCGCCCCCTACTTCACCGATGCCGATCAGACAGCAGTGCCTTCCCGCCCCAGTGGAACTATTTCCCCAGACCTGACAACGTGTTATGCCCGATTTTCTTTACGAGACTCTAACCGGAAAGAAGGATATCTGGTCCTTGTCCTTTGTCCTTTTTCAGGCTATTCGTCGAAGCGTCCCTTTGGCCGCCCTTCCTTGCTGTTCCCCCAGTTCTGGCGAGAGCAGTAAGAAATTCTATGTTACAATCCCCATGAGGCGAAGAGAGACTTCACACCTCCGGCCGACCCTTCTCCCCCCCTGTGTATCCCCAGATTGGAGAAGACTTTCCCCCTTTGATCTCGCTGGAGGAAATCCTAAGGCAAATCTTAAGCCCCTAGGGAGAAGAGAAAAGCTAAAAATGACTCTCCACCCCCTCTCCCAGTTACTCCCTAATCTACCAGTGCCCGGGCCTCGGGAGGATGGCTTCACTTCCTGTGGTAACCTCTCTAGGTCCCCTATAAAATGTTGGTATAACCCGGACTTTTTCATTCCAACCTTGTTAGGAACTGGAGTGGTCCCCCTCCTGGGGCCAACTCTTTCCCAAAGTCTTCGCCTGTTATAGACCTCTGAAGATCATAGGGGCGCACCCGGACTAAGATGCCTCCTTTTTATTTTCCCCTTTAATCCCCCCCCACAAGGAGTGATCTGTGCTTGTTTCAGTCCTTTTCAAATCCCCACCCCGGTGAGCATTCAAGATGAATACCTGCTAAAGGAGTGGTACTTCTTCTTTTCTTTCCTGCGGAAGGTGATGTCTACACCAGACCTTCCGTTCGCAAAGTGTAAACAAAGACGTATACCCGGTATTAGTTCAAGCACCTCCTCACACCGTTGAGTACATAAATGATCATTGTCTCTTTTGAACCCCCCTTTTTTCCCCCCCCCGGTCCTTGCTCGTACCCTAGATCTCCTTTGTCCCGTAAATAGTTTGGATAGAAGCTAATGGGCTTTCCCCTCACACCTTATTTTCCCTATTTTTAGCAAAAGGAGTCTGAGAGTGAAACAAAATTATCCCTGAAGGAACGCCTCACCCCCCCCGTCCCCAAAGTCCCCCAACCCCCCAGCATGACACGTCGGAAAGTTTCGGACCGCTTTCCCCCTTTCTCCTGGAAAAAGACATTCCTGTTTTAAATTTGGCTGTTCCAGCCGTTGTTTTTGGCGTATTGGACAACTTCCCTTTTTTTCGTTAGATAATCTCCCCCCTATCTATGGTCCCCGTAGGTCTTTTTGCTCTCCAATCGAGTTAAGGACGCCCTCGGACCAGAACCCTGATCCTCCTGTGGTTCTCTTCCCCCACCCATTCTCCACCCTTTATCCCTCCTAGAATTCTGATATTCTCCAAGTTCCTCAGCAGGAACTGTTTTAAAGAACCCTGAAACCCACTCCTTCCCCCTTTCTTTTTTTTCTAAGAGAGGCGTCGTCCCTAAGACTCATGAATTCAATATCATATATTTTTCATCCCCTTCTTCCCTTTTTTGTTCCTGATCGATAGAAGATAAGACCACTCCAGACGCAGTCTTTCCCCTTGGTCGCGCTCCCCCCCTTCCGAGGTTAAGCTGGGGTTAAGGGCGTATTTGGTCATCTATACCCCTTTTTCACCTGGTTTTCCTAATTAAGAGGGACTAGGGCGCTCCGGTTTTCTCTTTTGCACCAAAAATTTATTTTCATCCCTTCCGTTTCCCTAAGGGCATGTGCCAGAAGCTTTTGTTTCTTGTTTCCCTGCGTCATCCTCTATGCCCTCGTTCACACGGAAACCCCCACACTCTTTGCCAGCCCCCCCTTACACAATATAACGCCTAGTTTACCTTTTCCACTTTGCCATTCTTTAGTTATCGAGAAATGGAACAAGGTGCCTTCCCGCCTTTCCCTGTTATACGGGGTTTTGTGGTAAGATTCCTTAATTAGGAAGACTGAAGACTCGTGTTTTCCTTTCTTTCCTCTCCCTGCACGAGTTGTAAAAAGACCCTTCTCTCAAAGTCCTCCTCGGCAAATACCCACGGTTAGCCAGGAGGGCCTCCCCCCCTCCTTTTTGACCCATTCATAAGGAGCCGAAGCACCGTCCCTTACTTGCCATCATAAGACGGTAGGCTCGTAGATGCGGTAGTCCTGTCTTTCCGACAGCGTTACTTCCCGCTGTCTTGATTGAACCTTTCCTCCCCCCGGCCCTTGTCCGGTCATTAAAAAATTAAACGGTATGACTTTTTTCCCTCCATCCGGAAGGACTTCCAACAGACAGCGGGAACGGACTTCCTCGTCCTAACACGAGGACCTAAGAATTAAAAACGAAGGTAGTCATCGGTTCCCTTTTTGCGTTTAACTCCCCACTAAAGCAGCCTTCCTGTAGTGCTAGGGTGTTCCATCTGCAGTCACAGGAAGCATCTTCCCCCTTTACTCGTGTAACCGGAATTTGTTAAACCCGTACCTCCAGTTCACCCCCTCCCCCCAGGTATCCCCCCTAAGGGGTTCTTTTAAACTGTACATTTCCCCCTCTTTTTTCTTCTGCGGGTTTCCAAACGAGAGAGTCAAACATGCCCCTCCTCCCTAGACCCCGTTTTTTTGACTCTAAATGCGGACCTTGAGTCCGGGGCGCTATATTCTTATCATGTTTTTTTCGAGACGGAAGAAAGGCCCCGGTCGAGACCTATTCGGTTTTTCTGCTTTTCTGTGACGCAAGCGAATAAAGGAAAGTGGTTGGGCATCCATCTTCATCCCTTTTTCGCACCCTTATAGTGCGTGTTCTCCTAATTCTCAACGTCGAGCCAGCATTCTTTCCTCCAGTAGATGCGCCCTCTTAAAAGTCAGAGCAAGAATTCTAGCGGAAGGTTCCTCTCGGCCTTATGAACACCTTAATCCCTTTTTCCTTCCCGCTCAATTAGCCACCTTTGACCTTTTCCATGTACTTGAGAGATCGACACTTCTTGGGATTCAAGCGCTTTTTCCCTCCCCAGCGTCCCCCAACTGCGTTGGCACATTTCGCCTATCCCCGTCAATCCCGGCGTCCAGTTGAGGCGCTGTCCACTCTTTTCTTTGACAGTCCAGGGTCGCACGCCATGTTATCCAAAGGACAGGTCGAGTAATTTCCCTTTCGTCACACTCCCGTCGGAGGTAGTTCCTTTTGACCAACCGTTCCCTCTTTTCCGCGTCCACTTCTTCAAAAATGGCAGGAGAACCGTATCGTTGATTCCGGCTCTCCCCGACAGCAGTTTTCTTAACATTCGCGCGAAGTAAGCTGACATCATAGCCTCTTCACCATCTTCTTCTCCCTTCATCCCTTCCTCTAGTCTATCTTCCTTGAACGGCTCCCTTTCCCGTCTAGTGAGTTTAGTCCTTCCGCACTGTCACCTCCTCCCCCCAGAAGTAATCTTAGGCCTTACGCCTTCCCTCCACCAACTCCTCGGCGCCGTAGCGCTACTTAGACGGCGATTACGGTTTTCCTCTTGCTTGAGGGAAGAAATTGCGTATAATTGAATGAAAGACCAGGTTTTCTTTTCCTTTTTTTCTCATCCTCCACAAAACTCTGTCGCCATTACTGGCCTTTCTGAGCAACCCTTTTGACCCGCTAGGACGGTATCCTCTAGTAGAACTTAAGTGTAGAAAATTCTCTTCCGTATTTCTTCCCCTCCCATGCTTCATCATTTCCGCCGATTCAGCAGTGGAGCGTGATTACCAATTCCGGCTTTTTCTTCTACCCCCCACTTTCTTCAGAAGTTGAAGTCAGCCTATTGTAATTATAATGTTTGTGTTTTTTCGACGGCTTCCCCTCTTTCCCTTTCCATCACAAAGAGTAAGGTCCCCGTTCAGAAACTGCTGCCCCTTCAGCCCATGCGAGAGAGTGAGGCACCCTTTTTTATAAGAATAGGAAGAGCGATGAGAGGAGATCTTAACTCTACCGATTCTCCCTTTCCCTTTCCCTTCCACTCGTACCTTACCTGGGCACTGGATCTTTTCCGCGGAGGCTCCTTTCCAACCTGCTCTGGGCATTTTCCCCCATTACTACCAATGGGTGTAAAGATCTCTAATAAAAGTAAAAACGAGAGCATGTGAAGACTTCTTCTTGGTTTCCTCGTGACCGCCACGCTCCGCACCCCCCCCCCTATCTAGGAAGTAGTCTCCCCGTCATGAGTCCCCGAAAGTTCTCCCCTCCTATTACGAATGGCAATTCTAAGGGAGATCTCCCAGTTTTCCCAAATTAAGGCTTTTCCCGCCTTTTTACGAGGAGGAGGAGAAAAGAGTTGTATGACTCTCCTTTTCTCTTCAGAGCTTTCCCGAAGATGAGGGTAGCATTTGCATAATTCCTCCCCAATTCCCGCCGTTAGAAAGAGTCCACCGTGGAGAGTCATGTAAGTATGAAAAGGGTCTCTCGACTTCTTAACTTAAGACCGGGAGGGTGTGCTTTCTCTGACCTCCAATTACTACGAAATTGAAACCCCGTTTGGAATGGTAATAGGTCAAGCGAATTTCCCTCCTTTACTACATCCTTTGCCGCAGGTTCTGTTTGACAGGCCTCCTCGAATGGGCCGAGAACCGAGTGAGAGCTTCTTTCAGAGCCTCTTTCTCTCACCACCCCTCCGCTTTTTTTCGATGATAAAGCCCTTACTGTTCTTAGGGAGTCATTGAAGCTGGTAGAAGAGTTTTAAGCAAGGCCGCCATTCTTCCCCTCTCTTCTATCGGATGTACAAATATTGCTTCTTCAATCACAAAATGGCGGCAGCCTGCTCTGGACAGCTGGATCGCTCCGTCTCCTTCTTTGCCTACGGTTTTTCGTCAGTTTTTTAGTGGGTCACCTCACATAAGTGACGGATCGTTTGCCATAATTCCGTAAATTTCTTTGACTTTATGTTCTCTTCCCTGAAAGCAGGAACGTCCAAACCCCTGTCTCCCAAATCAGTCCCCCCGCTCTTCTTCATCGTCCCCTACAGATGCTCTAAACGTTGGTTGACCTGCCTTTTTACCCCTCTCGGTTTCCCCCCCTCCAACTTGATGCGAGAACAGTTTCTTTTTCTTTTTTTCCTGCGTAGAGAATTTTAGGAGTGACAGGAGGAAACATTTCCTGTCCCCTATTCTCCCCTTTTCGTTGATGGGAGGCGCTCCCCTCCACCTAGTCCTGAAGGATGTCCTCGTGCTGGGGCCCCTTACTTCAACCGGTAAGATGCAAGGTGAGGGATCAACCCCTCTTCAGGTTACAAGGCCGCTGATCGTGTTCTTGCTGTTTTCTCTCAGTCCTCCTCTTGCGGTCATTCTAAAGGGAAGGGTGATGACTACTTCCTCTCTTTGGCCTCCTTTTAACAGGGATCACTGTCCTCTTTTTTACTCCCCGCAAGTCCCGCGTCGCTATGTGTCTGAGAATAATGGAGCCCTCCTTCTCCCCCCTTGTTTCCGTTATTTTCAAAAAATCCTCTGGATCGCCTTTCCCCTGGCCTTTCTTTCTTCATTCCTCAGATTTAGCCGATGAGACAGGACGGAAGGGAGCGCCAACCACCCTCAGTCTTCCTTCTGACGCCCGACCCCCGCCCGTTGCCCCCAAGAAAGAATATAAATGGCTTTCCATGAATGCACGCCGTCTTTTTTGTTCCTCCGCGTAAAATATAAGGACCTGATTTTCCCATTCAGTTCTTCTTAAGATTTAATCCGGTTTTACCTTGTTTTTTTTCTTGACCAAAATGTTTTTTTCCCGGGCGTAATCAGCATGCTTCTTCTCCCCCCCTTCGTCCTCAATTTAGTTGCTTTTCGTTTAAACCTTCTGGAAAGCCTGATTCCCGCTCCGAGGTTTCCAATGGAGACCCCCCCATTAGATCAATCTTCCATTCTTCATTAGAGACTTCTTACCCCCCTTCTCTCTTTGCTTCCCTTTTTTCAAAACCAGTTTGTAAACCCCCCTCTCTTGTAATCTGAACTATCTTGGTTTGACTGGAGCGCGCTCAGGCCTGATATTATATTATATATCTCTCTCCTCACTTTCCTTCTTTTTTCTTGTGAGTATCGTACAAGAAAGTGAACCGCACCGGTCTTAGCCTCTCCCCCGGTAATGAGGAAGCAGAGAGGGGTACGGGGTAGTCCCCCATTTGTTTTCAAAAGACACAATGAGAGAAGGGGAAGGAGTAAGTCTGACGACGGAATAGGGATAGCCTTGGTGTGCCCGGGCAAAAACCCAGCGTCTTTACAGTCCCGTCAGACTTGTTGCCCAGTTCTCAATGCCTAGTGATTCGAAGGGTCAAGATTTGATTTCCTTTTAAAGGTCTGTTTGTAAACCCCATAGCTTGTAAAGACCCACTCAACCGGATCGCTGGAAGAGAATAGGGAACACAGTCATGAGTATTTTCTCCTCGTGAGTAACTGACCTCTTTAGTTACTCTTACACAGCGCTTCTTTGAGGGGCGGGTAAGGTTGCGGGTTACTTTCTGACTTTTATCCCAATGCTCTTCGGTTTTTTTTGTCCTTCTCCCGGCCGCATTTGGCGAACACGAGAGAACATAAGGATTAAATTGTCCCCATACCTCCGGTAAGAGGACTTATTCCCCTCTTTAGTTTGACAGCCCGGAATAACTGCTATATACTCAGCCGAAAGAAAGAAAGATTTCATGTTTCATCTACGACGCCCTTCTTTATCTTCGTGTAATTCCCGTCGTAACTTAAGAGCAGAGTGAAAGGCGCCCCTCCCGGTGTTTACGGCCAACACCCCCCTTTATATGCCTCCCGCCAAGCCTAATGAAGAAAGAAGAGGGCCTATTTCCCCTCTTTTCATGGTCTCCAGATGACATTTTTTTGTACTTCTTCCTAAATGCCGGCCTCGCGGCCCCTGTTCAGTAACAACTAAACCCGGTCATCTTCCCTTCTCCCTTTTTGGAGACCACCTAGCCTCGTAAACATCCATCCGCGCCCGGCGACATGGAAAAGGACGTTAAGGGCTCCCCCGTTTATAGTACCAATTTCTTGACACCGTTCAGGTTTCTGATTCCCTTTTTTTTTTGAAGAATAACTTTGACCCTTCTTTACCACGGCGTTCAAAAAGGAAGACATCCTCCTCCCTCTCCATTCTCGATATTGGTCTCTCTTCCGGTTCTTGAGGTGTAGAATTGTCAGCTGTAGAAAGAGTTTCACCCTTCTTGACCCGCTTCTTGCCTGTCTTTTCGATGATTGATTGACTTTTTTCCCCCCCTTAAACAGTACAGGGCTGCAAAAGAGGCCCTTTGTTAACACCTCCTTAGTAGTTTCTTTCCTGCCATCACAGCACGCCGAATTGCCTCAGGGTTGCAGAAAGGTGGTAGTACCATGTACCCACCTCTTGCTTGACGCACTCCCACGCCTCGTTGGTCCTACGCCGGCCTTGTGAAACACTCACTCTTACTTTGTCCTTCCTCACCAATTCTCTTCGTTTCTCGACCTCAGTCACCCTGAGGTCTGTTTGAGCCTCTTGTCATCTACCGAAAACGGAAGAGACAGGGGAGATTGCTTCTATTTTCTTTCCTGGTAAGCCCTTCTTCAAAGTGAGTTTGTCGATTCCCCACCCGTTTTGACTCTGTCGCAAAGGCCCGTGCAAGGGACGGAGGTAGGAGACAGCATCTCACCCTCCCAGGTGTCCTGCTTCTAGTCAGCCGCCGTCTTTCCCAACCTTGCCCCCCAGCCTATCCTTCTCTGATCTTCTCCACCCTGTGATAGAGAGACCACAGTCGAGAGTCGAAGATTTCCCCGGTCCGCCCCCTCAGCGTGTATGGAAATCTCCCGCCGATCCCCGAGTTATGCCCGACGAGGACCTGTCCCGTTAATTATTCCCCCCTTCATTGCAAAGGTCACTGACAGGCGTATCACGTTTAAGCTCCTTCGCGTCCTCGGTCGATTCTCCCTCGGCGGCCGCCCATAAGAATAACCGCTGAAGGAACCTTTGGTAGTGCGCGGGACCGCGTACCCTCCCTCCACAATCCCGTCCGGACGGAAGTCGCCAGGTCTCCCCCCCGGCCGATGAGGTCTTGGGCGTGAGCGTGAAAAGAATGGGTAGTGGGATGAAACGCAGGTCTTGTCCCCCCCGGTTTCCTTTTTTCTCGATTCCCCAGCTTGGTTTGAATTCTCCCTGTCGCGTCAGTGCCCATTTTCCGCTCGACGGCCATGCGGGAGTCGACTAATGGACGCCCCCTTCCTCTTCCTCTTTCGTTCCCTCACTCCCTCAAAAGTTGGCCTCCTTCACGTGGATATGAGTACGGTCCCTTTTCGGACCCCGCAGTTAATTCCCTCCG
>Ga0179591_1552763_pt1 | contig 11221 bp, 7 predicted proteins | sample CZOMad2_1_08_16f_FD_182891 | JGI IMG/M metagenome (GOLD analysis project Ga0179591, IMG submission 182891) | Vadose zone soil fungal communities from Angelo Coast Range Reserve, California, USA - CZOMad2_1_08_16fungal (PacBio error correction) | ecosystem: Environmental > Terrestrial > Soil >... | reverse complement strand
AGATGTGATTGGCGGGCTTATCCTTTCAACGGAGCTGACAGGGTAATAATAGCGGTAGCAAGGAAAAACGAATAAATATTTTACGTTCAGACACTACAAAACGTTGGGCCCACAGGGAACTGATTACTTATCACGAGCCACAAACATACAATTAAATACGGCATTGTTGATTTACCAGCAACGGCAACCAAACGGGGTGATCCTTCAGTTACTTCGAATACCGTCGTTGTTAACAGCAATACACGATCAGCAAGGCCATATAAATGCCCAGTAAACAAGCAATCGGTAATATTGTATTTTGCGGAGGCACAGTTGGCAAGGAAAATTCAACAAATACAATTTCAATAATAATATTTACAATTATCACGAAGGGCTTGAGAAACTGCTACGGTAGACTGGCTGGGCGATTCGGGAAACAGCTTTATAACGGAGATATCGCAGGTTCTATTAATTAGATCGGCCTCCGCATTACACGGGATCAGGAATCTTAGGGGGGGCTGGGCTACCTGGTCTCACATAATCACATTGGGAGAAATTACAGTTCACCGCGGGTGGCAAATCGATGCCTAACTATAAATTAGGTAAACGTTTCATTCCAGGGCAATTTTGCTGACAACATCTGGTGTTCCGCCTGCTTCAACTATAAAAGGGAAATACGAATCGCAAATATACAGTGTCATTGCCTCCAACGTAGCAGGCTCAATAGCGGTAGCGGGATAGAAACACGCTAGGGAATCAATATAGGAGGTACTTTATCCGCAGAAGTAATATGAGTGGTTCAAATATTGCGACAGCTCAATCAAATACACTACGACGGCAACCTTACACTAACGACAACGATAAGGGGTATCAGGTGCGGCAGCAAGGAGGTATTGTTATCGGAACCAGGTAGGCGGAGGATTTTAATATTAAGAATATCGGACCGCTCCTGCCACCTTCCACGTTTGTTGGAAATAATATCAGCGGTGCAACAGCAAAATCACAGGTAAATAATAATAGTATTGGGAGCACCGCGCCAGTGCAGCTTCAATAGCATTCGAGTGCTCTCTACATCAAACTGCTACAAAAACAGCTATAACCGGAATTGCTATGCTTCAACGGTTGCTTCGGATGTGCAAGTGGAGAGGAAATATCATTAAGAATTCAGGTCACCTGAGCAGGTTTTTTTTTTACTTTAAACACTAACGCAGGTGGCCGCGATAGCTTATTAAAAGCCTAAATCGGGGCCGGTGATAACATACAAACAACACAATTGCCTCACTTGGTTACTTCAACTTACACGGGGGTATTTACGGAATATATAATCGGGGCCTGCTCTTCCCTTCCATAACACCAATACATCATTGGCAATACGACTGCATCGGCATCTGGTGTGTCCTATTTATTTATAATGCCGGAGGCGTTGTAAATGCACTAAAATCCAATTCAAATAATATAGGAATTCAAAAACGGGGGCTTTTACATTACGCAGCTAATTCGGGAGCCCAACAGCATTTTATGAATAATGCCGGCGGGAATGCAAAAACGGGCTTTATCGATCCGTAACAATAACTTTCAGGGTATTGTTTATTCAGTTGCCGGGAGTGGCTCGGAATACCTCTATTCAACTACTATGGCAACGGCTTTACAGGCGATCAAAAGCAACACATTACAGCACTGGCTATCAATACGACGGGAAGTATCCACATTCATTTCCATATAGTGTTGTGGTTGCGTCAACAGGAACACAAAATGTGAAAGCAATTACAATCGTTACTTCTTGTAGCAAAAAAGGAGCTGGGGAACGGTCACATTATTACAAATGCAGCAAGTTCTACCCAAACAAGGCAGTACAATTAATAATAAAGGAAACAAATTTTCAAATCTTATTTACCGGTACAAACCATTACTTCGGGTGGGTTAATACCGATGCCGGAAGCTACAAAAAACATTTTCCGGGTAAACTTTCCGTTATGGGTTGCAGGAACGGGCAAGTCAACGGCATGAAATGTCAACCTTACCGGCAAAACAATGCTATACTGCGAAACTTCGTCAAATAATATTGTCCGTTGCAGGGAATATTAAGGAAGTACATCGGCAGTTGAAATAATAATATTATCAAATACTATTAAGACGCTTTCTACAACGGGGCCCGGCTGTCAAGGGCATTCTGATAACTTCAGGCACCAATGGAATATTACAAAAATAAGATCTTGACCTCATGGCAAACAATGCCGGTAGGAACATGAGTATGGCATTTCATTCCGGCGCGTTATTAATGCGATATTTATAACACATGATTGGAGATCTGCGCAATCCTATCGCCAATACTACAAACGATGTTTTTAAGAGGCATTAGTTAACCACAGCGGGAGTAATTCTCCTTAAACGTTTATTATAATACGATCTATTTGAAGCCCGCTAACGGAGCAACATTTAGTACCACAGGTATATATCCTACTAACCAGAACGACCGCAACAACGGCAACACTAATTTAAGAATAACAGCAGCACAAACTTCTACTCCAAAAGGATCGTGACTTACAGTAGCCACCGCAAGCTAACGTACAGCATTCGCCACCGCAGATCGGCGCGCGCCTCGTCGGGCGCCGGCAGTGAGCCACCTGCTTGCCTTGAGCGTCGTACCGCGGACTCAGTCCTCGGAACGATGAAGCCTTTGCATTCGAGCTTGCGATCAGGAATTTGCGGCCGCCGGAACGGGAACATCGTGACGATGTCGCTTCCCGCTCAGAATCGATGAAAAGCCGCACAGGTCGACAGGCCCGCGCCCGCCGGCAGCTTGGTAGGCATCGACCGGTAGAAGCGCCCATGGTTGCCGAACAGCAGGAACTCGAGGTCGTCTAGGCGAAGACGAGAGCTTGAGATGGTCGTCCTGACTTGAAGACGCTGTTGGAAAGGCCTCGACATGGCCGCGCAGCGCGCGCCCCAGCCTTGTCGGAGAGCACGACCGTGATCGGCTCGCGCACCCACCAGGCTCCTCGATCGCGGCCTCGTCGTGCTCGGGGCGATTCGGCGCTTGCTTGCGGCGCTTGCCGAGCGGGGTCTTATTGCGAATTTTCCTTCAGCTAGCCGATCTGCCAGGCGATCTGTCCCACGCTTCTTCTCCGAGCCGACGAGCTCTCCGCCCATTCTTCTCGGCGCGCAGCGCTTGCCTCTGGGATCTCAATCTCGTCCAGATTGGCCAATGCGCAGCCGCATGTTGAGAGGCTTCCGCCTGCACTCGGTGAGCTTGAAGTCTTGATCGGACGGGCTTGGCTGGCTCGGGGGATGATCCGGATCACCTCATCGATGGTTGAGAGAGGCGCTCAGGCGCCGTGCAGCACCTCGAGGCGATGGCGATCTGCTGAGGCGTGGTTCGAGCGGCGCAGCAAACACGTCGCGGCGTTGTCGAGCCAGTCGCGCAAAACTGAGGCGAGACAGCCGGACCTTCGGGATCTTGCCCTGATCAGGCACGTTCAGTTGAGCGGAAGCGGTCTCAAGCTCTGTGAGCTTGAACAGGCCTTCCATCATGAATCGCGGGGTAGACCGTGAGCGCGCGCGGCTCGATCACCAGGCGGATATCCTAGGCGGATCATCGCGCACGTCGGCGACCAGCGGCAGCTTCTTCCGGTGAATCAATTTCGCGATGCGCTCGACCCAGGCGCGACTTCTGCACCAGCAGGGGATTCGGTTAATCACCGCGATCAAGGTGCCGCGATGCCTCCCTGGGTCCCAGGCGCGCGCGCACGCGGAAAACGAGCGCGCCCGGTGGAGTAGGCCTCGGATATCGGAGGCGGGATCGACGATCACGCCGCCGGTCGGAAAGTCCGGACCGGCACGTATTGAGCACGACAGCTTTTCGAGTCGGCCTCTTCTCGATCAGATGCAGCGACGCATCGCAAGATCGGCGACATCGGCGGCGGGATAGGACGTCGCCATGCCGACGCGCAAGCCTTGTGCGCCTTCGCAGAGGTGGGAATGCCGCCGGCAGCACCACAGGCTATTCCGACTGCAGTCGTAGTGGGGCGGAAAGGTCGACCGCGCCTCGCGATGCCCTCGCGCAGGACGCGCGACCTCGGTCATGCGCGCTTCGGTGTAGCGATAGGAGGCCGGGTTATCGCGCTCGATATTGAGAAATTCCACTGCCTCGTCGATCAGCGGAAGCGCGAGGAGAAATTCCTGCGCGAGGCGCACCAGCGCGTCGTCAGATCGCCGGTCGCGTGCGGATGGAAATTACCATCACGCTCGCCGACGATCTTGGCCGACTTCTTGAACGACGTGACGGGATCGAGCCGAAAAACAGCCGCATGGCCCATAGAGGAGCGGCGGTGCACGCTTGAGCCCGTCGAGCGCGTCCGGGAGCGCGCGTGCATGATGGTCGACAGGCGCATAGGCGAGGTACGCTCTTCGAGCGCCTCGCGCAGCGCGATTCGAATGTCACCCGTCGGGGGGAATCATGCTTGCCATGACACTTCGTACTGCGCTGCAGCGCGAGGAACAAGCATGCACGACTTCGCCATTTCCCTACGTAATTCTTGTTCTATCTTCGTATCGGAGGCGAACAATACGGTGACTTCTGCCGGTCGAAATACAGTCTGGAAGCCGCAACAAATTCGTCGTGTCTGAGTTTATAGCGGTCGCTGGACGCAGACGCTGGAATCAGGCTTTCGCGTGTAAGGCGAGAGGAAAGAACCTGCGGGACACGCCGTGATTGTTGGGACGTGGAAAACACACAAGAGAGGAGTCTCGAAAAATGCGTGGAACTCTGTTGGCGATCCTGTTTTTTTTTTTTTTGTCGGCTGGCGGCATCGGGATTGGCCGGACGGCGGCCGGTTCCGCTGCGCCGTCATCAACGGCTCGGCCCTCGGACAATGCCGCGACTGAGACCCGCCATCACCACAGGACAGAATGGCGCTGGGGTTCGGGCGGTGGTGGCGGTCACTGGCGTGGGGCAAGCCGGGCGGTCCTGCGTATGGAGCCGTGGCGGTCATTGGAGTTCGGGTAGCCGCGCCGATGGTAAGAGCATTTAGGCTTTAAGTTGTGGGGCCGCCGCGCAAGCGGCCGGCCCTTCATTTGCGATGATCGCGATCCGCCGCCATCTTGAACCAGGCGGGTGGCGCGAGTTGAAACCGAATTTGGCGCGCGGTCGAAATGCTCAACGCCGCCGCAACATCTGGAGGATGGATATGCGGGAACAAAAAAGCTAACGGACGCCGCGGCGTTGCGTAACGGCGGAGGATCCCTGCTCGTCGCCAAGGGGTGATGCGATGTCGCTAGGCGCACGCCCGGCGTGCGCAGCGCCGCGGACAGCCGAGCTCGTCGAGAAGTCGCAGTTTTCTACGCGGTCGAAATTACTGCCTGTACCCAGACGGATGGCACGGCACGGGCTATACGGTGAGGTTAAGAGTTTCCGGCCCGGCTTTTGCTGGGGCGGGCAATGGGCTTGCGAGGCTGGCATAGGTGGTGGTCCGCGCTTGGGGCCCGCGTGGGAGGTCCGACGCTTTGGTGCCCGCGGTGGGCGGTCAGAGAATGGGCGGTCAACGGGAGATGGGCGGCAGGTTACTTCTAGCAGTGAGGTCCGCGCGTCGGAGGTCAGGGGGCCGTTCCAGCGGGTGGCGCGGCCGGAGGCACTAACCGGTCGCAATGTTGGACTAAACTGCGAGGACGCGGACCATGCGGGACGCCCATGCGGGACGCCCACGCGCGGCCACCAAAGCGAGGACCGCCCACGCGCGGGCCACCACGCGCGGACCACACCATGATGCCAGCCAGCGCAGCCCCCATTGGCCCGCCCCAGCCAAAGGCGGGCCGGAAACGCGTAACCGCACAGTAGAAGCCCGGGCCGTGCCAGCGTAGGGGTTACCAGCAGTAAGTTAATTGAGACCCCCGCAGTAGAAAAACTGCGACTTATCGACGATGCCGAGCGTCCGCGGCGTGCGCACGCCGGTGATTGGCCGAGCGACATCGCATCAGCCTTGGCGACGAGAAGGAGCCTCGCGTTAGCGCAAGAGCCGCGGGCAGTCAGTATCGCTTTCGATATCCACCTCGATGTTGCGGCGCGTGAGATTCGACCGCGCGCCAAATTCGCTCCAACTCGCGACCACCGCATGGTCAAAGATGGCGGCGAATCGCGATCATCGCAAATGAAGGGCGCCGCTTGCGGCGCCGGCAGAACTTAAAGCCTAAAGGCGCTTACCAGCGGACGCGGCTTTTTTTTTTAAAAAAACCCAGCGCCCAGACCGCCACGGCGCCATAGAGCCATGTTTTTTTGACCGCCCACGGCTGCCCAACGCCAGTGACCGCCACCACCGCCCCGAACCAGCGCCAATGCTGACGGTGGTGATCGGGCTGGTCTCATCGCGGATTTCGAGGGCCGAGCAATTGATGACGGGCGCAGCGGAAACGGCCGCCGTACCGAGCAGACCGATGCAGGCCAGCGACCAGGATCGCCAACAGGTCCACGCATTTTCGAGACTCCTCTCGTGTGTGTTTCCACGTTCCAACGAAAATAACGGGCGTGTTCCCGCAAGGTTCAGTCCGCTCGCCTTACACGCGAAAGCCGGATTTGTCAGCGTCTTCGTAGCGCACGCTATCAACTCAGACACGACGAATTTGTGCGGCTCTCCAGAATGTATTTCGACAGGCGGAAAGTCACCGAATTGTTCGCATCCGATACAGAGATAGAACAAAAGGCATACGTAGGGAACATGCGAAGTCGTTCATCGCTTTATCATCGCGCTGCCAGCGCAGTACGAAGTTGTCATGCGGCAAGCAAGTGTTCCCCCCGAGCGGGGTGGAATTAGGAAATCGCGCGCCGAGGCCGCTCGAAGAGCGGTACCTCGCTATGCGCTGCGACCATCATGCCCATATCGCGACTCCCGGACCGCGCGCGACGGGCTCAAGCGGTGGCACGCCGCATCCTCTATTGGAATGCGGCTGTTGCGGCTCGATCCCGCCACGGCGTTTCAAGAAGTCGGCCAAGATCGTCGGGACGTGAGGGTAAATTTCCATCGCCGCGGACAGGCGATCTACGACGCGCTGGTGCGCCTCGCGCAGTATTTCTCCTCGCGCTATCGCTGATCGACGGGCAGGGGAATTTTCGGAATATCCGACGGCGAGAACCCGGGCCGCCTAGCGCTACACCGAAGCGCGCATGACCGAGGTCGCGCGGTCTCCTGCTCGATGGGCATCGCGAGGACGCGGTAGACTCCGCCCAAACTACGACCGGGCAGTCGGAAGAAGACGGTGGTGCTGGCCGGCGCATTCCAACTGCGGCGAACGGCCGAACAAGCATGCCGGTCGGATGGCGACGTCATCCCGCCGCACAATGTCGGACGAGATGGGCGATGCCGCGCTGCATCTGATCGAGAAGCCGGACGCGAAAAGCCGGGTCGCTGCTCAAATACGTGCGGGTCCGGACTTTCAGACCGGCGGCGTGATTAGTCGATACGCGCTCCGAGATCGCCGAGGCCTACGCCACGGGCGGGCTCGTCGCGGCGCGCGCGCTGGACCAGGAGGAGGGCAATCGCGGCACCGGATCCGGTGATTACGAGATCCCGGGTGGTGCCAGAAGTCGCGCTGGGTCGAGCGCATCCGCGGAATTGATCAACGAGAAGAGCTGCCGATGGTCGCCGACGTGCGCGATGAATCCGCCGAGGATATCCGCCTGGTGATCGAGGCGACGCGCGCACGGTCGAACCGGCGATCAAGATGGAAGGCCTGTTCAAGTCACGAGCTTGAGAGCCGCAATTCCGCTAACTGACGTGCTGATCAAGGGCAAGATCCCCGACGGTCGTCGTCTGCCGAAGTGTTGCGCGAATGGACTCGACCACACGCGCGACGTGGCGTGTTGCCGCGCGATCGAACCATCGCTCAAGCAGATCGCGCATCGCCTCGAGTGTGCCACGGCACCTGATCGCCTATCTCAACATAGATGAGGTGATCGGATCATGCACGAAGCGAGCCAAGCCGTCTGATCAAGACGTCAAGTCACGAGGTGCAGGCGGAAGCCATTCTCAACATACGGCTGCAGCAACCTTGCGCAAGCTGACGAGAGGAGATCCGCAAGGAGGACAAGGCGCTCGCGCAGGAAGAGGGGCTGGAGGAGCTCGTCGGATCGGAGAAGAAGCAGTGGGACAAGATCGCCGGGCAGATCGGGAGCTGAAGGAGATAATCGGAAAGAAGACCCCGCTCGCAAGCACCGCAGCAACTTCGCCGAAGCGCCCGACGCACGACGAGGCCGCGATCGAGGGGAAGCCATGGTGGTGCGCGAGCCGATAACGGTCTCGCTCTCCGCAAGGGCTGGTGCGCGCGCGCGCGGCCATGTCGAGGGACCTTCCAACCTCGTCTTACAAGCCGGACGACAAGGCTCAAGCTCTGTTTTCGCCGAGACGACTCGAAAGTTCCTGATGTTCGGCACCAATGGGCGCCTTCTACACGGTCCGAGGCCCCAAGCTGACGGGCGGGCGCGGGGAGGCGAGCCGGTTGCGGCTGTTCAATCGATTGGAGCAGGAAGCGGGACATCGTCACGATGTTTACCGTCAAAGGGCGGCCCAAATCTGATCGCAAGCCTCGAAGGCCAAAGGCTTCATCGTTCCCGAGGACGAGGGCCCGGACGACGCGCAAGGGCAGCAGGTGATCACGTGAAGGGCCGACGAGGCGCGCGCGATCTGCGTCGTCGAATGCGGTACTTGAGATGCGTAGGCTAGTAAGTCCCGATCCTTTTGGAGTAGAAGATTGGTGATGCTGGTATTCCTTAAAATTAAGTGTTGCCGTAGTTGCGTCGTGCTGGAGTATGATATATACTTGGTACTAAAGTTGCTCCGGTGAGCTGGCAATTCAAAAGATCGTATTAAAATAAACGTTTAAGGTAGAATTAACCCGCGGGTTAAAATAATGCTATAAAAATCGCTTGTAGTATTTGGCGATAGGATGCGCAGATCTCCAATCATGTTGTTATAAATATTTCGGCATTAAAATACGGCGCCGGAAATTGAAATGCCATAGTGTTCCCCCGGCATGTTTGCCAGGAGGCAAGATCTATGTAAAATTATCTGGTTGCCTGAGTATCAGAAGCCCGTGACAGCCAGGGCTCCCGTTGGTAGAAAGCGTATTAATCGTATCTGAGTAGATATTATTATTTCCCAACTGGCCGAGGTAAGTCCTGGAAATTACCTGACACGAAATATTATTTACGAAGTTTCCAGTGATAGCATTTTTAGTGACGGTAAGGTTTACATTCACGCCGTTGACTTGGCCCGTTCGCAAAACCCAATTACTTGAAAGTATGACCATGAATGTTTTTGTAGAAATTCTGAAGCGGTATTAACCAACCCGGGCAATAAAGGTTTACGGTAACATTAATATTGAAAAGTTGTTTCGTTATTATTAATGTTACTGCACAATGGAAACTTGCAGCTGCATTGTAAATTATGTCTGTGTGACCGTTCCAAGCTCCTGTTTGCTAAGAGTAACGATTGAATTGCGGGCAACATTTTGTGTTCCTGTGGACGCCAACAACAACACTTTGGAAATGAATGGATACTTCTCCGTCGGTATGATAGCAAGTGCGTATGTAAAGGTGTTGTATGATCGCCCTGTGAAAGCGTTGCTAATAGTATTGAAATATAGGTATTCGAGCCAATCCCGGCAACTGACAAACAATACCTGAAAGTTATTGTTACTGATCGATAAAGCCGTTGTTGCAGGTACCGCCGGGCATTATTAATAAAAAGCTGTGGCTCACGAAGTAGCTGCAGTAAAGGTAAAAGCACCGTTGTTGAATTTCTATATTATTGGAATTGAATTATGCCATTTACAACTTCTCCGGAATTAATAAAATTCGCATAGTAAAACACCAATGCAGATGCAGTCGTATTGCAAAGATGGATTGGTAATGGAATGGAAGAGGCAGGGCCCCGACTTCTATACTTTCCGTAAAATACCCCGTGTAGAAGTTGAACGCAAGTGAGGCAAGTGGTTGTTTGTATGTTATCATCCGAAGCCACGATTGAAGCATTGCAATACATCAGGCCACCTGCCGTTAGTGTAGAACCGTGCCAGGTGACTGAGATTCTTAATGATATTTCCATCCACTTGCACAGCCGAAGAACCGTTGAAGCAAATAGCAATTAAGGTATCGTGTTTTTGTAGAGTTTGATGTAGAGAGAACAGCGGAATGCTATTGGAAGCTGCACTGGCGCCTGTGCTCCCCAATAATATTTAATATTTTTACCTGTGATGGTGCGTTGCACCGCGATATTTATTCCAACAACGTGGAGGTGCAGGAGCAGTTTCCGATATTCTTAATATCAACTCCGCCATACAGGTTGCCGATAACAATACCTCCTGTGCTGCCGCAACTGATACCCTTATCGTTGTCGTTAGTGTTAGAGGGTTGCCGCAGTCAGTGGTAATATTGATTGAGCTTGTTCGCAATATTTGAACCAATCAATTACTCTGCGGCTAAAGTTACTCTATTATTGATGTCTGAGCCGTGTTCTATAACGCTAAAGCTATGAGCTGCGCTACCGTTGGACAGATGACACTGTTAATATTGCGATCGTATTCCATTTATATTGAAGAAGCAGGCGAAGCACCAGATGTTTGGTTTTGTGTAGCAAAATGCCCTGGATGAACAAGGTACTAATGTGGAAGTGTAGGCAGCGCTTGTGCCCCCCGCTGAAACGGTATTTCCTCCAATGTATATTGAGACAGTAGCCAGCCACCTAACCCCCCCTAAGATTATGATCCCGGTAATGCGAGGCGATGATATTAATAGAACCTGCGATATATCCGTATAAAAGCGTTTCCCGAAATCGCCCAGCCAGTATACCCGTAGCAGTAATGTCTAAAAGCATATAGGCGATATTGTCAAAATTTTATTAAATTTTGAAATTGTATTTGTTGAATGTCCGTGCCAAACTGTGCCTGCCGCATCAATACATATATTACCGTATTGCTGTGTACTGTGGCATTATATGAAATTGATGATCGTGTTAGTGGTGTTACCAACGACGGCATTCGACGTACTGAAAGAGATACCCGTTGTTCTGCGGTGCTTGTAAGATTCACAATGCAGTAAGTATTTAATGGATTGTTTGGGCTCCGTTATAAAAGTTAAATACAGTCATGTTGTGGCCCAACGTATGTATTTTGAACGGTAAAATAGGTTCGTGTTCATTGCTACCGGTCTTATTATTACCTGTCAGCTCCGTTGAAAACGGTAATCCGCCAATCAATT
>Ga0179591_1301017_pt1 | contig 11221 bp, 7 predicted proteins | sample CZOMad2_1_08_16f_FD_182891 | JGI IMG/M metagenome (GOLD analysis project Ga0179591, IMG submission 182891) | Vadose zone soil fungal communities from Angelo Coast Range Reserve, California, USA - CZOMad2_1_08_16fungal (PacBio error correction) | ecosystem: Environmental > Terrestrial > Soil >... | reverse complement strand
TTTCCCCTCACAATCTCTCTGCGATGTCTCCCCTCCGCGAGCTCCCCGTTTCCCAGCGCAGTTCGGTAAAGTCCTGAGCTTTGTTTTGAGAATTCCTTAGTTTTCCGCCCTTAGTTATGTGACTGAGCAGAGCACTCGATCCCACATGGAGGCCTCCCCCCCCAGCCTGTCCGGGCCGAGTCGAGCGCTCCCCGCCTTGCACTAATCCCCTACATAAAGACTTTTCTGTTTGACGACAGTCTGTATTTCCTTTTTCATGCCTTTTTGAGACATCATATCATACCATTGATTACATAGGCTTTGTATGTGGCGCCCTTGAGCAGACCCCTTTAAACTCTCACCTTGGGCTCCGAGTGTTATCTTTGTCAAGGAGCCACTTTGCAACACATACTGTTTATCTCGATTGTTAATATGTGTAGGTTCTCTCCTTTTGATTCCCACTCTTAGTAGAGTTCCTCGTTGTTTGCTTTGACCCAGGCCGTGCAGCAGACGACTTTCTCCACTGAGAGTTATTTCCCCAACATTTTTTTCTTTAGAACCTTCGAAACCAAGCGGGTCGACGCTCCCCCCCTCCCCGATAAGGTACGTCCAAATCTTTCCCCAACCCGCAGAATTTTCAAGATTCCCTATTAGCGGCGAACACGGCTCTCTTCGAAGCGGTCGAGTCCCTTCCCTCCGATAGCGTTTTTAGGTTACCAGTCCCCATTGAGAACCTTCGGTCATCGACAAGTTATTCCTCACCTTTTCCCCCATGTTCATGCCGGGCTTCCCTCAGAATAAAGGAAATGATTCATTTTCAGCGCTGCGCCTTTGTAGCAATACCCCATGGAAGCCTTCCGTGAACACCCCCGGACCCCCCGTTTCTCCGGCCCGAAACCGCAGGCCCATTTCCCCCAGGGTTTATAGATGCCCTTTTTCTTAAACCCTCTCTCACCGCAACCCCGATCTGGTTAGAGACCCCGACCCCGTTCCTCGCTCGTTCCCCTCCTCTCTCTAGGTTCCATTTTCTATCTCCAAACAAGGCGGTTTTTTTTATCAAGTCCCCCGGTAGCTGTCCCACGAGCTACGGCTCTCGCAAGCTGTGATTCCCTACCCGGAATATTTCGACCCCGGCAGGCCCCTTTTTCAGGAATGACCGATTCCCGGGATTATTCCGCTTTTATTAGACATTCTCGATGATTGAAATTAGCGCGCTCAGTACCCTACACGATGACAATCCTCCCAGAATCTGCCGTTTCTATCTACTGTCTGAGGCCAGTCCAAGACCGAGCGCAGCTTTCTCTAGATTAGAAGCTATTTCCCGGGAGACCTCTCTCCCTTGAGTGATTCCTCTTGGACACCTTGTCCTCTGAAGGAAGTTGAACCCCCCTGCGAACCCCTTCCAGACTGGGCTAGGTTCTCGCCCTCCGAACTTCGGCGCTGCATCCGGGCGGAGGAGACTTGATGGATGCCCGCTCACGGTTGACCGTCTCGCCGATTTGCCTCTTCCATAAAGTCCGAAACAAGCCTTTTTTCGGTCATGATGCGGACATGGGTGAGGAGATTTGCGTTCGCTGAACGCTCATCACGTATGCTGGTTGCCCCTTTTTCAGCGTTTTAGGACGCAGTAGAGTCGGGGGTCCCAACTCATTATTCTCTGGATTATCTCCCGCATAAGCTTAAGGTGTTTTTCCTCTCCTGATGGACTTTCTTTCGTCGGGCGTAGTAACCTCTTTTTAGTCCTTTCGATGGGACCACGGCGGGACGCGCCTTTTTCTCTCAACGCTTTCGCCGTTTTTTTTTTTCTCCGGTTGATAATTCCTCCCTTTTTAGCCCTTCTCAAATTCGAGCTGTTCCGACACAGCGGACCTCTCGGTTTCCCCCCTTCCCCTTCTGCAGCCTTTCTCGGAGGTCCCCTGTCTTGAGGCCCTCTCTATTTGGTTGTTGTTGGTGTAGGCAGGCTTTTATTCTTCGAAATCCCTCCCAGCGTCTGCCGAAGGATTCTTTTCCCCCTTTCAGGATGCTTCTTTCTCGCTTTCGAACTCTTGTCCCTATCAGAAAAGTTCTTTTCCCGCGTTCTTTCAAAGGCCGGGCAGCCGTGATCGTCTTCTTCGGTACGGAGAGCTTCCCTCTCCCTGGTTATACATTTTCTCCTTACACCCAGTGTTCCCCTTTTCACTACCCGCCGATATGCATGTCTGATTTGTCCGCGATCGCACGGCGCTGATTCGGGAAGCCTTTTTCTTCATAATCGCTTTTTTTTCCCCCGACGCAGCCTCCCTCTTCCTTCAGAGTATTTCTTCATTCAGATTCAAACTCGTTCTGCTCTCATTCGTTCCACTCATACCGACTTTTTCTGACCCCCTTTTGCCCCCGAACTTTTTCAAAAGTTTCCGTGCGGTTGCGGTCTGCTCGGAAATTCGAGACTTTCTCGTGGAGCCCTCCCCCTCAAGCTTTTAGCATGTCTCTAGGCTTTGGCCTCCGAGGCGGAGCGAGACATCCTTCCTTTCCTTCCGAGATCGGCTCTTAAGGGGCGCAATTTTTGGTAACTCCCGCGCGGATTTTTTTCGACTTTGTCAAAACTGATTAGGACGCGTGAGTCTTTTTTCCCGCAAATGTCCTTATCCGCTTAGTCTGCCTGCGATCTTTTGATGACAGTCTATCGCATGAGATATCCCCTACCTTCATGTTCCTCCTTGTCATTTCTCCTTGAGATCTTTTTTCTCTACTGTTGCTTAGTTTTTCCAATATTGGATTGAAGGCAATTCCTGACAGCGGTCATGCCGATTGACGAGAGACCCTTTGCTGAGGCTTTTTTTTTTTTTTTTGGAGAGCCTCTTCCGTCTGACTGATCCCGGCCAGGAGCGATATTTCATCTCAGGGTTTGCTTCCATCTCGTCGCCGCACTTGTTTTTATCCCCCCCGTAGATCCCCTTCCAGACTCTGATGCTCTTTTCGATCTTGTTTAGCTAATATCGCGCCTTTTTCGTCTGGTTCGATTGTTCTCCAGTTCTCCCTTCCAAAAACTGTTTTTTAAATGGTCCCTCCCCTCAAGTCTTCCGGTTGAAAGGAACTGTTCAGCTGCGCGTGCGGCGATTACGGCTTCTCATTGGCTTTTTATTTGATTAACTCCTATGAAACCCCCTTGAGGTTTTTTTCTGGCAGCGAGCTTAGGGTCTTCTTGAGTTCTCGACCTTTCCCCCGTCTGTGTTCCGGGTTCCCCCTCTAAGCTTCTGTAAATAGCTGCATAACGCTATCCCTTGGATTTCTGCTAGCGCACGTATTTTCTTCTCGACCAAACAAAGAAGTCGCTCTTGCAGATTCCGCCCGGATGATTCACCTCGACGGAACGAGGCGAGGCAGTATCTTCTTTCTGTGAAGCGACTAGAAATGGTCCTGCCGACCATCTTCCCACCAATCCACCTTTTTGAGAAGGCGCTTGGCCTCCTCTTCTCACCCCTCGTGACCATTTTTCTGCACAACAGCGTACTCCTTCACACGAAAAGATGACCCCTGAGGATTTTTTGCTTCACGCTCCCCGCGACCGGGAAACGTTTTTGGAGGACGCCCCCACTGCTCGCGTTCCTTTAAGATTGGGGCCTTCCACAGTTTTCCTTGTAAGAGAGACTTGCGCGGTATAACGCTTACGTTCATTCCCCGGGAGTTTCTCCCCCTTACTTTTTTCTCTTCAAAAGCCTTTTTTTGCATCCGAAGCTCGGACCCTGAAGAGCATACTTTTTTTGCCGCTGTCATTTTTTCCTCGACATTTTTCTTCTGATAAGCTCATTTTGGAAATCGGCCTGCTCAACGGCCAAGCGGAAAATGAACGAACATCATCGCGCTGGCGCTCTTTCTTTTCTCTAATGGGCAATAAGTTTTAAGGCATAAATCTTTCTATTGTTAGACCCCCCCTTTTCCTTAGAGTCAGATTGGCGACCCATTCTCCCCGCAGATTTCCTTAAACCCTTTTATTAAGGAGCTTCCCTAGAGCACTGATTTTTTTCCCTTTCGGGAGTCATTTTCCTTAGTGGAGTTAGCAGGCACCTAACGTATCTTCGACGGTAGGGAAATTTATTTCTCTTTTCATCGTCTGGCGGGAGATTACTTGAACTTCCCAAAAGGCTTTTCCTTTCCCCGGATTCGGTCCCGGTGATAATAAGCCGGCACGGGGCCAGCAGCCCGCTCCTTTGGATTGTGACTCCTTTTCCCCCTTTCAGTAAGGGGCTTGTTATTACTCGCGTCCCCATGTTTTCCTGAGATCGGGGGTGTTTGGCAAAGGGGTCTGCAATTTGCAATTTCTCCTCGGTCTCTCACCTGCTGTCGTCTTTCGTCTCCTTAGGGACAGGACCCTTGGTTGCCCCAATAGTTCTTTCTCTCTGTGATCTGATCGTGCTTTGTGCATTCCGTTTTTGGCAGGTCGCCTTTTTTTTTTCTTGTTTGACGACCTTCTCACGTCGCTTTCTTTTCCACTCCGTCCGGTTTTGACCACCAACGTTTGGTTTTGTGCACAGTAGGTTCTTTAGCGGCCCTTTTTCTCTCACTACGCAACGCCGCGAGTCCCATCGTGCTTTTTTGGCCAAAACTCCAAAACTGTTTTTTCTGAACTTTCTCTATTTTCTTTCCCAACGAAGAGGGTCCAGCGGTCTGAGCAGAACCCCCCCCCCCTTCACGCTTGGTAGACCCCCAAGGTTGCTCTTCTACACGGAAAGGAATAGTCCCAGTTCGATCTCCCCCCCCCCGCATGCTTTCTATGACCTGCTAGAAGGATCCCGCAACTGCGGTTGAAGAAGTTTCATCTTTTTCCCTAAACCTCCCCTTGATAAGAATTTTTCTACATTTTTTTTTTTTTTCCTTGCAAGTTACATATCTCCCGGCGAACTCAGGACCCTCCCCCCCCTTTTGTCATGATCTCCCCCCTTTATGAACCTCTGATAGACTTGGGAGCCGTGTGGATGCAGCTCTTTCCTGCACTAGGATCATCGTCGCCACCCCCCAACAATTCCCCTCTGAGACCCCCCTTTGCTGAAAAGCCCGCAACCTTCCCTTGAGTCCCTACTGGAATACGTCTGCAAAGATGACGGAATACTATTCTTCGACTGAAGTTACGATCCAATCAGCACTGAACGATTTCCTCGGTCCCTCTTCTTCCTCCTGTGAGAGCCTCTTCGCCCGTTTCAAGGTAAATCCACGACATTCTCAACCAGTCCTCTTTGGGGTCGCTTCCTTTGCCGTCACTAGGAACCTGTAAACCCTCCGATTTCTCTCTTTTTGCGTCCAGCGACGAATCCCGCTATCCCCGCCCTCCAGTGCGACGGCTCTTCTGGAACTTTTTTCCCGCGCAAGTTGTTTTTCCCCGAATTTTAACCTTCGGCAGGACCGATTACTTTTGTCTCCCCTCCTTTCTAGCTTTCCCCCCTTTTCGTGACATTCTCGTGACCTTATTCCTACACACTGATGGATGCCGCTCCCCTCTGACCCCCCTTCCGATCGTCCCCTTAACCCCGCCACAAGATTTTCGTTCCGGCGAAGAGGTTTTTCGAGGGTTCTTTCTTGATTGCGTTTTTTCCGAGCAGAAACTCTTTTTTATAGGCATTGCCGGTTGTTATGGTCCTGATGGATTTACATACGCGACTTCTTTGTCGGCCCTCTTTATTCCGTCTAACCCTCCTTCCCGGCAGTCCCCCATGGAATTTTCCTCTCAGTAGTCTGAGCCTGCATTGTAGAGGGTTTTTTCCTGGAGGAACACGGCGTACTCCTTAGAGGAAACATCCTCCCTTAGACCCCTCCGGTCCTTCTTGAAATATCCCTTTCACGACCTTTTCTCTCGAACACGTCTCCCTTCTGAACTCAGCCCCCAATTTAGAGCGTCCCTTCGATTATGTGTCGAGGCAAATCTCTTTTTTTTCCTCCTTTGTTGAGAGAGTTTCCCCGACTCAAGATCTCTGAAGTGTGAAATTTTTTTCCGCAGAGTCAGAACCCCTAAGCGTGTTTTTCTACGAGAAAAACGTTCGAAGGTGCTCGCGTTAGATTCTTCCTGGCGGAAGCCCCCCTTTAACGATCCTTCTACGGCACGGGGCTTTTTTTTTCTCCTTTATACCCTAAAGTCAACGGCGCCGGCGTCTGCTGGTCCATGAGGCCTCTCGTCCCCCCTTCAGGAGCTGCTTTTTCCTTTCCTTATAGAAAGTCTTTTCAAAATTTTTCGGACTCAGGCCCACCTCCCTGCCCCTACCAACAATGTTTCTCCGGCAGACTAATTCCTCCCCCGCAAGCTATTCGAAAACATTAGATGCGCTAAAGAGGACATGTGGCGGGGTTCTTGGACCCCCTAGGATTTTTCGACCCGGTTATCATTTTCTGGCTCCCCGAAGCCCTAGTACCTTTTTAAGTCCTCTTCGTTTTTCTTTCGATGATCGATTCTGGTTCCCGGCGATTGGTGTGCGCAGTAGGTTCAACCAGACTTGTTTGACCCAGCCCCTCCCGCCCTACTTGAGGACTTTTATTCGTCCGTACACGGCTCACCGCTCTTGCGCGCTCCCCTCTGTTTTCCCACTCCTTTGCACTTCTTTCTGAAGCTTTTTACTCCCTGATTGATAAGCAGCGTTTAGGACTTGCCGAGTCCTCGAGCGACTCGAAAACTTCCTTTTTTTGAAGTCAAGATGTGATACCGACTACGAGACGGATGTCCATGGACTTCTTTCTTTATTCCGTGATTTTGGAGATCCTCCCCTTTTTTGATATCCACGGTCTCTGGATTGGACTAAGAGAGTCCTACGCCTCTCTAGATCTGCATTTGGAAAACTGATTCCCGGCGAAACGTCTGAACAGGGCAGTTCGCTTTCCTACAACGAGGATCGCGGGGTGTCCCCTCTTTCCGGGTAGATATTCTTTCACTTTTTCGATCATGGACAAAATCGACGTTTTTTTTTTTTACCTTTGAATTCTTTTTTGCCCTCGCTTGGCTCGGAGCGTGACTTTGCAACTGGGCTTTTTTTATGCAACGGCATTTTTAGGGATAACCCGCCTAGATTAAACAGAATTCTTTTTACTGAAGTATCTGGCACCCTTCGCGCTTTAAGCCCAGGGTTTATTCCTTTGTACGACTCCCTTGTCATATTTTTTCGCCCTCCTTCACAGCGGCTCTCTGTCCTAGGGCGGAAGCAGCTTTTCCTTTTTAGAGAAATCCTTTCCATGCTTATGCTTTTTTTTTCCGATAAATCCCCGCCCTTTGTGACGTTTTGTTACTGTGGGCATGCGCTCTGGTGCTTAGGCTTGTATTTGAACCCTCTGTCACCTCTCCCCAAGGCCCCCCCTTGGGGCCACGCACCTTTTTAGCGGAGGCTCCTGCGCCTTCACAGGTATCCTTTTCCCCAACGCTTCGACGTACAAAGCAACCTCCTCCCCTCACCCGAGGAAAACCTCTTACGTCCTTTCCTGGCACCCGAACTTTTAGCGTGGAGCGGCCATTATGAGGCGGGGAACAGTTTCTTGTCGACCCTCCCCCATCCAGAGGCCTTTTCGCATTTTATAATATGCCCTTTCCGGTCGAAGCATAACCAATTACTCCCAGACTTCGTAACCCTTTTTGATGAGGCGCTTCCGGCGGGAGGCTTTCGCTCGCAGTTTCTTTTGCATACTTTGAGCGGTAATGAAGTGAAAGGCAAGTTTTGGCGAACTTCCTTTTACGTGAGGCCAGCTCGGCAAATCCCCTCGGAAACTTGCCCCTAACTTATCTTTTTATGGATCGGCGTCCCATTCCCCTACTTGGCAGTCACCAATCTCCTCTTCCCCCGTGTTGTGTTTCTCTTTTGAGACTTGATGGATTCCCCAAGGATTTTTCTTCCAAACGCTTCCCGTTGGTTTTCAAGTTCTTGTCACAGTTTACGCTTTTTTTTGTTGTTGATCCCGTATTTTTTTTTTTATTGCCCTGACGTTGGTATCCGTGACTGTTCCCGGCGGTAACCATTTTAGGAAGTCCCCCCCTGCGGCCCCTGAGTCCCGGAGAATAAGAATGCTCCGTCTCCTGCCACAGCCGGCTCCTGCGTGAACATCTTTTCCCTTAATGTGTTTTTTTAATTCCTTTCTAACGTATCTACCCGAGACTGTTTTGCGCTCTGTAGTGGTTCCCCTTTTTGAACCCCTCTTCCTATGTGCTCCTAAAAGAGCGTGTATGCCTTGCCTCGTGCACTTTGCTTTGCAACCCGTTTCTTGTTCTTTTTCCTAGTGGCAGCGACAGTCTTCCGTGGGTTGTGGGGAATTTCCACTGAGCATCTCAGCGAACACTTTATTCCCACACACTGGGGGCGTCTTTTTCTTCCTGACCACCCAGGCGCCCTGTCCCCTCCCCCTAAAAGCCGTGCGAAATTTCCGTTACACAGCTGAACAGCATCCTTTGCCCGTGTCGGCCTTGCATTTATATTTTTGCCACCCCTGGAAGTTTGTTCGCTTTTCCGAAGCTCCCGCTGTTTGGCCCGCTATTGTTCAAGACTTCCTCCATTTGCTTTGATGGCGCCCCTTTCTTTTTTCAATATAGGGCATCCGACCTTCATTTCTTCCTGGGACGTAAGTAACCTTTTCCAGCCTTTGCAGATTTTTTAAGAGTCCTTTGTCCAATCCCCCCCCCGATTCCAGAGCTTCAGAAAGTGCTTTCCCCCAACGACATGATAGCAAAGCGCACCAGTGTTTGACTTTTCAACCCAGTCCTAATAGAAATTCTACAACTTCTTGTGTTCCTCTTATGTTCAGAGACTTGTCGACGCCGGCTGTTCTTCCCCTCCAAGTGCCCCCTCGTGATCACGACGCAGAACCCGGAGATTCTCCCCTCCCCTGAGCTTTCGCTTTCTCTGATGACCTCCCGGCCCTTCGATCCGGACTTGCATTCCACTGACGATGCTTCTTTGTTCTTCGACCTCGTCGCGTTCTTTTTCGCGTCCTTGTAATAAATTGCCATTTCTTCAACAGGCCATGTGCTTGGGCCTATTTTTTCCTTAAGATTTCCTGACAGTCTTCAACCCTAACAAGCGAGCCTCTCTTCGAGTGGGTAAATGTCACGACTTAGCCGCACGTTCAGTCGTTTCCTTTGTCGTGCCCCTCTTTTAAAAGCCAATTCCCCCGATTTCTTTCTCCTAGATCGGTCGCGACCCCCTCCCAGATAGCCTTTCTCCCGAGACGCTTGGGAGAATAGGGTATTCCTTTTCGAACTCCTTTTGCCGCTCCTTGGACCGTCTCTACACGTTTTTAAATACCATAACTCTTGTCACTCTTTTCAAGCTTTTCTTTTTCGATTTTGGTAGGACCTTCGTGATGCGTTCACTCTTCCTCCTCCATAAAGCTTGGGGATATTTTTTTTTCCCGGCGTATTCCTCCAAGGAACTCCTATTTTGGATTCTTTGCCCTCGATTCTTTTCCCTTCTTAACCGCGGCATTTCCCTTCTGAACCCCTTCTCCTCTCCGGCTCCCCTTCCAGTGATTTTTGATTTTTCTTGGCGCTGTCACCGGCGTACTCGCCCCCTCCTCCCGATGAGAAGCTCGGGAGCACTCCTTGTTTCTAAATTCCCTCCCTGGACCTCTTAGAACCACTTCCCTTGTTTCTTTCGCACTCGATGATTTTTTTTTTGCACTTGCCAAGGATCGTTTCTTTATCTTCTCTTTACTATATCCCTCCTTTCCCCTTTTGTTGTTGATCTCTGCTTTTTCTTACATCCCTCTCCGTGCAGACGAGAAGCTTTTAATTGGTCGAAACCTGGTTTTTTTTTTTTTCTCGGCGTGTTTTTTCGTGACTTTTTCGCTTCTCGACCCTTCCTCCCTTTTTCTGATTCTTTTGGGGCGAGTACTTCGTGTCCCCCTCTGCGACCCCCATTTTCAGAACCTTTTGCGTTTGCCGTGATTTTCGCGAGCGCATTTCTGGATGAGGCTTTAGACAGCTCCTTCCATAGTTTACGCCCTGCTTTGCAATTTCCTTGAAAAATTTCTGCTTGACGACTCTACCCCGATTCTTGCTTCCCGACGTCATTCCCCTCGTCGCTCACTCCTTGCCTGGCTAACTCTCACATGTTGGATTTTGAAGTGTCTAACTCGAACTTTTTCTTCCCCGTTCCCCCGTCGCCTCAATCTATTGGATTCCAGTCTGTTCAGGCAGCACGCTTTTTTTCCTTTCTTTCTGGTTGAGGTGAAATGCAGATTTTTTGCCTTTTCCTCTGTACAACCTTCGGGACCCCCCCCGTTTTCCTAAGTGTCATTTTCCCTTCTCGAGTGATCTTCCATTTTCGACTTTTTTTTTTTTCACTCCCTCTTTGGCTGGGGCCTATTTTGAAGTCTTCTTTTTTGACTATCCCCCCAGGTTGACAGAAGCACCCTTCATTATCTGATTCCAAGCTTTCCACCTTTTTCTTGTTCATGTTCCTTTGTCGGCCTAAGGCTTTCAGGGGCCTCCCTCTTCGTATTCATCTGTTCGAGAACAGGATCTACGTTTTTTCCTTCATAGCGTTCGCAGCCTTTAGCTCCTCAATTTTGACTTCTCGAGGCCAAGAGTCGGTGGGAAGACCTATCAACTTCCGGTGTTTCGGAGTATCTTTTTTCCCCCCACTTCGGATTTTTTTCTTTTTAACACCTCTAATGCGGTCGGTTAGGGTGTTTAGCCTGCATTTCTTCCGATTTTTTCCATTCTGTAACCGGTTCTGATTGGGTTTACAAACGTTTTCTGTCTTTTTGCTTTGAGGCTACTTAGTAGGTCTTCAAGAGTTCACGGGTTCCTTCTTGATGTTTCCCCTCGCTTTCGGTCCGGGGTCAGTCAAAATGAGGAATCTAACATAGCGTCTCGATTCGAGCTGTCTCTTCCCCGTTCGAAGATGTTTAGACAGTTCCCTAAGCTGTTTTTCCTGGAATCTTTTGAGGTGTTTCCCTTTGGGACTACTGGTGATGGTTCTGGGAGTTTGTAGACATTCCAGGTCCGCTTTGGAGCACTCACCCAGCCGTCCCTTTTATGATTTTTTTTCCTTTGGCACGCGCTTTTCTTTGACCAAACGTCCTCTCCACCCTGCGCAGCTCACCCAAAGATCCCCCGCGGCACTTATTCATTTTTTTTCCCGTCTCTTTTCACGCTGGCTACTCCTCTCGTTGTTAGAAGGCTCCTCCGATCTGACCTCTTCTTGACACCACAATACATCCAATTCTCGTTAGAATAGCGTTTACTTCTGGCATGAAACCTCCCTTATTTTCCCCCCCCCTGGATCTGTTTTCTGAACTT
>Ga0179591_1290256_pt1 | contig 11221 bp, 6 predicted proteins | sample CZOMad2_1_08_16f_FD_182891 | JGI IMG/M metagenome (GOLD analysis project Ga0179591, IMG submission 182891) | Vadose zone soil fungal communities from Angelo Coast Range Reserve, California, USA - CZOMad2_1_08_16fungal (PacBio error correction) | ecosystem: Environmental > Terrestrial > Soil >... | reverse complement strand
TCCCTTTTTGCGCCACTAGTACCTTTGGCCCGCTTATCTTCGAGGCGTTTCCCACCCACCATCTCTGGGTTTACCCCCTCCTTCCCATTCATTTTCTTTTTAGCTTGATGGCAGGCATATGACGATGTTCGGATCAGGCCCCGTATCCCGATATCTATCCCCGGCCAGCAGGATGGTTGGTCTGCGCGGCAGGAGGGGCTGTTGCTCATCCTTAGTAACTTCCTCTCTGTCGTTCCCCCTCCCCCATATCGACTTTACGAATTTCCTCGAAAATACGCCTTTGTGCGTTTTTGTATTTCGCCACCTTTGGTGCCATTCCTCGTCTGCCTCCCCCTTTTTTACCCCGCGTTTTTCACGTTAGTCCATTTCCCTGCTTTCTCTCGGTTCCCGGGGGCTTTTCCTCCCCCCCATCGCTCCACTACCCCGCCTCTTTTTTTCTTTTGCTGTAAGGTGCTTCCCGATCAGGAGAACAGTTCCCTTTCCAGCCGGGTACTTCCTTTTGAGCAGTTCTGGTCAATGGTCCATTCGCTTTAGTTTCAGAGGGCCGGAGGCGAAACCTTTTAGTCCTTCAGCTTTTGCCACTCGGCACATTAAGGAGCTGATACTATAAGACTTTTCTGTAATGGTACCTTCGTCCTGCTCCTCGAACTCGCTCCCGAAACTCGATGTAACGTTTGGTGTACTAATAGATTCTATTAGGGTTTTCAGTGTTTCCCTCTCCTTCACCTCTGGACAGATAAATTCTTTTGGTCATTCCTCCCGGTCTACGTACTTGTTTTGGTCAGATGCTGATTGTTCGGTTTGCACTGTTTGGGGAACCTGATTGCGATCTGTCCTAGGTGGTCTTCCAGCTTGCCCTCGCTTTTGGGCCGATTAGAAATTTACTTGGATGGTCTCGAGCTCCCCATTGGACTCCAGTCTCCCTCCAAAGCCTTTTTTAGATGAACTTGTCTAGGCTGAATGCCGACCGTCATTTTGCAACACACATACCCCGATGGTGGCGTCGCTCCTTCCAGGATGCCGCCTCCCTTAACCAGAATTTTTGACATGCCCAATGTTCCCCTTCTCCTGGTTTCGCAAATTCCGCCCCGCGCGTTTGGGGCCACGCGCTGCATCCGTGCATGCCTTGTGGAGGAGGTTAGAACTGAGGACTGCCCCCCCGCTCTCTGTCCCGGGAGAGATTCCAGACGGGATGCACTACCGTTCAATTCGCTCCCTCTCTTTCCTCCTCCTACTTTTTTTTTTTCTATCAGATACGTTCTCCGTGCGCGGGGCTTCTGCCTCTAAAGGCTCTCATGCTAGACCCTCCCTTCCGTCTCGCGGTTTTTCAAAGGTTCGTCCCCCCGCCTCAATACTTCTCATAGCCCCCGGCGATCTCCTGACTCTTTGTTGAGCAGCCTTTTTTTTCCCCCTCCCTGTACTTCTGAGGTAAATTTGGTTGTCTCCACCAATTCTGGTCTCTTCTTCTAGCTCCAAATAATCTCCAGGACGGCTTGCCTCGTCTAGGATGTCTTTTTTTCACCCTTGGCCCCCCCCCCTTCCCGTTTGCGGGATTAAAGGAAATAGCCCTTGTCACTCCAAAGCGGCTCTCCCTTCCCGCTATGCTTTCCCCCCCCTTTTCTTTTTTCTCCCTGAAGGTTTGAGTCTTTTCACGACCGAGGATGCCCAGACCTTCAATCCTTTTTCGTAGAACCCCCACCCTTTTTTTGCAAAGAAGGCACCCCTACAGCGTCTTGGCGGCCCCGTCTGCTCCGATGCGGCCGTGCTGATGTCAACCGCGGATCTAGCGTTACTCAGTCTATCTCCGGAGTCCCAGGAGATCTATTTTGACGCTGCCACCACGAAGTGAATCTGCCGTCTTTTTGGATTCTCCACCCTGGGGTAAGGAGAATAACTGTAGACCGTGCTTCTCCCGCCCCTTTCTCGGCCGCTCTTCATTAAGGGTGCCTCCGCAGCATGCTCCCGTCCGATTACCCTTAAACCGCCCTCCCGAACAATTTCCTCCTCGGCCTGGGAGAAACCCTTTAACTTGAACCCTGAACACAGTTGCCCCGGCTGACCGTGTAATCGTTCTTGATTGGACCATTCCCCCGCGTACCAGTTTTTACGAGAGGTTTGTTCAGGTCAACGTGTCTTTCGTGTCAGAACTCTCCTCTAACCCCCAACAGAATCGTCAGATCTGGCGAAGTGCCCACCCAGTGGGAAGACTTAGCGGCCGCCCACCGAGTAAAGTTCGCAAGTGTTTCCCAGTAAGATCGCGTAACAATTCCATGTACTTAGTAGGGTAGCATTTCCCTTTGCCAAAACACTTCTGTCCCTTGTGTCAGGGCACTTAATCGATTAATTCACTACCTGCGGCCACCCCTTCGGCCGGGTAGAATTTAACCTGACATGGATGTATGCTACTGATCTCTCTCTTACGTGGCCCTCTCCCCGGCCGCACACTCTTTAGACGCAATGTAATCCTCTCGTTAATTTGATTGAGGAGCCTTTTATGTTTTGCACTGCCTCTGCATCTCCTGCGCTAAATGGTCACGATCGCTGCGTCACCACTCCCACAAAGTCCGGGCTTAAAACGAATTATTGTCAGTTCCTGGCAGCCGCCGGCACTGGTCATTCCTTCAGTCTGCCCCCAGCCCCCCCCCCTCTGCACAGCGTTAAAAATGTTGGTAACTCCATCTTACTTCTCGAGGCGCTTCATTCCCTGAGATGCCATTTTCCTAGGACTACCCTTCCTATTATAGATGAAGAGCTTCGGCGCTGGCTCGTACCCTTTTTTCATACGACCCTCCCCCCAAGGTGTTGTCAACAATGGCAGGACATTTCCTGAGTAGTGGCCATTTCTCTCATTCCGAGTCCTACCCGCGTGTCCCCCCGAACGAACGAAATCATTTTGCTTCCTTACCTGCACTTTCTTTCCCTTCGAGACGGAAAGACCTTGACGTCCTCCCTTCCTCCGCTCACCGCCGCCGATTTTTTCACCTCTTCAGCTTTCTGTTCAATCAGTGACCATCCTTCCCGTTGTTGGTAATCAACTTTTCTCCCCCGTCAATGTGTAAGTTATGGACATTCTCCCTCTTCCCACTGGCGACGTTCCTCTCACTCGTACGAATAGTTTTGAACGCAGTGAGCAAACCGCTCGAACCATTGGCCCACAGCATGTAGGAAAAGTTCGGGCGTGTCAGGTCTCCCCGCTGTGATCCTTCTCTCCTCAAACTGAAGTCGTGCGTTGTTCCGCCACGTGGACTTTCCTGTCTTCGTATTTCATCCTGTTGTATTGGCTGCGTATGGATCGTCTCCTTTCGTTGGCTTCTGTCGACGAGCTGGTTCTAGCGGATCCTCCTTTCAATGGCGCATAACTCACCCCTCTCTCCGTCATCGCTCTTTCTGTCGCCAGGCCTCAGAGTCCCCTTATTTCCGCATAGCTGATTCCGGAGCGGTGCCCTCGCCTTTCACCCTTTCTAAATATCCGCTCTTGACCTCGACAAGGCGGCGACCCCCTCCTCCCCGACCGGGACCCGACGACAACTTACAAGTGGCATTCTTCTCAGGCCACACCCTTCGCCCCGTCTGATCCTTTCTTCACCCCCTTCCCCGGCCGCCACCCTACAGAAAGAAACCTCCTCTCAGTCCTGGAAATTTTCGGCTCTTGTCTCGGTGACTCTTTCTTGCGGTCTGCAATTTTTCTAAACTTTGCCGGCGGGAAGCTGTTGCCCCCCTCTCCCCGCCCGTTCGCTGGAGACTTTTCTAGTCTTTCTTCGGGTGAAAGGGTGTCAGGACAGTTTCATCAGGTGCTCGACTCTCCCCCTTCTCCTTCGAAGTCCCTTGTGGCGTCTCGTTCGCACGCACAAAACTAACCCCCCCCCCAACACCCCCCCCCCCCCCCCCCCAGGTCCTACTTGAGGCCTGGCCACGGTTCAACCCTTCTTCCGCTAAGTTCTTAGTCACCTCCCGAACTGGTCGAATCCTTTCCCATCCGATCTGCGTCTGGGCCCTTCCCCTTTCCCTTTTAGACGAACGGAGTCTTTCCAGTACCGAACCGACCTCCCCCCCTCTTCTGACGCCCCTGGCGCGTAGTCTGGTCCCTTTTCCCACTTTTCTTCTACTTTTTTCCCGACTCGATCTTCCGCCCCCTCCCCGTCCCTTTTCTGATCCAGATCGCCCCGCACGTTGTTTGGCGGGGACTTTTTTTCTTTTTCCCCCCCTTTGCGCCCTCCTCCTGCTCTTTTTTTTGCAGCCGCCGGCGGGCCGACCGTCTTTTTTTTTCTTTGGCTTTTCCGTGCCCCCGAGCGGGCGGTTCCCACCGCCGCCGTCTCTTTTCTTTTTTCCCCCCCCCTTTGTTCTCCCGGCTCTGCCCCTGGCGGGTCCCCGGTTTTGCTCTCCGGGCGCCCCCCGTTTGTTCTTCTTGGCGCGTTTTTGGTTTCCTCCCTTGCCTCCCTGGCCGTCCGCCCCCCCCCGCGCCCTCCTGTTCCCCAGCACCCCCCACCCCATACGACCATCTTTTTTTTTTTCTTCCCGACACGGTCCCCTTTGGGTCGTTTTTTCCTCGTGGACCGTGGCGTTGGCCCCTTCTCGCGCAAGAACTTCCCAATTTTTCTGCGTTTAGGTCTTTGAGTTCTCTGAGAAGCGCTGAAGACTAATCGGTTTTTTTTTCACCTAATTTTTGATTGTGGGTTCAAGGCTCCACGTTCCTGACTGGCCCACGGTAGCTTAAGAGTTGGGGTTAGTAGGTAAACTTTTTTTTTTTTTTCTCTGGGCTCCCGCTGTTTCGTCGCCAGCTGGTTTCTACTTTCACCGAGCAGCGGGCTAGCCCGCAGTAGATCACCGCCAATTTCTTCCTTTCGATAGACCCCGGGATCGACGCCTTCCTGTTCTGACGTTCTTTTCCGATGTCTGGGATTCCCCTTCCCCTTTACCTTCGTTCGCCATGATAGGTTCTAAGACTGCCCCTTGGAGGAGACTTAATCGCATCTTTCCTCTCCCTCCCCCCGGCGTAAAGGGTCCTAGATTTCCCCTCGGTCTCTCCAGTCTCTCGACCCATTCTTACTTTTTGTCTGTTGCACGCTTCTCCCTGAGAAGAAGTGTCGGGAACCGGCTGCCCTCTTTTTTTTCTGAATGCGGTCTTCTTTCCGAATTTGAGCTACCAGAGTTATTCCGAAGACGGAAGTCGAAGTTTACCCTCGAGAAATCATGACAGTCGCAGTCTCTGGCTCTATTTCGGTCCTCCCTCTTTGATGTAAAGAAATTCCAAGAGCTGCAGGCAGGCGGTTAATAGAGTTGGAAGAATGTATGGACATGGCCGTTTTCCTGTCGTTCAAGTACCTTTATTTTTCTACCCCTTTACGGAGGGTAGCCTGACCTCCGGCTGACTCCTGAAGAGGTCGTCTGGAACCAAAATGACCCCTACCTGAAGGGAGATCTGTTCCACTTGTGGGCTTTTTTGTAGGTCTTTAGCTCCCCCTCTTTCTTTCCAATTGCTGGTCCTTAGAGGTAGGAAGTCCTTATGGCGGTTCCTTCGGTTGCCCTGAGATTGTGTTCCGTTCCCTCTTGGTTTTTCCCCCTGTTCCCTTCATTCTTTAGCTGACTTTCTTACATGTGTGGGCGCTTTACTTCACCGGTTCAGGTTCTAGACTCTAAAGCATTTGCTTGAGCCCGAATTGGTGTGCTTTCGTCGTTCAAGGTTGAACATTTTCGGGCGTGCACCCCCTCTTGTGGTCCCTCCCATAATTCAGGTCGTCGTTCCCGTGAGGAGGCCCGGGGGCGATCTCGTCCACTTTTTGTCGCGCTTTCTCCCCCTTCCTCTCTCTTTCTCTCCTTAAGAATGGTTCTGGTCATGCTACCTGCGTGGATAGTGGCGCAGCCTCGAATGTCCGTCCCTCTTCTCGAGTAAAAAAGCTCGTTCCCCGTGAGCTGACCTGCGCCCTCCCTCCAGGATGGTCCTCCCTTCTCCCAGAGTTTCTTCTTCGCCAAAAAGTTTGTCTTGATGCTTCCTCTGCTTCCGAGCCGCGTTCCCCTTGGGTGGACGTCCAGAAGGAGGATACTTTTGTTGTGCGCGGAGCGGGGGTTTCCCGCTATTTCTAACCTGCTTCCCCCTTCCTAGTTTTTTTTTTGGTTCGCTCACTCTCTTCTAAAAAACTTCATTCGGAGCCACGTATTACCACTGTTTTCCCTTGGTCTCACGGGTCGCTTGGTCCTGGTACGGTTTTCTCGCCGCGTCGTCTTTCTCTGTTTTGGGTGGTTTGGAATGAGGACTCTCAACGGGGAGCCTGGATTTTTTTTGTTTTAGGCCAATTTAAAAAGGAATTTGATGAGCACCGTGATCCGCTAAGAAGGGTTTTCTTGTTTCCTGATGCCCCTTTTCTAGACGAACACCCCCCGCTGCCCTTTTTTCCCCCTCTTCCTTTCTTTTTGGGACCACCGGGTCGATCTTCTCTGACGTCCCCTTACGCGCCGATACGGCTCATTAAGAAGTTTTTTCCACTCGATCGCGCCTTTTCTCCCAGGGCTTCTGCGGGTGTCTTTTCCTTTTGACCCCTTTGTTTTCAAGACCCTTCTGCTCTGGACGCTCACTATTTTTTCTATAAATGCTTATTGGCCGTGGCCGCGCTCGATTTCGTGGAAGGGATCTTTTAACAATTGGATTTTGCTTTTTGGGACTTCTTCCTCTTCGAGCGAACTAATGAGACACCCAGTCCCGCATTGGTTTCCCAGGGTGTTCCAACACGCAATCCTCGTAATGAGTGAGCGGAGATCCTCTGTATTTTGACGGAAGAGGAACGCAATTTGTGGATGTCTAATTTCCCTTTATCTAACAAGTATTCTAGTCCCCCGTTTTCTATCGTCGTTGATCTTTGGTGTGACAGTTGAGCACGCTGAAGGACTTTGTTAGGCTGTGACTGCCATGGGCGGACACAGCAGTTCTTTGGTCCCTCCTCTGGACCCCCTTCTGACTCTAGTCCTTTGATCATAATATATGTTGTTGTTGTATAGAGCTCCGTTGAAACGAATTGAGTGTGGCGTTAAGGAAACGGCGTCTCTTCCTTCTCTGCCAATGACCCCGGCCAGCTGCGTTTGCATTCCCGGTAGGAACCCCCACCATTTTTTCTTTTTGTGCTCCTCGCGCCCCGTTTTTTTGATAGAGACGACGCTGTAGGTCCTGTCTCTTTTCTCCCGACCGTTAAGGGAGCAGTTTATTCGGGGGGGAAGTTCCACAATGCGGGTACGCTTAGTTAAGACTTGAAGGCAGAAAGGAAGTCTTTGCCCTTTTCCTCCTTATTTTCCCTTTTCCCTTGGCCCCCTTGCCCGGTGCGGTTCCTTTGTCGCTTCATCCCAAGCGGGCGATCGTATCAAATTTGCTCATGATCCCGTCCCCCACGGACTTGTCCTCCCCCAGGGGCAGGCTTGTCCCCCCCCTCGGTCCCCTCTTGACAATCCGTGTCTACCCCATGGTGGTTGAAACCCTTCCACCAGCATCTCCGCTTGCGCAAAGGAGCGATCAGATGCTCTTCTTCCCCCTCCCTTCCTCTTGTGGAAGTTAAGCTGCGACCGCTTGGTCCATCGGTCCTTCTTTCTCGTCACAAAGACTAACTTCTTTTTTGGTCGTACCTCTAGAGAGGAAAGGGCGTCCTTCATGCGATCGTGAATAAATGACCGTTTCTAGTATAGGTTCTTCGCTGTGGGCCCGTTGTGCCCTTATCCCTCCGTCTCCAAGTTTTCTTCCTCCAGCCCGCCTCCGTTTACCAATTAGAAAGCCTCGTGAATTTTGACCATGGACCTGAGAAAAGTCGAACAGTTTTTTTCTTTTTTTATCTGGTTGACCCTCCTCTCTCACCCTCAAGATCATGTGCTTCTGTCGTTGAGATCTTAAGTTGGGCGGAAAGTCCGCTCAGTTTTCGGCCCCAAACACAAGTTGGAGTAGCCCGTCCTTGCTAAGGAACCCTTTTTTGGTAAAAGCGCTTCCGACCAGCGGCCGGTCCCAGAACACTCGGGGGGGGAGATAAGCGGCATCCTCCCCTTTTCGTTTATGGAGGGAGCCCTTCTTCGTTCGAGTTGGTTGCTTTCACGCGCGAGAGGACAATAAGGCTTGAGCCAACCTCCTTTGCGGCCTTTTCCTCTCATGTTTTTTCCCCTTTGGCGATATTAGATTCTTTCCTCCCTGGCGCGCACAATCGTCGATGATTCTGTTTCTCAAGGAAGAACTCACCTAAACGATTGAGTGCGGGTCCTTTTGGTGGTGAAGAGCAGCTTTCCCCCCTTCTACTTTCCCCCCTCCACCAAGTCTTCCTCCACCGCCAGGAGGATCCTCCCCTGCCCCTAAGAGGCTCAGAAGGCGTCAGACCATGGCCTTCCTGCAGGCGTCCTAACCCGAGCAAAGAACGCAGGGGAAATCAATCTGCGTCTTTCCTTCCTTAGTCCAGCCATAGATTACTTCCTTCCACTCCGCTCCGTCTTTTACCCCCACTCCGCGACTTATGCAGTTCCTCTGGCTCACGGACGTCTCCCAAAATGCCAGCATGGTTGGCCCACTTTCCTGCAGGCCCTTTTTCCTGCCTCCCAGAATACTTCCCGCGGGCCGTGCGACGCCCTTTTTCCCCCGAGCACGTTTTTTTGTCCCGACTCTGCTCCGCCCCCTCCCGTGGGTCACGTGTCACGACCATGTGCACGATCCGTCCAGTCATCGCAGAACACCGACGCTCATTCTTGGGCACCCTCCCTCTACTTTTCTTCGTGTCCCTCCGCGGTTTGACACGTCTGGGTGTTGACTTCAACGCGCCCGGCAGATGAGGACGTCTTTCCTTTTATTCCCCCCTTCGGCTTCTCTTTTTTCTAAGAGGAAGAGCGCCACCCCCTTCTCCTTCTTTCAAAGTGAATCGCTTCCCCCTCCTTTCTGACACTTTCCTTCTTTCTTTTCGCCGGTCTACCCCTAGTGGCCTAATAATGCGAATGGGATTTTTAATGGAATTCGGCAGAATCCACTTTTTTCCCCCCTTACACGCCTGGTGGATGTCTTATCTTTCGTGACTGCCCCTTCCTTGCTTAAAAGGTGGCCGTTTCTTTCCACGCTCTGGTCGAGCGCCAGTCCCCTCCCCGACCTTTCGACATTCATCGTTCGTCAGCCTCTCACCTGTAAATCTTCCTCTTACCCCCGTAGGGGTTTTCGCTCCTCTCCCCTGGATAAGGAGCGGTGGAGCCTTTGTTTTTCGATCGGGACTTCCCTTGCTGCGCCCAATCCGCCACTAACCCCATCGAAGCGCGAATTTAAGGCTTTCCTGTCGTCCAAGGTCTCCGTGTGGAACCCCCCAGCCCATTTTTCACAGAAAATGCTTGAGCCTTTCTTCATCACAGAGCGCCAACAGTCCGGCAGCCCCTCGAGACCCAGGCGCCATTTCTCCTGATTAGTTCTCCGCCCGGTGAAGATGTTAAAATCCCATCCTTGCCTGAAAATTTTCAGACGGGATCTTGATGATGCCAACATCGACCCAAACGTTCGGCTGGATCATTGAGAGGGAGATTGGGACATTTTCTTGGTTTCCTGCATGTGAGTCATCGACCCCCACTTCCAAAGTCCCCTGAAACGTCCCCCCCCCCCCGTTGGCGTCTCCCGGTGGACGAACCGCCACCTCATCCCATGTTGCGCCTTATTAAGGCGAGAGTAAGGTTACAACCCCTCCACGGGTTTCCTCGAGATTTGTCGTCGGACCTTCCATGACTCGTTCCGGCGTCTCCTGGCCAAGAAAGAGAGTAGGGGCAAGAAGTCCATTCTTGCGCCTCTTTTCCTGCCGGATCACCCCGACCCCGACACTCTTTCCCGCTCCTGACTTTTGTGCGAATTGGATCAGGGGCACAAAGTCGTGCTTTTATATTTTTCCTCCTCATCTTGTTGGAGCTCGCAGCTAGACATCAGTTTGGGCCACTGATTCCCCAGTAGTCGACCCGCACGTAGGGGAGGGAATAGGGGAGTCTTTTCGGTGCCCTGGCACCCTTCCCCTCGGCATGAGACGTCCTGAATAGGGACGTCTTCCCCCGCCGCCCTCTGGCTTGAGGCCCAATCAGAAGTCAACTTCGAGCCAGGATTTTTCCACTACAGTGTTTTCTCGGTAGGTTCAGGGGGTTGAACTCCTTGAAAGGAAGCTCCATAAGGTGGCACAGTTCCCCTGGCGGTTACTTTCTTCAGAATTGAGAAGCCGGTGGAGATTCTAGGTAAGGGAGCATCCGGGTTGTGCGCGAGCCGTTTTTCCCAATCTGTAAACTTTCAGAGACGCAGCGAAGTGCCCCGATCCTCTCTTCAATGAGAAGTAAAGTTAGGGTAGATCGCACCCTTTTTATCTCATTTCCCGAAGTTCCGGGTTGGAGACGAAGAGTGGCAGCGGTTGGTTGACAGCTCTCGCCCCTAACTCGCTTCTCCTTTCGCGGTATTATCTATGGTAGGGCGCCAAGTACTTGTGCGCATCTGTTGTTTAATGAGAGATTTATATAGGTTATGCATTGCTGTTCAAAAGGCGCCCTTGGGGCACTCCGGTGTGCGACTCTAGTTTTGCTTTCTTCCTCTTGTCTCTTTTTCTTTCCTTGCCTTTCTGTACATGGTAGTGAATCCCTGAGAAGATCGTTCGAACTTTCCCTGAGATGCACGCTCCGGAGTTTCTTTTCTTACCCATCTTTTTGTGACATATGACACTTTATGATCCGCGCCTACTATTCAGCGAGGTCGGATGAGTGTTTCCGTCACAGGACAGGGATTTCTCCTAGACTCTCCGGGGTAGATTTCCTCTCTACCCCTTGAGACGAGTCTTCTACTTTAGCCTTCCCTTCGCCAGGAGTGGGCGACGGATTTGCGGACCTTTCTTCCAGAAGGACTGAACACCCCTTCCCGTTGCGCATTCCTTTCCCACGACTGCCCCCAACAAACTTTTTCTCCTTCTTCTGTGGCGAGCGTTCGCTCAGGTAGTCTCGGAGTCACGTGGGCCCCATCTCTATGTAGCACAAGCCCCCCCTTGCTTTCCTGCCAGTGGCAGCCCCTTTACTTCCCGTCTGCTCCGGAAGTGTTGGAGTTATAAACTGCGTTTGTACCTCCTTAGGTTCCAGATCATCCACTGTCTTGCCTACGGCGTATAGTCGGTTTGATCCTCTATGGAACCTGGAATTTTCTCTCCGTAAGGTTTACAAGTGACCTTTTGGAGCATTTTCGGTTGTTGAGTCATGTTTCGGTTTTCGTGACGTAGCC
>Ga0179591_1268010_pt1 | contig 11223 bp, 11 predicted proteins | sample CZOMad2_1_08_16f_FD_182891 | JGI IMG/M metagenome (GOLD analysis project Ga0179591, IMG submission 182891) | Vadose zone soil fungal communities from Angelo Coast Range Reserve, California, USA - CZOMad2_1_08_16fungal (PacBio error correction) | ecosystem: Environmental > Terrestrial > Soil >... | reverse complement strand
GGGTTGCGTTATGCCGTCGCCAACCCTTGTTTTTCTGACCCCCCAAGATCTTGTCATCTTTCTGTCCCATGCTAGGCCTCCTTTTTCCTTTCGTCTTTGATTTTTTGAATTTGCCCCCCCTCTACCCCACACGCAACGAAGCCACGTCCAGACTGAGATCCTTCCTTCGTCCGGATGGTCTCTCGTCTGACATTGTCTTCCTGCTGGCCTCAATGGTCTTTCCTCTTCCCTCGCTTATGGGTCATGTCGTAGTAAAGACTTGGCCCATCTGCGCTGCGTTCCCTGCCTTTGGTCCGCCTCACTTCGGAAATACTCCCCCCTGGTTCCTTTTCCGACCTTTACCCTCCCCTCCCCCTTCAGTATGTACAGTTCAAGCGAGAATTTCCTCGTATTTAGCCCGTGCTAGTCTAAAGAGTTTTTTTCTTTATTATCACTCTGTTGCAGTTCCCTCCCCCCCCTCCTGCCTCCCTCCCAGTCCCTGCAGCTTTTCATGACGATCGTATGTTGAAAAACGGGTATAGTACCGGATTCGGACTCCTTTTTCCCTCCCTTCCAGAACGCGCTCCCCTGTGTCAAACACACCGCAGCTGAAAAGGAAACTCGACCACCGCGTCCTGCCCTTGCCCAGCCCTCTTTTTCCTGTACGAAGAGTTTGCCCGTCTGAATTCCTTTTTTCCTGGGGGAGAGTTCCCTGGTTCACACACTCCCTCGTTCTTTCTACATTTGCGCCGCTCCCTACATCCGGACATCCTGTTTTTCGATTTGAATTTCCTGACCCCCTCGTTTTACCCTATCCTTTTTCGCGTTCTACTGCAGTGCGAAACGCGTGACGTCGTCCTCATCGCTTTCCTGCCGAGGATTGATGAGTTTTTTTTTTTTTCCCGGTCATTTTTCTCCCTTTTCCCTGCAGTTGGTGGGATAGAGGCTGGTATGGTGCCGACGTCTCGCCCCCCTCTCGCACTTTCCTCCTCTAGAAGCATCAGATTTCCCTTCTTTCTCCCTGGTGGTCTTTTCTTCCGTGCCGTTCTTTTTTTAGTACAGATCTTTTTGTGGAAGCATCAGTTTAACTCAGGTCGCCTCCAGGCGTCTCGCTACGGTTTTTCGGGTTTTTTGCTGCGTCGGTAGCATTACTTATAGGGCTTCGACTGAGCCCTTTTACCCTTTCCGTCCTCCCCAAGGCCTTTTCCAGCCCCTCGCAGTACACGAGAATTCATTGCCGACACGGCAACCGAAGCATTTGCTTCGGTCCTGGTGATAGCGGCTCACCCCTTGTCTTTGTAGGTCCGACATCATTCCCCTACGCTCCTCTTTTGCCTTTTCAACCTCGAGGCCCGGCGTCTTTCACGTGCACAGGCGCTTCCTGGAGCCCTCACCCCGCCAAGCTCTGTTTCCATTTTAGGATGGGACGATAGTCCCCCCCTCCCAACCCCCCCAAGCAAGACCCCTCCCCTTCCCCCCCGGCTCCTCAGAAACGAGTTGCAGTTCCCAGTCGAAATTTTTCGATCGTTTCTTTGTTTCTTTTTTGTAAACTTATCCTCTTTCTCCCTCTTCTTTTTTCCCTTCTCGTTGTTTTCAGAAACGCTTGATTCTCCAACCTCTCTCCCTATGCGTCCGTCTGGAGCTTCCGGTGCCTGCCTTTTCTGATCGGTACCCGCGTCTTTCTTAGTTTTTCTCGAAGAGTTCTTGCGCTGATTTTCTTTTTCTTGGGCCCTCCCTTCGCTTTTCCCTTTGTGAGTGTCGACCGATCGACGGTGACCGGCCACGAGCCGGAGGTCGATGCGTCACGGTATTCACTTCTATTTGGTATTTTACGACGTCCTCAACTGCCCCTTTTCGCCCATCCTCTCTGCCGAAGACCTTTCTTCTTTTTTTGCCTTAGTAGGCACAAGTAGTTTTCGGATGAGAGGCATTCGAAGACCCATTGCGATTTTTCCCCGGTCGTCGCCCGATGAAATCTATGGCTTTCTAGATTTTTTTTAAAGTCCCCTTCTTTCCTCCGCTTTTTTAGACGACCCCCTTTTTTTTTTCTTGAATCCTGAATGGCTTAAACTACCTGTCCGGATAATCGTACCTACACGGCTCCCCCCCCACAAGAACCACGCCTCCCTGTTCTTTTCCCCTATGCGCTCTTTCCCTTCTAGTGACGAGTGAGTCCCTGTCCCCCTTTTTCCTCTTTTTCCTTATCTCCTTTTCCCCCCTGTCCGAGATGGACGACTCCGAGCGGACACCGGAAAAATCATTCTCTTCCTTCGTATTTCTTTCATTCGCTATGTCTCTCCTTCAGTCTACGGCCCCCGACCCCCCTGATTTTTTCACGAGCTACTTTTTCCTCGTCCCCTTTTGCCAACCCCCCTTTTCTTTTTTTGATCGAGGCTAGCGTCCTTTAGAATGGAGCGGCGGCGTGGGAACCCCCCCGAACCTCCCCAGTTTCCGAGCCTCCTTTTAGTCCCTTTCAGATTTATCGTCTTCCCCTTTTCCTTCGCTTTTTGAAAAACCAGTTTTTGTCCCCTTTTTGGACTTCTGTTTGCCCCTTGACTGGTCGAGGTTTTTGGACGACCTGCTTCCTGTTCCCCCTCGAGGCTTTCCCACCCGCCGGGAATAGTCTCGACTCTCGCGGTTTTCGTACCGTTTTTCCCTTCCTTTCTTTCCGACACTTTCACTTTTTCTCTCTGCGTCGCTGAGATCTGCTGACCCTCCAATCCCAAAACGTTTTAGGAATAGGTTCGGTAAAAGATCTCGTTGCCTTGCACCACCCCTCTTTTAATGGCTGGTTTTACAAGAGGAGTCAGTCTGTTCTTGCCCTCCTTGTTCTTGCTTCAATCTTTGCGATGTTTTCTAGCCCTCAGGTCCCTCAGATATTTACGCCGCCCTTCCCTCCTTCTTTTATCGTATTTCTATGCCTCCTGTCCCGAACATTGACGTTTCCGTCTCGATCGACTTCTTCGCCCCTCTGCTTTTTTTTCGGGGCTTTCCTTTGGTTCTAAGAGGTCGGCTCTAACCCAATTGCACCGCAGTCGATTCCCCCGCTTCTATCGGCATGGGCTGACCGCTTGAAGGAAACTTATAGGTTTTTTGCTCCGCTGTTGACCTCCTTTTTCTTAATCACCCTCCTCCCTGCCCCCCCACCATGGCAGAAACCCCTCACGCTGGGAACATGTCCCTATACAAGTGTACACCTTAGCAAGGATAGTGGGACTGACTTCGAGTTCCTTTGTCCCCCCTCTTTCCCTTGATGATTCTTGGCGCACAGTACGTGGGTGACCCTAGTTGTCTGCCTCTTTTTTAAAAAACTCTGAAAGGTCTGTGTCCCCCCCCACCCCTTCTTTCTCATCGTGGGTGTTTTCTAATTGAAGTGTGTGCTGCTTCGGATTTCCCATACGACTTCGCTTGTAGCCTTCATTTTTTACTTTTTTTATTGCCGACGCGGGCGCTTCCGCGGCATATATCTCTCAGCTTCCCTTTCCCCCCCTCCTCCTTTTGTGTTTTGTTCCCTTCGCGTCCCCCCAAGCTCCAGTTCGAGACGCGGAATGCATCCAAACGCCTCCCCCTCTTCCGTTCACGTAGCTTTCATGAACTCTCTAACAGTACGAGTTCTCCCCGACCGCGCAACCCCGTCCACTGAAACTCCCCAAAATCCTTCGTCCCGGTTTTTGGCCCCACCAAGTGCCAGTGGGGCGGTCCCCAACCCTCTTTCACCCCTTCGGTTTCAGTGTCCCCGCCTTCCTCCCCTTCCGTCGATATTCGTAAGTCTTAGTTCGCAAGATTCTAGAAGAGTCGGCATGCACGGACGTATGCCTCTTGATTCCAATGTTTGCCTTACGTTTTTTCTCGTTTCGGCCCCCGTTTTTTTTTATGCGGCTAATCGTCCAAACTCGGATTTTACCCCATAATGAGAGTTTTGAGTCGAATACTTTCCGCTTTTCTCTAGCTCCACGGTCTCTCTGCCTGAAATAAGGACCCCCGAAACCCTTGCGAAGCCCCCTCGCCTCCCTGCGAGACGACAACTAGCGAGTTTTAGTGCCTTTATCCCTTTTTCGCAATGTGCTAGTCTTTAGTCCCCTGAGATTTCGGGCTTATGTTAAAGACCCTGTGCGCCCTTTCGCTTTTCCCCCCTTCTCCCTGTCCCCTCCAACAAAGAGGAATTGTGAGTCTTCCCCGACAAATGCCCATGCAGTATCTTTTTCCGTAAATTTTCGATTCCGTAGTCTTTCTTCTCCCTTTTCCCTATCCCCCTGGTTGTTCTATCGCTGGTTGCCTACACCATTTTTCTTTAGCCGGCAGATCGTTCACTCGACTGTTAACGATAGATATTTCTCCCCCCAGGTTTATCCCCTTCCAGGAGGGAGATTAGATGACCCGATGAGATTTGACGATCGTCCACGCGTCGACCAGGTCGTCCCAACCAGCTCTCGACAATGTCCTAAAGACTTAAAACGCGTCTCTCCCTCTCCTCTCTTTGTCTCCCTCCGGAAGCTCTCCTGCGGATAAAGGAATTAGTCCTGGGGGTGAGGTCGGGTCCCACCCTCGCCCCGTCTCTCTTTCGACTAGCAGGTAGGCGGTATATTTCCTAAGGGGTCGCGTGCCTTTCCCCCCCCCCTTTTTTTTCCTCTCTCTTTTTCTTCTTTTTCCGTCCCTTCTCCTTCTTTACATACGAGTTCAATATAGAGGAAGCCCACCCCCACTTGATGCTGTTGCGGTGCCTTTTCGGTTGCCCTGTAGCGAAGCCTCAGTCTTTTTGGTGGCCGTGTCCCTCCCTTTGTCTTCAGGTTCCTCCTCATCTCAAGGAACGAAAGCGGTCAAGCGCAGATTTCTTTCCCGTACTTAGCCGGGTTGGCTTTAAGCCGTTCATTCTGCTAAGTTTCCCTTCCCCTCCTTTTAATAGGTCATCCCTTTCTTCCCCCTCTTGAAACTCGCTTTATGAAAAGGTCGTTGCGGGTGTCCTCTATCTCTCTCTTCTTCTGCCCTCTATTCTACTAGCCCCCCGAGGACCCCCCCCCTCCTTCCGAACTTAGAACTCGCAAGTTGTAAACCGGACGGTTGAACGGCCCATCAAGCAGTGCTCTTCGAAGGGCTGATATCGACCGGGTCAATTCTCCTCCACGTCCCTTAAATGTCAGGAACGCGTCCTTTTTTTTCTCGAATGGGGCACACCTTTCGCCGGCCAGGGCGTGCCGACACTTTTTTACCGGCGATCAGGGACGGTTGCTCACGCAAACACCGCTTTCTGCAGCAGCCCCTCCTCCCCCCCCTTCCGTCTTCTTCCACCTTCTGACTCACTTGTCCGAGTAAAGATAACCGGGCCCTTGACGCTCCATCGGGGTATCTTCGGCCTTTTGGCAAACCTCCATTGTTTTGAGATATATATTTTCCTCTCTTGTGTTTTTTCTTCGTCCCGTTGAGTTGCCCCCCCCCCTGGACGAGCATTCTGTCTTCTGGAGCCAGGTCTGAAAGTGATAGGTACCGGCGACCCCCCCCCCCCCCCCCCCCCCCCCCCCCCCCCCCCCCCCCTCAGTGTGCTGTTTCTTCGCTCGCTCTGCTTGTCTTGCTGTTCCCTTTGTGCGTTTTTTGCCTTTTTGAACCGGTGTGGTCCCCCTTTTTTCCTGAGCCGCGATTGGTCCCGGCAGGCTAGCCCGGCTTTCTTGCTTTCTGTTTGTCGCGTTTGTGCGCCCCCCCCCCCCCCCCCCCCCCCTGTTTTCCTGACCGAGACCCCCCACGCCCCCCCCCCATAGCCCAGTCGCCCGCCTCCCTGTGTTCTTGGTGTGCCGCTGCGTAGGCACTAGTTGCGCGGACATTCGCGGCTTTTCCCTTTTTTTCCTTTTTTTTCGCACAGCATTTTGCCCACCGCACCGCCCGCGCCCCCCTCTGACGCGGATCCGAGATCACGAGTCTTCCGCACTGTTTCGACGACTTCCGTTCACTCTCAGAGACATTTCTTCCAAGTGACTCTGAGTCTTTTTCAGTTGACCTGCATGGGCTCCCCCTCCCCACCTGATCCTTCTCACCTTGCTGCGCTAGGCGACCGTCGCTTCTTAATCGTAGGCACAGCAGCAGTCGCGCTCGACCGCTCCCACCAGTGCTTGTGGCGACCTGCTCCTCGCGGCCGACACCCTGTCATCCCCTTCTTGGTGTCGAGAGGTTTCCGCACGCTCACCGACCGTCACTTTTTTCCCAGGTTCTTCTGACTCTAAGTCAGTTTTCCATTGCATTGGTCCTCACCCCAACGCCGTCTTTCTGCCCGCCCTATCTCGCGGCGGGAGTGTGAGGATCTGATATCCAGTGTTGTTGTGCGAATGCCGTGTGCTCTCTCCCCTTTTTCGGCCCCTTCTCTTAGTCGGTCCCCCAAGTCCGGCGGGCAGGCAGTGGTGTCAGGAAGTCAGCTTCAACCGGACCTTTTATGTGCGTTTTTGGGACCGACCTGTCCCTCCGCGTACGAGTGCGTACCAAAGCCTTGCCGGTCGATTCTCGGTTCCTGCTGACTGTTCGTTCCCCTTGTTCCCAAAAGGTACATGTTCCACAGATCTGGCTGTCCGATTGTGCCGTGATGAGTCGCCACTGCGTCTGCGACAACCCAGAGCCTTCCTAGCGACATACCCCCCCCCCCTCCCCCCCCTCCTTTATCACCGCCACTCTAGTCTATGGAGATAGGGCCCCGGACTAAAAAACAGTACTTCGGCGCCCCTAGTCACGTGGCCCACCACTTCAGAGTATGTTGGCCGCTTGCTGTCGGTCCCTCTTCTTCCCTTCCTTCTCCGGCTTCAGATATTACAACGCCTGCACTCGTCTCGACGCACTACTAGAGCGATATGCCACACCGGCCGACACGACAGTAGGTCGCCGCTCTATCTGCTGTAGGCCTTTCTGGCCGCTTTGTTCTTGTCACCTTTTGCTTTTCCATTTCCCCCGCACTATCCATGTCTATACGCTGCTAGAGGAAGCGCAATGTTCGACGCCCCTCTCGGATTGTTCTACCCGTTATTTGTGACACGTGGAATTATATACCGCCCGTTTTTCATTTTTCGTCTTATATTAAGCTGGCGACCCCCTCCTCGCAGCGCCCCTTTTCCTAAGTTCACTCCGGCTCAATGCATCGCCCGGTGGAATAGCGACCCCCTACCCCCCCCCAGCGCTATTCTTTGCGTATTATTTTCCCATGTTTCTTATCCGTGGGATCCTTTGTGTCTTGAACACAGCAGGCTGTGGAGGACCTTGTGTTGGACGGGCTCCCCATCTGTGTGTACCGGCCACGACCCACGCATAACCTCACCTCATGTTTTGGTTTTTTGGTTGTGGTTGTTTTTGTTTTTTTTGTTTGTGTGGGACTTCTCCTGGGTCATGCTGAACACACCGTGATCACCCCCCCCCCCCACCCCCCCCCCGTTTTTTTTTTTTTGTGTTGTTGGGCAACCACCCTTGGTCAAGAGAGAGTTTGTGCCGGTGACTCTTCATTTCTTTTTAGGCCTTCTCCTGATCCACCTAATGAAGGAGTAGATCGCCGCCGGTCCATCCGTGTGGAGGAATTCGACAGCGACTTTCAAGCTTCCTTTTCCCCTTTTTTTCCACCCCGTTTTTTTTTTCGACTATCTCCTAGCTTTCAGAGTTAGAGGAGGGGTGCCTCCAACACGTTCCTGGTCAAAGAGTTTGAAGTTTTCGTGACCTCTGGTCAGTCGTGTTATAGGTAGTTGATCATCACTCCCGCCCTCCCCCACGTTCAATGCCCTTTCCCCCCAGATCTCGGACGGGAAAACCAGTGCAGTAACTTTTTTCGTCACCCACCCAAACCGTTCCTAGGTGTGTTTCCCGGTAGAGAACGACAAGGCATCTACTGATTCCGAGTAGCCTGATTTCCTTGAAGGGCGATTCATTGCCCTCCGTTATGCGTGATTTCCTCCTGCCAGCTTTTTTTTTTAGTTCTTCTTCTTCCACTGATTAGGGGGATAGTTGAGTGTGCTTCCACGTGACACAGCTCGGATAGACAACCACCGTGAGTTGGCGTACGAACTTTGCCTGCAGCCAGCGATCTTTCTGCGTTGCTGCAATTGCTCGACTTCACAATGACTCAGCCATTCTCTCTGAGCTGATCTCTCAGTTTTCTTCCCTAGTTCTACTTTCCTTTTCTAGACTCTGTCGGGAAGATATCGAATCCTTCCATCGTGCACTGTGCGTGTTCCTTCCTTAAGGACGGGGTGCTTAGTATTTAGGGATCTCTTGCCTCTCCCCGTATTGCAATATAGGCTGAAGGACAGATTCCGACACACGGCATTTCATTAGGGTGAGTTTCCAGCCCCCATTTTAAGATAGTCTTCCTTCGTTATGTCCCCCCCTCCTCCTTTGTTCTGGAGAGTTGAAGAACATACGTTCTCAACCCGTCCTTCGTGGCCAATAACCAGTTACTTTCTCTTTTGAATCCGATGGTTGACAGGTTAGCGACCGCATGATGACTTAGTCTCTGATCTCGACGCGTCCTTCTTCTCCCCAACCCCTCCCCCCCTTCGACGGTCTGGTCACGCCTTCATAAACGCTTCCACGAGAAGTCTTTTTTTAGGAAGCGCCGAAAGTCCTCTGCTCCCCCGGCTTAGGTCCACCTGGGTCTCTTGCTCGGTAAAAACTCCGATCCGTTAGTCGGATGCTCGCTCACAAGAACGTGTTGCCGGCCCGGGACGGCGGCCAATGCTTGGACCGCTTTCTCTTTTTTTCCTTAGTTCATAAGCGTTCCTCCAACTCTAGAGGCCGCACTCGATTGTTGGACCGCTTGCAGGTCGGAAAGCATGCTTCCCATGGTGTGTTGCTCGATCTCAGGGCTGCGTTCCTTCCTCCTGTATGCCAGTCTCCCCCTTTCCCCCTTCTCCTTTCAGTAAAGCTTTTAGAAGGGTTGATTGGCCGACCCTGTCGATACCCATGTGACTTACCGGTGTCTTTTTTGCCTCATTAAAATCGTGCCCACCCGGCTTTAAGAAAACAGTGGTCAGCGTCGGTGTCTTTTTTTTTTTTCTGAGGCTTCGGCGGAATCGGCCCATTAGTTCCATAGACATTCAAAGCGGATCCCTTTCGTTTACGTCCGCCTCATTCTCCCCACGACTTGTGAGACGCACGTTCCACTTTCCCTTGGGCCTCGGCGAATTTCTCTATTAGAAATCTGTCCGTCGAATTGAGCAGCACAGACGACTTGACTCTGCCTGTCCACTCTCGGCCAGGCGAGTCTTTCCTTACCCCTTTCAAAGGCTTTCTTGTCCCTTAAATCCGGTCTCATCCCTCCCCTCAGCCCTGTTCCCCAGCTCGTCCGAGTCCTCCCTCCTGTCCAACGATCTACGGGGAGGCCAGGACGCCATAGGCTGTCTCCGTCTGTAGGAGTTTTTTCCCCTCAATTCCGCCGGTCCCTCTCTCATTTCCTCCCCTTTTTCTTTTCTATGATCCCCACGCTGAGGAGTTGAAAACCCTAAGAGTCTATGAGAAGAAGATGTAGTTGCACAATCTGTTGTAAGGCCTTTCTTCGGGCCTCTGCGCGAGCTCGATGCGTGGCTTATGTCTGTTTTTTAGACTCATTTGCGTGGGTTCTGGCCGCCCTGATCGCCCCGGTGAACCTTTTTTGGACCCCCCTCTCCCTCTTCTTAGTGGTACTTCCTTAATATGAGAAAGTCTTATGTAAGGGAAGTGACGGACCTCGTGTTCCCTATCTGCCTTCGACTCGCTTTTTCTGGTTGCCGTGAGTAGGACCCCCTTTTTGAGCGACGCGTGCCGTGTCGTCATCTTTTTTCGTTCCTGATCGTATCCCTGAAGGACCTCTTCTCTCATCAATACTCTCGAAGAGCCAAGAGGGAGCTCACTTTTCCACGCCGTCGCTGCATCTGGGAAATGGCTTCCAGGAAGAAAAGTAGTCCTTTCCCTCCGACCCCCCTGAGGCGTCAACTCCCCCCTTCCCTTCTACTCCTTCTTCTTTTTCCCTCTTTCTTCTCTGTGCGCGTTTAAGTAGGGAAATTGATGACCGACACCCCCTACCGCGATGTGGCGTCACCTGCTCGACGGCACCGCCACCCTCATCAGTACGGCGTATCCTCTCCTCTGAGCGCGTACTTCTCCTGAGGTTTACGACGACTCTCTCTCCTTGACAAATGGACCTCCGTTCCCCACCTTGGGGCAACAGTCTTGTACTCTTTTTTTTCCCTTTAGACCTCTCTTTCTTTTTTGTGTACCAGAGCCTGCAAAAAGGGTGTCCGCACGTGAGCCGACCTGTCTCGGCTTCGATCGGAGACCCACAAGGCCTCTTTGAAGAAGAGATCGGCCTCCTTTTTTTGCCCCTTTTTCCCTCTGATGGGTTACTGGTTGGAACGCGTTCGCCGCTTTGCGAGCGGAATCTTAAGAATTTCGTCCCGTCCCGGTTCCCTCTACTTTTCACCACATGCGCTTTAGTCTTCCCGTCCAATGTAGCGGAAATCTGAGACGTATGCCTGCACCCTCGCACGCACAACGAGAAGATTTGGGCTCATCCTTCCCCTCGCGTAACCCTTGTTTCAACTGGATACCATTCGAATGTGCGTTTTCGGGTCCTCGGACCAACCGTGAGTATTTGCCCGACGTTTCGGGTAACATTGTGATGTTCCCCCGCTATCCTTCAATGAACACGTACTTTTACTCCCCACGCCTCCCGCCTTGTTTTTTTACGACTCATGACGTTCTTCCCCTCCCCCTTTCACTCCCCCCCTTGTCCCCTCCTCCCCCCTACTAGTAGAAGTGCTTTTATTCTAGCCTCGTTTATTCGGCAGTTCTGGGTGCCCTTGTCTCGCATTGACATGCATTTGACATTCAGATTAAGCAATTGTCATCCTTTCCTAATGCCTCTCTCCTTCAAACTCCCTCCCCCCGTATTGGTATCAGGCGGTTGGAGACGCGGCCCCAGCCTCCCCGCACAACAATCTTGTTCCGAAATATCACGCCCTTTGTTTTTAGCCACCCGTCTTTCCCCCCCCTGCCCCCCCGTTCTCGGCCTCATTCCTTTTAATGTCGAAAATTTCTTGGGACGGATGCCGGTCAGCGGCCTGTCACGTGAACAAAGAAGGTTCGAAGCATTGGTGGTTTTTTTTCCCCACCTCGTCTTCCAATGTTTTTCCCAACACGTTAAGCGCTGTTGTGATTGAGTGGTTCGGATGGCTGGCTTTTTTACCCCTACTCGCTTCTCTATCGTCCTTTCCCCACTTTAAGGAAACCGAGGCATTACGCGTGAGACTGCTC
>Ga0179591_1338228_pt1 | contig 11224 bp, 10 predicted proteins | sample CZOMad2_1_08_16f_FD_182891 | JGI IMG/M metagenome (GOLD analysis project Ga0179591, IMG submission 182891) | Vadose zone soil fungal communities from Angelo Coast Range Reserve, California, USA - CZOMad2_1_08_16fungal (PacBio error correction) | ecosystem: Environmental > Terrestrial > Soil >... | reverse complement strand
CGCTTTTTCCTTTTTCAGTTGCCCCACCAGCATGCCTTTTTTTTAAACCCTCATGGGGCAGAGTTGTTTCCTTTCCTTACACAAATTGAGCTTCCCTTTCGCCGCCAACGGGTCCGTTGTACAGTTTTCAACCAATTCCAGTCCTGTCTCCCGCGAAAATAGATAGCTCCTCCTTGATTTCCCCCCTAAGTCTGGCCACATAGTCAGGTTTCCCTCACAAATAGTGAACCCCCAAGATAGAGGCGGTTTTCAGACTTTTCCCATAAGATCGCTTTAGGTATTCGACTTCTTTACACCCCCTTCCCTCAAGGTTTGCTCCCCCTTCCACTGAATAAGACGAGCCTTTCGCATTCTTCTGTTCCTTAGCGGTCTGAAAATGTTCCTCGTTAGTTCTTAGATAGAGCCTTTTCGTCGCCCCTCTTGTTGTCATATTTGACGCCAGCAGCCCTCCCAGTCGAGATATGCGACCGCATTTTTCATCCTAGTCTTGCCCTATTAGGACCCAGTGGGCCTGAAGTGCTCGGCTCCCTTTTCGATCAAGAGCAAGCACTGCCATCCTTCCCTAAACCCTCCCTTTGAAATCCTCTCCTCGCCTCTTATTGATGTAAAATCCTTCGGCCGGATCAAGGCAGACGTTGCTGCTCCCGTTTGTAAGGCCCTGAGTTTTTTTTTCTCCCTATCCCAGCGGAGGTCTCTGTTTCTCCTGTTCTTGACGCCCTCTGCGGCTCTGTTTATCTAAGCGCTGCCTGTCCGCATGTCCCCTTGCTCTTCTGAGACTCCCCGCGCTACCTCCGTTTTTTTTTTCAACGTCTGTCACTGGCGACCCTGTTCAGCCCTTGATCTGTCATTTGTAACCCAGTATCCCCCCCCAAGGTCACCCCTTCAATCGGGCGCCCCCCTTTCGATTCGTGTTTGCCTAGGTCTTCTTGACCGTTTTTTCTGTTTCGGAGCCTAAATTACGACCCCCCCCTGTCCCGCCTCGCATCTTTCACCCTCCCTTTCTTCTTCATACCTCCCGGCGCAATGCGAACAAATCGATTCTTCCGCCCCACCAACCTGTTCCTTCGATACCCGGCAAGTTTCCTTTTTTTATTTCCCGCTAACCCATCTTTTTTCCATTCTCCCGCTAGTACTGACCCTAAGCTGGGCTTGTGGATGAGCACGCTTCCTTTTGTGCTTCTGAAAACGATTTTTTCCTTTCCCGAGCTTTCTAATTTGCTACAGTTTTCCTGTTAGCAAAGAACCAAGACGGAGTCCTCTCTCCTCACCAACCTAGAGGCCCCTCTTTCTTCGTTGCGATTTCATAGATTTTGCTCCCCATCAAGGATACTCTGCGACCTTTCTTCTCCTCCTTGGACCTTCTTTTTTTCTTCTCCCATTTGTAGTAACGATTCCCTTGTCTTTGTATACGAACCCGGCCCATGCATTGGATTTTATGTCTAGTGTCATCCCCGGATAATGTGGCTCTTGTGCAGCTCTTTTGCCTCCGCGTGTTTTCCCCCTCTCCCTTTATGGTTCTCCGGTTTTGGGAGACCTAGCGTGTCCTTGGTGAATTGGTACCCTTCGCAGGTGGTAATTTCTGAAGGTCCTCTCCTTTTTTTGTATGGTCCACCTGTAAACGTACTTGCCATCTAAGGGGGAGTCCCTTGTTCACTTACCTCTGATAAAGACTTCTTCAATCCACATTCCCACATACCAGGCCCTCTCTCCGTTTCAAGCGCTGTTTTTTCATTTGGCCATGGTTTCCTTCATTCCCGTGGTGCAATTCTTTTACGTCAATGCTAGCTTTTGATTCTTCGAGTAGAGTTGCCCTCCAGCGTCCTCCCAGGCCTCGGCTTCCACCCTTCCTCCCCTTTCCTCCTCTAAGTTCTCTCTTTTGTATGGGCGTGGAGCGACCAATTTTTTTTCACAAGGCCTCCCGTTCGCACAAGCGCCCTTTCCACAGAGCAAGAGGGTTCCTCCTTTTCCCCTCCCCTTTTTTCATTTCACAGTGACAGCTGCTTTTTTTTCCCCTTTCTCTTGATGATGCAGAGCACAGTCGGGTCCCCTTTCAGCCAGAAGGGGATACCGGGGTGGCCGTTCTTGTTCTGCGTGACCTCTCTCGTGCTTTCTCGTCGTTACAAGGTGAGATGTATTAGTTCGAGCCTGGTGTTCGATCCCACCATAACGGATCCTTCATGTTCTTGTCGGATGTTCTTTACGCCCAAGATCTGCCTTTGCCTCTCTTTCGTCTTTTCCAGATAGAGGCCTTCAGCCGCGGCGTTCCGTCACGAGGTGTGCCTCCCCCTTGTCCATTTCCTTCTGGTTTTTTTTGTCGAGGTCACTTCGCCCAGCAGATTTTTTCTGTGGCAGGGTTTCCCGATAGAGTCCCCGCTTCCCGTGCGGCGCGCTGTTTGAGCTCGGAGTCGCCTTCTTCGCTCCGATTCATCTCTCAGTGGGAACTCTTCTATCGTTCCGATAGCCCCGATTCATTAATGGCCTTGAACTTCTTCTTTCCTCCCTCTTGGGCGGATGGTTGGTAAGTCAATGCATTCTGCGGACAACGGTGCGCCGCTTTTCCTTTTTTTGACTCTTCTGATCAGTTAACTCCTCAGTCTTTTTTCCAAGGTCGTAATTACAGACCCTAACGTGAACGTCTTTATCGCCTTACTTCGACTCCCCCCCCCGACTTCTCTTGCCGTCTTATTGAATTTCCCTTAATTTGGACATTGTAGTTCTTTTCTCCCTTTCCCCAATGTCCCACAGTACGATACGTCTCAGGCTCCTTCAATTCCTAAGTTATTCCCCCCATTGGAAGGACGACCCTACGTTCTCCCCTGTTCCCAATATGAGTTCTTAATCCCTGTGCTCCTTTACCCCAATACCCCCCCGGGACGGAGAATTCTCTTCCCCCCCTGATTCTTTTCTTGAGAGTGCAGTCCGTTTATTAAAAGGGATCCCGGACAGAGTTCTCTGGTGAATCATATAATAATGGTTGGCAAATGTTCCTTTCTCTAGCGTTTTGGCTTCGCTTTGGGTCCTTTTCTCTCCACGCGACTCCGCTTGAACCTTGGATACTCTCACACGGCACTGTGCTCAGCGCTCACCTCTTCCCCTCCATCGTCTTCCCAACTGACATTTTATCGGAAGACTGCATGGTGAGGTACTCGTCGAGTTTTGCTCTGGTCGCCGTCCAAATTCCTTTCCTCCTCTCTTTTTGTTTCTCATGTAGGCTTCACCCCTCTCCTCCTTCTCCGAGTACCCTCAAACCCCCCCACCACTTTTCCCAATTTTGCAGGAGCCAATTGTTCGCCGGTCCGAAGGTCCTGCTTCATCCTTCGATCGGTGACGCCGATTGATCCCCCTTTCCTCTTCTTTTTATAAGTGGGTACATCGCTTGCTTTTAACCCCCACTTAATTCAAACGAACTACAACCTCTGAGTGAAAAGCCCCCGGGCGAGTTTGCAACCATGACATTCTTTCTTCTCTCTCCCCAAAAGTTACAAGAATGCCCTTCCCGAGTGATCCTGCCGAGGGGCCCCATATTCTTCCTCTCCTCCTGCTCCGCCCGGGTGGTAAATAGACACCTAGACCCCCCTTCCTACTATGAAGGCTAGTGACATCCCCCGATTCCGCCCGGCTACAACTCCAATCCTATCCGTTTCTAGCGAACTCCCTTCTATACGCCACTGTGGGACCCCTTTAGGGACACCGCACCCCCTCCACCCCCCTTTTACAGCCGCAGACTCCCTCCTTTCGCGTGGTCGCTTCCCTTAAGGGAGAAGATACCTTACCGAACGTTTCTGTCACGTCCTCCGACCGTTTCCCCCCCCCTTTCCTTATAGTTACGTTCTGCCTACCAATTGTCCGACCCGGAGCACCCCGTGCCGCCTTTTCCAGAACCATCCCCCTTACTCATTTTCCCTCCGCCGGCACGTGTAGAACTATTTCTTCCAAGGGCCCTCTGAATTGGTGAAGGTTCCTGGACTTCCGCGACGCTGGCCCCGTCCCCCCTCGATCTCAGGGGGGTGTACTGCGCTCTAGCTCACCTTCGCGCGTTACATGCGCGCGGCGCGAGAGGAAACCTCCCCCTTCCCCCGTGTTTGCGGCCCCTTCCGCGTGGATTTCAAGTTTGCATGGACGGCACTCCCCCTTGTGCTGCCCGTGCCCCCCCTCTTTAGCGTTTCCGCAGTGCCGAGAAAAGGGTATATCTGGGAAGCGCGCCATTATCTTGGCGGGTTGAAGGCAAAATCCTCCCCACTTACCAAACCGCTCCCCGTGAGCTCTTTTGGCCTCTACACGCGAGCGGACTCGATCCTCACAACCACCCACCAACCCCCCACCCCCCCCCTGTTACGACTCAAGGAGTGGAGTTCTTTTTTTCCCCCCCCCCCCACTCTACGTTTTTCCCCGTCGTTTCGACAGCCAAGACCTCTTTCAGCCCCCAGTCCCCCTTCTAAGGCTAAACGCAGACTTTTGTTCCCCAAAGTTGTCTTCTGCCTTCCATCTGGAGCTTTGTTCGAGCCTCTACCTTGGCGGAAAGCATTTCGCTTCCACGACCTCATCCCCCTCCTGAAAGAGGCTACCTTCTTCTAATGGGACAATTTATTTGGTTTTATTACTTCCCCCTTGGAACTTCTCCACACGATATCCCCAGGGATAGCCTTTCGCGCCACCCCCCCCCCCCCCCCCCCCCCCCCCCCCCCCCCCCCCCCCCCGGGAGCGCTCATTCCCTCTCTGTCCTCGATGACTCGGGAGTCATGGACCACCAAGCGTCACCCACCCGAGAGCGGGCTGGTATTCTCGGGAATGGATTGGTCCTCAGTTCTGCTTTTTAGATCAGCCCCCCACGTCCCCCATGCGATTTATACATTTACCCTTCCCGACCCCCAGCGTTATTCTGCTATCAACATCCACCCCCCCCCCCACCCTTCTGACCCAACTCCAAACGATTTTCGTTTCACCGAGCGTTTTCCATATTCGTTTTGCCATTAAACTCGTGAGGCACGACGCTGCACACCACTCGCATGAGTTATTCCCTTCTTCTACAACCCCAATCGCCTCCCCGGGCCGGGGTCCGGCCCATGTACCATTAGAGGACCAAATTGTCCTCAACTGACCGTTTTCCCCCCCATATCACTCAAAGAACTCGCTTCTTTTAGCCGTGGAGTGAGCACCCTCTCGATGAATCTCAACGAATAATTAGCCCCCTTCTCTTCTTCTTCGCGATCGAGTTCACCAGGATTCGGTTTCTCTTCGTCTCCCTCTTTTTCTCAAGCCGACGGCAGGAGCTCCGTTTCCCCTTGTCCTGTCTCCATATCCGCGTGTCTCTAACACAAGAAGGTTCCCGGAGACTGCTCCAGGAATAATGACTATGATCAAAATTCAGGCGTGGTTCCCCCTCAATTTCCTGGCCCGTTCGAAGGAAATGTTTTTAGTGATTTTCGAATTTGGGCGTCCCTTGACTCTTCTTTCTATCCCTTTCAGGCGTTACCGTCTCTGTTAGTTCGGGAAGTGGCCTTTCTTCTCTACTCTTGAAGCCTGCTCTCAGACCGACAATACACCTTCTGGTCTGACCTTTCCCCTGGGGTCTGTTACCCTACTGGGCCGCCAGCGAGGAGCCCGGTTTTCCCTGTCCTATGAATTTGATATGCGCTGGATACAACGCTCTGAGTTTTTTTTTCAATGCGGACCTAGCGGTTCTAGGCGCCGGACAGAGTCAGTACTGTTTATTCTTTTCCCCTTCCCTACGGCCGAGGCACCAGCGACCCCTGGGCATCCGATACAAAACGTCACAGGCCTCCCTTGTCCCGCGCGTTCCCCTTTTTTCCCTTAGAAGCTCTTCAGAGATAGCTCATTTTCTTTTTTTCGAGTGGATCCAGCTGTGAGAACGCGTTTTCCCTCCCTTACTCTTGTCGTTCTTTCGCGAGCACTCTGGCCCAACTGGGCGTCTCTCTGCTGCCTCCATCGTTTCCCTAACCCTGTCGCAGGATTCACGGCCTTCTTCCCTGGCGCTCTCTTATCTTCAACCCCAAGAGTGCCCCCCAAGCATCGCTCCCCAGAACCAAGCCCGAGACCCGTCCATCCTCACAGTCGACCTCGATTCTAGAAAGTGACTCCGCGGATTGTCTCGTCAGGTAGGCGCACCGGGATTGAATACCAAAAAGGTTTCCCTTCAGCCCATAGACCTCTACGGGGCCCGACAGGTCCCTGCCTATTAGTCTTTTTCTCTTGAGCTTCTCGGGCAATCATCCCACCCTCATGGCAGGGTACTTCCTCGAGAGCTCGCTGGCGCGAAGCTAGAGGAAAACTTTTTCCCCTTCCCAAACCGGTCCAACGGAGCCCCTTTTTTTCGTTCTCGACCTCGTTCATGAATCTCTGCCCGCTAAGGATCGGTGCCCCCCCTGGCTTCGGTGTGTGACCCGTCCCCAGCGGTTCACCCATCTCTTACTCTTTGGTTGTTGTTCCCGAGTATCGAATCAGTTTGTTCTGGTTTTGTCCCCCCAACTTATTTGGGTCACCCGCCCCTCCCCCCTTTTCCCTTCCTACTTCTCGAGTCTCCTGACAGGCGGCCCAGTTTTTTTCCCCCCACGTTTTTTGCGTCATGTGATTCGCAACCAGCGTCCTCGGATTTGACACCCATTCCGGTGGGCACGGTTTGTATGAACCTCCCGCAATCTCCCTTAGGACCCGCTAACTCTGCCGTCCCCGTGAGGTTGGCGCAGAGTGCGAGGCGAGGTGGCGCGCCTTTTGAACCCTTGGCAGTTAGCAGAATTTGCTCTCGACTGCTATCTAGAGTAAAATTGCCACGTTTTCGTCGCGTATGCTCCATTAGTCCTACGTCTTACCTTCTTTTGGTTCTCGTTCGGCCTTTTTTTTTACTTTGTTAGATCCATAGCCCCCTGGCCCCACAGTAGAGTCTCCTTGCGCCCCCGATTGAAGTCTTGCAGTACGTGGCCGCCCGTCTTTCCTTTCTGCTCCGTTCACGTGCCTTGGCACCCCCCGCCCACTCCGCCAACTCCGTATCCCCCCGACAATGCGGCTTTACCTCCAATATTTGCCTGTCCCCACCCTCGCCTTTTCCCGAGATTCCCCCTACGCGTTTAGCAAACGTTTGGCAGGCTCCTTTTTCATTAGTTTTCTTTCCTTCTTACCAGCTGTTGTAGCTTTTTGAGACCTTTCAGCCCCTTCTACGGTTCTGTGTTTTCTTTATAAGCGCGGTGACGTCATTTCCCCGAGAGTTGCTAGACTTTTCTGCCTTAATTCTTTACGCACAAGTTATGGCGACCTTGTCCTCACTTCTCTCTTTGAAGGAAAATTAGCCAGAGCTATTCAGACCTGAATAGCCTTGCTTTCCCTTTAATAGGTCGATTTTTTTATCGGAGCCTTTACAAAAGTGTATCTACAGATAGTACCTCCCACTGCATCTACCTACAGCTCGAACACCAAAACTTTCTTATCTTATTTTTTGACCTCAACCCCTTTCCCCTTCGCCTACGCCCCCCTGTTAGGTTCCCCGGCTCCACTCCAGCTTCTATGTCCCCGGACCGCAGTCTCTTCCCCCCTCTTTGCCCTGCTGTTTTTAGTACCCCAGGATTTTTGATGTCTCATTCCTGGCAAGTTTTTTCCATGGAAGGTCTTTCCCCGGCTTGTGCCCCCAGTCCACATGCGAACGAACCCCGTAAAGCGCGTTGCCTTAGCTCAAAAACGTGTGCGCCGGTTTTCTTCGTCTTTTCGTTGGAATTCTTTTTGTCCGTTGACTCTCTTTTGTTCCCTGCGTCCCTTTCCCCCTTTTGATAAGTTGAATGGCAAATTGTCCCCCTTTCGGTCCCTGGTATTACGATTTAGTGGCTTGGATTGGACTCTGCTATTTCTCCATTTTTACTCTCCTTTGTTGTTGCCTTCTTGTGCATCTTTTACCCCTCCGTGAATTCCCCCCCCCGATCCGTTACCCGATTTTGAGACTCTCTTTTCTGGGTGATTTCATTCAGCAGGTTTTCCCCCCTTTTTGAGTGAAGGACTTCAACCCTCTTTGGTTCTTCTTTTTTCAAGCCCCTCGAATTGTGGGTCTGGGTCAGTAATGATATCCAGAGGACTTCTAAATCCCAAGTTAGATCAAGTTCCCCTCTTTCTCTTTTTTCTTCTCTTTTTGTACCGGGACCTCTAGGAGCTTGTGCAGATTTCCTTTTCTCTTTCCTCCCAGTTCTGAGGACCTTTGCTTTAACTTGCGTAGTATCGTGTGGCCCTACCCCACGCTTCTTTGCCCCCATGCCTGGCAACCCTCCCCCCTGCTCCCCCGGTCATTCCCTTAGGCTCGCGGTTTATTCCGTTTTCGCTTGATTGCGACAATTTCGCCCCTTTTCCTTTTCGCTGCACAAACTACCTGCCAGGGAAAACCCCGAGAGAAGAGGTTGCCCGCCCCCTTTTCTCCAGCCCCTTAAACCCCTTGTCGAATTGCTCTTCGGAACCGTTGGGCTTCCATACGTCCGGGTCCTTAGATGTTGGTGGCCTCTCGATGTCAGACACGCCTTGATTATACCCCAGGCAAATGCTTGTTTGATATTCTCCTTCTCTCCCTTGGAACTTTTCCCAATTATGTTGCTCCCGGCTTGCCTTTCCCCCCCCCCCCTCCAAGATCGCTTTCCCTTCGTAGTAGAACGCTCCTTATCATCGGTTAGCTCCTTTCTAAAGAATTTGTTGGACGTGAAGAATTATTACAAGTTGACCCTTTCGCATTTCCCAAAGGGCCGTATGATAAGCGTCTTCGTTTGGTGGGGGGATGAGATCCTAGAGCCGTCGTCGCTGAGATCTGAGTTCTTCATGCGATCGTGCCGTGTAAGAGGGTAGATAGTTGATTTCAACCTCACACCCCTTAACTTTGTTGACTTCTTTTTCGTCCCCCTTGCCTGAGGATTTGGACCATTCGAATGATTTCTGATCCCGTCGGGCAACGTGTTTCTCGCCTTCGTGCCCGTGGTTCCGTATTGCGCCTTGCCCCTAGTTCCTTCCCCTTCTTTTTGCCAGCGGTCGGGGTCGGTTTTGCACGACGTTGCTTGAAGCCCCCTTAAGTTCTTATCCCCCCGGCCCCCGCGGCACTCCGTTCCTCTCTGGCTCCCCCCTTCCATTGTCTCACAGAGGTTAACTCCCACAGATATTGCCTACGTCTTCATTCTCAAGTTATTGTTGTGCGTTTCATTCCCCGGCACGACTTTCTAGGCCATTCTCCGCGACTTTTTCCGTCCGTGTCCCCTCTCCCAACCTTTGGGAGGAATACGTCTTATTCGATCTTCCAGGCCCGTTTTACCCCCTATACTGTTTCTCTTGCTCTCGTTGTAAACGTGTTTATAGGCATGACCATCATGGTTGGCCCCCCTTTCTCGCCTCTAGTAGGAAGTGGGTCTTCTATCCATTGACCTAGTTGTCCGTCTTAACCAATTTCTTTTTGCTACTTCTGGATGGTGATACGCAGCGATTTTTTTTGGTACCGTTAACATTTCCCTTCTTTCCTTTCTTAATGGTAGACTCGGTTATTTACTTTATTCCTATGATTTTCTCTTTCGGGACAAACAACTCTCTCCCCCCCTCCTTCCCGGTGTGTTTGAGAGAGCTTGTCTGCGGCCCGCGCGCAGCTCAAGCCTAATGCCATTCAGGCTTTCCTCTTACTCTTTTTTCACTTTTGTCCACTTCCGGAATCTTTTCACTCCTCTGCGGACACCCTTCTTCCGTCCTGGAGTCCAGTGTTTATGTCTTTTTTGATTCACAAGGTCCCGACGGTACCGTACAACTTCGTTTTCGCCTGCTTTCGCTTTGCCAACCATGACTATCTTCCATGATATCACAACCTACGAGGAGCCTGCCTACCGCGGTGATTTACTTGGTGCCTCCTTCAGCACTGACGGCTTTTTTTTTTCCAAGTTTAGAACACAGCTCGCCTTAAATCCTCTGCCCAGAAAACGCTTGCCGGGCCCCGGAACCCCCCCTCCCCCACTTTTTCGGCGTGAATACAAATCCCCCACCCCCCCCCCTATTTCTGTGTACCCCCTCTTTTCTAGAACTCTCGCCATATCTGTGGTTGGTCCCCTTTTTTTTCCTTCAGTACATTTCCACCCCCCCCCCAAATGGCCCGTCCGCAGATCAGACTAAAGATTCCCCGCGCTGGCGTTTTCGAATCGATATCACGAATCGACTCGTTCACGATTCTTGCTTCTCCTTCTCCCGAATAGTTTCTGCCAACAGCCGCTCGTGAAATATTTAATCTCACCCCCACACCACGGCCCGACCTCCGCCGTTGACTAACCTTTCGCAAGAAAACATGCCGTCCTTTCTTTTTCCAAGGGTTCTGACCATGAAGTTCCAGTCATGACTTGGTGGAAAGTCGGGCGTGCTCCTCTCCCCTGTTTTCCTCCTTTTTGAACCCGCTCTCTCTCAGGACTGCGCCCCGTTCCTCTCACAGCTTCTCCTCGCGCAGTACTTTCCCTCCACCCCCTTTCAATCGCTTCTACCTCCAGGATTTCCTCGTTTCAAATGTTCCTGGATTTTGACTTTAGATGTCTCCCCCCGTTGATCTAACAAGGGCGCCGAGAATTTGATGTCCCGTATCTTTTCTACGGCGCCAGCGCCTCTTGGCGGCTTGTAATTCCTCTCTGCCTACATCACGGGCGCCTCTTTTGGCCCCTCGCCACTTTCTTAAAGCCCCCCCGGCCACACCCCTCCCAAGGCGTTGACGTTCCCTAGAACTCCACGGCCAGTAACTCTCCCCTTCACGTCGTCGGACAGTACTTTATTCTTGAACTCAAGTCAATCCACAGCATAACGCCAGATTTCCTGGGTCAACCTCTTCCTGATCTACCTGCTCTCTCCCTCCTGTTGACTGGCGAGTTTTTAGCAGAGGCCTGGTTGGTCCTTCCGACTCATTGTCTATAAAGCTCCGCCCTGACTCGCTTACCTTCCTATGCACCGGTTTTTCCCCCCCCGCGTTCCTTAGGTTGAACCTCTTCTTGTTCCCTTGACTCTCTGTCTGGAAAACGCCCCTCACTCTTGCGAGCATGTCAGCGCCACGTGGTTGGGTTCTCTGCTTCAAGTCCACCTCTGTCTCTCCCTCGTCTATCCCCACTGCGCATCAACGCGACGGAATGGAGTCTTTTAGTTCTGTCCTTCCAACCAACACCACACACCCCCTGGATGGTTTCCACATCCCTGCCGGACATGCCCACGCCTCCCCATGATTCTATCTTGATACTTGTGA
>Ga0179591_1272556_pt1 | contig 11224 bp, 10 predicted proteins | sample CZOMad2_1_08_16f_FD_182891 | JGI IMG/M metagenome (GOLD analysis project Ga0179591, IMG submission 182891) | Vadose zone soil fungal communities from Angelo Coast Range Reserve, California, USA - CZOMad2_1_08_16fungal (PacBio error correction) | ecosystem: Environmental > Terrestrial > Soil >... | reverse complement strand
AGCCGTTTTTTTCTTAGAGAGACTTACCACGGTTTCTTTTTTTTTGCTCCCATGACTCCCCTCGCCGCAGCCTCTGCTATCAGCGGCCCCCTTTCCCAAGAGTTTCCATCGATTGATTTTTTTTGGAGGAGAACAACGTATCCCTTCCCTCCCCTTTCCCCACAAAGTTGGAGTGACGACCATCCTCCTAAGAAGAATTCTTGTTTCGATAGAGATCACAATTACCCTTTCCTTTCGATGGGGACGCCCTTTTGCTAGGACCCTTTCTTTTCCCCTCTCCGGGGTTTTTCAAAGGCGTTACCACCCCCTTCCCTTCTTCCCTTTAAGGGAAGACCTTTCCCCATGTAGATGTTGTAGTAGGCCTCTTAGAGGTACAGGTATTCCCTTGGATACCCAGGACCCATCTCCCGTCCCCCCCAGGGTAGCAACTATCCTTTTGAAGGACCGTTCCTTCCCTTCAAAGAAACCTACCTTGTGGCTGATGCGCAGAAGGGAAGCCCTCTCCGATGCCTAACCAGGCCTTTACATTTCCCCCTTTTGCTGGATAGAATGCTTGCATCCCCCCCCCCTCCTACCTAGTACCCCCGCGGAGAACGTAACCTTAAAACGCTCCAGGGATTAGTCCCCTTCTCGCAAGTACTCAGATTTTCCTCATTCTCCTGCTGGTGGCGTAGTTGAACCGGTTTTCACCTTTGGTCCCTTCGGTATTCTGGTAGAAATGACGAGTCCCGCTGCAATGAAAAATAAAGAGGTGACCCCCCCTTCTTCCCATCGCATGCAGGAATCTTCCGTCGCGTGCCCCTCCTTCGTTCCTTCAAGGAGTAGAGAGTTTTCTTTTCCCTCTTCGTTATGGGTACCCTTGGACTACCTGGCTATCCCTGAGGTAAAGGCGGCTTCTCCTTCCTCGGGAGACCTATCCTTTCTCCTAGGAGGATGTTTCCCTTGTCGAGTATACTTTTCTTTCCTGCTTTACATCCTCTGCAGCGGGGCTCCCCCCCTTAGTCGCCTTTTTCTGTAAGTGATTTCCTTTCCTTCCCAGCCTTTTGGGTGACGACGTCTTTTGTCACGGACGCGTTCCCCCTTTTTGCCAATGGATACGACTCTCCCTGTTCTTCCGATTCAAGTGGTCTTCGACCCGCTTTGGCGAAGGCCGCTTCCCCCCCCCCCCTCCCTACGATGATTCTCATGATGTCCCTGACGTGCTAAACACACCCCTTTTTTCCCATTGGAAGTCTCCCGCCATGTCCTTTACTTCTTCGCAGAAACTGGAAGTCCTTTTATCAACGACCCTCAAGGTATGAGCATTCCTTGCTGGCGAGCAAAGTGGATCTTTTCTTCTTCCGATGGCAGTTAAAACGTGAACAGATATTCCTACGGCACCCTTTTTTTTTTTCAGGTAGACATTTCTCCCTTCGTTTCCGAGATTTTTTCCTCCTCCCGCTCGGAAAGCAGGCCGGTCGTCATCCAAATCGAGGGCAGTTGGCCAGACTTCCCCTTCCCCCCCTTTTTTTTGCATCTCGAACCTCTTATCTCCGATGATAACCTGTTGGGAAGCCGACTTCAGAGAAAGGGCTTTCTTCTTTTTCAGGGCACCCTAACCACCTTTTCCCCCCTCTTTGTCCCCCCTTTTCCCTGGTGCGCTAATTTCCCCCGTTCACAACGGTTGACTCTGTAGTTACTCTTCTTGACGACAAGTCCTCCCTTCCCCGATCCCTTCTTTCTCCTTGACCGGAATAAAAAGTGCAGCCACCTCAGAACTTTAGTGATCTTTCATTTTGGCAAGTCCAGACGAACCCTTTCTTCCCCCTTTCGTAAATCAGAAAGAAGCCTGAAGGGTCTTCCCCCCCTCACCGCGCCTTCAGGACGATCGTCTTTCTCCCCTTCACCCCGGGTGGCTCAAGAACTCCCAGGCCTTATTTGCACGCGCGTCGTAAGAGTCCCCCTCCTAGGCGATGGGATGGACGACCCGCAGCGCCTCACCCTTTTCCTTCCTAGCTGAGACGCGATTTCGTCCCCCAAAAATGCCTTGCGAGAAAGCCTCTCCCCGTCTCTCCCTTTATAACATCGGACATGCGAAAGTCTGAGAGGCCCTTGCTTCTTTTCCCTCTTCCGCAGGCTTCCCCTCTCTTGTCGATGGCCGCTGGGCTGGGTCAGTAGACGGCTTCTTTCCTCAGGCCCCAGGATGCCCTGTTTCCCGCGTACAGTCCCTTTTCCCACGATGGTCTCCCCCAGACCAAAGCACTCTCCGTCGACCGTCGATATCCGACTTTTCCCCTCCCACTCCGAATAACGTTCATGTCCCATTGCAGTACCCAATGTCAAAAGACCTCATCTCCCTTCTATTTTCCGGGGTGAACGGGGTTCGTAGAGGACGCAGCCTCCTGAATGATATGGAACTTTTTTCTTGAAATAAGACCGGGAGGAGGCCTTTTTTCCTGGCACTTTCTTTTCGGAAGTGAGCTCATTTGCCCCCTTTTGAATGGCATTCTCCTTCAATGTTTTAACCAGAAAGCCGATTAGGTCACCTTTTTCCCTCCCCGGCGCAGGCTTGCATAGATGTCTTCTGTTACTGCTGATGCTTTCGTAGAGTGTGCGGATTCGGTTCCTCCCTCTGAAAGTGCGTCACGGTCCCCTGGCCCCCCCCCCCACTCCCCTCCGGAAGAAATGTAGACGGTTTCCCCCCCCCTGCTGCGGTTGACGTTGTAGTTTTGAAGAACCCGTCTTGACATCATGTGTCATGTACAGTTTCTTCTTAGAGGGTGTTCCGGGGTTCCGATGTTTCTTCTTTTTCGACAAGTTACGAAAAACGACTTTTTTGTAGATGTCGGCTCTTCCGTGTTGTTGTAAACGTGCCTCCCCTCGCTTTTTTTTCTTCTCGGCCAGATGCGAAACCTCTTCTCATCTCTCTTTTTAATCCTCCCTGTTTTTTTCTCCTCGATTTGCCGGCAGCGACGTGGTTCGCATCCTTTTCCCCCCCCTTCTTCCTTCCCCGGCCCGGGCTGATGCTGCTCCCCCCGGTGCAAGACTTACCAATCCTCTACACCCTGTAGGTCGGGGGCTCTTTCTGGCCCAATCAAAGAAGGACCCACATACACTCCCCCCCTTCCCCCCCTTCCTCCTGATGTTATAGACGAGTAAAGACGGCTTTTCCCCCCCCCCCACCTTCAAAATCTCCTCTTCTTCCTTTTCGGAACGGGCTACGTTTCCCTTTCCGTGGACGAACTTAATCTGCTTCCCCTTCTCGCTACCCGCCCTCTGCCTTTTTTAGAAGTGTTACACTCCGAAATCGACCCCTTCTCTTTGAGGAGCGGTTTTCCATAATAAGTAGCGGTCCTGGTTTACTTCTGTGCAGGGGTCCCAACTTCCTAAACGCCGTCACGTTCCCTGCCTCTCCCCCCTTTCTTCTGAAACAGGCGTGCTGGCCTCTTCCCTCCTCTCCTAGTCCTCGTAAATGTCCCTTTGCTGCGCCTCGACAGCGGTTTTCAACAAATGACCACGCGTCTCTTTTCATTTACGTGACGGGAACCCTTCCTTTTCCTGGCGTGAGGTTCCCCCTGAGGGATATCTGATTCTCCCGCTATGGCGGACGGTTTCTTTGGTGTACTTCTTCCATCTTCCCCTGGGCAACAGGTACGCGGTTTTCTTCACGAGTTCCTTCTTTCCCCTAAAGACGCTTCCCCCTGACCCCTCCAGGCGGATTTCCCCTTTAGCAACTGAAGACAGAGATTCCCCCTTCGGACCGATACCCTGTTCTGCAGCAAGGTCCCGTCCGAGGTTTCCAACCCCTTTTCTTGAAGAGGTCCCTTCCATGGTCTACTGTGACCTAAACCTTTCCCCTAGATCCCGATCCCTCGGAGATCACTCCCTTGCTGCGCTTCTCCATAACGTCTCCTTCTTAGCCTTCAACTCCCTTCCTTCCAGGGCCTGGGAGTGCGGTGATTCTACTTTTCCCCCCCCTTTCTTCAGGGACAGACGATCAGCCGCTGGGTGCCCCCCCCCCCCCCGGCGGACGGCGGCGGTCGATTTCCCTTGGCGAGCTAGGGTCCCTCGCTAAAGACCCCTGCAGACCCCTCTTTCTTCCCCTCTTCCGGTCAAGCGGCAGGTGTCTTTTTCCTTTTTCCCGGAAAGGCTTTTTTCAAAGAAGACCCCTTGGTCACAGCGGTTTTTCAGAGAAATTTCTCGCCCTCCGCCTTTTTTTTCTTCGTCACACAGGGTGTGCTCGTTTCCCCTCTGGCTTAGAGGAATTCGTCAGCTTCCCGCAACCTCGCCGAGATCCCCCCTCCTTTTCGTGCGCGGGTTAATCTTCTGTCAAATTTCTCAAGATGAGCCCTTGTGGACGCCCCGAAATGAAGGAATTCTTCCCCGTTCGACGTCGGAATGTTTTTTCCCCCGACGGGCCCGGGCTCCGCTTCCCCCCTTTTCCCCCCTTCTTCCGAGATCAACTAAACGGTGTTCCTTCCCCCACGGGAATGCTCTTTCCGAGGCCTGAACACAGCCCCTGGCTCTTCCCCGAAGATCAAGTCCCCCCCTTTTTTCCTCCCTTCCGTGGTGGTGGTGTCACGAGCTCGTATCAGGAGGACGAATGTCCCTCTTCCCTGTTCCGGAGGTTCCGGTGATAGAACAGGGCCTCCCTCTTTTTCTCGATACCAAAGATCTCTCTTCTCCGGCGAAGAGGAAGTGCCAGGGACCGATCCCCCCCCGGTAAGGAGGGAAGATCCCCCTTTCCCCTTTTCTTCACAAACCTTCTTCCTTAAAAGATGACAAGTTCTCTCTCTGGAAGGGAAGTAAGTCCGACCCGAATGATAATGACACTTTCCTCCCCTCCGGAGATGCTGAAAGTTCCCCCCCCCCCCGGTCTGCCAAGGGCTTAACTTCTCCGATCCGCAAGGTATCGCGGGAAGCCTTCGCTCTCCTTTTCCAGAGAGGTCCCCCCCCCGGCCAGAAACCGTTTACCATCCCTAGGTTCGACTCTTTCAAGGAGCAGGACGTTAGCTTTTATTCTTCTTTTTTTCCCCCCCTTCCAGTGAAAGAACTTGAAGCGGCCCCTTCCTCTTCCCTTCGTCAAGTAATCCCCTCAGAGGGAAAGGACGTTTCCCCTCTCCGGATTAAACGACTCTCCTTGTAGAAGTATGACCATATCTTTTAGTGATAGGAATGATCCCTCAAGTACTGGAGAGCTTAAAGGTCTGCCTCCTCTTATTGAAAGTCGAGATTTCTGGAGGCCCTGCGGATGGGCTCCCAATGTACTGCTGCGAGTCCTTGATGAGGTCCCGAGGATGAGACCCCCCCCAGTCAATCTCTTTTCTCCACTAGAAGTAAACGGTCCCCCCTCTAGACGTCTTCCCCCCCCGGAGGTTTTTCCGGCTGCTTGAGGACGTCTAGTAATAGACCCGCCGTTCATTGCTCCGGGAAGACCCCCTTTTCCTGTTTCAGGACTCTGAAGGAGGGCACATCAGTTCTTCGGGGACTAAGGCGGCCCTTTCGCACCAGGCATCTTTCCTTTCCTTTTGGACTGAGCAACCCTTCCGCCCCCCTCGGGCCTTTTCACCGAGATTACTTCCCTTACCACCCAGAGAGGCGTCTCTTTCTTTCTCCACCCCGGCGGGGTTTCCTTTGTTCCTTTCTTTTCTGATAATAGATGCCTTCCCTTTTTTTGAGAGCCCCCGGGAGACGATATTGAGAATGTTTGCTCCCTCTCCTCTGGTCGAGGCTTCTATTACATATATCTATCCCCGTGGTTTTTTTTTTCTTCCCGAGGGAAAGGCTTTTCCTCCCTCGGAGTCGTAGATCTTCCGAGGAATGTATAACATGCTCACCGTATCTCGTGATAGCGGTTTCTTTCTAAAGGAGAACCGCTAATAGAGGGAGAGATCAAGTACGAAATGTACCCTTACCACCGCCTTTTTTTACGTACTTCATTTTCCAATAAGATCCAGGAAAATAAGGCCCCTCTCTCCCTGACGGAAAGATGGGGCCAACTTTAGCCACCCTTTCAATGTAGACGATCCTTTGTACTTAAGAAGAGTCCCCTGGTATGTTGCCTGGAACTGTAAACATTACTTCGGTAGTAGGTCTTGTCTCTTCGGCTTTGTCGCTTTCTCATCTTCGGATAACGTTCCCCCCTTCCCGCCGCGTACCCCTCCCATCCCCCTGGTAGGAAACGTTCCTTTTTGCCTAAGGATCGGACTACTCACAGCACGCCGAGATTTTTTTGTTCAAGAGATCCGCAGTGCCCCCCCCCCCTCTCTCGGAAAGGGACGTTTTTCCTTCAAGCAAGAATCTCTTAAGGGACGCATCCCTAGCCTTTGACCTTTCCTCTTAAAAGATACAGGCCCCGCTCATTCCCTTCAGAGATGGTCATTCCCCCGGGAAGCAAATTTTTGTTGCGTCGTTTTGAAACCGGTCTCCCTTTTCCCCTTGGCATATTAGGTGATTGTCTTTTTTCCTCCCTTCTTCCCGAGTCCCTCGGAAGGGCGTTTCCTGCCAATAAAGCGTGTTTCTGTGAACCAGGGCCCCAAGTCATGTCTCTTTCATCTCGTAGGAGAAAAGGACCTTCTCCTCAGTCTTTTCGAGGGTGTTGTAGGAACTACGCCCTTTTCTGCCTCTCTTAGGAGTTAGACCCTTCCGCCTGGACGGAGGGTTCGGCGGAAGGCCTTTGGGGACTTTTCCCATCGATTTCCGGGATGAGTTATGTCCCAGTAGGTTCTGTATTAACCCCCTCTGCCAGCTCGGCAGACGGCTTCTTCGAAGAGGTTGTTTACGTAGCTTCTTTTTCCCTTATTTCCAGGGTGATCTTTCCGTTACCGGGTTTCCTTCCGTACGGTAAGGTTACTTCTTTCAGGAAGGAAAGGGAAATTCCTCGGGAGAGGGTACGTCTTCGTTAAATGGTCCTCCCTTGGAGCCGGGCCGTGACTTTTATAGATTTGATAAATTTCTTGTTTTTCTAATACAGATCTTCACACAAAAATTAATTGCCCCCCGTACCCGCCAGTTCTGATTCTGTTATCATCCCCCTGGGGTGAAAGAAAGAAAGAGGACCTCTTCCCCCCCTTTTTATGATCATGAACAGTTTTTTTTCGAACCGTGTATCTCCTATAAGATGAAGTCCTTTTACTCTCAAGGCCTTTGTATTATCTTCCCTGAAAGTTCTTTCCTCCCCTCTAGGAGACTTCCTCCTTTCTGGCCCGCAGGAAGTTCCCTTGGAAAAATCCCCCCCGCTCCTTCCCCTGGAAGAGAACCGAGAAGCTCTCCCAGCTATCTTGATTCTTAGAGTGCCCCCTCATTCCCCAAGAGACTAGTTCCTCCCACGCCGCGTGACTCCCCCCCAGGGGTTTTCCGCAGAGTCCTGAAAAAGGCGTTTTTGTGCGCTCCTTTTCTGTCCGTTCCAACCGCTTTTTTTTCCCCCTTTTTTCCTCTGACGGCCCGTAAGTTCCTTTTTCCTCGTCAACTGCAGCTTGCCTTCCTTTTCCCATCAAAGATGTAAATTTATCCCCTGGTTCATCTCCCTGCTTTTTCAAAGACTGACCCCGAGCTCTTTTTACCCCTGACAGTTCTTCCCCCGGAAGCACCGGCCTTCCTTTCGTCTTGTCATGATCGCGGAACCCTTCCTCCCGCCCGTCCTTTCTTTTGCACTCCGCCTTCCCAGATTTTTTCCTCTCCTTCTCTCTGGATGGACGACCCCCCGCACACGTTTTTTTCTTCATCTCCTAGCTGGGGTCCATGCCGCGATTTCCCAACCATTGCTTTGAAAAGGTGCTATGCGCTCGTCATCGCACTCACGTTGAGTAACGGTTACGCACCGGGCCATGGGTATTTTCCTTGAAGATTTCCCCATGAGCGGTTTCCCCCGAGTCCGGGGCCTTGTACAGTTCTGTTTCTTTCCTCTGCAATCGAGGAAACTTTTTTCCCCTCCGAGTAAAGGTTTTCCTTTGCACCCTATATTGTTCCCTGATCCGGACACCACTCCCCCTTCGCTGAAGTAGATATCCCGTCCTTTTGTTGCCGGACACCGCCCGGGTTCCCGGCGTGCAAGTCAACAGCAGAAGGCTTTAGTCAGGGGTTTACGCCTCCCCCGTAGGAGCAGTTCCCTTTTCTTCTGAACGCGGGTTTTTCCCCTTCCGCGATGTCCCCGGTCCAGCACGCCGGCCTTTGCTGATGAGGGACTTTCGCTCCCCCCGGCGTTGAGATGGCATTTGGACTGCCCATAAGTTTCCACGCCTTTTCAACGGTTAACCGTCCCAGCCGCTCCTCCTTCCCTCGATGTAGGCGCCCCCCCCGAGAGGGTGGTTATTCCGCCGGATGATTGACACAGCGAATGGGCCCGTCACGGAAAGGCCGTCCTCCGGGCCGCATGTAGCAGGGTTTCCCTTCGTGTGACGTTCTCTTCCCGAGGCTCAGTCGATGAACTGTACGTTGTGGTCTCGATGTTGTCCTGCGAGTGAGTGGGCCAGCGACTTCCTTCTCAAAACTCCTCCTTTACCTGTAGGAGAAGGTGAAGTCTTTCCTCCCCTTTTGTTTTTTCCCCGCAGCAGCCGCGGGTCTCCGATGCGAAACAACGTCGATTCCATTCCTTTCTATCTTCCCCCCTCCTATAGATGAGTACTCGATTTTCGGCCACTTTCCTCCTTTTCCTCGGAGACCGGCTCAACCCGGGTCCCTTCCCCCATCATAACCCCCAGCCGGGCCTTCTCTGGGAGCCCTTTTTTTTTGCGGAGGGAAAAATCACTTCCCCCCTCCCTCCCCTTCCCTGACCCTCCGTCGTAAACGCTTGGTTTTCCCATACAACGTAAAACTCACTTTCCTTCACCGGCTACATGGCGGCCCTCGTCCATTACGTTGACGCCCTGGAAAATCAAAGTCCCGTAAACCAGCCGACGAAGTGGAACAGCCTCGACTACCTCCGGGAAAATCGCGCTGGCTTCTTCCCCAATAATAAGTAGAGTTTCTTCCCCCTGGGAAGGGTCAAAGAAGTAACTACCGCACGTTGTGACAGTCTAGACCCCTCCTTTGGCACTCCTCCCTCCTGAGTTAAAATAAAGAACCCCTATCCTTGAGTCTCTGGTCCCTCCACAGTCCACAACCTTTTCTACTAGTTGAGGGATGTTGAAATTTCCCTTCACAATGAAAGCCGTTCGGCGTGAGGTTTTCCCTTCCAAACAAATTTCAGTCGCCTTTTTTCCCCCTCTGGGGAAGGTCGAGTTTTTGTGTCCTGATCTTCTCTAGGTTCCCTGTAAAAATGTCTTTTTGGTAGGCCCCTTTGCCTTTCTCCAACTCCAGTTCGGCGAATGACCCCCTCGTTCCTTAGTAGAAAGGATCGATCTGCGCCCCCGCGCGCCCTGCGCAGCTCCCTCGCAGCCCGTCACCCATGTCCGCTTCCTCCTGCTGAGACTGAACAGATTTTCCCTCCCCCTGTGCATACTCCCCCCCCCTTTTTCATAGAGGAATTAACTCTCTCCCCCTTCCCCGTTTCCTCCCCAGTCGCCTAGATAACTCTTACGGTGCGTTTTTTGCCCCTTTCCTGGGGTTGCGGTAACCTCCCTTTTTCCCCTGATCTGCCGATAGAAGAAGGCGCGGTTCTTTTCTTTTTCCCCTCGGCGGCCTTTTCCTGCAGCGGTCTTCGTGGGCCGCTGGACCCTGTTCCCCCCGCTGACCAGACTTCTCTTCCCCCCCCTAAAGAGGCAGGTGACCTCCGACCCGGCTTACGCTTTAATACGAAACTGGTCTTTTGGAACGTTAGATGCGCAGAGACCCCCCCCGCAGGTTGCCTTTAGTAGTTAACCAGTTTTTTCTTTGTTGCAAACGTCTCCTCCCCCGAGGCGCTATTGCATCCTTCCGCCACCTCGCCGAGAATCCTTTGGCCCTCTCTTTTGGACGGCATGGCAACTTCTTTCTTTGTACCTACCGTGCTCTTGAACTGGACGTTCATGCTTCTTACTCGAGTAGCCCTTCAAGAAATCGTACCTTCCCTTTTAGACGGGGGAAAGGTCTCCTTTCTCCTTCACCACATTTCCTGGTCAGCTCTCCTTGTTAGCCGTCGTTTCGGGACTGAAAAAACCTTAACTACTCCTCCTTTTAGGGGGACCCTTCTTCCGTTTGGTTTTCTCTGGAGTATCGAACGAAGACTGGACTCCTTCCTTCCTCGGCGGACATGAACGACAATCCTTTTCCTATAGCCCATTACCTCCTTTGGAGAGAGAAAAGATTTTTTTCATTGACAGTTCTGACCCCCCCCAAGCTTTTGAAGTCGTATTCTTGGGTTCCCCCCCCCGATCCTCTTCCATGGAAATCAAGGACTTACAACTTCAAAGACGTTCCCCCTCTTTCTCAGCATTTACCGCGATGAAGGTTAAGTACGGTTGGGAATAACCTTTTCTGGACATCCTTACCCCTTTAAGGGAGCCGTTTTAATTTTTAACAGCTCCGGGAAAGTCAAGAGTCCCTCTCAAGAAAGGTCGTCCCTAAGAAGAGAAGAATCCCCACGCGCGGTCCGCTACTCCCGTGACCTGATCAGATAGAATGCTTTTCCTCTCGTATGCCCGCGCAGGCGTCTTTTATCGTTCAACATTTTTTTGGGCAGTGAATTTCCGAGATCTCCTATGTAACAGTAATAACTCGAAGTCCTCTTGCGTGCCCGGTTAAACCTTAATTTTTTAAGGTCTTTAAATAGCGCCCTCGGCATGAGTTCTGAGAGGTTCTCCCCTTGAAAGGTAAAGGTAGCCTTCTTCTTAACTTTCCTTCCGTAGCTTTTTTAACCGTATTTTCGAGACCCCATGTAAGGACTGCTCTGAAGAGGTCTCGATTCTCCGCAAGCAAGCTCAGGCTTTGTATTCTTCTACGAGACTTTCTCAACAAGAATAGAAGTGGCGACCCCTTCCAAAAGTCTTTCCGCACTCATACCAATGCAATGGACCTGCTCTCCTCTCCCTCCCACCTAATCCTTTCTCGTGAAAGGGAAGGCTATTCCCTACTGGAGGAGGGGGACGCCCTTTCTAGAATCCATTCCCATTAAGGTGGCCCACCATGGAGGCCTGGCAGTTCTTGTAGTGTTAGTATCCCCCACCTTTTTCTTGAACAAACAAGCTCTCTGTAGGACGGTAGCTCCACCCAAGGAGGGGTGGATTCCAGGGAGCTGGATTATCGCCCTCCATTTCTCTCTTTAGATGGAGTCCCTCTCTTGAGGAGGATACTTGAGCATGTTCCCCCTTCCGAAGATGTCCCCCGAAGA
>Ga0179591_1231071_pt1 | contig 11224 bp, 17 predicted proteins | sample CZOMad2_1_08_16f_FD_182891 | JGI IMG/M metagenome (GOLD analysis project Ga0179591, IMG submission 182891) | Vadose zone soil fungal communities from Angelo Coast Range Reserve, California, USA - CZOMad2_1_08_16fungal (PacBio error correction) | ecosystem: Environmental > Terrestrial > Soil >... | reverse complement strand
ACTGGTCCCCCCCCCACATGATGGGCGATCGTGTTGGTCGTTCCGCTGTTCTTCTTTTTTCGGCCAACCACATCATGTTTTTGTCCTTCACACCTTTTTTTTCTTTGTTAGGTCCCAACATAAGATATAAGCACAAGTCTTACCTCTCCCCTTTTTCCGCCTCATGACTGGGCTACTTATTGTCTCACCCGAGTCGTGAAAGATTTTCGTTTCATCGGCGTGACCTTTCCTCCTCTGGAAAAGGTTGCTGTTTGCTGTAATCTTCATAACCAATGTTGTGCCCTCTTTTGTTTGCTTAAAACCCATTCTGTTTGCCCGGCAACCGTTTTCCCCCTAAACCCTTTTTTTCCCCCCATGCACCAGTGACCGAAGGTTTTTTTCTTGCTGCGTCTCTGACCCCCTTCTCTTGGTTCTTTCACCTTCGCCCTTCGTCTGCACTTTGCTGTTTATGCAACCACCCCCGTCGTGTCCCCAGCTTTTCCCGTTTCCCTCCGAATGTGATTAAGAGCTTTTAGCCTTTTTTATTTTTCACCCCATACTCTCTGTTTCGATTTTCCTTTAACTATCGTGCAACACCCACCAGGGGATTGGTCCACGACTTCTATTGATTCAAAAGCATCACCCCCCCACACCCCCCCCTAACAGTTGTGTCCTTGGAGTATCTCCGTAGGCGAGCTCGGCTCCTCTTTCTTGAGTTCTTGTTTTATCATACTCCCCCTCCCTTCCCTATTTTCTCGTATTGGGGAAATGTCTCCTTTGATCCCTGACGTCCACCCTACCCTGCCCCCCTTTTACCACACCAGTTCGTGTTTTTTCTGCGAACTTCCACTTTTCCCCCCTGTTAGGTCGAAATGGCTCTTTCATCCAAAATATGAAGTGTCCTACAAAATGACCCCTTCTCTCTTTCCTCTCCTCCCCCTTTCCCCATTTAGAGGTTCCCTCTCGGAGAGTCTCTTCACCCACTACTTCCTTAAACGTCGGGGTGGACCGAACCGTATCACCACAAAGCCCCAGTGCCACGCGTGCTTCTGAGTTGAGTACGTTCCTCTTTTTGAACCCCCTTTTTTTCCCACCCCCTCAGTCTACCTCCCAGTGGCAGGTGTTTCCAGACCATGTCATTCCATTTTTCATTTTTTTTCCCTCCCTTCTTACGGTGGGGTTCTTTCAATGATCTGCTAAGAACCTTCTCCTTTTAGCAAATTCGCTCTACTTTCCCCCAAGATGGCCGGTGACTTCCCCTTAACCCATTTCTACAAAGGTGTGTAACGCGTATTCCCCCCCCCCCAGTGAGAGTTTTTACCCTGTTTCCACTTCGTCTCGCTTTTTCAGTCTTCCAAAGTGCACCTCCTTGTTCCTTATGACCAAGGTGTCGACCAGGTAAGGTAAGAAGGTTATCGTCCTTAATTCATGCCGTCTCTTTGCCTGTGACTAGCCCCTTATCACTCCCCCAATTAGGTCCTTTTGAGTTGGAGCAGGAGCAGAGTGTTGTTGCTTCCCCCCCCACTCTATCTTCATTGTTCGTTTTTCAGAGCTCGTTGTTGATCTGTTTTGTCTGAACATGGCATTCCCCCTCTTTTGTCTAGTTCCCCTTCACTTTTTTTTTTTCCCCTTTCTGGCCTCATGATTGAATGTTGCTGGGCCTGCACCGATCCGCACCGCTGACCTGAACTTTGCCAAAGGGCCAATTTTTCTCTAACCGGATGAAAGAAACACCTTCAAACTTTTCTCTCCTTTTGGTTCGCAACTCTAATTCTTTTTCCCGATGAGATTCCCCAACGTTCACGGACGAGGACCTCCCCCTTTTTTTTTCCCGTCTCTTAGTTTCGACAGAGTTGGGCTCTTCTCCCACCTCGCAACACCCCTAGGGCCCCCTGCCCCCCATCTTCAAATCTTCCTTGTCCCCAGCCCCGACTATTTTTTTTCGCACCTTCATGCCCTTCCCCCCCCCACCCGACCTGTGGTCTCAGTGGTAAGTTTCTCCCAAATCTATAGTTCAAAGAGTTATGCCCGTTCTAAAATTTTTTTTCTACTTACTCTTTTTTTCCCAGAGACAGGCGGCGTTGCTACTTCCGTACTTTTCCTTAGACTCTTTCCCTCTGGATCACCTAAGATTCCCAGGGGTCCCCCTCCCTACTTTACCTCCCGTCTTTCTAGCTATAGTTTGGTTTACCCCCAGTCTTCTCTGTTATTCCTATCACTCGTACCCCTCCAAACTTTTCCTCCCCATACGATGATTTTTGTAACCCCTTTCTTCCCCCTGATGTCATATTCCGGCTAGAGTTTTTTCTTCCCCCATAGCTCCACCTTCCACCCCCACAACAAAGATCGCGTCGCTTGTGTACCTCCCGAATCCAGTTTTTGTTGTTTTTGATTTTCTCGCTGTGTGAGTTTGAGCGATTGCCCCCAAAAGCTCTTCTTTTTTATTGTGCGCCCGACGGGCAATAAAGATGTTAGGTCTTTACTTTTGGTTGAGGGTTACTCTCTGGCATTACGAGTCACCTTCCCTCCCCCTCCTTTTTACCAACCTCATTCATGATAAATAAACTTTTTGGCTTTCCTTTTTTTGTTTCCTTGCCGTGGTTTCCAAACATGTCTTGAGGATAATCGTTTTTCTCTCTCTCTTTTGTTCACATTCTTACCATCTTTGATCCAGTCCCGTTCCCACTCCCCTCTTTCTTTGCTTCAGAAAACCTCACCCCCACCGTAGCACAAACCAAATTTTTTTTTGCCCCCTTTCCCCCCAGTACTTGGAACCTCTTTTCGATTTTTCTTTGTTTTCCTGACTCTCCAAAGTATGCTTTGAGAGGACATTCCTGGTTTTCTTCCTTCCTCTTTACCCCGACTTTTAGACTGATGAGGGTTGGCTTGCTCTTCATCTATGGTTTTACGCCTTGTTTTTGAGTCCTCTCCCCCCCCCTTTTCCTCCCCCCAGGAAATCTTTTCCTCGGGAACCGGGTCGTTGTTTTTTTTTTTTTGATTTCTCTCTCTTTTCTTTCTTTTTCTACTCAGTGAAATGTTGCCTCCTTTTCTCCTTTTGAAACCAAACAATCCTTGGCATTGGAGTCCCTGACCCGTTTATCCGTCCCCCCCTTCTTTGGGCTTCAGTTTTTCTCCTTTATAGTTCATCTAAAGACATTTTTTAAAACCCAGTGTTCACTTCGTTTTCATCTTCTTTGTAGTGTCGGGGCTTTTTTTCTTCTCCCTCCTTCCCCCTTGCAGATTTTTCACTTCCATTGTAATTTGGTGACTAAAACTTGTCCTGCGGTGTGTTCTTTTTTGGGTCATGCCCCTTTGAACCCCCCAGGGTCTCACCACATTCTAAATACCTCGGTGTCCGATCACTTCCCCTAAACTAGCTTGCGTCACAAGCCTCGCCATTTCCCCTTCACCCTCCACTTTCAGTAGGTTTCCCTTAGTTGCTCACCGGGCCCTCCCCCAGCTCTCTTCCTGAGAGCCCACCTTATTCATTTTCTTTTTTGCACCTTGCTGAATCCATTGGGTGGACTGTCTCTCAAAAAGCCTATCTCCCCCTGTTCAACCCCCCCGTGGGAAAATCAACGCTTAGGTGGGACCTTTATCTCTCCAATTTCCCCTTTCTCCCTCAACTCTTCCTGAAAGTTTCCATTCCCCCCCTGATTCCCTTTTTCTACTTGCTCTTAGTCTTTTCCCCCTTCTATTCCACATGGACACAACTTTAACATCTTCTTTCTAAGACTCTCGACAATTTGGTTTGGACTGCACCCCCGGTCTGTTCTTACTGATTTACCGACTCCCCCTTTTTTCCCCTGTAGGTTTGGCCTTTTTTTCACTTACCCTTCCTCAGATTCCTTTCGTGATGATTGTGTTCATTACGGTAGGTTCCCTCCCAGGTGCCGATTTTTTTCTCCATCCCAACATGAAGAGAGGCGCCCAAACTGCTTCATTTTTCAATCTATGGAGATTTTGCTTTTGTTCAGTTTGTTAGTTGGAACTTTAATCGGGTTATGCCACCCCCTTTCCCTCCCCACATTTTTTCGTTTAGATCATTCCGGAAGGTAAGAAAAGTACGTTGGCGCCATGTGGAACGTTATTGCTGATGGCTGGTATTTGTATTCCGGAGGCCCCCAACATTCTACCTTTACCACTCGTGAACCCCTCCCCTGGAGTTAAGTCGATCCCTTCCACCACATTTCCCTGCCCCTCAACTTTTAAGGAAATACAGCGCCCTCGTTGTCTTGTTTAACCACCTCTCCTTTCTAAGTAGGCACTTTCGATGCAAGTAAACACCTTTCCCTTTCTCCTCTTCTCTTAGTAAACCGACTTTCGGTTTTCAGCCAAGGCCACCACTGTTTTTTGCTTCACATCATCTGGAATTTGTTCCCTACGATCTCCATCCTGAAAACCTCTGGCATGACCGATCTTCCTCCTTTTTACCCCCGAAGCCTTGAAGCCTCTATTTTTTGTCCCTGCCGCAAAACCCCTTCTTCCCTGACTTTATTACCCCCCCCAGGAGTTACCCAGCCCCTTCCGTCTAGAACCCCACCCCACCCCCCCTTTTTTCCGCTGTTGTTATTTGGTGCTTTGTTTTGTCAAAACCCACACCTTCTTTTCGCACTCCCAACCTGTTTGTTTTCCTTTTTCCTATGTTCCCACCCAATATGGTCCAACATGGTTTTAGGCCTTCTTGTCCCTTTCCAAACTTCACATTAATAGCTCATTTCTCGGATCTTCCAAAGCCCTAGCGCCCCCCACTCCGTTACCCCTTGGTTGCTACCCTACAACTGAAGTACCCCGTATACATGATTTGTAGTCCTAAAACTATACCAAAGCCTGTTATTCCACTTCTAGGATTGGATTTCACCCCCGTGAGTGCGTTTACCCTACCACATGATGTGTTTCCCCCCGACACCCGAAGGTGCCACTCATTGCTATTTTTTTTTTGTCCCCCCCCGACCCCAACGTCGGTCGGACAATTTCTTTTTTCTTTGAAGTACCCCAAATGTGGATTTCGCTTTTTCTTTCCCCTTTCGCCACATCCCAGTTGTATCACAATTCGTCTTGTTTCTTTGCACCTCTTTTTCGACTTTCTGGCCCTACCTTTTTCCCCCCTGCAAGAAGTCCCTTTTTCGGTTTTTTTTTTTCCCGTTTTCCCCTTCGTTCTTCGTCCCTCGCAAACGTTTTCATCAAACGTTTCTCCCTCTTTACTTTCCGTCCTTAATTTGACTTCCCCTCCCCTCTTTTTACCAGCCAAACCTTCCACTCCAACACCACCCCTCCCCTCGCCCTCCCTTTTAAACGGGGTCTATCGTTTTTTCTTTTTTTTTTTTTTTCCCACTGGGCTGACCGTCCTTGACATCGTTTCGAGGTTCCTACTTCGTCCCTCTTTCCTCCCCCAGCTACTCTTGATGGCAGACCGTGGAAAGCTATAAACCACCCACCGTCCTTTTATTTTCCCGCTTTTGGCCGGTCTCTTTCAGTACACTTCAATCTACTTCAAACCCCCCTGGCTGTTCTCTAGTTATTTTTTGCTCTTCTCCTACAGTTTTTTTTTTCCTATTCTGGAAGAATCTTCAAAAAAACGCCCCAGGTCTTCTATTCGTTTCCCCTAAATACTTTACCCACACAAAGTTTCTATGAAACCCCAATATGCTTGCCCGCCTTTACTTTTTTCTCCCCACAATTTCCCCTGTCCTCCTTAACACCTAGAAGTTCCCCCATTTTTTTTTTCCCGAACCTGCTTAACCCAGTAATGATCAACCATCGAGGTTGTTAAGCTTTTCTCCTCACCCTTTTCCTCTTTTCAAATAACCAAACCTTTGCCCCCCAAAACTTTTTTCAAAGTCTTTTTCAACCATTTCACCTCCCCCCCTTTCCCTTCTATACCTCATTTTTCCGTTAGTTTTCCTAACCAACCATCCCGATTCAATTTTCCAGTTACGTTTTTTTTCTGGGTAGATGTTCTTTTCTGCTTGTTTTCCCACCATCTAGCGTACCTCCTACAACGGTCTCAACTTTTTTCCCATTCCTGGTCCAAGTGACATGACCCCCACACCACCCAACTCGCCTTCCGCGTTCGCTTTTTTCCTTAATTCTGTCACTTCCCAGAAATCTCGGATTACCTTTTTTCTTTCCTTCCCATTCTGTTTTTCGATTTCATTCGATAATCTGTAATATCCTCTCCCCTTCCTCCTCGTTTTTTTTGTTGGTTGACTTTCTTTTTCAGATCTAACCCCGATGATCGCCTGTCTCTTCACCCCCAAATGGCCCCCCAACCAAACTTTATCTACTCCCCCCTCTATTTATCATGATTCCGATTCTTCATTGTTTGAACCCCTGACCTCCTCAGGGCTGATTTGGTATTTTACTTCCCCCCAACCCCCGTTCTTAAAACGGGCCCCTTGCTATCCTTCTCCCGCTTCCTTTGTTTTTTCCACATCTTTCATTCCTCTCCCCCCCCCGGTGACCACCATTTTCCTTTCTTTCGCTTTTTCGGATGGCCCCTTTGCTGGAACACCTCATGTGTAGCTTTTCCATTTGCCGGGGCTGTGTTTTGATTTCGAGTTGACAACAGACCCTTTCACTCTTTTTTAGCATTTTTTCCAGGGTATGACTTTTGACACGCTTTCTGTTTTTCCCCTTCTTTTTTTTTACTCTTCAAACAGTCGGAGGTGTCCCCCAGGTTTTTCCCGCCCCCCTAGGAATGGTGAGTTCAGTTCTTATTTGTTAGACGTGACTTATCCCTTTTTTCACCAACGGAAAATATTTTGGGCCCGGTCGTCCTTTTGTTTGGAACAGTCAACAAAGTCGTGTCCCTTCTCAAGCACTCTGTCCCCTAAGCTTTGTGTGGTGATTCCCCGGATTTTTTGTAAGGCGTACAAAAGCTCAATGCCCTCCTTGGTTTTTTGCCCCCCCCCCTCCTTCCGTGCGGAGAATATGATAGAGGTAGAACACCCCAACTACTTCTACAGCTGTGGGAATGATACTTGTGAAGCCTAAACCTTTTCTATCCCCCCCCCCTCTCGATGTTTGACCTCAAAGAGCGTTTTAGTTGATTATTTTCTTTTTTTCCTTTTTCCTTTCTCTCGTTTAAAACCTCCGTGATAGTTTTGCCCGTCATTGACTCTTCCCTTATTTCCCTGGTCCTTTTTTTTAGGAAGTCCTGTACAGATGATCCCCCCCTTTAAGTGTCTCTTTTTGCGGGTTCCCCTTATAGTCGTATTTGTTTTCTGGTTTTTTCCCAGACACCTTTTTGTTTGTCTTTAATTGGCCCGTTTTTTCAATTCTACCTTTCCGGAGTTGCCCCTGATTCTTCTTTTTGGGAATCCACCCTCCCCCTTCACGACAAAGGGTTGGTTAACCCAGTATTTCCCCCTTTGTTTTTCCGCCCCCTCGAATTTATTGTCTGTGATAAGATTGCTGCCTTTTCCCCTTTCTGGCTTCCCCATGATTCTTTCCTTGTGTAGTTTTTCCAACAGGCTGAGGGGCGTAGTCTCTTTTACACCCCCACCATTAATTTTTCGAAGGACAAATTTTTCTTTGGACGACCAAGAAGCTCTCTCCTCACTCACTTTTTTTCTCTCGGCGCTTTTTCCAGTTTTCTTTTTGTCAGTCCCAAGGTTTCTTTGGTTTTCAAGGGCCGCTTTATTTGAAACCCAGAGAGGACCCCTCTTTTCTCCGTTGTCTTTCTTTTTCTGCCTCCATAGCTCGGTGCGTTTGGCTGAAACAAGCAACTGCTAACCCCTGTTGGCCTTCTTTTTTCTTTTCAAACAAATCGTGGGGCAAGTTTTTTTCACCCCCTTTTTCGAAACTTGTTTTCCCACCCCAAGTACCCCCCCCCCCCCTGTCCCCCCTCAGTTTTTTTTTCTTTCTAGGATTTGCTTGAAACTTTCTGGATCCCTCAAAGTTTTTCGTCTTACGTGAGTTTTTTCCCCCACCGTCCGCATCTTGCTTCTTCGCCCACGCTGTTCCTTCTTTCTATTTTATTACATAAGATTTTTTCCGTAGGAATTCAATTGTGAATACCCCCTCTTTTCCTCCCCCGAAATCCTCTGCTCCCAAGCCTCCCAAAAAGTTAAACCATTTTTTGACTTTCTTCTAAGAGTTTTTTGCTTTCTGTCTCGTCGTTCTTTCTGAAGTCGTATGTCTCTTGTAGACTTCTCCTCGCTTTTTTCACTCACTTGTGAGATTTTCGTCATTGTCTTTTCCTTTTTTCTACCCCCCTTTTTGATAACGCCCGCCCCCCGTCTCCCGGCCATCCCCCCCCCTACACCCCTGTCTTTCCTTTCCTCCCTTTTCTTCAACCCGACCCCACCATGGAGGATTTTTTCCCTGGAGGTTCCCCCCTTCTTTTTTAAGTTCCCTCACCCCACCTTACCCCCACAGTTGACTCTCATAAAAGCGTCAATATGTTTTTTCTTTTCCCTCTATGCTTGCTTGAAGATAAAAATTCCATTTTGTTTTTTTTTTTTTGTCATCTTCAAGAAACCTTATTCACACCCCCCCGTTTCATGGCCAACTGGCGCTCGACGTATTTATTTCTCCTTCTGCCCTCCCTTTCTTCCATCTGTTGACAATAAGTATTCCCATTTTCTTTCGAAGTGGCCCGGTGACAAGCCCCCCATGCCTCTTTTTTCTCCCTCTCCCCCCTATTTTCCAGCTTTGTTTCCTTATTATGGATTCCGTTACTTCTCCTCCTTTTTAGTTCCACCAAGGCTGCTCCCGCGTTTCCAAGATAATACCTTTCTTCCCCCCTGTATCACAAGGTGTTTTCATACCAGATTGGAACCCACCTGAGGAGTTTCCACCCTCTTTTGTTTTCCTTCTCTCGGTGTCTTTTTTTTTATCATTACACCCTCCCTCTTGTATGTCTTTGTTCACCCCCCCCTTTTCACATAAGGTGGTTGCCCTTAAGTTAATTTCTGCCCCTTTTTTCCCTCGGGAGGCGGTTTTGAAGGTTAGCATCTGACCCCCTCTTCTAAGCCACTTTTCGAGTACAATCTAATCCCTATGTGAAGATCGGTCTGTGCGCCAAAGAGCTATTCAGGCCCCCTCTCTCCTTTTTAATGTTTTTTCTGAGGCTTTTTTTTCACTTCTTGCCTCCCCCTGAAGAGATCGCCTCTTAAAAGCAGTCGCCCCCCTGGACTGCCTTTTATTTTTCACTGCATAACAGAACCTTCTTTCTTTTCCCCCCCCCTCACTTTTTCTCCCCCACGATTTCTTTAGATAACCTTGCCTTCCAAGTAACCTCTTCCCCCCCCAAATTTTCTCCTACTTGCACTGATCCAATCATTATTTGCAATCTATTTTTTTTCCTTACACAGTTTCCCCACAGACGTAGCAAGTACCCCGTCTCGTGTGAGACCTCTTTCTAAATTTGGGTGGGGAATGAATTCAAAATATGTCACCCCCCATTCTTCCTTCCCCCCTCTCCCTCATCGTTTCTGCCAGAGTCCGTGACATTAACTTTTCCCCTCTTTCCAAACCTACGTTGAAGAGTTCAGCTTTCACCACTCTTCGACTCTGTCACACGTAGTCTGCCTTTCACCCCTATCAATTCTTTTATCTCAATTTCCCAGATTACCTGTTCTTTGACAAATTTCTGATGGAAATTTTTCAGTAGGAGACACCCGGATAACCCTCCTGCTCCCCGGTCCTTTCCTCCCCCTACCTACTCTATCTAATAGTTCTTGGTCCCTCCTTCCCCACCCCCCCCGCCTCTCCCCCCCCCCCCCCCCCCTCCGCCCCCCCCTCTCTGCTTTCTCTCTCTTCCCTTCCCCCCTACATCCCCCCCCTCCCTTCCCACCGCCACCCCACCCTTCCCACCCCCCCTACTCCTTTCACCTCCACCTCCCCCTCCTCCCCCCATCCCCCGAACCAAACCTTCCCTCTCTCCCCCCACTTCTAACCCCACTCCCCCCCTCACCCACATCCCCCCTCCCCCCTCCCCAACCCCCACTCCCCCCCCACCCCCGCCACACAATCCTCCTCCCTCCCCCCGTCCTTCCCCCCCTCCCCCCTCCCCTCCCCCCTTCCTTACTCTCCCTATCACCCCCCCCTGCCCACCTCCCTACACCCCCCCTACCCCCAATCACACACCACTCCCCCCCCCAGTTTACCCCTCCACCTCCCCTCCCCATATACCCCTCCCTCCCCCGAGCTTGAGCACCCAAGAAGATTCCTCCGCGTTCTGAAACGTTGCAACGTTTCTCTCAACACCTCCCTGCCTTTTCTCCACGCCCTACGCCACAGACCGGGAGCTCGACTGATCGAGAGGCTAGTCTTTTGCACTGTCTCCGTTTTTTTTTTCCCTGTTATTCTCCATTTTTCCCGTTCACAGCACTCGGACACTTTCTGTGTACGTCTTACCTGACTTGATAGTTCTCTTTCCGTCCATGCTCGATAGGGTCGAGCCCCAAATTGTAGTGGTGCAGTTGTGAAGTGTGATTCATTTATAGATTCTCCTTTTTCCCCCTGGTTACATTGCTGGCGCTCCTCATTAGTCAGGCAAATCAGCCGCGGCAGTGTCGTAGCATCTTCCCGTTGCGGTGTCGCCCATTGCTCTTAGCGCATTTTTTCCCCCTTCTCTTCTTTTTAGTCCTTCTTTTGAACAAGCGTCCTCCTAGTGCTGAGAGGCAGCACTTTTCTTTCTCCTCCAATGCTACCCTTCCCCTTTTGAAACCCTCTGGACCCTCATCACAAGAAGCATCCACATGGTCACCCGCTATCTACTCCTTAGGACCTCCTGCTTGGCTCCCTTTCACTTGAGACGATGGGTTTCACGTTCGCTTCCTTCCTTTTCCTCTCATTTTTTTGGCTAGCTGTTCCTATAGAACCTGGCGCGAATGCCTGAACACTCTTTCGTCTGGTCTTTCTCAATCTTCCCCTCCTCTTTTGACTGAAGATCTTCTGCCCCTATTCGTCCGGTAACAACTCTGAATCCTGATTTGATCTCCCCTTCTTCCCCTATACGCAAGCTGCGAAGCCTGAGTGTGCCCGCAGGTCCGAAGCTCGAAGCTGGTCTTCTATTTTGAGGCGGTGCACCTGATCGTTAGCGCGAACGTATCTCTTTGCTGGGACCTTCCTTTTTCCCCCCACCCCCTTGCGGACAGTCGCCCTCTCTGCTACCTTATTGCCCTGCTTGCCGCTTCGTTCTTTTTCCTTTAGCGGTTGCGCACTCTGCATGAGAATTCTTCCGCGACCCCTTCCAAACTCATACGAGAACCCGGCCATGCTGTTCTTTTCTTTT